>Ga0302326_10028324_pt1 | contig 11275 bp, 7 predicted proteins | sample Palsa_T0_3_FD_202264 | JGI IMG/M metagenome (GOLD analysis project Ga0302326, IMG submission 202264) | Peat permafrost microbial communities from Stordalen Mire near Abisko, Sweden - Palsa_T0_3 | ecosystem: Environmental > Terrestrial > Soil > Palsa > Peat permafrost | place: Sweden: Abisko...
CGTGATCATGCCCGCGTTCGGTGGCATTCAGCCACCTGGTCAGCTCGGTCCGGCCGGGGTCGCTTGGTCCCCGCTGGGCCGCGCCCGGGCCCAGCTGCCGCTCGACGACGCCGGCGTCCACCCGGAAGACTGAACCAGCGCGCGCCAGCTGTGCCGCCAGCTGCTCGGCGACCATCGATGCCGCCCCACTGCTCTGGCCGGCGGCGGTCACGGCGATGGTGCGGGTGGCCGGAGGCCTCGCCTGACGGCTGTCCACGGTCAGCAGCCTGTCCACGGTCAGCAGCCTGTCGACCAGCAGCCGCGCCATCTCGGCGAGCAGCGCCGGGCTCCGCTCGATCAAAGACGTGTACGAGGATGCCCGGAGTAGCAGCAGATCGCTATCCCGGACCGCGCGTACGGTCGCTGCCCGGGGCCGGTCACTGAGCAGCGCGATCTCCCCCACGATCGCACTCCGGCCCAGGTCGTATAGGACGCGCTCGGTGCCGTCCGCTGCCACCGAGACCCGGAGGCGGCCGCTGACGACCAGGTAAAGGCCGTCTCCGGCGTCGCCTTGCCTGATGACCACGTTCCCGGCGGCCGCATGCACCGGTTCCAGCTGCTCGGCGAGCTGGTGCCGGGTCATCTCGTCCAGTGCAGCGAACAGCGGGATACCGAGCAGGAACGCGTTCAGTTCCTGCAGGTCGCGTGGGCCGTTCACGCATGCCAGCATGCCAGCATGCCGGCGGTGCCGCCGCCGAAGCCGCGATGATCACCCAGCCGGCTGGGTCCCGTGCGGTGATAATCGAAGCATGGGGGACTACCTCCGACCGGGACGCTCACGCTGCTGTTTAGCGATATCGAGGGATCGACGGCCCTGCTGCGCCGCCTGGGCGACCGGTACGGCGAGGCGCTGTCGATCCAGCGCGCCTTGCTGCGCGCCTGCTTCGCCGAGTACGGCGGCCACGAGATGGGAACCGAGGGCGACAGCTTCTTCGTGGTATTCCAGTCCGCCGGCGCCGCCGTCTCGTGCTGTGTGGCCGCCCCGTGCTCTGGCCGCGCAGCGTGCTCTGGCCGCGCAGGCCTGGCCCGAGGGCGTGCCGGTCCGGGTCCGGATGGGCCTTCACTCCGGCGAGCCCGCGCGGCCATCGCACGCCACGAGCGGGACGCCGAGTTCGGTACCGGCCGCGCGCTCACCCAGCAGCAGGCGGTCGCGCTCCTCCTGACACCGGATTAAGCACACGACACGCCTTGGTGACCCGCTGTGTCACACTCGTGAATCCGATGATGCAAGAGGTGATCTTCATGCCAATCCCGTTGAATGTGTTCTCAGCTTCCCTAGTAATTAGATAATCGAGGCATGCGCCAGCTCCCGACGGGGACCGTGACGATGCTCTTCAGTGACATCGAGGGGTCGACGGCACTGCTGGGCCGCCTGGGTGAACGGTACGGCGAGACGCTGTCCACTCAGCGGGCCCTGATGCGCGCCGCCATCTCCACCACCCGCGGGCAGGAGATGGGGACCGAGGGCGACAGCTTCTTCGTGGTCTTCTCCTCGGCCGGCGATGCGGTGCGGTGCTGCCTGGCGGCGCAGCGCGCGCTGGCGAGCCATGACTGGCCCGGCGGGGTGGCGGTCCGGGTCCGGATGGGGCTGCATTCGGGGGAGCCGACCGTCCAGGAGGACGATTACGTCGGCATGGATGTGCACCGGGCGGCGCGGATCGCGGCGGCCGCGCATGGCGGGCAGGTGGTGCTGTCGGAGGCGACGCGGCTACTGGTGGAATCGCGGCTGGCCGCTGATGTTTCGGTGCGGGATCTGGGTTTCCACCGGCTGAAGGACATTGAGGCGCCGGAGCGTGTCTACCAGCTGGTCGCACCTGGGCTGCCGGATCGGTTCCCGCCGCTGAAGAGCCTCGGCGCCCAGAGCAGGCTACCGATGCCCATGACGGCGCTCGTCGGCCGGGAGCGCGACCTGGAACAGGTCCGTGCGGCGCTGATGCAGCCGGGGATCCGGCTAGTGACGTTGACCGGCACCGGCGGGGTGGGCAAGACCCGGCTGTCGCTGGCCGCCGCCGCCGCGCTGGATCAGGAGTTCTCGCACGGGGTGTTCTTCGTGGCCCTGGCGGCCGTGCGCGACGGTGAGGTGATGTGGAAGGCCATCGCCGACGGCCTGGACGTGGCCGGTGACGGGCCCGCCGAAGGCGCGGTGACCGCCTACCTGGCTGATCGCCGGGCGCTGCTGGTGCTGGACAACCTGGAGCAGCTGCACGGCGCGGCCGGGGTGGTGGCTGGGCTGCTGGCAGCCGCGCCTGCCCTGGTGGTGCTGGCGACGTCGCGGCGGCCACTGCACCTGCCCGGTGAGCAGGAGCTGCCGGTGCCGCCGCTGGAGGTGCCCCGCGAGGCGGGGGCGGAGGAGGTGGCCGCCTGCGGCGCAGCGCAGCTGTTCGTGCAGCAGGCGGGCATGTCCCGGCCGGGCTTCACGCTCACGGCGGCCAATGCCGCCGACATCGCGGCCATCTGCCAGCGGCTGGACGGGCTGCCGCTGGCCATCGAGCTGGCCGCGGCCCGGGCCCGGCTGCTGACCCCCCGGGCCCTGCTAGCCCGCCTGGGCCGCAGCCTGGACCTAGCCGCCGCCGACGTCGGGCAGCCGTCGCGGCAGCAGACCCTGCGCGGCGCCATCGCCTGGAGCTACGACCTGCTGGCCGAGGACCTGGCCGGGGTGTTCCGCCGGGCCGGGGTGTTCGCTGGGGGCTGCGACCTGGATGCGCTGGCCGCGGTCGCCGCGGGCGGGGCAGGGGCCGATCCGCTGGATCTGGCCGCCGGGCTGCTGGATGTCAGCCTGGTCACGGTGACCGACGGCGCGGACGGCGAGCCGCGGGTCGGCATGCTGGAGACGATCCGCGAGTTCGCGCTGGACCGGCTGGAGCAGGCCGGGGACCTGGACGGGGCCCGGCGCCGCCACGCTGAGTACTACGCCGGGGTCGCCGAGCGGGCGGAGGAGCAGCTGCACGGTTCGGGCCGGGCGCACCTGGCGGCGCTGGACCGGCTGGAGGCCGAGCATGACAACCTGCGGGCCGCCCTGGCCTGGTCGCTGGGACCCCCCGCGGCCGGCCCGGCGCCCGGCGATGGCGAGCGGATCGCTATCGGGCTGCGGCTGGTCCAGGCGCTGGCCCTGTTCTGGTACCGGCATGGCTACGCCACCGAGGGGCGGCGGTGGCTGCAGCGGGCCATCGACCTGAACGCCGGGGACGGCGGGGCGCCGCTGGCCCAGCTGGCGCACTGGCTCGGGGTCCTGCTGCAGCAGCTGAGCGAGTCGCGGGCCGCGGTGTCGTTCCTGGAGCGCAGCCTGGCGATCTGGCGTGACCTGGGCGACCGGGGCCAGCAGGCACGAGAACTCAACAGCCTCGGCATCACCCATAAGCAGCTCGGCGACCTGGACACCGCCAGGTCCCTGCTGGAGCAAAGCGCCGCCATCGCCCGCGAGGTCGGCAGTGACATGCGGCTGGCCGCGGCCCTGACGAACCTGGGCCAGCTAGAAGCCGATGCGGGTAACTTCGACCGCGCCACGCAGGTGTTGCAGGAGGCGCTCGCGATCGACCGGAGGCAAGAGGACATGCTGGGCGTGGCCCTGGACCAGCAATCGCTGGCCGGGGTCCACCTCCGGGCAGGCCGGGCCGCGGAGGCCCGCGACCTGCTGTCCAGCATGGCCGGCTACGTCGTCAGCTGCGGCGACCCCGAGCTCCTGACCACCACCCTGGAAATGGCCGCCGCCAACGCCGCGCAGCTCGGCGAGGGCCTGCGGGCGGCCCGCCTGACCGGCGCCGCGCAAGCCATCCGGCACAAGACCGGCATCCCGATAAAAGAACCGGAAACGATCGAGCGGTTCCTGGCTCCCGCCCGGGCGACGATCGCACCCGAGGAGTGGGACGACGAGCTGGCCGCGGGCCGTGCGCTCAGCCAGCAGCAGGCGGCCATGCTCCTCGGATCGCTACCCCCATCACACGACACACTGCAGTGAGGCACCTGCCCGGACTCCTCCGGGACGTAGAGCAAGGAAGTGAGCGCGCAGAATCACCCTTCCGAATGCGTCTTCCGGCACCTGGACGCCAAGGGCCTGCGCGTCTGCCCGACGGCGCTGGAAGCGCTCGCGAAGCAGCTCGCAGGTCAGCAGATCCAGCGACAGCACTCGGCCTTCACTATCCGGCTTTGCGCATTCCGGTTGTGTCGTGGCCTGAGTTGCTCGCTCCAGGCCCCGGAAAGCTAATCAGCGGCCGACGAGATGGATGAGCTGCTCCAGTGGAGTCGCACCTTCGGACAGTGGTCTCGTTGGCGCCGCGAACCAGCCGGTGGTGTACAGGGCGCCAGCGTACTGCGCTATTGGCGCATAGTACCCGTAGACGAGCTCGACGAGCTGCTCATCCAGCCCCGGGTCCACGCCGACAGCAGTCGCCAGATCCCATGAGTGGACAACGGCGTCACCTATCCAGAAGGCCAGCAGCTGACTCCCCGGGATGTCGACGCGATGGTGCACGGTCCGCTCCAGCGCCCCGGGTTCTGCGAATGCCGCACGGAGCGATCGCACAGCACTTTTAATCGTCGTAACGGGGTCAGTACCGGCCGCTTCGCTTTGCTGCGCGAGCGTCGACCTGAGCTTCGCTGCGGGAGCGCCCTTGAGCAACTCGCAGTATCCCTGCGTTCCCGCGATCAGATGGCCGACCAGGGTCCTACATTCCATTCAGTACACGGCGTGGGACTATTCCACTGCTCAGGCCCAACTTGCCCAACAAGCTCCACTACGCGCTCGGCTGAGACGTCAAGAACGTCCATAGCCTCCATGGCCATAGCATCTCCCCAGGCCTCTGGCGACACAAGGGCCGGATCACTACACGGCCACCGCACATCGGGCCTCGGCGCGGCAAGGCAGCGGGCCGGCAAGATCATCCCGTGTATACGCCGCGCTTTGCCTGCCGCTGTTCCGGTTAGGCCCGGTAGCGCGAACGGGTATCCGGCCGTGATTGACCGCTGCTAACCGTGGCTAATGACCTGGCAGCGAGCAGGGTATGTGGTTGGCAGCCGGAACCTGAGGCCGGTGTGGCGCGTCTATTAGTCGGCAGAGGAGGTGGTTGCGGTGCGGCGATCCTTCCAGGACCGGCTGTCCGTTCTCGATGAGGTACTGCAGGGGCAGGCACGGCACCGCCGCGTGCAGCGATCTACCGTTGTGGCGGCAATTCTGCTGCTCGCCGCCTTTGCCGGTCTGCGGCCCGCCACGGTTCAGCCCCCTCCGCTGAGCGCCCGGGCCGTCCCTACCGGGGCGGTCACGGGATACATCCAGCCATGTAACGGGCTCGGTATCCCGCTGCATACGTCCACCGGAGCGCTGCTGTTCTCAGCCGCCGCGACCGTGGAGGCGCTGCGCGGCCAGGAGCATCTGAAGCCGGTTGGCCATGGAACCTGGCTGCTGGTCCTCCCGGCTGTGGTGGCCGAGCAGGAGAGCGTCACGCAGAATCAACAGTTCCGGTTTGGTCATCTTGCCCCAGGCCGGTACGTGATCCGGGCCCGATACTCGGGCGGCAATGTGAGTACCTACCTGAATCTACTGGTCGCTGCGGGCAAGGTGGTCGACGTCGACCTTCCCAATACCTGCATGTAGCCGTCCATTCACATGAGGGACAACCCGCACTATCAGCTCGGGAATCTGTAAGGTACGGGCTGTCATACGGTCCGAGCTACGGCTACAGAACGGCAGGAAATGCGCGTCCTCCTGGATGTTTCCGGCTACTCAACGTGACGCCATCTATCGGCCGGCCCCTTGTTGCTGGCTCCCGAGTAAATGCGGCGTGAACCGATCCAGGGTCTTCGGCAACAGAGGATGGGTGTCGTTGACGCGGAATTTGGCGGAAGAAAATGCTGTAACTCGTCTTCGAGGGGCGTACCTTTCTCATTAAGGACGTTAGGGGCGGGGGTATGTGGTTTGTTAGAAAAAGTAACCAGTATCCGGAGGCTCAGGGCTCGTCATTCATGCCTGCCGAGCACGCGCTTGCATCTCAGATGGCCAGAAAGACGCCGATGCCACGCGGAAGGCGCAGCTCTGTCCCGGCTGATATAAGGTCATCCGGCGGCAGTGCGGTCAATTCAGGTCGGCACCGTGCCACGGGTGGTTTGGGGCTTTCGCATGTATTGTGGTTAGCTGCGAGCCTTCTGGTTATCAGTCTGCTGCCCGCTTGCTCATCTGGCACTAGTTCGAAGCCGACCGCGTCGGCGAACGAAATCTCGCTGGTGTCCCAGGACGTGGGGCCGTCGGGAATGACCGTGGACTTCCGGGGCGGCTGGGTCACTGTGCCGGCCGGAGCGGTCGCACGGCGGCAGATGCTGCATATCCGCATGGCGCCGGCGTTGCCGTCGGCGCCTGCGACGGGGTTGATGCATCCTGTGGTGGCCGGGGTCTCGGTGGACCTTTCCGGGGCTCAGCCCCTGCGCCCGCTGACGATAGCCCTGTCGGTGCCACGGTCGTTGCCGGCCGGCGCGCGGCCGCAGACCATGTTCGTGGCCACCGTTCCGAGTTCAGGTCCCGCCGTACCTGTCCTGCTGTCTACACGCTATGACAGCGCCAGCCAGATGCTGGTTACTCACGCCGGCCATCTGAGCTCGTTCTATGCGGTCTGGCTGGATGGCAAGGCGCTGGTCGGCCAGTTCACCCGCGAGATGGCCGAGGTGCTCAAGCTCAGGGCACCGGAGCCTGTTTGTGTTGGGCAGAAGGTAGCGCTGCCCGGCGGGGGCGATGTGGAGTTCGCGCCGGGTGCCTGGTCATCCGGAACCGATCCGCTGCTGTGGGGCTGCCTGGCCAGTACGGATTCTGATCCCGGGCACGTCACAGTTACGCTGACCGACAACCGGCCGATGGGATATTCGGTCCAGATTGCCCCTGGCGCGTCGGTGAGCCGTGACCCGCCGACTCTGGACTCCAGTACTGCCCGGCTGCTCTTCGACATCGCTTCACTCGGGAAAGACCGCATTCTGGAGCTGCTCACCCCGGACTCCACCGTGAACATCACCGTGCCCGATACTGGCCTGCCATCCGGCACGCCGGTCACGGTAGGCGCGGTCCGCGTCAACCCTGCGGTCGTCGCCGCCAGCGCGGCCCAGACAGCGTTCCTGTTTGCTGCCGAGCTGCTGGTACCCGGCATAGGTGATTCGAAAGCGGTAAAGGCTGGCCTGGGCGCTATCGGGAACCTTGAGTGCGTTAACGCCGAGCTCTCGGACGCGGCCTCGCCAGGCACGGATCTGATCGTGAACGCAGCGCAGCTGGGGCTTCAGTGCCTGGGCGAGGTGCTGAAAGGCGCCGGCGCCACCCTTGCGCTGTCCATACTCGGCGTCGTCACCTCGTTCTTCGCCACGTTCACCGGCATGGTAAATGTGCTGATGAGCTATTTCACCGGTCTGAACACCTTCACCGTGGCACTGCAGCGCATTTCCGGCCCGGCCCAGCAGCCGACACAGAACCCCCCGACCATCACCGAGCCGGGGCAGCTAACCACTACCCCAAGCCCGCCTGCCACCCAGCCACCAGCCCAGCAGGGCCCGGTCCCCTTCTCGATAACGAGCAGCAGCCCGGCCTCCGGCCCCGCCAGCGGCGGCACCCTCATCGTGATTCACGGGACCGGCTTCAGCTCCGTGACCAACGTGGTCATGAACTCCACTGAGCCGCCCCTGCCCGAAGGAAACCCGAACTACAACCTGCAGAACCTGCACCCCAAGTTCACGATTGTCTCCGACAGCAAGATCGACGTCACCACCACAGCTGGCGCCGTCGGCTTCACCTACGAGATCGACGTCACCACCCACACCAACGAGTACTTCCGCAGCACCTACCCCGGAATACCGCTCTTTACCTACAACTAACCGCATGCGCCGTCTTTGGCCACCCCGCTTCCTCTAGGAGGTGGATCCGGCGGTCAGCTAGGCGAGGCAGGCAGCGGTGTTACGCAGGTCAAAGCGGGCCGCCAGGAGCTGGCTGGCGGTGTAGTGCCGCAGGCCCTTGACGGTGAGCTTGACACCCGCCGCGGCCGCCAGATGACATTGCCGATGGCGGAGTTCTTGCGGCGGGGCGTCCTCTTGGTTGGCGAACGCGCCGAGTTCGCGGGCCGGTCACGTACTAATTGTTAAAGCGGTACCCGGCCGCCTGATCGCATAATACATTCAAGCTGACCAGCTCTCCGGATATCCGGTTGCCGGTTATGCTATAGCGATGACCTGGCTGCCAGAAACAGTTCTCGGGATGCTGGGCGAGGGCACGCGGGACGAATTAATTTCACTGGGTACGCTGCGCGAATACTCCATGGGAAGCAGTTTGTTCACGGAGGGCGACACATCGAATTATCTTGTTGCGCTGCGGTCCGGCTGGGTCAAGGTAGTCGCCACGACGGAGGAGGGCGGACTGTCCCTGCTCGCGCTTGGCTCCCGCGGTGACCTGATCGGCGAGCAGGCATCTGAGCAGCCAGCGCTGTCGAGCCATCTGGATGCAAACTACAGACGCGTGCCAGGTCGGGACGAGCTCGGCAGGTAGCCAGCGTTGTCGACGGCCGTGCATACGAGGGGTTGTGCGCCCGCGTTGCTGTACTTCCTGCTGTACGGAGTTGACGTTTAATCCCGCAACGGCACCGATCTCATGTCTACGGCTTGACCTGCGAGAAGGCGGCTCCCTTGTCCGAGAGCCGTGGCAGGCCTCTGAGGAGCCATGACATGCAGATTTAGGTCCCGCTCAGCCCAAGTGCCGTTGCAGTATTATGCTTGCCATTTGATACTCACGTGGAGCGGAGACAAGAACGGGACTCCTGTTTCGTGCGAGCGCCAGAATAGCGCGAAGAGCTCCAAGGGAGGAGAACTGGGATTTAGTCCCCAATAACGCCATGTGGTTCTTAGCCAGCGCTGGTCGAAAAGGGAAGCACAAATTGTGGGACCTTCGCTGATGGTGAGCAGCCAGACATTGCTTTCCGACCCTTCAGTTACCCGCGAGATACGTTCTACGGTGGCGCGTTCGACTTCAAGTGCTTCATAGAGGCCGGGGTGTTCATCTAGCGTTGCCCGTTGCCGATCGTCGAATGCGCCAGGTCGGGATATGACAGCTTTACCTGCGAAACTGACGTAACGCCCTGGAATAGCGTCGCCGGGTCCCGACAACAACCCTTCTGATTCCAGTGCAGCACGCAACACCAATGCCTGCGCAATTGGTTCGCTAAGCGTCCACGTTACGCCAGATTCAGACGACAGCGCTCCGCCAAGCTTCACGATCGGCGCCTCAATGCTGCCCGTCTTTGTCGCTGTCCTTGTAAAGGAATCGATAGCCCCGAGTTGGCCGATGAAGCTTTCACGGACCCGTATCTCATTCAGATATATCGTCTCGACCGGCCCGCAAACAAGGCGCAATCTGCCCAGCAAGTCTGCAATCGACTCCGCCATAATCTGACCTCCCCGTGCTGGGCCAACCGATAAACTGGAGGGTATCTCGTCCCACTACCAACACCTAATACTGCCCGGGCACCTAATTATCTCATGTCTACGGCTCGACCTAGTACGGCAGCCGCCAATCGCTAGCTGGCCAGCGGGTAGTTGCGTGCCAGGCGTGCGCGCTGGTGGAACCAGCGGGATCGTGCCTGGTGGCGGCGTCTGAATTCGAGCCAGCGGGCGGCGTGGCCGGGTGGGTCTGGCTGGCTGAGGGCGGCGGCGAGCAGCCGCTTCACCTCGTGGACGGTGAGCGGGATCAGGCCGGGGTCGCGGGGCGGCGGCTCGTCTGGCCTGGCGGGCGGTGGTGCCTGGGCGCCGGTGTGGTTCCTGAGCTGGGCGGCGGTGACGGCGCAGATGGCGAGGGCGGCCATGACGAGCACGAGGTGGCGGCGGATCGCGGTGTAGAGCCGTGCCTGGCACTGGTCCAGGCCGAAGTAATCCTTTCCGAATTCAAATCCTTCTTCCACCGGCCACCTCAGCCCTGCTGATCTGATGAGCCGCGTCTTGGACGCCTGCTGGCCCCCGGGCACGAAGCAGTAGCGGAAGGCCAGCTCGCCGGTCTTCAGGTGACGGCGGACCAGCAGTGAATGGCGGGAGGAGGCGGCGGCGATCCAGGCCCAGGCGTACCACCGCTCGCCCTTGGACCCCTGGCCGGCGGAGCGGACCTCCCACCGGCGGTCCTTGTCCTTCAGCAGCGACTTCACCGCGTCCGCGCAGGTCATCCTGGTGCCGGCGGCGAGCGTGAGCATGAAGGAGGACGCGACCCGCAGGACATAGGGCTGCCCGCGCTGCTCAAGGAACTCGCGCAGCTCGGTGCAGCTGCCGTAGACCTCATCGGCGCAGATGAAGTCGAACGCCAGCCCGTCGGCGTACGCATCGGTCAGGACGTCGACGGCCAGCTGGCCCTTAGTGCGGAACCGCAGGCCCAGCGGAAGTCCCGTAACCAGGGACTGCACCGGATCCTTGACCTGCTCTTCCGGTATCCACTGCCGGGCGCCGATCAGCGCATGGCCCGTCTTCTCCCGGACATAGGACAGGTGCACCGTGTTGATGCCGTTCGCGACCCGGCCCGCGCAGCCCATGTACTGCCGCTTGACGCCAGCCGTGCAGGACCCCTGCTTCTCCTGGCCCGTCTCATCCAGCGCCCCCACCGTCATGCGCTTGCGGCGGCAGCGCCGCACCGCCCCGTCCAGGCCGGCCGCGGCATGCTTCCTGACCCGGCTCATCGCCGCCGCCTCATCCCACGATGCCCGGTTCAGCAGCCGCTGCGCGCAATCCGGCGACCGGTCCCCGCCATGCTCGGCGATCGACCAGCCGTTCCGGGACGGCAGCTCGCTGGCCAGCGCATTCACGTACTTCCCCGCCTGCAGCCACGTCTGCGTCCGCGCGAAGCACGACCGCAGCGCGCCCATCAGGGCCGATCGTTCCCGCAGCGCCGTCCGCGCCCCTATCCTGGCAGCAGCAGCCGCCCTGTTTTCATTTGTCCTCACAAACAACATGATTACGGGCGGCTGCACTCATGTCACAGGAATCTCCTGCAACTCATCCACTCATCCAGCCAGGTCAGACCGCAACTGGCGGCTGCCGTACTAGAGTCAGGTGAAGAGGTCGTCACCCCAGTGCTGGCCAGGAGTGAGGCCGGGCGGGCAGGCGAAGACGCCGCTGCCGGCGTCCTTGCTGGCCGCCGGTGCCAGGGGGCCGATGACGGCGCCGGTGACCGTGGCCGCAACCACGATCGCCGGCGCCCATGCCCAACGGCCTCGATGGACCGGACGCACCGGTCGCTTCGAGCTCTTAA
>Ga0302326_10028325_pt1 | contig 11275 bp, 12 predicted proteins | sample Palsa_T0_3_FD_202264 | JGI IMG/M metagenome (GOLD analysis project Ga0302326, IMG submission 202264) | Peat permafrost microbial communities from Stordalen Mire near Abisko, Sweden - Palsa_T0_3 | ecosystem: Environmental > Terrestrial > Soil > Palsa > Peat permafrost | place: Sweden: Abisko...
CCTGGCAGGGCCTTGCCAGCTTCGAGGAGCGCGCCTCGCTTCGGACGTGGCTGTACCGGATCGCGACGAACCGATGCCTCAACGCGCGTCGCTCAGCGAGCCGACGTCAGGCCAAGGAGTGGGACGTGCCCGAGGTTGAACCGGCGGAGCCGACGCGGCTGGGCGAGGTTCCTTGGCTCCAGCCATACCCTGACGCCCTCCTCAAGGGTGCGGTCAAAGTGCCTCCTGGCCCCGAAGCCCGTTACGAACAGACCGAGTCCATCTCCTTGGCGTTCGTGACCGCTTTACAGCTTCTCCCGCCTCGACAGCTGGCCGTGTTAGTGCTGCGGGACGTGCTCGGCTTCCACGCCAACGAAGCCGCCGACATGCTCGATTCGACGGTGGGGTCGGTGAACAGCGCTCTTAAAAGGGCCCGCGCCAGTCTTCAGATGAAGGTGTCGTCCGGTGGCCACCACCACCCGGCACCCATTTCCAACTCGCCTTTGGAGGACGCGATCGTGGCCAAGTTCGTCGCGGCATACGAGTCCTCCGATCTCGACTCGCTGGTGGCACTCCTGACCGACGACGTCTTCACCTCGATGCCTCCACTGCCCTTCGAGTACGAGGGGCGTGAACCGACGTCGCGCTTTTTTGCCGGCATCTTTGGTTCAGGCCGCAAGTTCAACCTCTTGCCGACGCGAGCAAATGGTCAGCCCGCTCTCGGTGCGTACGTTCGTGACACAACTGGCGTGAGTCACGGGGTCGGCCTCTTTGTCCTGACCCTCACGGGCGACCGGATCTGCGCCATGACCCGCTTCGAAAACAATGTGCTCCCATGGTTCGGATTACCACGATCGCTTCCAAGCCGATAGCAAAAATTAGCGAACGCAGGCTCCCAAAGTGCCGATGTCCCGGCGCACGGGGGGCACCGGCTCCGCCAGATTCACCGACTACTCAGGCGATCCTGGACCTTGCGGGTGGATTGTCTCGCCCCGGGCCAACATCTCTATGAACTCCTCGATGCGTCTGGCTCGGGTCTCAATCTTCTTTGCGCTTCCAATCCGATAGAGGATGGCGTACCGGTTCGCACTCGTGAGCTTGAGAAACATCGGTTCTGGGAGTGAATCGCCGCCGGAACGTTGCGCTGTCACGACGCCCGAGCTGCCCATCGATCCAGCCAAAGCAGATCGCCTCGTCGAGTGCCTCGTCGTAGGAGAGCGTTGTTGGGTGTGTCGTGCCCTTCTTGACAAGGACGAGCCACACTCCTTGCGACTTGGACTGGTTGCCACTCAACCAGGTCCGCCATTCGGCAGCATCCGCGACCAACAGTTCTGGAAAATCCACGGCGTCACGGTATCTCCGTTGTGCTGGAGTGCCCCAGCCGGCAGCCCGAGGTACCGGCCCGGGCCGCCCCGAACTGGTTGGCAATCGGACCTGGATCGGGGGCCTGGCATTTCCCCGGCGACATGCCTCCATGCCGGCACTAATCGAGGAACCCTCCACGGCCTTCGTGGGGGTCTACAGCGGTGCCCGACGGTGACGCGACATACCCCGCGGGGACGTCGATCTCATGGCCTACGGCGACAGGCAAGCCTGCTCCCGCGGAGTGACCGAGCACCCCGTCTTCAGCTTCGGGAACGACCGCCCGATACCAAACGCCAACGCCCGCTACGACCTGGCAAGCGGACTGGTCAAGCTACGCTACGGCGACTCGACAAACCGAGTTGATCCGGCGGGGCGCTGGCCATAGAGAGTGCGAGACGCTTTACGCTATCCATCCTCCCCAGGGAAAGTCCTGCAGCCACGCCCCGCTATGGCGCGCCGCGCAGCCAAGCCGGCGATTCAGGTCCCGCTCCTCCGCCGTCTTGGAGCACACGCCTGAGTCTCACGACTGTCCTTCGAGAACTCGTTTGATTCCCTCGTCGAAGTCCAATGCCATGCCAGACCCGAAGTAGCCTTGGAACTCGTCATGCGCAAGGCATCCTTTGACTCTTTCCAAACTCAACTCACGATAACGATCTTCCGGTGGTTGCCATGGCCCTCCGAGTCGTTCGGCGAAGCCTTGGGACACGCCATGGAGCATTGCCGCGCGGGTCCAGTCTTCTGCATCACCAGCGAGACAGGCGAGCCCTAGGCAGGAATAGGGCAGCGCGTAGCGATACCCTGAACGGCGACTAAGAAGCAAGGACTCCTCGAAACTGGCCCGTGCACGATCCCGATCACCCTCTTCCCTGGTCACCCAACCGAGGTTGATGAGCCAATGGCACTTATCGATGGCGGTCGCTGCACCAGCGGCGTCTGCCTGCTCCAAGTATGAGCGGGCAGAGCGGGTCTCTCCAGTGATCAGGGCGTCGCAAGCGGCGTTGTTGCACAGCCCCCCTGCCGTTTGCATGTCACCTGCTCTCTGTGCGCTGACGATCGCCTCAGCCCAGAGGGTGCTTCGTTCTGCCGGATCAAGCATTCCGTTGGACGCAGCAGCCAAGAGAAGGTCACCGAGACTTCGGCCCAGCGCCAGATCGTCACCGACCGTCCTTGCGAGTGCGACAGCCTCTTCGCCCAGCAGGAGGCCCTTTTCGGGTTCACCACCAAAGCAGTAGGCCACTGACAGCGATCCGAGGGCCTCCACCAGCAGACGGTCGTCGCCAAGTTCTCGAGCCAAATTGACGGCACGTTCGCCCACCAGCAGCCCGGCCTCGTGCCGTCCGCGGGTAAGGATCATGGCAATGCCGGTAGTTGCGTGCCCAAGCAGCTCGACATCGATCCTCGCATCCCCTCGTTCGAGCACCGGTACCAGTGGGGCGATCACCTCGGTGGCCTGAGGGTGAACGAACCAGTAGCGAGGGAGTGCGGCGGCGAATCGCAAACCCTGCTCCGTATGCCCTGGGGCTTCTGCGGCATACCCGATGGCGCGCCGGAGGTTGGCTTCGTCCGAGTTCAATCGGGCGAGCCATGGCGCGAACTCGGGCCCGATGAGGTGAGGAGCAGCCAGTTCGGCAAGCGAGAGAAAGTATGCGCAGTGGGCCGCCGCAGTCTCCGATGCCTCGTTCCCAATATGCTCGACCAGATGCGCAGAGCTGAATTGGCGGATGGTTTCGAGCAGCCGGTAGCGCACTAAGCCCTTGTTCGAATCGGCAACGACCAGGCTCTTATCCACCAATGATCCGAGGAGATCGGCGATGTCGAACACATCGAGGTCGTTGAGGGTGCCGACGGCCTCTGCCGCCTCGAGGTCGAAACCCTCGGAGAACACCGACAGACGCCGGAGGAGGGACTGCTCAGGGTCGTTGAGCAACGAATACGACCACTCCACCGTGGCCCGCAGGGTCTGCTGACGGGGCAAGGCACTGCGGCTTCCACCAGTGAGGAGACGGAAGCGCTGGTCAAGACGGTCATGAAGGTCGACGACCGACATCGAACGTAGCCGGGCCGCGGCAAGCTCGATGGCGAGCGGCATTCCGTCGAGCCGTCGACAGATCGAGACCAGCAGCGGGCTCGTCTGCCCGTCGAGCGATACGTCGGCATCCTGGGCCCTGGCCCGGTCGACGAAAAGGGCGATGGCATCCGATTCATCGGTTGACGGTCCATCGGCATCAACAGGCAATGAGAGAGAAGGCACCCGGAAGACCGTCTCGCCCCCGATACCCAGCGGCTCACGACTGGTCGCCATCAGGTGAACCTGCGGACATCGTCTCAAGATGGCGTCGGCAGCCTTGGCACAGCTCCCGATCACGTGCTCGCAATTGTCGAGCACGATCAGCATCCGTTGAGACTCGAGGGCACCGACCAGGGCGTCTAGTTCTGATCGACCCGGGATGCCGATGACGCCGAGCACGCCGTTCATCGTCGCCACCACCTGGTCCTGGTCGAAAACTGGCGCGAGCTCGACCAACCAGACACCGTCACCGGACCCGTCCAGGACCTCGGCCGCAACCTGGAGGGCCAGTCGGGTCTTGCCCGACCCTCCGGCCCCGGTGAGGGTCACGAGGCGATTGTCCTCTACCAGGCTGCGGATATTGGCCAGCTCGGGGACCCTCCCAATGAAGCGGTTCGACTGGTGAGGAAGGTTGTTCCGGAACGAGGGGTTGTCGAGGGACCGCAGGGGTGGGAAGTCGGCTGCCAGTCCGTCAACCCGCAGTTCAAAAACTTGCTCAGGATCTCCTAGGTCTTTCAGACGGTGCGACCCAAGGTCGATCAGGTCCCTGTGGTCGGTCAGATGTTCACGGACGAGAACCGCAGTGGATTGAGAGAGGACTACCTGCCCGCCGTGGGCGGTGGCTTCGAGCCGGGCCGTGCGGTTTACGGTTGGGCCGAAGTAGTCGCCGTCGCGCTCCTCGCACACTCCGGTGTGAAGCGCCATGCGAACCCGCAACACGGTGTCCTCTGGCCATGCCTCGGCCTGGAGAGCTGTCTGCGCTGCGGCGGCCGCATCCAGCGCATCCCGCGCTGAGGCGAAGGCCGCACAGAAGGCATCACCTACGGTCTTGAAGACGTAGCCGCCCGCTGTCTCGATGGCCGAACGGAGGAGGGCGTCGTGGCGTCGCAGCGCTGCACCCATTTCTTTGGGGTGCTGCTCCCAGAGGCTGGTCGAACCCGCTATATCCGTGAAGAGTAGGGTGACTGTGCCGGTCGGGAGAAATGACACAGTTGCACTGTAGTTCTCGTCGATGTCGCCGGCCCCGGGCCCGACGGGACCATCCGACCCCTGATCAACAAACGTAAGATCTTCACGTTTGGCGTGCCTGGGCAAGCACGGGCCGATTTCGCACTGGAAGTGCCGGAGCGACCGCTGAAACGGCCCCCAACGTGGTGGGAAAGCGTCATCGTCCTCGATTGTCGGGTGCCCCCGGAGTGCGATTACATGGGCATGTCCGGTCTAGGACTGCGCTGATTGCCTCCGATGTGCTTGGCCCCTCTTCGCTCGACAGCGACCATGGTGAAATGGGGGAGCATGCCCGCTGTGATTCGCAGCCTGGCCCGTGTATTTGCAGGTGTTGTCGTCCTCGGTACGTTCCTGGTGCTCGCGGATGCAACTGCATCGAATGCGACCGGCACGACCCCCACGGTTACCAACGTCAGTCCGAACACGGCATTCGGTGTGGGATACGTCGCCCTGGTCTTCTAGGTCAACCGATTCCAAGGTTTTGGGTAGTAGTGCAAGACTTCGGAGGTGGCTGTTCCCACCCTTCTCGTTACCGGGACCGTGGGCGTGGGCAAGTCTAAGGTGGCAGCGGAGATCAACGACCAACTTGCCGCACTAGGGATTCCCAACGCTGCGATAGATCTGGATGCGCTGGTCTGGCAATGGCCATCGACGAGCGCTTGGAACAGCGACTTGATGTTCGAGAATCTGGCCTCGCTCTGGCCCAATTATCAAGCGCATGGTGCGACCCACCTGATCCTCGCTCGAGTCTTGGAGGATCGGGCCGATCTGGACCGATTTCGCGCGGCTGTACCTGGTGCAGACATCACAGTGTGCCGCCTGATTGCGCCAGAGGCCATACGCAACGAACGCCTCGTCACACGGATGCCACCAGGGCCGTCACGAGATTGGCACTTGAGCCGCACGGTCGAGCTAGAGAAGATCTTGGACCAACTCGCCTTCGAAGACTTCACGGTTGATAACGGCGATCGCCCACTACGTGAGGTGGCTCTCGAAGTTCTCGCTCGGCTCGGCTGGATTACCACTGCGATCAGTAATCCGTAGCCAACCCTGATCCGCCGGTTGACCTGGCCCTGGTCAAAGGCGGTCGGAAGCCGGTCATTGCAGACTCGGATCGTTTTGGGGCAGCTGGCGCGCAAGCAAATGTGGCCGTTGTCACCGTTCCTATCAAGGGAAGCGCTGCCCCGGACATCCGCGTTTCTTTCACTCGGTCCGCAACGAATTACTGGATCCCAAATGTCTGCGCAGCGAATGCGAGAGCAACGATGACTATGCGCTTCGGATATCAAAGGACTCGTGATGCGTGACGATGTTCGTTATGCGCTGGCGATCGGCCCATCCTCAAAAGTGGAAGATCGCACGATCGACATCACCACGACGGGCCGGAGTTCAGGAAGTCCCCGACGCATCGAAATCGTCTTCTACCGGATTGAAGTTTCCATTCACCTGATTGGGGTCCCGGCACCGCGTCCCGGCTCCGCTCACCGAATGATAAGTAAGCCTCCCTCCATTGTGCGGACATGCCGGTGACGCTTCTCGCGGCGGGCGACCCGCCGCAGGATGTAAAGCCAAGAGCGACGCCGGCGAGAACCGTCGAGACCAAGACCCTGCCCATTGTCGTGATCATCTGACCTCCACCCAATAATGACGCACAGCCTGCCTATTGGGTTCGCGATGGTCCACGACTCGATCTACCAGAACTCAGGGGCCCCCGAACCGTACGGGTCACTTTGCTTCGTTGGGACCGCCTATCTGAACGCGGAACACCAGTTCATCCCAGCGAATCGTCAGCTCCGCTGCGCCCTCTGGGACGGCAGGCATGAACTGTGCGCGTCCGGTCTGCTCGTTTCCTCCGCCGCTCGCTCCACCTCCCGTTTTTAGATACTCGGTGCCGAGGTCGTCAGAGAGTGTGAGCGCGTCCCCCGCTGGATGATTGAGCTGCATTTGGAACCTTCGCCGCAGCATCTTTCGCTCTTGGTCGGGAAGACCCTCGGTGTCATGATCATGGGCGCGTAGTTCTTCGGCATATTTGGACTCAGCATCGGGTAATGGAGCCATGCGCCAGGTAACCGCCGCCTTCGAGTCGTACCGCTCGATCCCCAAGATCTGAAGGCGTCCACCGTACGGAACTTCTCGGTCACCATCCAAAACGGGAATGAGCCCAAGAAACCGGGCAATGGGCGGAGCCGGTGGTCGTGTTGGACGCTCGCCCTCGCCGATGAAAACAGCTCGCCCACCATTGAATCCAGGTGGTAGCGGTTCAAGTGGCTCCAGCCCCAGGGCCACGTGCATTCGGTTGTTCCAGTCGTGGACTTCATCCGAATCCATCGCCTCGGCTGCCCGAAGCGCCTCGATGGCCCCACCGAACCCGGCCAGCATTTGCTGTCTCCACTGGACGACTTCGGTTTGCGGCGGGCGATCCTGAGCAATCATGAGACGCTCAACCAGGTACCTTTGAGCGCCTTGATTCATATCCGGCTCCCCATCTCGAGCGGTCCTGCCTTCTCGGATGAGGGTATCTCGTAACTGTCGAAGTCGGCGCACGATGTCGGCGTTATGGGCGAGGTCCGCTCCAAGGCAAGGGCCATAGATCGACCACTCGATCAGCCTCGCCATGCAGCCTCTCGGAGTGCAGCTTCGAGGGGAACCGCTTCCGCTGCTCAGCGGTCTCTGAACTCTTCCGAATGCTGCCGTAATTCAGATCGAGCGGATGGCACCTCCGTCTACTGGGATCATCGCTCCCGTGACGTACGACGCGGCGGGAGATAGCAAGAAGGCCGCAACTCGGCCGAACTCTTCTGGTTCTCCGTATCTACGCAACGGGATGTGCTCCGACTGCCTGGCGCGAACCTCCTCGGGATCGCCAGCGAGGGCATCGATCTCACGGACTCGGTCGGTGGCGATTCGGACCGGCAATAGTCCATTGATCCGAACTCCGGCGGGGCCATGCTCATCTGCCAGCGTCTTCACGACGCCCGCGAGTCCAGGGAATAGGCCATTTGAGATGGCGAGATCCGGCAGCGGTGCGCGTACCGACGAAGCCAAGACGAAGACGAGAGATGCGCTCGTCCCACCCGGAAGACTGGCTCTCATGCTGCTTAGCTCTGCTGCGAGAACGCGCCCTAGGCGGACTGCCCCGAGGAACACGCTTTCGAAAGCAGCACGCCACGCATCGTCGGTGGTGCTCGCAACACTCCCAGTCGGGGTTCCCCCTACGCTTACGAGCGCCCCGTCTATCCGACCATAGGCCTCTTTCGCGGCAGCGATAAGTCGACCTGGCGTGGCAGGATCCGCATTGTCCGCGACGATCCAGGTAGGGGTGTTCGCTGCGGTGCTGCCCTCTGCAAGGCGATCTGCTGCTGCTAACGCCGTGGCCTCATGAGGGGAGGCGACGACGACTTTTGCTCCCTCTCCAATAAGGGCCTGGGCCGCGGCAAAACCAAGCCCGCGGCTACCTCCGGTCACGACGTAGACCCTGTCACGCAATCCGAGATCCATGAGGGCATTTTGGCCCAACGCCGTCGAGCTTTAGACCCAGGGTGCTTCGGCCAGGCTATTGGTCGGGTAACGCGCCGGACCGGCAGCGAGCGGGGCCAGGGCGACGACCGGTTCGATTCCGGCATGACGGACAGGGAGTCTGCCGCCTACCAGAACGTCCTAGAAGTCCGATTTCATCAACACGCTCCGGCAGCGGTCCTACTCGGTACTGATCTTCTCGAGCCTCTCCAGGCTGGCCGTCATGGACTCAAGCACCGAATTGTTCCCGTTGATCCACGCTCCGCCATCGCGCAACAGGGATTGGCGGATCTCCTCCGTCACGGTGCCATAGTCAAATACCTCGGTGACGACGGTGGCATCGGCACCGTCCGGAGTGAGGATGTAGCCCCAGCGGTAGCCCGCAGGGATGCCGACTTTGGATGGATCATCACCCTCAGCCCGAGAAGGGTCTCCGGGAGCCGGTTCCCAAAATATGCGCCGATCTGGCTCAAACTCCACCACATAATTGAGCATGAGGTAGTCGTCTCCGAGCCGATGCATCTTCATGGTGAAGGTGTCGCCCAGGTCGGAGATGGGACGGTCGATCACGGCCCCCCGGAGCATGTCGGACCCGTCGAAATCCATGTGACGTTGCGGATTCGTCAGGATCTTAAAGATGAGGGCCGCCGATGCTTCGATTCTACGTGACACTTCGACCGGCTTGCTTTCCTGTGCCATGGTCCAGTCCTCTCTTTCTCTCTGCGCCTGCACTCCGCATCTGCTCTACCGAGCGCACCTCAGCGGTTCATACAGTTGGACGTTGCAGGTCCCGCGAATTCATTCATCGGTCCGAAATTCAAAATACTGCCCCGCCTTGACGCTGTTGTCAGCAAGGTAGAGTTCGCCCGAAGATTCGTACGGTCCCACCGACTCGGCATGAAGAGTGTGAGAACTACTAAGTGCCGTCGTAGCTGGCCGTGCCGCGGTCGGGTTCTGAACCGAGGTCTCCGCATGGCGACCATTCAAATGTCAGCGCGTATCGGCGACCGAAGTTCGCACTGAGCGAGCGGGTCGCAATGGTTTGCGGTCCATTCGTCGTCTGCCGTTCCACTAGGCTCAAGGCGAGCCGAGGGACTGAGGGGAGTCTGGAGTGGTATCCGACGAACGGATGGCCGAGGAGCTGGAAGGCACGCTTGACCGAACGGATTTCGTTGATGTCGGTCGCACCCACAAGGGCAAAGTCCGCGACAGCTATGTCGTAGACGGGAGCCGAACGATCGTCACGACCGACCGGCAGTCCGCCTTCGACCGGATCCTTGGAACAATTCCTTTCAAGGGCCAGGCGCTGAACGCTATCGCCAACTTCTGGTTCGACAAGACATCTGACATTGTTCCGAACCACCTCCTCGAGATCCTCGACCCAAACGTCGTTCGTGTTTGCGAGTGCAACCTCGTTGCGTTGGAGTTCGTTGTCCGCGCCTACATAACCGGCGTCACAAAATCGTCTCTGTGGTTCAACTACGAGGCCGGCCAGCGAGAGGTCGCTGGCATCCAACTGCCCGAAGGTCTTCAAAAGAACGAGCGGTTGGCGAAGCCGATACTCACTCCGACCACGAAACTCGAGGCGCATGACCGCAACATCAGTAGCGCGGATGCAATCAAGGAAGGGCTGATCGAGGAAGCGCTGTTCGACCGCATCGCGGGGCTGAGCTTTGAGTTGTTCCAACGGGGCACGGAGGTGGCCGCCGATCGCGGACTGATTCTTGTCGACACCAAGTACGAGTTCGGCCTGCTCGACGGCGAGGTGGTTCTGATCGATGAGATCCACACCCCCGATAGCTCACGGTTCTGGTACGCGGACACGTACGACGAACTGTTCGCCGACGGAAAAGATCAGCGTGCGCTCGACAAGGAGCCACTACGTGAGTGGTTTGTCCAACGCGGCTTCCGCGGCGACGGGGATCCGCCGCCTCTCCCCGACGAAGTCCGGATCGAGACCGCATCGCGGTACATCGCACTCGCCGAAGAGATCACTCAACAGCCGTTTGAACCGACGCCCGCGACCGCCCGTGACCGCGTCAGCGCGCTGTTCGGTCATGGAACGACCTAATCACGCCTCTTTGCCGAGGCCCTTGACGGATGCCGCGCGAAGGCGTCAGCTGCTGATGACGAGCAGGGGCGTCGTATTTTGGGATTTTGACGGCACGCTCGGCTTCGGACCGCATGGACCAGGCGCCTGGGCGCCGTGCCTGGTCGAGGCACTTGACGAACTTCACCCAGGTCATAACGTCAGTGTCGACGAGCTGCGCCCGTTCACACGAGGTCGCTATCCGTGGAGCACTCCCGAGCGTCCTCATACCCACATACAGACGGCCACGGAGTGGTGGGACGAACTTGAACGAGTCTTTCGCGGCGCATTCGAGGGCGTGGGGTTTGCCGAGACGGCGTCGGCTTTGGCAAATCGGGCGGGCCGCTATTACGCGGACGGCGCGCGGTGGGGCTTGTTCGATGACACCGTCCCGGCTCTCGAACATCTCACCGGCCTCGGTTGGCGACATGTCGTCTTCTCGAACAACATCCCTGAACTCGCTCAAAACCTTGATTGCCTGGGCATAGGTGAATTGATCGAGTCCGTCGTGTGCTCAGCCGCGATCGGATACGAGAAGCCTCACCCGGACGCGTATCGCTGCGCCCTCGAGGCTGCAGGCAACCCGAGGTCGCGCTGGATGGTCGGCGACAGTTTCGAGGCCGATGTCGCGGGCGCTCGGCGAGCGCAGATCCAAGCGATCCTCGTTCGCCGGCAACATCCTGGCGCGCAGCATTCTGCGATGAGTCTCCTTGACGCTGCGGCGATCATTGGCGCTCACGAAACGTGAACCGCCTCGGGAGCCGAGCAGGCCGGCTGGCTCCTGCGCAGCAACTGCCGGCCGCGGCAGGCGCTGGATGGTAGGGAACGGGGGTGTACGAGGCCAAACAGCGCTGATCGGCCCCGCGCGACGGCAACGAACACGGTTGTCAGCTCGTGTACCTAAGTGTTCCCGAGGTGCGATTACATGGGTAGCCTCCAATGGGGGACCGAACGAACAATTTTCCTTCGAAATCCTTGCCCCGTAGGCTCGACATCGTGCGTGGCGAAGTGAGGAAGACTTGCCCGTTTTG
>Ga0302326_10028326_pt1 | contig 11275 bp, 13 predicted proteins | sample Palsa_T0_3_FD_202264 | JGI IMG/M metagenome (GOLD analysis project Ga0302326, IMG submission 202264) | Peat permafrost microbial communities from Stordalen Mire near Abisko, Sweden - Palsa_T0_3 | ecosystem: Environmental > Terrestrial > Soil > Palsa > Peat permafrost | place: Sweden: Abisko...
CTTGAGAATAAACGCCTTCTGGGCGTCCGAAAATCTCGAGGCTTTCATCGCTCTCCGCTCCTCCCAGCCGGGGAATCACCGCGGAAAACTCTAGCCAAAAACGATCCAGTTTTGCGGCCTCAGAGCACCGGAAGGGGATGGACATGAGGGTAAGCCGGTTTACGGAAGAGCAGATCATCGGGATTTTGCGGGAGCAGGAGGCCGGGGCGAAGACGGTCGATGTGTGCCGCAAGCACGGGATCAGCAGCGCGACGTTCTACAAATGGAAGGCCAAGTACGGCGGCCTCGACGTATCGGACGCCAAGCGTCTGAAGGCGCTCGAAGACGAGAACACCAAGCTGAAGAAGCTTTTGGCCGAGGCGATGCTCGACAACGCGATGCTGAAGGATATCGCCGCAAAAAAATGGTGACGCCCGCCGCCAGGCGAGAGGCCGTCGCGCAGCTTCGAGTCGTGCATGAGGTCAGCGAACGGCGGGCGTGTTCGGCACTCGGAGCGGATCGCACGCCGATCCGTTATCGCGGCAGCCGGCCGGACGACGCGGCAGTACGGGGACGGCTACGCGAGCTCGCTGCCGTCCGCCGGCGGTTCGGTTATCGACGGCTACACATTCTGCTCACACGTGAAGGCATTGTCATGAACCACAAGAAGCTGCGCCGGCTCTACCGCGAGGAACGGCTGCAGGTGCGGCTCAGTTCACGATCCCTCAATTCTCTCCGAATGCAACTCTTGGCTACATGAGGAAAGTTACCGGCGAGGTTAGCGAGACGGCCGTAAGGCGACCTGCTTCCAAAAACAAGAAATAGCGAATTCAAAGATCTAACCAGGCGATGTTTACTGTCCGGCAGATAGCTATTTGAGCAATCGCGCTTCAAGCACACTAGACTGAACTCTCCATCCAGCCCTCGTATTCAGCCAGGGTCATGGCTGGAAAATTTGTAGACGCCGGATCCTCTTTAAGCTTGCGTCGAATTTCACCGCAAATGCTGTGTACCGTCGCCGCGGAAATTCCCAAGGCGCGACACCGCGCAACCGACGCAGAAATCGCGGAATTGTTAAAACGCACGGGTTTAGATTAGCAACTGTCGGTTTCGGACGTCCGCCTTTTGCCCCAGGCTCTCGTTAACGGAGACGCTTAATACCATCAAGACCCAACCCCGTACCGCTGTGGCGATCGCGCCTGGCCTCGCAAAATGCCCCGACCCTTCTGATGTATCTAGCGAACGGCCTTCTTGGCGCGGCCCTTCGCGCGCATGCGCGTTTTTTTACCCGCCTTAATTTCCTTCAGCTTGATACACACAATCGTTAGCCATGTGATGTCGAAGGCGTTGCCGAGTGCCTCGTCGTCCTGATGTTTCATACTGCTGTAGGTATCGTCGATACCAACTCCCCATATCTCTTCGCCAGCTTGCCTCAGTGCCTCGACGACGTCCGCGCCGTCCATGCCGGACGCTTGTTCTTTAAAGAGATCCCATAGCTTATCCCGAAAAGGAGAAACGGTATCCCGCAGCGCCTTCTTCCGTTTTGGCATATGTGCGGCTCCTTTTAGTTGGTTAAGAGCGCAATCAAGCCCTTGATAGATAGGTATCGGGTGCGCAAGCGTGGTGATGCAAGTCGAATTGTCGATATCCCGCTCGGACTACGAACTAAGCATCTCGCTTCCGCTCAAACTATCGTGTCGTGATAATAGCACTTGAACCGCGCAGGTCTCCTTCAGAGCTCCGCTGCAAACTCAGCCTCGCCCATAACAAGCCCGGGAGGCCTCTGTGAACTTCCGCCCGCCGCGTTTGGGGAACCGTACTCTCCGACGTTAACATGAGGCATCAGCCATTTCACGGAGTTCACTATGGACAGCGAACACATCAAGGGCGCCGCCGATAGGGCAAAAGGTGCCATCAAGGATACGACCGGCAAATTGACCGGTGACCACAAGCTGCAAACGGAAGGCAAGTTAGACAAGGCAAAAGGCGCGGCGCACAACGTTGCAGGTAACATCAAAGACGCCGCCCGAGACCTTACGAAGTAGCCGAGACCTTACGAAGTAGCTTAGATAATAAAAAAATACAGCGAACTCGCCGCCCGCAGGGGCGGATTTTTCTTTTACTGACGTCGTTAAATATGGAGGCGCCCATAGCGTTGATCGGAGTCGCTTGGTTAAGGCTCGGCTTACTCAAATCACCGCCGCAATTTGGGCGTCTGCCAGGCAGCGGGCTGTTCCCCCCTCCCTTTCTTTACTGGATTGAGCACCCGCAGCTCCCCGTCGAGGGGCAAGCCCTTGACCGCTGCGTCCTATCCAGGCGGACGCAGACCCGGAGCGAACGCCAAGTGACCATCGACCTGGCCAAGTTTCATTGATCGGTATAGGACCCGGCGGGACTGCCGCCCGACCAAGCGTGACCAGCTCCATGAGGGGGCCAATCTGCGTCGTTCCGAACGTTTGTGACCCGGCACTCATTCCTATAATCTGGGCTATTAGCTGGCGGTATGCGCCCCGCAACGAGGCCGCTGTGAATTCCTGCGGCAAAAAATGGGAGGAATCGACATGAACAGCACCGCGAGTGCAGCACGTCCCTGGCTGCTCGGATGCGCCGTCTTCACCCTCGCGCTCGCCCCCCTGGGCGTCTCCGCGCAGACCTCCGAGCCGATCAAAATCGGCGTCATTGCTGAAGCGCAGGCTGTCGCCGGCTCGTCGATCCCGCTCGCCGCCCAACTTGCAGCCGACGAGATCAACGCTGCAGGCGGGCTCGACGGCCGTCAGATCAAGATTTTCCCTTACGACAATCACTCATCCGCCGTGGAATCGGTTCGCGCATTCCAGCGGGCTGTGAACGAGGATCACGTCAACGCCGTTATCGCCAGCTATGTCAGCGAGGTCGTGCTCGCGCTCGAGCCTTGGACCGGACGCCTGAAAACGGTGACGGTGACGCCGGGCGCCGCCTCCGACGTCATCACCCAGAATATCGCCAAGGATTACGACCACCTCAAATACACGTTCCACGGCTATGCGACCTCGACCAGCATTGCCGACGCCACATGTGCAGCGGCCAAAGATCTTCTCGTCGACCAGCTGAAGGTGAAGACCGCCGTCGTCATGAGCGAAGATGCGGCCTGGACGACACCGCTCGATGCCGAATACTTGAAATGCCTGCCCAATATTGGGCTGAAGGTCCTCGACCACATCCGCGTCTCGCCCGATACGACGGATTTCACGCCGATCTTCAATAAGATCGAGGGTGAAAAGCCTGATGTGATCATCACCGGCATTTCGCATGTGGGCGTGCAACCAACGGTGCAGTGGAAACAACAGCAAGTGCCGATTCCGATGTTTGGCATTTCCTCGCAAGCGAGCAATTCCAGCTTCTGGAACGACACCAACGGCGCGGTCGAAGGCGTGCTGTACCAGGCCTTCTCCGGACCCGATGTCGCCGTGACGCCTAAGACGCTCCCATTCGTGGCGGCCTTCCAGAAGCGCTACGGCAATTTCCCCTCCTATTGCGGCTACACCGCCTACGACGAGGTCTATTACATCGCCGACGCGATCAAGCGAGCCGGTTCGACCGATCCCGACAAGCTGGTCGACGCGCTGGAAAAGACCGACTACGTGGGCACGATCGGCCGCATCGAGTTCAAAGGCAGGGACACGCCCTACCCGCACGCGCTCAAGATCGGCGCCGGCACGATCACCGGCCTGATGCTGCAATGGCAGAACGGCAAGCAGATCAACCTGTGGCCGGCCAACGTGGCCAATGGAAAGCTGAAATTCCCGAGTTTCATCAAGATTGGCTCGGCCAAATGACGATGGAATGATCGACCGCGTTCGTGCCTCTCCCCCGCCTGCGGCCCACGCGGCGAGAAAACTTGAGTGGAGTGAGTGAGCGGGACTTTGCTCGGCCTCTCGTCCACACCCCGACGGCGATCACTTGCCGCTGGCGCGCGGGGACACCCTGCGGCTTTGCGCGGATCTAACCGATGCTGTTCTGGCAAATCCTGATCGACGGTTTTGCGATCAGTTCGCTTTACGCGTTGGGTGCGATGGGCTTCGCTCTGATTTTTGGCGTCTCCGGCGTGCTCAACCTATCTCATGGCGCGCTCATGGTCGCCGCCGTTGTCGCAGCCTGGGCCGCCGGCAACGATCTGCATGTCGGACCTTATATCGGGGCGGCGCTTGGCGTGGCCATCGGCTTTGGCGCCTCGCTTCTGACTTATTTCCTCATTGTTCGACCGCTGCAACGCACCCGCAAAATCCGCGAGGAAGAAAAAGAGATCTTCATCCTCACGGCGACGCTTCTTTGGGGCATCATGATCCAGGAGCTGATTGCCTATCTCTATACCAATAATGCGAAAACCGTGGCGCCGATCGTGGAAGGCGTGGTGTCGATCGCCGGCGTGCGCACGCCTTCGAACGAAATTTTCACCGCCATGGTTTGCTGGCTTGCCATAGGCCTGCTCTGGCTCCTGGTGAACCGGACGCGCGCCGGCAAGGCGGTTCTCGCCGCTTCGATGAATCCGCGCGGCGTGACGCTGCTTGGCATCGAACTGTCGCAGGTCTACCTCGCCGTGTGGGCAATCTACGGCATACTGGTAGGTATTGCCGGCGTGCTCCTTGGGATGTTTCTCGGCGTTTCATCCTATAGCGTCGGCCCGCTGACGGCGAGCGCGTTTGCGATCGTAGTCTTGGGCGGGCTCGGTAGCGTCTCCGGCGCGCTGATCGCGGCTTATGTCGTGGGCTATCTCGAGACCATAACGGCATATCTTATTTCGCCGGCCTATCGCACCATCCCCGCACTCCTGCTTCTCTTGGCCATGATTTATGTACGTCCGCGCGGACTATTGGGGCGCAGGTAGATGCATTCGATTTCCACCGCGCGGGTGCTCCTTATCGCTCTCGGCGTAATCGCGGTCGCATCCTTTTTGCCGCTGTGGGTCACCGGCTACATTCTCGGTCTTCTGACCATCGCCTATTACTTCGGCGTGTTCGCAATGGCGTGGGACCTGCTGTTTGGCTTCGCCGGCGAAGTGAATTTCGGGCCGACGTTTCTGATCGGGACCGGCGGCTATACGGCGGGCATCCTCGATAATCTCTATCAGCCGCCGATCTGGATCTGCCTCGTCGCGGGCGCGCTCGCCGCCGTGACCGGCGGCGTGGTGCTCGCGCTGCCGGCGCTTCGCGTGCGCGGGCCTTATTTCGGACTGACGACGCTGGTCGCTGTGCTCATACTGCAAAATTTTATCGTGGTCGCCGCCGCGCTGACGGGTGGCGAAATCGGTCTCACCGTGCCTGACGTGATCTCGATCAGCGACACGACGAATTACGAAATCGCGCTCTGGTTCATGGCGGGGAGCGGCGCGATCCTGTTCTCGCTGTCGCGCTCCCCGGTCGGCCTCATCCTTCAGGCGAGCGGGCAGGACGCGGTGCAGGCTGGCGCGCTCTAGGCTTCAACGTGACGAAGCATAAGCTTGCGGCTTTCATCATCAGCGCCTTCTTCTCGGGATTAGCCGGGGCGTTGCTCGTCTTTTACTTGGGCACGGCTTCAGTCGGGACCCTTGTCGACATTACGGTCGGTGTGCAGATCATCATCGCCGCGGTGCTCGGCGGCAGACGCACCATCCTCGGCGGCGTGCTCGGCGCCGTCTTCCTCATCGCCATGAGCGAGGTGCTGCGACCGCTCGGCGACCTGTCGAACTTCGTCGTCTTCGCGATGGCACTTATCGTGGTACTGGTGTTCCCGGGCGGTCTTTTTGGCCTACTCACGCGCACGAAGGAATCCGGGTGAGCACGGCGGAGGGCGCTCATCTCGAGGTCAACGGCCTCACCAAGCGCTTTGGCGGCCTTGTCGCCGTGAGAGACATGGCGCTCGGCGTGCGTGCCGGCGAAATCCTTGGGCTGATCGGCCCGAACGGATCGGGCAAATCGACGGTCATGAAACTCATCATGGGGATCGAGCGCCCAGATGCGGGTTCCGTACGCATCAATGGCGTCGAGGTTGCCCGCCGGCCTTCGCACGAGATTGCGCGGATGGGGATAGGCATTGTGTTCCAGCATTCGCGACCGCTGCACCGCCAGACCGTGCTTGAGAACATCACGCTGGCGCTTCTACCCGACAAGCTCACCCGGCTGTTTGCCGATCCGGCAATCGAAGCGCGCGCCCGCGCCATCGCTGCGCGCGTCGGGTTGAGCGCGGTGCTCGACCGGCGGCCTGGCACCTTGCCGTTCGCCGATCTGCGGAGGATCGAGATCGCCAAGGCGATTGCGCGAGATCCGCAGGTGCTTTTGATCGATGAGCCGTTCGCGGGCCTCACCTCGAAGGAAACGGCGATGTTCTCCGACCTCATCTGCGAGCTTCGCGACGATGGCCGCGCCGTGCTGCTGGTCGATCACAATGTGAAGAGCGTGGCCCGGTTGGTCGATCGCGTGCTTGCCATGTATGTCGGCGAGCGCATTGCCGAAGGTACGGCGGACGAGGTGATGCGCAATGAAACCGTCAGGCGCGTCTATCTCGGCGGCAGCATCGAGACCGCAGCGCGCGCCGAATCATCGTTCCGCGATAGCGTTACCCCGTTCCTCGAGGTCAATAATGTCAACGTCCACTACGGCAAGGCGCAGGCCCTCGAGAACGTGTCGATCCACGTGCACGCGGGGGAATTCATCTCGGTCGTCGGCCTCAACGGCGCGGGGAAAACCACCCTCTTCAATACCATCTCGGGCTTGCTGCCCTATTCAGGCGACATTTGCCGCGAGGGCACATCGCTGCGCGGTTTGACCGCGGCGACGATCGCACGCAATGGGATCGTGCAGTGCTCCGAAGGCCGCGATCTCTTCACCGACATGACGGTGCGCGAGAATCTCGATCTCGGCGGCCAGCACTTGCCGCCTGCTGAGAGCGTGGAACAGATCGGTTGGATTCTCGACCTCTTCCCGATCCTGCGCGAGCGGCAGAAGCAGACCGCCGGTACGCTGTCGGGCGGCGAGCAGCAGATGCTGACCATTGCACGCGCACTGATGATGAAGCCAAAGCTATTGATTCTGGACGAGCCGACGCTGGGCTTGGCGCCCGTCATCCTCGAGCAAATCTCGAAGGCGCTGGAAAGATTGCGGCAGACCACCGCGATCACGGTTCTGCTCGGCGAGCAGAACGTCACGTTCGCGCTGCCGCATGCCGACCGCGTCTATGTTCTTGAACACGCCCGCATCGTGTGGGAGGGCAAGCCGGCCCGCTTCGCGGCGGAAGCCGGAACCGGGTATTTGTAGGACTGGGCCAGCACGGGCAGCAGTCTGGTTACTCGTTTGGACCAGCGCCGAGGCGGCCTTCGTTCGAAAATGGAGCGTGACCCGAACATGGGAAATTTCGACGACGCCACAATTTTGAAATCATTCGGCGAGGTGCCAGAAACTTGGACGAATTATGACGGCTTGATCCCGGTCCCGCCGCACCTCTGGCATCTCACGATTTTATCTCCCTTCTTGAGCGTGCCTTTTCCTTCGCAATTTTTGCACGGTTTCTTCTTTTCTTCGGTGCTCTTCGGCAAGGTGTCCTCGCAATCCAATCGTTCGATTTATAGGGGACCTTCGGGCTCAGCCCTTTTGTTTGGCCATACGTTAGGCATTTTCGCTTTTCACCCAACACCGGACATATCGCTGCACCACACTAACTGACGAGGAGGACCAGGAATTGTGCTCAGCATTGTTTCCTAACCGGCAGCATAAACGATGGTTGCAACCTTTTCGACCCGCCCAGCATTGTCGAAAGCACGCTGGCTTTTGCGCTCCTGCCTGTCGGAACTTTCTGGTGGATTGTCGTCAAGATTTGCGGCTACCGAGAGATCGTCATGCAAATCCCGTTGCAAGTGACTTTTGAAGGATCCGATCCGTCGGAGACTGTGCGCGCTGCCATCGAACGCGAAGTAGAGCGGTTGGAAAAGCACAATCGCCACATCATTGGATGCCGCGTCGCTGTGATCGCACCTAGCCACAAACACCGTCACGGCAGCGGCTTCAATGTCCATATCTCGCTTACAGTACCACCGCACGAAAGCGTCATAGTCAATCACGACCCGTCTGACGACAAACGATACGCACATGAGCATATTGAGGTAGCGGTCAAAGACGCGTTTGCCGCAGCCCGACGTCAACTCGACGATCTCGCGTAGCAAAGTTCGGTTTTATCACAGTTATTTCGAAGATCTTGTTGCGCCTAACTCGGTGCTGCGCCGGCACGGCAACGGACCTGACCCCCACGTAAAAGGGAAGTCACCCTTACCAAATCCGTGACGTAGGGCAAAATGGAACTCTTCGAGTTCCATGGCCATGTTTCTTTTTTTAATTCTCTATCTTTAGCTGCAATGTGGCTTAGCTAAAGGAAGTTGGTTGAGTGATGACATTCAAGCAATATTTCACAAGTTATTTGGAGGAATTGCGATGACGAATGCAACGCGTGCGACCGCCGGCTCGCCCACGAGCGATGCTACTCGGGCGTTCCCCGGAAATAACTCCGCGCAAGCTAAAGCAGCTTTCGAAAAGATGAGCGCCGCCACGGGTGAAGCTGCTGCTCTATTCAAGAACAGCTATTCTACAGCCATCAAAGGTGCGCAGAACTACAACAACAAGGTCCTCGAATTTGCTCAGACCAATACCGAGGCCGCGTTCGGCTTTGCCCAAAGTCTATCGGACGTAAAGTCGCCTTCGGATTTTGTGGAATTGTCGACCGAACATTCACGCAAGCAGTTCGAGACGCTGACCGAGCAGACCAAGGAGCTCGCAGCATTGGCCCAGACGGTCACGCTCGCGACCGCTGAGCCCCTCAGGACAGGCGTCACCAAAGCATTCAGCCAGCTCGGCTGAGCTGAAGCACGCCGAGATGGTTGCGCGAGAGTTGTTGAACAACCCAGGCAAAAGAGCAGCAACTTTTGACGCAGCCACTTGGCTTTGGAGGCGAGAAGCACGACGACGCAGTAGATGCACCTGTCTACTTGATCCTGGGACTCGTTGGTTACGGAATCGAGGAGCAGTGGTTACCTCATATCTGAGGAACCGCGACCCGTCTCCCGAGTTGTGCTCAACAGCGATTACCGCGAAGGAGTGCATCATGGACCGCGAGCATCAGAAAGGCGACGTTGATAAGACTAAAGGAGCCATCAAGGACGCTGCCAATAAGCAGCCAGAACCAAAATTCGACAAGCCGCTAGGTTCATCGCACGACGATAAGGCCGACCTGAGGGACGTGGCGCGAGAGGCGGCCAAAAAGTCCCAATAGAGGATCAATATTGCAAACTCTTCCCGCGCAGGATCCTCGCGCGCCGCGACCAACATAATGAGCAATCAGCGCGTGGCTTGACAAAGACAGCAACGAATGCCGCCACCCAATGATCGGCAGGGGAAAGTGCTCAACGGAGCCCTGTTTTATACTTCGGACAATATCTGTTTTGCGACGCGCACTTTTCCTTGAGCGCAATTCTCACTGATTTGAATAACGGCGTCCGCGCCGCATGACCCGACGCGGGTCGTCGGAGTCGTCTGTCAGTCCGCACTTTACCAGCATGGCAACGCCCGCGAGAGTAAGCGCGGTCATCACTCCAATGGTGAAAAAATGCGATCCAGTTCAGCAAAATGGTCCATGCTGCGCTTATCCTTCTGATGCTTGAGGCCGTACACACGGACTCGTTTCACCATCAGCCTGAAGCGCAGCACCCAAAATCTTCAGCTATCCACAAGCTCGCCGGCCGATTACCCCATCTCTCGGGATAAGCGGACAATCGCGCGGACATCGCAAATCGGTCGCTTGTGACCCGAAAGGTCGGTCCGTCGCGACGCAGCGATACGCCAGACATGTGGAGGCTAAGCCGACATAGTCTATCCGGCGCGGATCACTAGAAGCGTGCCGCTGTCGTTACAATTTGCTGTTTACGCCGCAATAGGTGACGATCACACCAAGAACACGCACGCCTAGCGAACGGGAGGAGCCGCGTCATGCATATTGGGGAAATAGTCGGTTACCTCGCGGCCGTGCTCGTCTTCCTGACTTTCTATATGAAGACGATGATTCCGCTGCGCATGATCGGAATCTGCAGCAATTGCATGTTCATAATATACGGGGCTCTCGACGGCATATATCCCGTCTTGGTCCTGCATTTAATACTGCTGCCGTTGAATTGCCAACGTCTTCGCGAGATGCTGCGACTGACGAAGCAAGTGCGCGTGGCCGCGCAGGGTGATCTTAATATGGACTGGCTCAAACCATTTACCGCGGCGCACCGGACTAAGAGCGGCGATGTGCTCTTTTGCAAGGGTGACGTCGCCGATGCGATGTTTTTCGTCGCCTCCGGTCGCTATCGTCTGACCGAGCTCGGAATGGATATTTTGCCGGGGCAAGTCGTCGGCGAGCTTGGTTTATTCGCACTAGACAAGTCGCGCACGCAGACGCTGGAGTGCATCGGGGATGGCGAATTGATGAAAATTAGCTATGAACAGGTGAAGCAGCTTTGTTACCAGAACACGCAATTTGGATTCTATTTTATCCAGCTTACCCCTCGACGGCTGTTCGAGAATATTTCGCGGCTCGAACGGGAACTGGCCGCGTGCAAGGCCGCAAGCGCCTCGCCACGTGAAGAGGGAGCCTCGCTATCGCCTGCTGGCGAGATAGAGTCAGGGAGTATGGCAATACGAAAGGCACTATCCTTCAAGATGAAGAAGAGGCACGCAGGTTTGCCGCTAGGGTTACTAGAGAATTGAAGGAGGCTGGCGGACATGACGACCCGGAGCTCCGTATGGTGGTGAAAGACGCACAAGGACGCGAGGTCTTTACGCTATCCTTCTGACCATTTTTATCTCCTGTCTCCACCTCCTTCCGCTCCCACGTCTGCGCGTGCACTGCCAATTGCAACGGGTTCGTTCGGTTATTGATCGGTGGAGGTGGTCTCGGTAGAGGACGCAGTCGCGGAAGCGGTCTCGCTGATAGCTGCTGCCTCGATGACCGCACCGACGAGGTGATCGAATGAACCTTTTGCAATGCGGCAATTGACGGTGGCAAAGCTACGTGATGGGTGTGTGTACCGAAAACCTAAACCCGCACATAATGGTGATGAAGTCCGCCAAGGATCGCGTGTGAATTGATAGATCCGACCCACTGAACCGGGCGAGAGACCGGCGCATCTTCATCCAATGATCGATGCGTTCTGATGTCATTGTAATAACGAGCGTAGGTTCGCAGGAGGCGGCGCAGGTGTGCCTCGCCGAAGACAATAAAATGATCAACACACTCGCGCCGGATAGATCCGATTAGC
>Ga0302326_10028327_pt1 | contig 11275 bp, 11 predicted proteins | sample Palsa_T0_3_FD_202264 | JGI IMG/M metagenome (GOLD analysis project Ga0302326, IMG submission 202264) | Peat permafrost microbial communities from Stordalen Mire near Abisko, Sweden - Palsa_T0_3 | ecosystem: Environmental > Terrestrial > Soil > Palsa > Peat permafrost | place: Sweden: Abisko...
CTCCACTTTCGGAATGTCGGCTTCTTCGTTGGCGACGGGCTTCTTGTGCGTCCCCGGACCCAGCACTTCTTCCATGCTGATGTTTTCGCCAATGTCGGCCAGATCAGAGGCAGCCGCGGCTTCCTGAGCGCGAATCTCGAGCGCGGCTGCGGCGTCTTCGGCCTGCTGCATTTCGCGCGCCTGGGCCTGTTCGGTCGCGGCAGTCATGTCGGCGACCTGCTTATCGGTCATCAACTGCGCGCCTTCGGCGATCGACTCCGAAATCTTCGAAGTAAACAGCCGGATCGCGCGCAATGCGTCGTCATTGCCCGGAATTACATAATCCACTTCGCTGGGGTCGCAATTGGTATCGACCACGGCGACCACGGGAATGCCCAGTTTGCGGGCTTCTCGAACTGCGATTTGTTCTTTGTTCGAATCGATGACGAACACCGCATCCGGCAACCGGCTCATATTCTTGATGCCCGCCAGGTTGGCCTGCAGGTGCTTGCGCTCGCGCTCCAGTTTGATCACTTCTTTTTTCGGCAGCAGCTCGTAGCGGCCATCCGTGGCCATCTCGTCGAGCTCCTTCAGCCGCTTTACCGACTTCTGCACCGTCACCCAGTTGGTGAGCAGTCCGCCCAGCCAGCGCTGGTTGATATAGAAGCCGCCGCACTTCGTAGCCTCTTCGGCGATTGCATCCTGCGCCTGGCGCTTGGTGCCCACGAACAGCACAATCTTGCCGTCGGCCGCCAGTTCCTGTACAAATTTCGACGCCTCTTTGAACATCTTCAGCGTCTTCTGCAAATCGATGATGTAGATCCCGTTGCGCTCTCCGAAGATGTATTCCTTCATCTTAGGATTCCAGCGCTTGGTCTGATGCCCGAAGTGGACCCCCGCTTCGAGCAACTCCTTCATGGTGATAGTAGCCAATGAACCTCCTTGTTAAGTCTGCATCGGGAGGCCAGTTCTCAGTACCGAGCACCCAGAATCCAGCAAAAACATTAGCTGTAGCTGGGTACTGGCAACTGGGTACTGCTCTCCGATTGCCATTCCCGTCCCCGCGCCGCGAGGCACAGGAAGAATTGAACACCTAAAGACAGTCGCCAGTGGCCAGTTGTCAGTGGCCAGTGAAAACCAAAAACCATTGTCATTCCGAGCGAAGCGAGGAATCTCGGTCTCCTCGGACCCCGCCCGGGATTATCTCTTCGAGAACTGGAACCTCTTCCGCGCGCCCTTCTGGCCGTACTTCTTGCGCTCTTTGCCGCGGGAGTCTCGAGTGACCAGGCCCTCGGACTTCAGCTTGCCGCGCAACTCAGCATTGAACTGCATTAAGGCTCGCGCGATGCCGAGCTTCACTGCATCGGCCTGCCCGCGGACACCGCCGCCCAGCACGCTGGCGACGATGTTGAACGTAGCGGCCGAATCCGTTGACGCCAGCGGCGCCTTTGCTGCCGAGCGCTGCGCCGGAGTCACGAAATACTCCTCGAACGCACGACCGTTCACCTTGAAATCGCCGCTGCCCGGACGCAAATATACGCGCGCAATCGCCCGTTTCCGCCGTCCTGTTCCGTAGTACTGAACCAATTCTGCCATTTAGCTTCTAGCTCCTAGCTGCTAGCTTCTGGCTAAACCAGAAACCCGGACTCGAATGTCTCGATCTAAATTTCCTTGCGTCACCCCTCGCCTTTTAACGGCGGGGGCAGTTGCTACGAAACCGCGGCTTTAGCCGCCGGATACGTCCTTACTTCCAACTTCAAATCCTGCGGCTTCTGCGCTTCGTGCGGATGCTTGTCGCCCTTGTATACGTTCAGCTTCGAGAGCATGTGCGCCGCCAGCTTGTTCTTCGGCAACATGCGCCGCACCGCATCTTCGATAATCTTTTCCGGCTTGCGCGCCAAACGCTTGCGATAATCTTCAGTACGCAGTCCGCCGGGATAGCCGGTGTAGTGGTGATACTGCTTCTGCTCGGACTTCACGCCGGTGGTTCTGATCTTCTCGGCATTCACCACAATTACGTGATCGCCCGTATCGAGAAAAGGCGTGTACTGCGGGTTCTCTTTGCCCATGAGGACGCGCGCCACCTGCGAAGCCAAACGCCCGAGCGTCTGCCCATCGGCATCCACGACGTACCACTTGCGCACAATTTCCCCCGCTTTGGGGAAATAGGTAGACATTGAAATCTCCCAGAATGAAAAAAATTGCGAAACGCGATTGAAAATACGAAAGAAGACCGCTCGTTGATTCTCCGGCGAGGACGCCAGACCATCAGGCGGGCAACCGCGAGACTTCCCAAAGTCTTAAAGATACCGTAGCCCGCAAGCGATTGTCAACGCAGGGTTAACAAAAGGTAACATTCAAGCCGGCGCTCGGGCAGCGCACGCCGCTGGTGACGACTATTCGTACGCCAGCGCCTCAATGGGATCCTTCTGAGCCGCTTTGAATGCGGGATAAATCGCCCCACAGCTCGCTCCCACTAGCGCGATGACCGTGGCGCGCAACATCCATGGGCCGCTCTGGTCGATTTGCACCAGCGGCCAACGCTGCTGGATGCCGACTCGCGCCGCGAGGCTCACCGCGATACCCAGCACAATACCAGCAAGGGCCAACAATACCGTCTCGCGCAGAATCACGTTGACAATGTAAAACTTGGATGCACCCAGCGACTTCAAAATGCCGATCTCTCGCGTGCGCTCCATCACGGCCGTGTACATCGATTGAAAAATGACCAGAAACCCGACGACCAGACTAACTCCGATGACAACGCCAATGAATGGGCGGAAGCCGGGCAGATTGCTGGGCGTCATCATGCTCAGATAGTCCTGCATTGAGCGAACGGTGTAATTCTCCATTCCCGGCTGCTTTTTCACCGCTTCCACCACCGCATCCGCGTTAGCCGGATCGTCCAGCTTCAGGTAGAAGACGGATGCCTTGCCCGTTGCCCCAATCAAATCCTGCAACGTAGCCATCGGAACGAACTTGCGCGCGCCACGTCCGTTCTCCACGATTCCGCAGACCCTGAAGGTGTGATTCAGGATGTTGATCGTGTCTCCGACTTTGACGTGACGCTGGCGTGCGATGAAGTCGTCCACGAGAACGTCGTCAGGACCGCGGAATGGCCCGCCCGCCAGATATCGGAATGGCCCGCCCAGCGCTTCGAAGTTTGCGATGTCAATGCCATCGATCACTTCGAGGCCGCCCGTGCTGTTGATCTGCCAAACTATGGGACTTACCACTTTCACATGCGGCATGCGGGCCAAAACATCAGCCACCTTTATTGAAACGGGCGCTCCACTGATGGCGCTAAGGAAGGACGAACCGGGCGGCTGCACGATGACGTCGAACCCAATGCCCGACGTGCGGTTCTTGGAGTCGTTCATGATGCCGTAGCACAAGCCGACGATCAGCAGAATCAACGTAACTTCCAGAGCGATGGCCACGATGCTGATCAGGGACCGGATCGGCCGGTGGACCAGGTTTGCGACGATCATTTTATTCATCATGGTTTGTTTGTTCACAATGGATTAGGCCGCAGCCATTCGCGGCCAGCGCTATCGCCTGTTGCTCGCAGAAGACGGCGAGGCCGGCGCCCCACTCGATTGCGGCCGATTCAGATTTACAACTTCCGCCCCGGGCGGCTGCTGCAAGGCGAACTGATCGTCCCTGAGCGGCTTGTTGATTTCTACCTTTAGCATGTTCAGCGTAATATCGTACTCTTCCTGCGGGCGGGAAATTTCGATGCGTGAAGGAAAGTTGACGCCGTCGTAATCCTTGTAGCCGGCGTAGCGGGCATCGGTGACCAGATTGTGCTGATCATCATAGATGTACTGGCGATGCGGCTGCAGGTCGGTGCGGCTGAAAACAATTTTGCGCGACAGCACCCCCTCGTTGCCATCGACCCTGCGGATGACAATTAATTCGTAGTCTTCCTGAAGGACGCGATGGCCTTTGGCGTCATGCAGAATTTCGTCGCCTTTTTCAAGTACGGCAACTTCGTGCTCGGGATCGATGGGACGGATCAGAAGCGCGTCATATATCTCCTGAGGCCGAATGTTCTCCATGGGCTGGTCCGGATTGTGCATTTGAACTTGATTGCTGCCTATTACAAAGCGGTTCTTGGGCGGAATCCAGAGCTTGAAGTCCTGTCCATCGCTCACCATGTCAAAGGCGGTCGTCCGCACAATGGGTAACAACCCGATCATGTGCAGCATCGCCGGCTGGCGCGCCAGGACGTAGCCGCGAATCTCCTTGTAATCGGTTACGTGGCCCTTCTTGGCCCCGCCCACGGACGTGTCGATATCCACGGTCGCCTGCAGCGACTGGATCTTCTGAGCCTGCTGGTTGATGGTATCAATCAGCGCGTCCTGGGTGGCTTCCCGGAGCGGAGCCTTGGAGTAAGTTTCCTCGACCGGGCGTGTGCGAAACAGACAACCCATCGTGGGTAGCACAGCAAGAACCAAAGTCAGGGCCCAAAAGGGCGAGCTACGTCTCATGAAGGATCAGATGACTCCCAGAGCATTTGAGTATACCGCGAGGGAAAGGGTGCACAATTCGCAAGGGTACCGGGGTCGGCGAATGTAGATAGTTATCGGCATGGCCGGTTTAATCAGCCTCACCGGGGCCAAATTCAAGGGTGAGGCCTTACCAAAGTCAGTTACACGTGCCTGCATCATCATCTAAACTGTGGCCATCGTGCGCAAGATTGTCTGGCTCATCCTTATTGTGGGATTCGCCGCTGCGGGTTGGTTCGGCTGGGCCCTGCTGACTCCCGTTGAGCCTCCGGCGCAGACCTTTGTGATGCTGCACCCGGGATACTCTACGCGCCGCATCGCCCATGAGCTGAAATCCGCCGGCGTTATTCGCAGCGAAGAAGCTTTTGTTTTGTGGCATTACCTGCGACGGCGGCGATCGCTGAAGGCCGGAGAGTATCTGTTCGAGAAGCCGGCTGACATTGTCGACATCCAGAGGCGTCTCCGGCGCGGCGATGTTTACTTTCATACTGTGGTGGTGCCCGAAGGCTTCACCATGTTCGACATAGCACGCGCCGTTGAGGCTGCCGGATTGGGACCCGCGACAGACTTCCTGAGGGCAGCGCAATCGAGTACGGCGCTGATTGCCGATCTCGCGCCCAACGCACCCTCGCTCGAGGGTTACCTCTTTCCTGACACCTACCAGTTCAGCCGCATGCAGACGATGCAAGAGATGGCGGCAGCGATGGTCAGGCAGTTTCGCCAGGTGGCCCGCCAGATTGGATTGATTCAGGCCCCAGAAGGCGCGGCGGCCTCGCCGCCAGGGTCACCGCATATCGAAGGCCAAGTCAGCGGCGGTTTTCGCGACCCTGACGCGACCCCAAATGACCTGGAACGCAGTGTGATCATGGCGTCGATCATCGAGAAAGAAACGGCTGTCGCCGAGGAACGGCCGCTGGTGGCCAGCGTCTACTACAACCGGCTGGCGAAAAACATCGCGCTCGACGCCGACCCCAGCGTCATTTATGCCGAACTTCTTGCCGGCGCCTACCAGGGTGCGCTGCATCACGAGGACATGCGATTCAATTCGCCTTACAACACGTACAGATATGCAGGACTTCCCCCCGGCCCGATCGGCAATCCCGGCAGAAGCGCGCTGGAAGCGGCGATGCATCCGGCGCAAAGCGACTACTACTATTTCGTCGCCGACGCCGCAGGCCATCACCGCTTCGCCACCACGATCGAAGAACACAATAAGAATGTGGCCGCCTACCGGCGGGCGATGAGGGGACAGTGAATCGGCATCCGACGCCTTGGTTTCAGACGTCCGTACGCCGGCCTCTGTTCTCCATCCATCCTTGGAGAATTAAAACTGCCGCCATCCGGTCGACCGCTTTCGCGCGCTTTTCGATCGACAACTCTGTCTCGCGCAGCAACCGGTTAGCTTCCGCCGAGGTCAGGCGCTCGTCCCAGAGGTGCACCGGCAGCCGGAAACGTTTGCGCAAATCTTCGGCGAATACCAGCATCTTGTCCGATTGTGTCCCTTCCGCCCCGCTCATGCGCAGGGGCAGGCCGACCACAATCTCCCGGACCTCGTAGTCGCGGATCATCTTCTCCAGCGCCGCCAAATCCTGGCGTTTGTTCCGGCGCTGCATGGTATCCAAGCCTTGCGCGGTAATGCCCAACGGATCTGATACCGCAATACCGATCCTTCGTGAACCCACGTCAAGACCCAAAACTCTCCCGCCTGACCGACCTTTTCCTTCTCCCAGGCTCACGACGCGATTATAAGCGCCAGCCCTCCCGCCCGTAACTCATAATCGCGTAATCACTTACAGACTCTACCCGGCGGGGGCCGTCTGCTCGAGCGACGCCTCCAGCGCCGCCGGAGGCGGCCAGACGCGGCACCAATCCTTGCTTTTAGTTCTATTTCGGGATAGTATGTTTATAGTAAAGATAACGCTGCTTCCCCACTAGACCCTACTCCTGCCCGGGTGTTTTTATGAATGGTGCGGACCTGAATTTTCACATCGGCGACAAAGTTGTCTATCCCAACCACGGGGTAGGTGTAATCGAACAGATCAGCAGCCGCTCCATCGGCGCCACGGTGGAAAAGTTCTACCTTCTCAACATTAAAGCCAGCAGTCTCAAGGTGATGGTGCCGTGCAACAACGTCGGCAGCGTGGGCATTCGGCGCGTGGTTCGCAACGGCGAGGTGCAGAAAATTCTCGACTTTCTTGCGGTCACAGACGACTTGAGCACGGCTGACTGGAAGGACCGTTTTAAGGAGAATTCCGACCGCATGCGGACCGGGTCGCTCTTCGAAGTTGCCGGAGTCCTGAAGAGCCTGATCGCCCTGCACCAGGCCAAACCTCTTTCTTTCCGCGAGAAGAAGATGCTCGAACGCGCCCGCTATCTCCTCGTCAGCGAACTAGCCATGTCGCGCAACTGCGAAGAAACCAAGGTCGAGGAACTGCTGGCCCTGGCGCTGGCCAAGTGCAACCTCCGCTTCCCCGAAGCCTCCGAATTTCAGGCCTGAGCTCGCGATCTTCTGCTGCCGAAAACTCAGCGCCGGCAACTATCGCAAGGCGCAGCTTAGCGCCAACTAACTCATTCATCCCGCGGCAGGTTTATAATCTCAAAAGCGTAGGCCCGCAGGCTTGAATTGCAATGACCGATCAACTCAGAAAGAAATTGCAGGAAGAAGTCGACGCGCTGGAGCACGAGCTCGTGCACGAGCTGCCGAAAGAAATCAAGCGCGCCGCTGCGCTTGGCGATCTTAGCGAGAACGCCGAGTATCATATGGCGAAGCAGCGCCAGGAGTTCGTCAAGGCGCGCTTCCGCCAGCTGGGCAAGCGCCTTGCCGATTTGTCGCTGACCAATATGAACAACATCCCCAAGGACAAAGTGGGGCTGGGTTCCACGGTCAAGGTCTTCGACAGTTCAAAGAATGAAGAGATCGAATACAAGCTGGTGACCAGCGAAGAGTCGGACGTAAGCGCCGGCAGAATCTCGACTACATCTCCCATCGGCCGGGCGCTGTTGAATAAGAAGGTTGGGGACGAGGCAACGGTGATCACTCCCAACGGCAAGCGCGAACTGGAAATCCTTAGCCTGACCACTATCCACGACGAGGCTGAGCCCGAAAAGGCGGACGCATAGTGTCTCACAGCGGGGCTTCCCGAAGTTGGACGAGCGCCTTCGGACGCGCCTGCGGTGTGCTGCTCGATACCATCGTCCGCTGGCTGGCGCTGTCGCGCATTAATCCCAACGTGCTGACGTTCATGGGGCTGGTGGTGAACACCTGGGCGGCGATTCTATTTGGTTCGGCGACGGCCCTTACTCAACGGCGCCTGTTTTTCTACGCAGGCCTGGTAATTATCGGCTCGGGATTTTTCGATCTGGTGGATGGGCAAGTTGCGCGCGCCACCAACCGGGTCACGCGCTTCGGCGCGTTCTTCGATTCGGTAGTCGACCGCTACAGTGACGCCTCGCAGTTTCTTGGCCTGCTGGTTTTCTACGCCCGTGGCGACCGCTTCTTCTACGTTGTGCTCACCGCGTTCGTGATGGTAAGCGCCATCATGGTCAGCTATACGCGAGCCCGCGCCGAGTCGCTGATCGGATCGTGCCGTGTGGGATTCATGGAACGTCCCGAGCGGCTCGTGCTCGTGATCATCGGCGCTCTCTTCAATCGCATGGCCCCGGTGCTGTGGGTTATCGCGGTGCTTTCGACCCTAACTGTGATCCACCGCATGCGCTATACCTGGACTCGCACCCAGGATGGCCCACCCGCTGTTGCCAAGGCGGGGCAGGCGGCGTAAGGCCTGCCTCGGTCGCCGGCTCTGCAATGCTAGACTATTCGGTCATTTCACTCCCTCTAAGGACAATCCTTGCCGACTGATCCTGTACTTGTAGTCCACGGTGGCGCCTGGGCCATGCCAGATGACATGGTAGAAGCTCACATCAACGGCGTTCGCAACGCGCTCGACGCGGGCTGGAGCGTGCTCGAGCGCGGCGGCGCAGCGCTGGATGCGGTCGAGGAGGCCGTCGTCGTCATGGAAGATGACGAGACGTTTGACGCCGGGCGCGGCAGTTTTCTGAACCGGGACGGCAAGGTTCAGTTGGATGCCCTGATCATGGACGGGGCGACGCTGCGCGCCGGAGGTGTGGGCTGCGTGGAGCGGTTGCGCAATCCGGTGCGGGCGGCGCGGAAGATACTGAGCGAGAGTCCGCATGTGTATTTTGTGGGCGAAGGGGCGGAGCGCTTCGCGGCCGAGCACGGGGTGGCTTTATGCGAGAACGAGGAGTTGGTGATTGGGCGTGAGGTGCAGCGTTTGCGCGAGTATCAGATGCGGCAAGCCGTTCCACGGTCGGGAGATCAAATGCCGGAGCCTAACGGGAACGACTTGTTCGCACCGGCGATTTCGCACGATACGGTAGGCGCAGTCGCGCTCGATCGCGCGGGCAACATCGCGGCCGCGACTTCGACCGGAGGAACGCTGAACAAAGCTCCGGGGCGGCTGGGCGATTCGTCACTGATCGGATGCGGCTGCTATGCAGACAACCTGAGCGCTGCCGTCTCGACCACGGGGTGGGGCGAGCCAATCATGAAGCTGGTGCTGGCCAAATGGACGGCGGACCGCGTGTCGGCGGGAAATCTTCCGGAATGGGCGGCGCAGGAAGCGATGAATCATCTGCAGCAGCGATTGAGTGGCCACGGAGGCATCATCGTGCTGAACGCGCAGGGACAGTTTGGGATCGCACATAATACGCCCCGCATGGCATGGGCGTATCGGACTGTCAAAAAAGAAGAGAGCGGGATCGAACGGCCGTCTGCGTGATGTTGTGCCGGTGGCCGACCTTTTTGCTACGCAGCTGGCGCAGTCGTTTGTGCCAGGGAGGCTAAGCCTTGCCGCTGCATGGCACGCGGACAGGAGCGTCCGCGCCACACATTCCTTCTCACAACCAACCTTTGGTGCGGGCGATACGTGACGCTTCGATGCGGTTGCTGGCACCCATTTTGCTGATGGCTTCCGAGAGGTAATTGCGCACGGTGCCTTCAGAGAGGCCGAGTTCCGCGGCGATGTCGCCGCTCTGCATGCCTTCACCGGCGAGGCGCAGGACCTGGCGTTCGCGGTCGGTGAGCGGGTCCATCTCGGACCAAGCTTCGGTGGCCAGGTCGGGATGGATCACTCGTAGCCCTTGCTGGACGCGGCGCACGGCGTCCGCAAGTTCCTCGGCGCGCATATCTTTCAAGAGATATCCCAAGGCCCCTGCCTCCATGGCGCGCCGCAGATATCCGGCGCGGGCAAAGGTGGTGAGGATGATGACGCGGGCGCTGGCGCGGCGGCGTTTGAGTTCGGCGGCGGCATCGAGCCCGGTCATGAGCGGCATTTCGATGTCGGTGATCAGGACGTCCGGCTTGTGAGTGAGAACCGCCTCCACGGCTTCTTTGCCGTTGCGCACCTTGGCGATAACTGAAATGTCGCCTTCGATTTCGAGCAGCGCGGCCAGAGCACCAAGCACCATGCCTTGATCTTCGGCGATAACAACTCGAATGGTTTTCCGGTTTTCCTTTGCGACGGGGTTCAATTGACGCGGCCTTCTTGCTTGGGCATGACTTCCTTGAGCGGGAGTGTAATCGTAAGCCTCGTGCCGCCGTCGGAGTCTCGCGTGAGGGTGCCTCCCAGCATCTCGACGCGCTCGCGCATCCCGCGCAAGCCGTTGCCTTCGCCCGGAGAGCCGCCCCGGCCGTCGTCCTCGATTTCGAGACGGCAGGAGCCGTTCTGCTGCTCCAGGCGCAGGCTGCAGGCATGAGCCTGAGCGTGGCGCACGACGTTAGTGACAGCTTCTCTGACCGCCATCGTTAGCACACCTTCATGCATGGCCGGAAGTTTCACGATGGTGGACGCATCGCACTGCACGGCGACGCCGGCGGTTTCGAGGGTGCACTTGGCTTGCGCGAGTTCCGCCGCCAGCCCTTTTGAGCGGTAGCCGCGGATCGCATCGCGCACATCCGACAATGCCTGCCGCGAAATTTCCTCTACTTCGCGAATCTCTTTTCCCGCGCGCTGTGGATCACGATCGATCAGCTTGCCCGCCAGTTCCGATTTCAGTGTGATTACCGACAACGTGTGCCCAAGCACGTCGTGCAAATCGCGCGCGATCCTTTCGCGCTCCGCAACTTTGGCCAGATGCTCGATCTCTTCATTGGCTTTGCCTAGCTTGCGGTTCATGCGGTTACGCTCGGCGAAGAAGATATTTCCGGCGCCAATAATGACGGGAAAAAGCGCAGAGTAGAACAGACTCCAGCCGCTCACGCGCAGCAGCAGGCCTTCGACCGCTCCGATAGCTCCGATCGCGCCCAGGCCGAGGACCGCGGCGGTTTGCGTTTCGACGCAGAACGGAAGCATGGCCGCCGCGAAGATAAAGAAAGTGCTTGCACCCCCATTGATGGGCTGATAAAGAACTCCCAGCAACACCATGCCGCCGATGTGCAGGAGCGCGCGCGGGCACTCCAGGAAAAAGAGTCCAAAATAGAGAACGAGAAATAGCGCTGCCCCGACGGCATCAAGGAGCCAGACTCTAACGCTGGCGTGACTCATAACCGGGTCAACGAAGAAGAAGCCCAGATAAAGAACCCAGAAAAGAGGACTCCACCCGTGGTCTTTATCTCTAAGTATTGTGTTCCACGGCTTCAGTTTGAACAGGCCGGCAGTTCCGCGCGTTGTCATACGGCCGACAGGCATCAGTGGCATACGTCTATTGTCACCCTTGTGGTCAATTCCGGTCACTTCGCAGCATCGGTTGCGCGATGCCGTACCAAA
>Ga0302326_10028328_pt1 | contig 11274 bp, 12 predicted proteins | sample Palsa_T0_3_FD_202264 | JGI IMG/M metagenome (GOLD analysis project Ga0302326, IMG submission 202264) | Peat permafrost microbial communities from Stordalen Mire near Abisko, Sweden - Palsa_T0_3 | ecosystem: Environmental > Terrestrial > Soil > Palsa > Peat permafrost | place: Sweden: Abisko...
GAGAGATTGCGCTGAACGTCCTCTCGCGACCCAAAGCCGGGGTCTGCATTCTTCCAGATCCCGAGAAGCTGGCGCCAGGTCTCGGCGGCTGCTGCCTTGTCTCCCATCGCGCTTTCTGCGCGCGCCAGACCCAGCAAGGATTCGGTTCTCTGCGGAGCGCGTTCGAGTGAGGCTTTAAAAGCTGCACGCGCGGGCGCATTCCTGTTTTCTTTGAGGAGGAGCTCGCCGAGAAGCTCATACGAGGGCTTCTCAGGACTCGGAGGGCCGAACGCGTAGGCCAATTCTTCACTGCTCGCCACCGCTTGCTGCGCCATGGCTATCGCCTCGTCCCCGTGGTCTTCCGCTGAGAGAATAACCGCCTGCAGTTGCAGCTTCTGAATTTGCGGGACCCGGCGCATGGGATCGGCCGGCGGCGAGCCGGCAGCATCGAAGGCAGCTGGAGTCTGCGGCAACAGATCGAGCAGCGTGGCGAGAGCGTTTCTGGCGGTGGGCAGATCGCCGCGCTCAGCCGCGGCAAACCCCGTGCCGAATGCGTCGTTGATTTTCGGCATGAGCGCCTCCCCCATGTCCACCTTCCACCCGGCCACTTCATCCTGCCAGCGACCGGTGTCGACGAGATAGCGGGCGCGCATCTCGACGAAAGAGGAGACACTCGCATCGTCAGGATCGACGGTCCCGCGGGCCTCTGCCGCCATTCCGGGTTGCATCGCTTCCTCGCGGCAGGCGGCAAGCACGCTTTTTGCTGCGTCAATGCGACCCTGTTCGAGGTAGCCGTACTCCAGCCAGTACATGTAGTGGCCGCAACGTCCAGGCGGCCTTCCTCGACCGGCGGCATGCTGGTGCCCCACGGTGGTTGCTGCGACGTTGGCCTCTACCACGTCGTCCCACATTCCCAATGCCAGGAAAATATGCGAGCACATATGTTGCGCGTGCGCCGCACTGGGCGCGATCTTCGACAACGCGCGCGCGGGCACGAGCGCTCCCGCAGCATGTTGCGGGTCGTCCATTGCATGAATCCAGTAGTGAGCCGCGCCGGGATGGTCGGGGTTCCTCATGAAGACCGCTTTCGCGATCGCCGCGGCCTGCAGGTAGGTGGGAACGTCGCGCACGCCTTCACTTTTGCCCAGCAGCGCCAGTGCGTAGAAGAGCTGCGCTTCGTCGTCTTTCGGATACGCGCGGGTCAACTGCTGCATCGCCGCCGCGTACCGGGCGTCGCGCTCGGGTTTGCTGCCGGCGCCGCTATAGAGGATCTCAACGGCGCTGAACCAGGCTCGTTCGCGCGGATCGGCAATCCGCTGGGCTCGCGCTTCCGGTGTGGGTCCAAATTTGGCCAGAGCGGCCTGCCCGGCCGGGACGTCAAGCTGATTCCAGACTGGATGATTGAAGGTCATCGCCTCTCCCCAGTACGCCATCGCAAAACCGGGGTCGGCCTTCTCCGCGGCGACAAATGAACTGCTCGCATCGCCGTATTCAAAAAGGTGCAGTAAAAGCAAACCGCGCATGAATTCGCGCTCTGCGTCCGCTGAGTGCGTTGAAGTGGGAAAGGTGGCAGTGCCCAGACCTGGAATCGTTTCTGCGCGGACGAACGATATGCAGATGAGCATGCAGGTGAGAAGCAGCAGAATTCTGTTGGTTCGGGGTATTGTCATGGTTTTGCCTCCCCGGCACAGTCAACCATACTACCGGTTCGCCCGGTGCTTTCGCTACGACCCCACCTGGCCGGCGATTCGGTGCGCCTGAACCTCGACGCGTGCTAAATCGCCAACTCGCTCAACGACGCTTAATCGGGTTCCGGGCGAGCGACCGGATTCGCCAGGCGTGTTGCCGACAGACTGCTTGAGGCCACGCGGGACTACTCGCCCGCAGCCGTGCTCAGTTATCCACCAAATCGTGGTTCATGCTCCGCGGTTTTCATTTCGCTATTTACGTTCCGCGTCTTCGCGCTCAAAGATGATAGCCATCAGCCATCGATGAATGCTACCCTACGCACATCCACTTGCAGAAACAAGCGCAGAAGCAAGCCGAGAATCAGCGTGGTTCGTGCCTCGCGCAAAGCAAAGGACCAAAAAACCAAAGACGAGGGTTCTTAACAATGCAAATATGCCATGCCATGAAATTTCTGCGGATCGCCGCCGTGCCGGTAATCTCGATCATCGTCGGACTTCCAGCCTTTGTTTCCGCTCGAGCGCAGGCGAAGCCGTCTACGGCCCCAGCCGCACCCCCAGTTCAGTTGCAGCCCTACACTGCGCAGGACCAAAGCGTCTCAGCCGGTGTGCCGTCCGGATGGACGGTTATCAACGCTGTGGGCGGTTCGATCAACATGTCAGGGCCACGCGGCGAAACCATCAACTTCGGAGATGTATTCGTTGTGCACGACGGTCCGTTTCAACTGGGGCAACGGGGCCCGGGCGCCGCGCTGATGAACATGCCCTCCTCGGCAAAGCTTAGCGACAAGCTGATCATGCTGCTTCAGCAGCGGGAGGCGATCGGCGGAACGCCGGTTGCACAGATTAAATTCATCTACGCAACGCCTCTTCAATTACCAGCAAATACGGGCCAGTGCGGCATGTTCGCTGTCGCGTTCTCGGCACCCGCCGCGCCTGCCGAAGGGATGGGTCTATTCTGTTCGCTCCCGCCCGACACCGCCCAACTGTTCAAGCTCGTCCTCATAATGGGAACGGCGCCAGCGGCCATAGCATCGCAGACGGTGCCCACGGTTGCCGCCGTCTATCACAGCTACAAGATCGCTCCCGGTTGGGTGCAACGGATGCTTTCCCCCTATACGCTCCCCGCCTCGGCACCACCTGTGGGAGGGGCCGGCGGAGCGGCCGAGACTCAAATGTATCTAAGGGCGATGGCGAATCAACAGGCAGTCATCAATCACGGCTTCACTTGCGCAGACGCCGGCATCCTCGGCAACGGGTCGAACTGGGAAACTCCTCGCGAGTGCGGTGGATGGGCGCCGAACTTCTAGAGTCGATTGCGGTCTTCTCGATGCGGCCGCAAGCAATTCAGGTTGAGGTTCCGGCTCTGCAATTTGACCTTCGCTCCACTGCCTTTGCGCTCACCGACTCTTTGAGCCAGATCATCGGCATAGGGGTGGTGATTGGGGCGCTGCCGGCGATCTAAAAAAACGCATCTTTGCTATCATTTCCTGCAATATGATAGCATTGATATCAATGCGCGAAGGAGCATATCCCATGGCAGCCGTCATCGTTCGCAATCTACCCGAAAAGACACATCGCGCCCTCAAGCTGCGCGCCGCGCATAACGGGCGAAGCACCGAGGCCGAGATTCGGGTGATTCTGGAGGAAGCTGTCACGCCGAAGCCGCGACTCAAGATCGGCTCGGAGTTGGCCGCCTTCGGCCGCCGTTATGGCGGCATAGAACCGAACTACAAGCGCGATCGCAGGCCCATCGAACCGGCAGAATTCGAGTGATCGTCCTTGACACCAACGTCATCTCGGAGCCGCTGAAGCCGCGACCCAGCGAGGCCGTGGTTCGATGGCTCGACGCGCAAGATCCCGAGGCACTTTACCTCACAGCGGTGACGCTATCTGAAGTTCTGATTGGCATCGCGCTTCTTCCTGCGGGCAAGCGAAAGCGTGGTATGGAATTGGCCGCGCAATCGCTTCAAGTAAAGCTCTTTGAGAGCCGCTTTCTCAGCTTCGACCGGAAAGCGGCCATCGCGTTCTCTCTGTTGGGAAGCCGCGCCGCAGCGAAGGGCTACCCCATCGGCGCGGCAGACTGTCAAATCGCCGCCATCGCCGCCGTGCATGGATTCGCCGTCGCCACGCGCGATACCGCGCCGTTCATCGCCGCTGGCGTGCGCGTCATCAATCCATGGAAGCCCTGACCAAGGCCGTTCCCTGCCCGAGTTGAACAAATCCTTTGTCTTGTCCAGCAACCCCGACGACGTCGGCTTGTGGTCCACAGTCCGCAATGCAGGCAAGTTGTTCACGAGCTCGCGCTGGTCGCGCTATAGCTCGCCGCGTCTGGCCGGCTTCGATCGAACACGCGAGGTGGCCTTAGCCAGGAGGGGTCTCCGGGTTATGCTTGCTGAATTGGTCGAGCAGAACCACATTGAGAAGCGACCTATGGACGCGGATGCGGCCGTTGTATTCGATAAAGCCGAGCTTGCGAAAGCGATTCATGAAGAAACTTACGCGGGACCGGGTGGTGCCAATCATCTCTGCCAGAGTTTCCTGCGTGATGGGGGGAAGCAACTGTTCCGGGTTATCCGGCTCACCGAATTCGGCCATCAGCAAGAGGATTCTCGCCAAGCGTTTTTCGCTGGAGTTGAATAACTGATCGACCAGATCGGCCTGGCTTCGGATACTCCGGGCGAGCAGAAACTTCAAATACATTTCGGAGAGGGAATGCTCCTGGTGCATCACGCGGATCATCTCTCCCCTCTCTATCCTGAGCGCTGCGCAGACGGTAATGGCACTGGCGGTGGCCATATGCAGCGCGCTTACGCTTGCGAGCGATTCTTCTCCAATAAATTCCCCGGCAGGAAGAATGGCGATAGTGGCCTCCTTCCCTTCAGGCGAAACGACGGTGAGTTTTGCGCGGCCTGTTCGAAGATAGAAGATGGCGTCAGCCGAATCTCCCTGAGAAAAGAAAGTCTGCTTGGGCTGCAAGTAGACGAGTCTTCGCCCCACTCCTGCTTGTTCCAGAAAGTTGGCGAGGTCAAACGTCATGCTTCTCAACTCTGCCTTTTGAATGGATGGCTTCGGATGCGGTCCTCACAGGAATAGGTCGGGAAGGCGTCCGGCATGTGGATTCCCCAATCTCCCCTCGTATCGCAACGACGGCGAGGCTGGATCGGGAGGAACCATTTGATGCGGGCCAGGGCCGGCTTCACCGGGAAGCCCGGGATGGAAGAAAGATGAACATGAATAGACCGTCTATGTTAACGCTACTTGATTATCTTTACGATGTTTGTACGGTTTCTCACATAACACAAAGAATAACCGTACGGTATCTGACATAACTCGAAGTATCTTCGTACGGTCTCTGACATAACTCGGAATATCTTTGTGCGGTCTCTTACATAACCCGGATCCAGGCGGGCAACGTGAGCCTTGCGGATATTAACTATGATAGGGTTTTTTCTGAAAGTGAGGATTCCTTGCGCGCGAGCGAATTTAAGAACACTCTTTTGAAGGCTCTGGACGGGGACATCATTGAACGCCTTCGTTTGCAGCCGGTCAAACTCGAACTGAAACACGAGATCGAAAATCCTGGCAACCCGATTGATCGCCTCTATTTTCTCGAAGAGGGGATGGCATCGATGACGACAACTTTCAAAGACGGGTCTCAGGTAGAGGTCGGGATGTTCGGTTATGAATCGGTCATTGGTGTTTCAGCTCTAATGGGAACAAAAAAGAGTTTGAATCGCGTCTACACCCAGATTGCCGGCCACGGCTATAGCTGTCATGTCGAAGATGCGCGAAGAGAGTTCCGTCTTGGCGGCTACTTTCAGTTTCTAGCTCTGCGCTATGTTCAAGCACAGCTCATTCAGGCAATGCAATCCGCTGGGTGCAATGCGAAACACAACTTTGAACAACGGCTCGCCCGCTGGCTGCTCATCTGTGCGGACCGCGCGCACGTCGACACGTTCAAGATTTCACATGAGTTTCTCGCGGACATGCTTGGGGGTCGCCGTCCCACCATTTCTACGACAGCCGCGATTCTCAAGCGAAAAGGACTTATCGAGTACACCCGCGGAGAAATTCGCATCCTCGATGTGACTGGGCTCATGAAGACTTCTTGCGAGTGCTATCTGATCATCAAGAGTCACCTTGACAATTACGCCAAGTTCGACACCTCAATCACTGAATAGCCAGATTTGCCGCCGCAGGCGTGGATGGGGCCGGAACTTTTGCGAAGTTGTGAATTGCCTGGCTTCGCTCTAGTTGAACAGATCCTTCATCTTGTCCAACAGTCCTGGCGACGTGGGCTTGTTGTCCACCGTCAGCGATTCGGCCAGCTTGTTCACCAACTCGCGCTGCTGGCGGCTCAGCTTGCGTGGAATCTGCACCAGCACCTTCACAATCAGATCGCCGCGTCCCTTGTCGTTCAGGAATGGAACGCCGCGCCCGCGCACGCGTATCTCGCGGCCGCTCTGCGTACCTTCGGGAATCTTCAAGCCGATAGCTCCGTCGATGCCGGGAATTTCGAACTCGTCGCCCAGCGCCGCCTGCGGAAAGCTGATGGGGATGACGCAGTGCAGGTCGTTGCCCTGGCGCTCGAAAAAGTCGTGCGCCCGCACCGAAAGCACTACATACAGGTCGCCCCTGGGACCGCCGGAGCGGCCCGCGTCGCCTTCGCCGGTGTAGCGGATGCGCGTGCCTTCCTCCACGCCAGGAGGCACTTTGACGTTGAGCTTGAACTCGCTGCTGATGCGCGTCTGGCCACGGCAGGTGGTGCACGGGTCGCCGATCACCTGGCCGGCGCCGCCGCAGGCTGAGCAAGTTCGCGCCACCGAGAAAAATCCCTGCTGATAGCGAAGCTGGCCACGTCCCTGGCACTGGCTGCACACGCTTGGGCCGCGGCTGGAAGCCGTACCGTTGCCGCGGCACGTGGCGCACGTCTCCAGGCGGCGGATTTTTACCTCGGTCTCAGTTCCGAAGAAAGCGCCGTTGAAATCGATGGTCAGGTCGAAGCGCAGGTCGTCGCCGCGCTGCTGGCGCGGACCGCGCTGCTGGCTGCCGCCCACGTTGAACATCTCTCCGAACAAGTCGCCGAAGATGTCGCCAAGGTCCACGCCGCCGGCGAAGGGCGAGCCGCCGAAGCCGCTCTGTCCATTCAAGCCCGCGTGTCCATAACGGTCGTAGACGGCGCGCTTGTCGGCGTCGCACAGCACCTGGTAGGCCTCGCTGGCCAGCTTGAATTTCTCTTCCGCCGCGTGGTCGCCTGGGTTGCGGTCAGGATGGTACTTGAGCGCCTGCTTGCGATAGGCGCTTTTCAATTCCTGGTCGCTGACATCCCTTGAGACGCCGAGGACTTCGTAATAATCTGCTTTGCTCACGTTTGTATTAGAACTCATTCCTGGGTCTCAAATCTCTTTTCGTCGGGGATGGGAACTTACTCAGCTATCTGTTTCGGGTTGTGGACCACGCGCACCAGGGCGGGGCGCAGCAGCCGTTCGCGCAGCCGGTAGCCGCGCCGAACCTCCTCGGCAACATGTTGGTCGGGCAGGTCGTCGCGCTCCACCGAGCCCAGCGCCTCATGGATGCGTGGATCGAAGGCCTCGCCCACCGTGGGGATGGGATTGACCTGCAACTGGCGCAGAATCTCGTCCATCTGCTTCACAATCAGCTCCACACCCTGGCGCAGTTGCTCCGCTGTGCCCTTGGACTTGAGCGCCAGCTCAAAATTGTCCACGACGGGCAGGAACTGCTCCACCACGCTGCCTGTTGCATAGTCGCGATACTCAACCCGCTCCCGCTCGGCGCGCTTGCGGGCATTCTCAAACTCGGCCTGCAAACGCGCCAGGCGGTCGAGAAGCTGATCGCGCTCGCCCTTCAACTGCTCAATCTCGGTCCGGCTGGCCAGAGCTTCGGCTTCCGCAGTCGCCCGGTCAACTGCAGCCTCTTCAACGGGCGCGGCATCCTGCGATTCCACCACGGTCAACTCTCTCTGATGTTTTGGCATAACTCTGCGATCTCTCCGAAAAATCAACTTTGCCTGATTCCATTCTATGTTTTTGACTCCCGGCGATGCCCTCGGGATTCTTTCCAACGCCGAAGTACACGGCTTTCGCCGCTCTATTCTATCGTTGGCTCAGCGCAAGTCCTGTTAAAGTCCCCTATCGGCGGAAATCTCCTACTCCACAGGAACCTCTAAGATCCGCTCGGAAAGCCGGGCAATATAGCGCACTGCTTGAATCATCTCCTGATATTGGATGCGGGTGGGCGCGATGACCGCGACCGTGCCCAGTTTTGCGCCGCCCAGCCGCGCCGGAGCGCCAATCAGCACCAGGTCCTGCATCGCCGGGGACGCTTCATCGAGCCCTACCACCACGCGCACTTCCTGCTGGCGGCCGTCCACGTAAGCGGTAAGCAACTCCACCAGCCGCTGCTTGGCCTCAAGAGCCAGCAGCATCTCTCGCAGCCGCTCGCGATCCAGCTCGGCGGAGATCAGGTTGGCCATTCCATCCACAAAAATCGCTGGAGCGGTCTCGCCGCCCGCCAACGCGCCCTTGCGGCAGAGTTCCTCCACCGCGGCAAGCATCTCCGCATAGGCTTCGCGCTCCACTTCCACGCGCCGCGCTACTTCTCCGCGGATGCGCTCGATGGGCCAGCCGCGAAAGTTCTCGTTGAGGTAGCGCGCGGCGGTTTCCAATTCCAGGTGGGTCAGTTCGCGGTCCAAGGTCAGCACACGATCCTGCACGGCGCCGGCCTGGGTAACCAGAACCGCCAGCACGCGGCCCGTCGAGAGCCGGGAAAAGTGAATGTGTTCCAGGACCTGGCCGGCGGTTGAGGTAGCCAGCGCCACGCCCAACCCGCTCGACAACAGCGCCAGCACATGCGACGTGCGCTCAAGATACTCATGCGAGCTGGCCACGCCCGTAAAGCTGTCTTCAATCTGCTCCCGGCGCGCTTCACTCAAGAGATCGGACGATGCTCCCTGCGCCATCGTGCCCCCCGGCTGCGCTCCCGCGGCCACGCGCCCGGAATGGGTGATCTGCTCAACGTAATAGCGGAATGCCGCGGCTGTAGGAACGCGGCCCGCGGAGCTATGCGGCTGCTCCAGCAGCCCTGCCTCGCCCAGCGTAACCATTACGTTGCGCACGGTGGCTGAACTGAGGCCCTCGCGATCGGCAAAGGCATTGGCGACCGACTGCGAAGCCACCGGCTCCCCGGTAGCGATATACAGCTCGATGATGGCCGTAAGCACCAGCCGCTCCCGCGGGCTGACGCGCGCATCCGTCATGCTTCCCCTGCTCTCAGTCCTTGCCGGCGCTGCCTCCGGAATGGACCCCTTTTCGGCCGCTCCAAAGCCGGGCTGAATGCCAGCCAACTACCACAATAATCGGCACTTACATGGGCCGCTCCAGGCGAAAAATTGATGGACTGGTCCTGTTTAATTTTAGGCAGTACCAATGGGGCTGTCAACAGGGTGCGCGCTTCGGCAGCGGATCAGTTTGAAAGCAACTCCACTAGATCAGCGATTGCCCGGCTTCTTGCGGATTTCCTGTGGAACGGCGCTAGTTTTGTTACCTTTGAATGGTACTTTAGTGACATTTCCACAAAGATGCAGCACAATATACGGTATTGACAAATCGTGAGACGCTACCTGTGCCTGGAGAACCTGCATCCGATCTATTGTGCGAATCGTCCAATACCTGCGGGGTTGCGAATGGGCTTGAACGTGCGAGCATTCCGGACAATCCAGGCCGCACTAGCTGAGCCGGCAGAGCCCGACAGGCGGAAAGTGCGGCCCGAAAAAGGCGGCCTGCTCGGCCGTACTTTGCAAGTGTGCTCATTAGGCGCTAAGCGCCGAAGTGAAATCGCTAAACGGGCGAACCCGGCGCGTTGGAGAGAGTTAACCGCCAAGTAATGAGGCAAGGATATGCATGTAGCTGAGGAGATTGCTCCCACTGAGATGGGTCAAAGCGCGCCCTTCTTGGAAGGTACGTCTGTGCCCATTGTGGACGAATCCGGGTCTCCACTTCGTCTTCGCTGTTTTGTGCGTAAGGGCGGAGAAAGAGGATATGTTGCGGAATGCATTGATCTCGATTTAGGGGCTGAATCCGAAACGCTAACAGGGGCAGTGAAAGGCCTCAATGATGCGATGATCGGTTACCTGATGGTGGTCCTCGACGGGATAGAAACAGATCAAGAGCCTCCAGCTGTGGTGTTGCGCCCGTCTCCATTGAGCCACCGTGTTCAATATCACCTGGGATACATGAAGTATCGAATTGCTGCTTTCCTTTTTGGACGCCATCGGCACTCGACGAAGAAGTTCTATAGTGCACCTTACGGATTGGGGAATCTCCCGTGCCACTCACATTAACCTACATACTGGGTTTAGATAACGGTAAACACTATATGTAGTAGTAGCCTTTTTGATCATCAAGATAGTGTGGTTTTTTGTTGCATTTTGTCGAAGTTTCCTGATAATAATACGAAGGCCCACTCGGAGTGAGTGGGCCTAAATGAAGCATTGCCTCTCGACGGAAGACCGAGAGAGGGCTTAGATGTGTTCGCTCAAACCCATCTTAAAGTCCCCCCAAAATTCCGTCAAGAAAAATCGTGGGGAGAGCCTTGCGCCTAAATATTGGCGTCTAGGGAATGGTGCATTCGAGGGCACCTGCGATGGGGAAACTGCCGCTGCTAACGCCGCGCCAAGTTGTAGCGAACTTAGTGTCGCTCGGATTCGTGTTTAAGAATCAAGTCGGCTCCCATGCGCAGTACGAGAAAGCTGCTACTGCGACGCACATCAAAGCGGTCGTCACAGTCGACATGGGATACCCCCAATTTAGTAAAGATGGGATGCAACGCATGATCCGCCAAGCGCGGGTTGCGGGCTGCTCTAAGGATGATTTCTGCTTTGGGGCGGCAAAAAAAGCTGTCCCCGCGCCATTGCCGATTGCTCCAGCACCGATCACACCAAAGCCAGCGAAAGGGGGAAAGCGATAATGCCCAACTATAAGGACGGTAGCGTTTTTAATCATCTCCCAACGGATACGAATTTCGATACCCTCCATACACCGGGACAGATCGCTCCCTTTTCTGGAATTTATAAGTGTGCGAATTGTGGATTTGAAGCTGTCTCCACGAGGGGCAATCGTCTGCCGCCGGAAGCCTTCTGTTCATATCATTCGCCCCAAACGTGGCCTAATGTTTCCGGCAATGTGCGCTGGAGACTCGTCGCTGCCGCGATCCACGTGAGAGTAAACGCCTGAGATTACAAACCAACCCGCAGCCCACACCCAAGCTCACGGCTGGTTGTAATAGCCCGTATTGGTGCGCGCCGTGAGCCCCGGCTTGTCGACCTCGACCTTCAGGTCGTGGAACTCATTTGCCTTGTCCGCCGGCGGAGGGTTGAACGAGATGGTGTAAAAGGCACCCGCATCCTGAATGCAGCGATCGATCTGTCCGGCAATATCGTTATCCGGCGTGATCACCTGCCCGCCGCTCTGCACAGCAAGCACTTTCAAACCCAGGTTGGCGGGATTGGCTTTCTCGGCCGTCTTAACGCCCTTCACATAATCCTGGTAAAGATAGGTTCCCAATTGCGGCTGTCCCAGAGTGACGCTAT
>Ga0302326_10028329_pt1 | contig 11274 bp, 7 predicted proteins | sample Palsa_T0_3_FD_202264 | JGI IMG/M metagenome (GOLD analysis project Ga0302326, IMG submission 202264) | Peat permafrost microbial communities from Stordalen Mire near Abisko, Sweden - Palsa_T0_3 | ecosystem: Environmental > Terrestrial > Soil > Palsa > Peat permafrost | place: Sweden: Abisko...
GCGCCCGCCTTATATATACTCCCGATTCGAATACCGGACCGCTGTGCAGAGCCTTCACCGTCGCATCTCCGCGCCGTGATCCATAGCCCGCCATCCCCGGCACGCCCACCTGCACACGCACGAACCTGAATCCCTGCTCGATCCATTTTTTCGCGCTCTCGATCGTTTGCGCGTAGTCCGCGCCATCGGAATGGCCGTAGCAATCCGCCGCTTCGCGCACTTTCCCGCCCAGCAGTTGATACACCGGCAGGTTCGCCTGCCGGCCTTTGATATCCCACAGCGCCTGGTCGACTCCGCTGATCGCGTTATTCAGGACCGGTCCGTTCCGCCAATAGGAGCTGTTGTAGTTCGCGTTCCAGATATCCTCGATCCGGTCCGCCGGCTTGCCGATGAGAAATGGCTTCAGGTATTTCTCTACCGCGGGCACTACCAGGTCCGCGCGCTGCGTGAAGGTTCCGCAGCCGTAGCCGTATAGGCCGTCCTGATCGGTGGTGATCTTCACCACCACCAGCCGCAATCCCGCGGGCGCGGTAGCAATCACGCTGACGTCTTTGATCTTGGGCGAGGGCAAACCGCGAACTGCTTTTGCGATTTTGTCCTGCGCCGCCATTTCACGTTGGGCGAATCCGAGGGCTCCCACGGAGAGTTTGAAAACATCGCGCCGATTCATCATGGTTCGTACGCTCCCTAAAAAATAGAAGGTTGCACAACTGTAATATTTATGTATAATACCTCGCAAGGGGCCATGTCGAACCCATTTAAATCGCGTAGAAATTTCTTGAAGGGCGCGGGTGTCACCGCTGCGACCATCTGGAGCGGCAACACTCTCGATGCGATGATGCAGTTCACCAACACCGCGTCGAAGCCTTCCGAACTCAAAATTACGGACCTGCGCGTAGCCACGCTGGCCCGCGCTCCCATGACCTGCCCCGTCATCCGCATCGATACTAATCAGGGCATTTATGGTTTGGGCGAGGTCCGCGACGGCGCTTCGAAGACCTACGCCTTGATCCTAAAAAGCCGGATCCTTGGCGAAAACCCCTGTAATGTCGATAAGATATTCCGCAAAATAAAACAGTTTGGATTTAATTCACGCCAGGGTGGAGGCGTCTGCGCCATCGAAATGGCGTTATGGGATCTCGCGGGGAAGGCATTCAACGTTCCTGTGTATCAAATGCTTGGCGGCAAGTTTCGCGACAAGATTCGATGCTACGCCGACACTACCGAATCCGACGATCCTAACGTCTACGGCGACCGCCTCAAGAAACGCAAGGAGCAGGGTTTCACCTGGCTCAAAATGGACCTGGGCATCGACCTCGTCAAAGATGTTCCGGGTGCGCTGACGTATCCTTCCGGCGAAGATCTGAGCGGAGGCTCCCGCAAGGAGCATATGTTCGCCGGCATCGAAATCACCCACAAAGGCGCGGAATTGATGGCAAACTTTATGGCCGTGGTGCGCGAGCATGTCGGCTGGGAAGTTCCTCTTTCGGTCGATCATCTGGGCCACCTCGGCGTGCACTCTTGCATTCGCTTGGCCAATACTCTCGAAAAATATAATCCCGCCTGGCTGGAAGATATGATTCCCTGGCAGCGAACGGAACAACTCCGGGAGATCAAGGACCACATCGAGGTTCCCCTCTGCACCGGCGAGGATATCTATCTCAAGGAAGCCTTCATCGAGCTCGCGAAAAATCATTCCATCGACATCGCCCATCCCGATCTCGCTACGTCGGGCGGAATTCTCGAGACCAAAAAAATCGGCGACGCCTTGCAGGAATACGGCGTCCCCATGGCGATGCACTTCGCCGGCTCGCCGGTTTCCTGCATGGCGAACGTGCACTGCGCCGCCGCCACGGAGAATTTCCTGGTTCTCGAAAATCACTCCGTCGATGTGCCGTGGTGGAGCGATCTGGTCGATGGCGTCGAAAAGCCGATCGTCAATAAAGGTTTCGTAACAGTGCCCGATAAACCGGGCCTTGGCATCACTCTCAACGATGAGGTGATGAAGCAGCATCTGCTCGAACCGGGGTACTTCGAGCCGACACCGCAGTGGGATAAAGAGAATCAGCGCATCAACGACCGCTTGTTCTCTTAAGGGCTTTGGTAGTTAAAATTCGGGGCTGTACTGGGGGGTAACCATGGAGTTCTCTCGTACTTTTCAAAAGGCCGCCACGTGGCTGAGCCTGGTAGTTCTTTCCGCCGCTCTTGCATTGGCTCAATCCGAGCGCGGCACCATCACCGGCGCGGTCACCGATGCTTCGGGCGCCGTCGTTCCCTCCGCCGACGTAATCATCACCAACCGGGCCACCAACATCGCGATCCACGCCACCACCAACAACGATGGCGAATTCACGGTGCCCAACTTGCCTCCCGGCACCTATAATGTTCGCGTCGAGAAACAAGGCTTTCGTGCCGCCCAGGAAAACGGCCTTACGCTCGATGCGGCCCAATCTGTGCGTGCCGACGCGACCCTGCAGGTAGGCTCTTCGAACCAGCAGGTCGAGGTGCAGGCGTCGGCGGTTTCGCTCCAGACCGAAGACGCGAAGCAGAGCACGACTCTTCAGAACAACTTGGTCAACGACCTGCCTCTCCTGGTGAACGGAACGGTCCGGACGCCCTTCGATCTCGCCTCGCTCACGCCCGATGCGAAAAACGTCGGCGGTGATACCGGATTCTCCATCGGCGGCGGCCAGGCAGCCGCGTACGGTACCACTCTCGACGGCGTGTCCGCGAATACCTCACGGGCGTTGCAAAAAAGCTGGATCGCGTCCAATTCCCCATCCGTCGAGGCGATTGAACAGTTCACCGTCGATTCCAGCGGCTACAAGGCGGAGTACGGTCATGGCGCCGGCGTCATGGCCTTCGTGTCCAAATCCGGCACCACCCAGTTCCACGGGTCGGCTTACGAATTCCTCCGCAACAACGATTTTGACGCCAACAACTTCTTCAGCAACTCCGCGGGAATTGCCAATTCCATCTACAAGCAGAATGATTTCGGCGCCACCGTAGGCGGCCCGGTCTGGATTCCCAAGCTCCATAAGGGCCGCGACAACACGTTTTTTTTCTTCTCCTACGAAGGTTTCCGCAACCGCACCGGTGCCAACGGCACCGCGTTTACCGTCCCCACCCCGGAGATGTACAACGGCGACTTCAGCAAATGGGTCACCTCCACCGGAGTCTTGATTCCTATCTACGACCCCACCTCTCAAGTCACCAGCGCCAGCGGCACCGTGACCCGGCAGCCCTATCCAGGTAACCAGGTTCCCAAGACCGAATTCAGCCCCGCCTTCCAAAAAGCTCTCAGCGTATTCCAGGGAAGCGCGCTAGGGTTCAGTGGACTCCTAAAACCCAACAATGGAGCCGCCCCGGGCACGGCTGCGTATATTTCGAACAATTACCTCGAAACCCAGGGAACCCAGATTTATCCCGTCAACAAGTTGAACGTCAAGGGCGACAAAGTCTTCAACAACAAGCAGCGCATTTCCGGCTATTGGGGCTGGGATCGCGAGCATCAGACCTACGGAGCCGATGGACCGCCGACCCTGCCCGGACTTTATTCCAATTACAACGATCTCACCCAGTCGAGCGACGTTTTCCGCTTCAGCTGGACCTGGACCCTGGCGCCGAACAAAATTAATTACTTCTACGCCGGTGGCAACGATTGGAACCAGGACCATAAACCGCCTCAGGAATACATCGGCAACTGGCAAAGCAAGTTCTGCCTGATCAATGTCCCGATCTGCAACGACAACCTGGTGAATATGTTCTCCGGCGGCACCGGCGACAATTACAGCACCTGGGGCGGGCAAGCCGATAACGGATCGGAAAATACCGTTTACGCCTTCAACGACGACTTCACCTGGATTAAAGGGAAGCACACCATCAAGTTCGGCGGCATGTATCAGCTCAATCACTACAACGGATTCGGCCGCCAATGCGATGCGGGATGCATCGGCTTCAGTTACCAGGAAACCGGCGTACCCGGCGGATCCAATCCCAATGCCGGCGGCAATGCGTTCGCTTCGGCCCTGATCGGTTACGCCGATAGCGGACAGATCGATACGGTGCGGTTCATCGGCCAGCAGTTTTATTATTTCGCGGGCTTTGTGCAGGATGATTTTAAAATCACTCCCAAGCTGACCCTCGGCTACGGCCTTCGTTACGACATCAACCTGCCGCCCACCGGCCTCGGCGACCGCTGGACTGACTTCGGACCTCACACTCCGAATCCTGCCGCCAACAACATTCCGGGCGCCGTTCTGTTCGCCGGAAATTGTCAAGGCTGCGTCGGCTCCCGAACGCTAGCCGGGCTCTGGAGTAAAGGCATCGGGCCCCACGTCGGGCTGGCATATTCGTTGAATTCGAAGACCGTCCTTCGCACCTCCTATGCGCGTTCTTACGGCTCCCTCGTTTCCGTCAGCGGATCCACTCATAACAGCGGCTACACTCTGACGCAGACGTTCTCATCGGGCGACGCCGGCATCCTGCCGACCTATACCGTCGATGGTGGCATGCCTCCCTGGACCGCGCCTCCGTTCATTAATCCGTCCGTCTCGAACGGAACCAGCGTCGCCTGGTTCCAGGGCCAGGAGACCACCAAACTGCCCGCCTATGACAACATGTACTTCGGCATTGAGCGCCAGCTTGGCGGCTCCATGGTCCTCGAAGCCGCCTACAACGGCGTCATGGGAGAGCATCTGCAAGCGGAGCTGCTCGACTACAACCAGATCAGCCCCAGCTATCTCACCGCCTACGGAACCGTCCCCCAGAGCATCAACGTCTTGAACAGCCTGGTCGGCTCGGCGACCGCGAATGCCGCCGGCGTCACCGCGCCGTTCCCGGCCTTTAACACTCTGTGGGGATCGCGCGCCACCGTCGCGCAGGCACTGCGGCCCTACCCGCAATACAGCTACATCGATACCTACGCCGGCCAGGGCGACCACAGCGGCCACTCCACCTACCACGCTTTTCTGCTCAAATTTCAGAAGCGTATGTCCTATGGGTTGACGATTCAGTCCTCCTTCGTCTTCTCGAAAATCCTCACCGACGCCGACAGCGCCTGGGGCGGCGCCGATTTGTCGCCCGCGCTGGGCTACGCCGCCGACCTTTTCGATCGCCGCCTTGAAAAATCGATCGGCGAATACGATGTCCCGCGAGACTTCAAGTTCTCCGCCGTTTACTCCCTCCCGTTCGGGAAAGGGCAGCAATACCTGACGCAAGGACCAGCCGCCTGGGTCCTCGGCAATTGGCGCGTCTCCAGCATCAACGTTTACGATAGCGGCACGCCGATTGGCATCACCACTTCCTACACGCTTCCCATCTACGCCCTCAGCGATGCCGGGTCCACGCGCCTGCCGCCTTACATCACTTCCTACAACGGCTGGCGCGCGCCTTATAGCGGCAAATTCGATCCCGCGAAGGACAATTTTTTCGTCCCCTACGGAACGGGACCGTTTCCGCTCCAAGGCTCCGGCACCGCGCTCGACAGCATCGGAAACGACACTCGCCTCAATCCGAAGGTCCGCTACTTCCCGAACCTGAATGAAAACATGTCGCTCGCGCGCAGCTTCCCCATTCGTGAAAAAATGCGCCTCGAATTCCGAGCGGAGGCGTTCAACGTCTTCAACCGCGTGCGCTTCGGCACGGGAAGCACCCAGTTGCAGAACGCGCAGTTCGGCGTTCTCACCGGCGCGGGCAGCCAGCTCAACACGCCCCGCAACCTTCAGTTAGCCCTGAAGTTTTACTTCTAAAAGATCCAACGCAGCCGTTCAGAACAGCGACCACCGGGAGCGATCAACAATCTATCCGCTCCCTGATGGTCGCGGCTGGGGTACGCAGTCTTATAACCCTGGCGTCGGCCAGGGGATCGTTCACCCCATCGGCTCTTCCGGCAAATCGTCCACTCGATTTTCGAAGCGAGTGTATTGGCCCAGGAACCGGAGCGGCACGGTCCCGATGGGGCCGTTGCGCTGCTTCGCGATAATCAGATCGGCAAGACCCTTCACGTCTTCGCGATCTCGCTTGTAAATCTCTTCGCGAAAAATAAACGCCACCAGATCCGCGTCCTGCTCGATCGAACCGGAGTCGCGCAAATCGCTCAACTGCGGCTTGTGATCGCCGACGCGTGTTTCCGAAGCTCGGCTTAACTGCGAGAGCACCAGGAACGGCACATTCAGATCCTTGGCCATCAGCTTCAGTCCTCGGGAAATCGCGCTCACTTCCTGGTTGCGGTTCTCCGATCGTCCACGGCTGCTCATCAACTGCAGGTAATCGATGACCACCAGGCTCAGGCCTTCGCCGGCCTGCATGCGGCGCAGCTTGGCATGCACGTCCATAAGATGCACGCCCGGCGTATCGTCCAGAAATAACGGAGATTCGGTCAGATCGGAAAGAGCGACTTGCAGTTTCCGGCGCTCATCGTTATTCAGATATCCGGCGCGAAATTTGTGCTGGTCGACGCGCGCGGCGGAGCATATTAAGCGGTTCAGCAGGCTCGATGAGGACATTTCGAGCGAAAACACGGCCACCGGTTTCCGCATCTTGGGATGCGTCGCCACGTGCTGCGCGATGTTGAGCGCCAGCGCCGTCTTGCCCATCGAAGGCCGGGCCGCGAGGATAATCAGCTCGCCTCCGTGCAGGCCGCCGGTCATCTCGTCAAATTTTGTAAACCCGGTGCTGATACCCTTTATCCGCTGCGTAGGATCGAGAAATGCATTGATGCCGCCGGGAAACGACGCGATGACATCGGACGGCGAAACCAACTGTTCTCCCGCCCGCGCTTCGCCGAGTTTCAGCAGCGACTCTTCGGCGTTGGAAAGAATCTCGTCCGGCTCATCCTCGCCCAGCAGGCACCGATTGATGACCTTCTGCGCGGCGAAGATCAGCTTGCGCAGTGTCGCCTTATCCTTGACGATGCGGATATAACTTTCAAGATTGGCGACTTCGGGCAGCCCTTCGTCGAGGGAAACGACGTATGATAGGCCATCCACCGATTCGAGCTGACCCTGCTTCATCAGCTCATTCGCCACCGTGACGCGATCCAGCCTCTCGCCGCGATCGTAAAGATCCTTCATGCGAGCGAAAATACGCCGATGTTTTTCGAGGCTGAAGTCCTCCGGCTCCACTGCACCAGCCACTTGCAGGTAAACCGAGTCGTTCAGCAAAATCGATCCGAGCACGAAACGCTCGGCATCGAGATTTGCAGGCAGACCCTTCTCGTACTCCAGTTCAGTAGAAGTCATGGGGACCTACTGACTCTACGCGGTTCATGGCCGCGTAACAATGACTTTTAGGCCCATTGGATGCCGCAGTTAACCTCTGGGAAACTCTGTGGGAAAACCGAGGACGCGGTGTGCACCCTACAGCGATGATCCGAAAGGACCCAAACCGGATTTCCGCATTTTTCCTCAAAACAGAAACACCTACTTCTGTTTTATCGCAAAAAGCGGGCTATTGCTTGGTCGTAGTCGATTTCGTCGCCGGTGCCTTCGCCGTGGTCGATTTCGTTGCGGCAGCGGGAGGCACAAGGGGAACGATTACGGCCGTCTTAATAAGGTCGATCTTGGGCATATGCTGGACGACATAAGCCTTGCCAAGCTGCTGGAGAGCGCCCTGGTCGGGATTGCCGCCGTAATCGGAGTTGAATTTGTCGACGATGTCCATCCCCGCGACGACCTCCCCGAAGGGAGCGAACCCGTCCGCGTCGAGGCGCGAGTTGTCGCCGTGGTTGATGAACACCTGCGTGCTGCGGCTATTAGGCATGCTCGACTTAGCGAACGTGACGAAGCCGCGTTTGTTGGATTGCTTCACAGGGTCATCCGTAATGTTCTGGTTCATCCAAACCGCCGACACTTTGGGATCGGCACTGATTCCGAATTGCGCCATGAATCCCGGAATCACGCGAAAAATCGGCGCGCCCGTGTAGAAGCCTCCGCGCACCAGATTGTAAAACCGGTCCGCTCCCAGGGGCGCCCAGGCTCGCGTCACCAGAATCGTCACCACGCCGATGGTGGTGTTGAGATTCACTTTATAGGTCGCGGGCGCGATGGCCTTCATCGTCGACGGATCGAGCAGATTGCGGGTAGGAGTCGGAGCCTTCTTCGCGGCTGTTGTTGCCTTGGTCTGCGCAAACATAGCGCCGCACACAAACATCATGGTCAGAATCTGTTTCATAGGGACAATTCCATAATATCATCGCACTCTGAACTTAAACTCGTGGAGGTCCATGCGGACCTTGCCGCCCCGGAACGCGACCCCTTCGGACTGCAGGCGCAACTGCTGATCCGCGCCGGCGCTTCCCGGGAGGAGGATTTTCCCTCCGGAGCCGAGCACGCGATGCCAGGGCAGTCTGCCGTCGGTTCCTCGCAGAGCCCACACCACCTGCCGCGCCGCGCCCGGAAACCCTGCTGCCTTCGCGACTGCGCCATAGGTGGCAACCTTCCCTCGCGGGATTTTTCGGATCACGGCGCGAATTTCATCGAACATATTAGAAGGATATGTTCACGATCTTGTCCGCCCCCGCATCCGCGTGCACCATGACGTGCAGATCGTTGCGCGCACCGTCGTGCCACCACGTTCCAGGCTTCAGAGAGGATCGCTGGCGCACAGACTTACAATCCTCCACGCTCAGGGGTCGCTTCGCATGATGGATTACCCATTCGTAGGTCCGCGACACCTTCGATTCAATTTCGACGCGCGTAAAATCGCCCGCGGGCGCGGCATGGAATTGCGAGTTCTCCTGCTGGTCGGTCTCCCACAGAAAAAACTCGCCGCCGAGGGACGGGAAGTAGTGCAGTTCCATCGCAGCCTTCGCCGCGAGTGGCAGAACCGAGCCGTTGCGCGCGAACGTCGGAACTTGACCGGCAGGCGCTTCAACATCGATGGCCTGATTCCCTTTGTACTCGATGTTCGTTCGCAGATCGGTCCAAAGTCCGCGCGGGAGTCGAACCGTCTGGTGCGAGCCCGGGGCGACCACTGGCGCGAGCAAAACTTCGTCCCCCAACATGAACACGCCGGGCTGAGGATCCGGACTTTTGTCTCGTGAAAACTCCAACGGGAGAGGACGGATAAGAGGATATCCGCGATCGTACGCTTCGCGCAGATAGGTAGCCAGGTAAGGTTCCCACCGTTCTCGAACTGCGAAATTTATACTATTCCGTTCGCCGTAAAGTAGCGGCAGGATCGCCGCCAGATCCGCCGCGCGCTTCGCGATTTCGGTGTGTGAACCCGGCAACGTCGAGAGATCCAGAGCAGGATACAGGAGTGCCGACAAACTCCACTGGTCAAGCGTCCGCACGAACTGAGACAGAGCGCCCCAGGAGTCGAGTGGCGCATTTGGAAGCGGCGATGCAGCGTTCGGTACGCGCTCCGCGCTCTGGACGAACAGAGATTGCGCCGTAATTTCCGTGCGTCCTGTTACTTTTTGGTGCTGCTCGAAAATCTCCTTCGGAGTCGGGCCGTAATAAAAGGCAACGTCCATCGAAGGGGAAGGCGCGCGCGTGAAAATGCCATAAGTGCCGGAGAAGAAGAACTTCTGCGGATCTCCGTAGACCTTGCCGAGCGGAGCGACGTGCATCGCCAAGCCATTCGCTGCGGCGTCGATGGCGAGTGTTGCAATTGTCTCGTTGTTCGCGCTGATACGAAGTCTTGCCGTGGCCTTGTCGACCTCGACGGTTATGTAGCGGCCGTGCATTTTTAGTGCCTCGCGAGTATCCTCGAATTCCAGCGCGACAGGATCGTGCTTGATTTTCGGCAGGTCCGGCAGTGACGTCCTGCCACGCGAGTAATGGAACGCAGTACTGCTAATCCATTCAACCTCACCGACTCCGTCGTCGAGCTGCAAAGTGAGTTTTCCGTTTTCCCAATCACGCGATACAACCGCTGCCTGAGCGGTGGAAAGAGCGATCAGAAAAATCGCGGCTCGCATGTTTGTTAAATCAGCACGATCGCTTCCTGCTTCTCACCAGTCACCCGAGCGCCCGTCTCGTCAATATAGACGTTCACTTCGCTACGCACGCCGAACTCCGGAAGATAGATTCCCGGCTCGACTGAAAAACACGTTTCGGGAATCACTTTTCGTTCATCATGGGTCTCGAGATTATCCATATTGGCGCCCGTGCCATGCACCTCCGTCCCAATGGAATGGCCCGTGCGATGGAAAAAATATTCAGCGAATCCCTGATCGCGGATAAAGCTGCGCGCGGCGTCGTCCACTTCATAGCCGCGCAGTTCCCGCTTTGCCGCCGCCGCGTCCTGGGCGCATCGAATCGCCCGGTCGCGCGCCTCACGGACCACGCCAAAGACACGCTCCATCGCGGAGGGAGGCTGCTGACCGCAGAAGCCCATCCAGGTAATGTCGTAGTAAACGGCGTCGGCTTGGGCCAACTTCGCCCACATGTCGATCAGCACGATGTCGCCTGTCTTTATTTCCGAACAAGCGTGCTGCTTGGGCTCATAATGAGGATTCGACGCATTCGCGTTAACGGCGACGTCGGGGCCATGATCGGCGAACAGTCCTTCCTCCCGAAAGCGCGCCGCAATGAACTGCTGGATGTCCCACTCGGTGACCTTTTCCGCTGCGCGGAGCTTCTCCCCGATTCGCTCGAACGCCTCGCGCCGGACCCGATCCACGCGACGGCCCGCTTCCAGATGCCCTTCGAATTGCGCTTTCGACCAGCGCGCCTCAAAGTATTGCACCATGTTCGCCGAGGTCGCGATCTCCACGCCCAAGCCTCGAATCAGTTCAATGGTTCCCGCGTCCACCATCGCCACATAAGGAACGGCGCAGTCAGGCGAGTACTGCATCGCGATCTTCTTAGCCGGGCCCAGAAGCTTGCGAATCCCTTCCACCATTTCGTTCCAACTCGCGTAAGTGGACATGGCTCCCGGCAGTTCGGCAAGCGTCTGCGCTTCGATCTTATGGACCAACCCCACGGGCTCGCCGTGCGCGGGCACGAAATAATACCAGCGCCGGGAGAGGATCGAATTGGGTGTGAACTTCAGGACGCGATAGGCCAGCGGATCGCGGCGATGATGATCAAAAAAAAGCCATCCGTCGACTCCCTCGTCTCCTAATGCAGTTTGAATTTCGGCCAGATTCATATTTCCCTACTCAAGAAATGGTTTCAGCTTTTCGTCCGATGGCATGGGGGTTAAATAGCTCACGATAATCAGACTCAGGACGGAGGCGGCGAGCGCCGGATAAACGGCGTCGACCTCCTTCTGAAAGCCCCACTGTGCCTGGGCGAGGTTCCATCCGATCGTAACCACGGTTCC
>Ga0302326_10028330_pt1 | contig 11273 bp, 7 predicted proteins | sample Palsa_T0_3_FD_202264 | JGI IMG/M metagenome (GOLD analysis project Ga0302326, IMG submission 202264) | Peat permafrost microbial communities from Stordalen Mire near Abisko, Sweden - Palsa_T0_3 | ecosystem: Environmental > Terrestrial > Soil > Palsa > Peat permafrost | place: Sweden: Abisko...
GCGAGATCGTGACGCTCGGGGAGATCATCCGCTCCAAGGCCTACGAGGATGTCGCCTCGCCGCTCACGCTTGCGCTCGGCAAGGATATCGGCGGGGTGCCGATGGTGGCCGATCTTGCGCGCATGCCGCACCTGCTGATCGCCGGCACTACCGGCTCGGGCAAATCGGTCGCGATCAATGCAATGGTGCTGAGCCTGCTGTACAAATCCACCGCCGAGCACGTGCGCCTGATCATGATCGATCCGAAGATGCTCGAACTGGCGGTCTACGAAGGCATTCCGCATCTGCTGGCCCCAGTCGTCACCGACATGAAGCAGGCGGCCAACGCGCTGCGCTGGTGCGTGGCCGAGATGGAGCGGCGCTATCAGCTGATGGCGGCGCTCGGGGTGCGCAACATTGCGGGCTACAATCGCCGCGTCAAGGATTCGATCGCCAGTCACGATCCGATCCGCGATCCGGTGATGCTGGCGCGTGCCGCCAACGATCCGAGCATCGACCAGAGCCAGATCCCCAATCTCGAACCGCTGCCGTTCGTGGTGGTGATCATCGATGAGCTGGCCGACCTGATGATGATCGTCGGCAAGAAGGTCGAGGAGCTGATCGCGCGCCTGGCGCAGAAAGCGCGCGCCTCGGGCATTCATCTGGTGCTGGCCACGCAGCGGCCCTCGGTGGACGTGATCACCGGGCTGATCAAGGCCAATATACCGACGCGTATCGCCTTCCAGGTGTCGGCCAAGGTCGATTCGCGCACCATCCTCGACCAGATGGGCGCCGAATCGCTGCTCGGTCACGGCGACATGCTGTATCTGCCGCCGGGGACTTCGATGCCGACCCGCATCCACGGCGCATTCGTCTCCGACCAGGAAGTGCATCGCGTGGTCGATGGCCTCAGAAAGGCCGCGCGACCCAACTACATCGAGGAGGTGGTGCGCGGTCCGCCGACGCCACTGGCGGGCCTGCTGCACGATGAGGACGACAACGGCATCCTCAGCGCCGGAGATCCGGAGCAGGATCCGCTGTACGACGAGGCCGTCAAAATCGTCACCAGCGAGCGCAAGCCGTCGATTTCCTACGTGCAGCGGCGGCTGAAGATCGGTTACAACCGCGCCGCGCGCATGCTCGAGGCGATGGAGCAGGCAGGCATCGTCGGACCGCTGCAGTCCAATGGCGGGCGTGAAGTGCTCGCGCCGCCACCGGTTTAAGCACGGATGTCGCCACCGATGTTTAGACCGACGCCATGGCGTTCATGGGCACTGCGGCTACGGGACCGCAGGCCGCGCGCGCGCGCGATGATTTTTCTCCCCGCCGCCGTGGCCATCGCCATGGCTATGGCCGCGGCCGGCGCCGCGCCGGATGCGAATAGTACGGCTCTGGATCGCTATCTGGACGGACTGAAGAGCCTGCGCACCGCCTTCACCCAGACGGTGACCGATGCGCGTGGCAGCCAGACCGAGGCCGGCGAGGGCACGCTGGTGGTGCTGCGGCCGGGGAAGTTCCGCTGGGATTATCTGCCGCGCACTGCCGCGGCCACTGGCACAGCCGCCGGCGCGACCGCCGGCGCAGCCCCTGCCACGGATCAGGCGGCGACGAGTGCTCAGGGCGCGCGCGGGCAGCTGTTGGTAGCCGACGGCAGGAATCTGTGGTTCTACGACCGCGAACTGGCGCAGGTCTCGGTCAAACCGGTGGCCGCCGCCCTGTCCGCGACTCCGGTCATGCTGCTGTCGGGTTCGGCCGCACAGCTGCGCGACACCTTCGATATCAGCGCCGCCGGATCGCACGATGGTCTGGACTGGGTCAGCGTCAAGCCGCGCAGCGCCGAGGCGGACTTCAGCCACGCCGAACTCGGCTTCGCCGGCGACCGGCTCGCGCGCATGGTGGTGAATGATCGGCTCGGCCAGACCGTGCAGCTCGATTTCCAGCACAGCGAACGCAATGCGCGCGTCGAGTCCTCCGAGCTGCAATTCAAGCCGCCGGGGGGTGTGGACGTGATCGGCACTCCGCAGTCATAGGCTCGCAGGCCATGCCCGAGCGCAACTCGAGTCAACAACCGCTGGCGTTGCCCGCGAGCGGCAAGGACTGGCGGCCGCTGGCGGACCGCATGCGGCCGCGCCGGCTCGAGGAGTTCGTCGGCCAGACGCACCTGCTGGGGCCGGGCAAACCGCTGTATGAGGCGATCGCCTCGGGCCAGCCGCACTCACTGATTCTCTGGGGTCCTCCCGGCACCGGCAAGACGACGCTGGCGCGTTTGATCGCCGATCGCTCCAAGGCACGGTTCATCGCGCTCTCGGCAGTGCAGGCGGGCATCAAGGACATCCGCGATGCGGTGGCACTGGCGCGGCAGTCGGCCGCCGATGGCCAGCCGACGGTGCTGTTCCTCGACGAGGTGCATCGCTTCAACAAGGCGCAGCAGGACGCGTTTCTGCCGCATGTGGAGGATGGCACGCTGACCTTCATCGGGGCGACCACCGAGAATCCCTCGTTCGAGATCGTCGGCGCGCTGCTGTCGCGCGCCCGGGTGTATGTGCTCAAGGCCCTGGGTGTGGATGAGCTGCGCCAGTTGCTGCGCGCCGCACTGGTCGAGCGCGAGCGCGGCCTCGGCGCCCAGGAGCTCACGATCGAGGATGAAGCGCTGACACTGCTGGCACACGCGGCCGACGGTGATGCGCGGCGCGGGCTCGGCATGCTCGAGCTGGCGGCCGCTGTTGCGGTCGCGGGTGGCGGCAAGCTCATCACCCTGGCGCAGGCCGAGGAGATGGCCAGCGGCGGCCGCCGCCGGTTCGATAAGGGCGGGGATCAGTTCTACGACCAGATCTCGGCGCTGCACAAGGCGGTGCGCGGCAGCGACCCGGACGCTGCGCTGTATTGGTACGCGCGCATGCTCGATGGCGGCTGCGATCCGCATTACCTGGCCCGACGCATCACCCGCATGGCCACCGAGGACATCGGGTTGGCCGATCCGCGGGCGCTGCAGCTCACGCTCGATGCCTGGCAGACCTATGAGCGCCTCGGCAGCCCGGAAGGGGAACTGGCACTGGCCGAAGCGGTGGTCTATCTCGCCGTGGCTGCCAAGAGCAACGCGGTCTATACCGCGTTTGCCGAAGCGCGCTCGGATGTGGAGCGCTACGGCTCACTCGATGTGCCGCTGCGATTTCGCAACGCGCCGACCCGCCTGATGAAGGAACTCGGCCACGGCAGCGGCTATCGCTATGCGCACGATGAGCCGGATGCCTATGCCGCCGGCGAACGCTACTTGCCCGACGACATGCCGGACCGCCGCTATTATCATCCGACCGCGCGCGGTCTGGAGCAGCGGATTGGCGAAGCGCTGGAGCGCATGCGGCACCGCAAGTCCGACGAAGGCAAATCATGATCGATCCGAAGCTGCTGCGCACAGAGCCCGCAGAGGTGGCGCGCCGTCTGGCTCGGCGCGGCTACCAATTCGACGTGGGCGCATGGCAGCGGCTGGAGGATCGGCGCCGCCGCTGGCAGATCGAGACCGATCGACTGCGCGCCGCACGCAACAGTCATGCCAAGGCGGTAGGGCAGGCACGCGGCCGTGGCGAGGATATCGCGCCGCTGCTGCGCCAGGGCGAGGAGCTGACGCAGGGGCTCTCGAGCGCGGAGCAGGAACTCAGCACCGTGCAGGCGGAGCTCGAGCGCTGGCAGCTCGAGCTGCCGAACCTGCCGCATGAGACGGTACCGGACGGCAGCGACGAGAGCGCCAACGTCGAGATCGGCCGCCACGGCCAGCCGCGCGCCTTCGGGTTCAAGCCTCGCGACCATGTCGAGATCGGCGAGGCGCTCGGTCTGCTCGACTTCGAGGCCGCGGGGCGCATCGCCGGTGCCCGATTTGTGGTCATGCGCGCCGAACTGGCGCGCCTGCAGCGTGCCCTGGCGCAGTTCATGCTCGACCTGCACACGCGCGAGCACGGGTATACCGAAATCTACCCGCCCTATCTGGTGGCGGCGCAGGCCCTGGTAGGGACCGGGCAGTTGCCAAAATTCGAACAGGATCTGTTTGCGTTGCGCGGCGAGCACGCCCTGTACCTGATCCCGACCGCGGAAGTGCCGCTGACCAATCTGGTGCGCGACCAGATCGTGGCGGCCGAGACGCTGCCGCTGAAATTCGTGGCGCAGACGCCGTGTTTTCGCTCCGAAGCCGGCGCCGCCGGGCGCGATACGCGCGGCATGATCCGCCAGCATCAGTTCGAGAAGGTCGAACTGGTGCAGATCGTGCGGCCGGCGGATTCATACGCGGCGCTCGAGGCATTGCGCGCCCATGCCGAGACCGTGCTGCAACGGTTGGAACTGCCCTATCGGGTGATGGCGCTGTGCGGCGCCGACGCCAGCTTTGCCAGCGCCAAGACCTACGATCTGGAAGTCTGGTTGCCGTCGCAGAACAAGTACCGCGAGATCTCCTCGTGCAGCAACTGCGAGGCGTTTCAGGCGCGGCGCATGCAGGCGCGCTGGCGCAATCCAGAGACCGGGAAGCCCGAGCCGGTGCACACGCTGAACGGTTCGGGAGTGGCCGTCGGCAGGGCGCTGGTGGCGGTGCTCGAGAACTACCAGAACGAGGATGGCAGCGTCGAGGTGCCGGCGGCCGTGCGGCCCTACATGGGCGGCGCGACGGCGATCGGCGCGCGCGGCGGCCCGTCGTAAGCGGACAGCGCTGTTATATCGGCAGTTGCGTCACCAGGCGGTTGACGGCATATCCGCCCAGCACCAGGAATAAGAATAACGCTGCGGCCAGCAGCAGCGGCTTGACGCCGGCCTGCCCGATCGCGCCGAAGTGCGTGCGCAGGCCGAGCGCCGCCATGGCCATGGCGAGCACCACGGTGTCGATTTGCACCAGACAGTTCACGACTCCCACCGGCAACAGCTGCAAGGAATTCAGCGCGCTGGCGGCGATGAACAGCAGCGCAAACCAGGGGATCATCACGCGAGCGCGGCTGGTGCGGGCGCCGGCGACGCCGCCGGCGTTGCCGCCCGCGACACGGCTTTGGGACTCGCGGTTCGGCTGGCTGGCTGACAGCAGCAGCAGGAATGGCGCGAGCATCATGACACGCAGCATTTTCTCGATGACCGCCATTCCGGCGACCTCGTCGCTCACACTCTTTCCGGCGGCGATGACCTGCGCCACCTCGTGAATCGTGGAACCGGCAAATATGCCGAAGGCGTGTTGTGACAGTCCCAGATGGGAGTAGAGCGGCGGGTAGAGAAACATGGCGATGGTCCCGAAGACCACCACCGTGGCGACCGCTTCCGAGACCTTATGCGCTTGCGCACGTAGCACCGGTTCGGTGGCCATCACCGCCGCGGCACCGCAAATGGCGCTGCCGGCACCAATCAGCATGGCGGTCTGCCGGTCGAGCCTGAAGACGCGCGTGCCCAGTTGCACCGCGATCAAAAAGGTGAGGCTGACCATCAACGCATCGATCAGTGCCCCGGTCCAACCGACCTCGGCGATCTGTTGAAAGGTGATCCGAAATCCGTAGAGGATGATGCCGGCGCGCAGCAGTGTGCTCTTGGAGAAATCGACGCCACTGGCCGTGTGAGCGGCCACACGCGCGAAGAATGTATTACCGGCGATGATGCCGCAGGCAATCGCCACGGTAAGCCCGCTCAGGCCCAGGCGCTGCAGCCAGTGGAGCTGAGCGGCCGCCATGCCGATGCCGGCGAGGGCGCCGGTCAGTGCCACGCCCAGCCACCAGTCACCATGGCCGCGGTGCGCCGGCGGATGGCTCATGGATCGGCTGTCATCGGCTTGCCGCCGCCGCCGGCCAGCGCTGGCCCTGCCATACGCGCTCATGCAGCGACCGGCTGCCCAGTGAGTACACCAGCGCAGCCGGCTGCGCCACGTTCCAGATGGCAAGATCACAGCTCTTGCCGACCTCGATGGTGCCGCGGTCCGCCAGCACTCCGAGCGCTCGCGCCGCCTCACGCGTGACCCCGGCGAGGCACTCCGCGGTACTGAGCCCGAACTCCACGGCGGCCAGATTCATCGCGGCCAGGAGCGAGGACAGCGGCGAGGTGCCCGGATTGCAATCAGAGGCGATCGCCATGGGAACACCGGCTTGCCGCAGGGCACGCACCGGCGGCGCCTGGCTCTGGCGCAGGAAATAGAACGCACCGGGCAGCAGCACGGCCACTGTGCCGGCGCGTGCCAGCGCGGCGACCCCGGCCGCGTCGGTGAATTCGAGGTGGTCTGCCGAGAGCGCACCGTAATGCGCGGCTAGAGCCGCGGCGTGCATGTTGGAGAGCTGGTCGGCATGCAGTTTGACCGCCAGCCCCAGCGCGCGCGCGCGCTCGAACACGCGTGCCACCTGATCGACCGAAAACGCAATGCGCTCGCAGTAGGCGTCCACGGCATCGGCCAGGCCGCTGCCGGCGACCGCCGGCAGGTAGTGCGAGCAGATACGCTCGATGTAGCCATCGCTGCCGCCCGCAAACTCCGGTGGCACCACATGGGCCGCCAGATAGCTGGTGCTCACCGACAGCGGCCGCAAGGTGCCGATGTGCCGCGCGGCCCGCAGCATGCGCAGCTCGACATCCAGCTCGAGCCCGTAGCCCGATTTGATCTCGAGCGTGGTCACCCCGTCGGCCAGCAGCGCATCGACGCGCGGCAGCGCCGTGCTCGCCAGCTCGGCCTCATCCAGGCGCGAGGTGGCGGCCGCGGTGCTGAGGATGCCGCCGCCGCCGCGGGCGATGCTCTCGTAGCTCTCGCCGGCGAGCCGGCGCTCCATTTCCGCCGAGCGGTCGCCGCCATGCACGATGTGGGTATGACAATCGATCAGGCCCGGGGTCACCAGGCGGCCGTCCAGATCGATGAACTCGGCATCGGGATAGCGGCCCCGAAGCTCGCTCGCGCTGCCGATGGCGGCAATGCGGCCGTCGATTGCCGCGATGCTGTCAGGGCCTTGCGCGCCGGCCGTGCCGACGCCCGCGCGCATGGTGAGTAGGCGCGCGTGGGTGAATACCCGGACCGGGGACGAGGCGGCGGTTGCGGTCGGAGAGCTAGACGAGGCGGCTGGTGTCTGCATGGGCTATGGGTGTTCGATGCCGCGCACCGTTTGGTGCCGGGCACCGCTAGAATCGCGTACCCGAGCCGGTGGCGCCAGTCCTGATGCAACTAATCACCTTTGCCAATCTTTGGATCGACGGCGCCTGGCGCGCCAATGTCGCGGTCGAGATCGACGGTGCGGGCAGGATCGCGCGCACCATGACCAGTCCTTCGGTCGCGGAGCAATCGGGGGCGGAGCAGACCTCCGCGGGCCGCTCGGCCTCCTATGTGCCCGGGCTCACGCTGCCCGGCCTGGCCAATGCGCATTGCCATGCCTTCCAGCGGCTGCTGCCCGCCTGGACACAGCGGGCACGGGCCTCGACGGAAGACTTCTGGACCTGGCGCGAGGCGATGTACACCGCGGCGGGGCAGATCGGCTATGAGGATCTGGAGGCGATCGCGGCGCGCTGTTATCTGGATCTGCTGCGCGGCGGCTACACTGGCGTGGCGGAATTTTTGTATCTGCACCGGCTCACGCGCGGCACGAAAACGGTGCTCGACGCGGACGCGGCCATTGCCGGGGCCGCGGCGCGCACCGGCATCCGGCTCACGTTGTTGCCGACCCTGTATCAACACGGCAATTTCGGCCGCATCGCGCCGACGCCGGGACAGGCGCGCTTCGTGCGTTCCACCGATCAATTCCTCAAGGATTGGAGCGAGCTCGCACGGCGCTATCCGCCGGACGGGCACACGGTTCTGGGGGTCGCATTCCACAGCCTGCGCGCGGTGGATCCGGAGACGATCGCGGCGGTGGCCTCGCAGCTTGGCGCGGATGGACGCAGTGTGGTGACTCATATTCATGTCGCCGAGCAGCCAGCCGAGGTGGCCGCGTGCCGCCAGCATTTCGGCAACTCGCCGGTGGCGCTGCTGGCAGAGCGCGGCCTGCTGGGCGAGCGGTGGGCGCTGGTGCACGGCATCCACACCACGGCCGCGGAGCTGGATCAGATTGCCGGCAGCGGTGCGACGCTGGTGCTGTGTCCGACCACCGAGGCGGATCTGGGAGACGGCTGCGCCGATGCGGCTCACTATCTCGACGCCGCAGGGAGGCTGGCTATTGGCTCGGACAGCAATATCGGGTGCAATGCTTATGCAGAACTGCGCCAGCTCGAATGGGCGTTGCGTCTGCTGCGCGGACGCCGCAATGTTCTGGCCTCGGCCAGCCAGCCGGCAGTCGCCGATCGGCTGTACCGCGCGGTGCTCGCCGGCGGCTGGCACGCCGTCGGCCGGCCGGCGCCGGCCGGGATGCTGGCAGGGAGCGAGCCAGGCCGCGCCGACTTTGTTACGTTTGATTCGAGCGAGGGTGATTGGCCGCAACTGCCGCCCGAGTACTATCTGAGCGCGATCGTGTTTGGCTCGCCGGCACCGCTCGCCCGACACGTCATGGTGGGCGGGCGTTGGGTGATACGCGACGGCAGGCACGCGCGCGAGGCCGAGATCGATGCGCGTTATCGCGCCGCGCTCGAGCGGCTGAAGCTGCCGCTGCAGACCGCATTGAATGACTCGATTGCCAGGTGAACGATCATGCCGAATGATTTTCAAAGGGCGGCGCGGGGCCGGGTAATCCGCGCGCCGCGTGGCACGCGACTTCAAGCCAAGTCGTGGCTGACAGAGGCGCCGCTGCGCATGCTGATGAACAACCTCGATCCCGAAGTGGCCGAGCGGCCGGAGGATCTGGTCGTCTACGGCGGCATCGGCAAGGCGGCGCGCAACTGGGACTGCTACCACGCAATCGTCGCGGCCCTCAAGGAACTCGAGGCCGATCAGACACTGCTGATCCAGTCGGGCAAGCCGGTGGGCGTGTTCAGGACACACGAGGATGCGCCGCGGGTGCTGCTGGCCAATTCGAATCTGGTGCCGCACTGGGCGACCTGGGAACACTTCAACGAGCTCGATCGCCAGGGCCTGATGATGTACGGCCAGATGACCGCGGGTTCCTGGATCTATATCGGCAGCCAGGGCATCGTGCAGGGCACCTACGAGACCTTCGTCGAGCTCGGCCGCCAGCACTACGGCGGCGATCTGCGCGGCCGCTGGATCCTCACGGCCGGCCTGGGCGGCATGGGGGGCGCGCAGCCATTGGCGGCGACCATGGCCGGGGCGTCCATGCTCGCGATCGAGTGCCAGGAATCACGCATCGAAAAGCGGCTGGCCACCGGCTATCTCGACCGACGCGCCCACAGTCTCGAGGAGGCGCTGGCGATCATCGAGCTCGCGCGGCGCAATCGCCAGCCGGTGTCGGTCGCGCTGTGCGCCAACGCGGCGCAGATACTGCCCGAGCTGCTGCGCCGGGATGTGCGACCCGATGCCGTCACGGATCAGACCTCGGCGCACGATCCAATCAACGGCTATCTGCCGATCGGCTGGTCGGTGGAGCAGTGGGAGGAGTTGCGCCGCACCGATCCGCAGCGCGTCGCGGCGGCCGCGCGTGAATCGATGGTGCCGCACGTGCAAAGCATGCTGGCGTTCAAGCGCCTCGGGCTGCCGGTGTTTGATTATGGCAATAACATCCGTCAGGTCGCCTACGAGATGGGCGTGCAGGACGCTTTCGACATCCCCGGCTTCGTGCCGCAGTACATCCGGCCGCTGTTCTGCCGCGGTGTCGGCCCGTTTCGCTGGGCGGCGCTGTCGGGCGACCCGCAGGATATCGCTCGCACCGACGCCAAAGTCAAAGAGCTGCTGCCGCACGACCAGCATCTGCACCAATGGCTCGACATGGCCGCGCAGCGCATCCAGTTTCAGGGGTTGCCCGCGCGCATTTGCTGGGTGGGGCTCGGCGATCGGCATCGGCTCGGACTGGCCTTCAACGACATGGTGGCCTCGGGCGAGCTCGCCGCGCCGATCGTGATCGGTCGCGACCATCTCGACTCCGGCTCGGTGGCAAGTCCGCACCGTGAAACCGAAGCGATGCGTGACGGCTCGGACGCGGTGTCGGACTGGCCGCTGCTCAACGCACTGCTCAACACCGCCAGCGGTGCCACCTGGGTGTCGTTTCATCACGGCGGCGGCGTCGGCATGGGCTATTCGCAGCATGCCGGCGTGGTCATCGTCTGTGACGGCACCCCGGCGGCGGCGCGGCGCATCAGCCGGGTGCTGTGGAACGATCCGGCGACCGGGGTCATGCGCCATGCCGATGCCGGCTACCCGGAGGCCATCGCCTGTGCGCGCGAGCACGAGTTGAGGCTGCCGATGCTCGGCGCCGCCTACGGCGGGGACTGATGGCGCGTACGGTGCGCAAAGTGCGCGTCGCGCTGCAAGGACATGACCTTGGGCTCGACACGCTGCGAACCGCGCTGCGCTCGCCGGCGCGCGTGGTCCTGGGACGCGGCGAGCTGCTGCGTGTGCAACGATCGGCGCTGGCGATCGAGCGCGTGCTGGCCGGCGGCAAGAAGGTCTACGGGGTCAATACCGGCTTCGGCTCGCTGGCGCAGACGCAGATTCCCGCCGCCGAACTCGAGCTGCTGCAGCGAAATCTGGTGTTGTCGCATGCCGCGGGGACCGGCGCTCTGTTGCCGGATGCGATCGTCAGACTGGTGCTGGTGCTCAAGATCGCGAGCCTCGCCCAGGGATATTCCGGCGTTCAGCCGGCGACGATCCGCGCGCTGCAGCGGCTGCTCGAGACCGAGACCTATCCGTGCATTCCCGGCAAGGGTTCGGTGGGCGCCTCGGGCGATCTGGCGCCCCTGGCGCATCTGGCGGCGGCATTGATCGGCGTCGGCCAGGTGCGCATGCGCGGGCGCGTGCTCAGCGCCGACAAGGCGCTGGCGCAGATCGGGCTGAAGCCGCTGCGGCTGGCGGCCAAGGAAGGCCTGGCGCTGCTCAACGGCACGCAGGTGTCGACCGCGCTGGCGCTGGCCGGCCTGTTTGCGATCGAGAATGTGTTCGCAGCGGCGCTGGTTGCCGGTGCCATGTCGGTGGATGCGCTCAAGGGCAGCGACGTGCCGTTCGACGATCGGCTGCATGTGCTGCGCCGGCAGGACGGGCAGCGGCGCGTCGCCGCCAGCCTGCGGCAGCTGCTGGCCGGCAGCCGCATCCGCGCCTCGCATCTGGACTGCGACCGCGTCCAGGACCCGTATTCGCTGCGCTGTCAACCCCAGGTCATGGGCGCCTGTCTCGATCTGATCCGGACGGTCGCGCTCACGCTGCAGCGCGAGGCCAACGCCGTGACCGACAATCCGGTGGTATTCGCGCGCGAGCGCGAAGTATTGTCGGGCGG
>Ga0302326_10028332_pt1 | contig 11273 bp, 6 predicted proteins | sample Palsa_T0_3_FD_202264 | JGI IMG/M metagenome (GOLD analysis project Ga0302326, IMG submission 202264) | Peat permafrost microbial communities from Stordalen Mire near Abisko, Sweden - Palsa_T0_3 | ecosystem: Environmental > Terrestrial > Soil > Palsa > Peat permafrost | place: Sweden: Abisko...
TGTCATTAACGTATTGCCTGCGACCGCGAATGGGAGGGCCGAGTCCGTCCGGCCCTCCCAGGTCGCTTTATGAGTTCGAGGGGAGATCCCCTGGTGAGGCCAGAGCAGGTCCGGACTTCGTCCGGCCGATAAGTCCCGCGTCAGCGGGCCGGCCGGACGAACGTCCCGGATCCTGCGTCGGCCCTACACCTACTTTTCGCTCGCTTCCACGGCTTCCGCGGTCGCCGTGTTCAGTTCCCCGTTGAGGATTGCGGTGTTGTTGCCGTCCGCCGAGGGGAGCTTCAGTTTGCTGTCCACGATCGGGTCGATGATGAACGAGAGCAGTTCGCCGCAGCCTTCCGCCGTCGGCACCGAGAAGGCGTTGTCGACGAGCGAGTTTTCCTTCAGCTTCAGCAGGAAATGCCCGAATTCTTTCTGGTTGCTTTCTTTACCGACTTTGCCTTTGATCGATTTGTTGGGCGGGTTCGGTGAGGTCGCCCCGGTGGTGAGGTGCAGCTCGATCGGGCTCGCTTCCGAGCCGACATAGCAGGCGTTGCCCAGCAGCGGGTTTTTGAGATGGACCCGCACGGGCAGGGTGATCGCGGTTCCTTCCCCGAACGACAGGTTCGCCGTGTTCAGGATCGCCGGGTTGTGTTCGTTGGCCACGACTTCCGTCGTCGCCGTAACACCCGTCGTTTTGTTTTCGAAGATCGCTTTACACGTACCCCGCTCGAGTTTTTCGACGATACCGTTGCCTTTGATTTCTTCACAATTAACAAAATCCAACAGCCCACCCGGGACGTTCAATTCGACCTTCGAGAGGCTCACCCCATTCGCCCCCGGAAGCAAGAAGTATTCTTCTTCGTTACCCGTCGGGATCGCCCCACCTTCCAACGTCAACGTCTTTGAGATCGGGACTTTCGTGGACCCGATCGCGAATTCACCGCTCGTCGTCAAACCATCCTGGCACAACGCATCGCCGGGCGGGACACCCAGCGCTTTGATCGTACCCAACGGACAGTTGGCGAAGATCGAGAAGATGCCTTTCGGCTGCGCCATCGCCGGCGAAGCCGCCGCCAACGACACCAGTGGCACCATCACCGCCATCCCTGCAAACAGCAGCACGCGTTTAACCTGCCTAAGCATGAACTACCTCCCCTTCGTTTGGTGACTATTTCTTCTTAGCCTTCCCCTTCTGCTTCGTCCCGAAGTCTTTGTGCGCGGCTCTTTCGCACACCTCGCGCTTGCCCTTGTTCTTGTCTTTGCCGCAGGCCTTCAGCGCCTTGGCGAGCTTTTGCGCTTTCGTTTCGGACTTTGTCTTCGTGATCGTGGTCGTGGTTACCTTCGGCAAAGAGACCAGCGGCGCTTCCTGGATGATCGACGCGGGGTATTCGGTAGTCGTGAACGTCACGTCCGGCCCGTAACTGGTGCCGCCGCCGCTGGTCGCGATCAGGCGGTAGTGGTAGGTCGTGTCGGGCAGCAGGTTCGGGACGCTCACGACGACGGGCTGGGCGCCTTCCAGGGCGCCCATATCGACCTCGATACTCGGCCAGCTCGACCCGTACGTCGTGCTCGTGCCGTACTGGAAGAGATACGTGGTGTCCCAGCCATGCGGATCCACCGTTCCGGTGAGCGTCGCCGAGCCGACACCGACCCCTTCCGAAGCGCCGGTAGCGACCGCGGGCGCCGGGATCGAGAGCGTCGTGAACGTCTCGTCGGGACCCTTCACTTCGGTCCCACCAGGGCTACTCGCGACGAGCCGGTAATGGTAGGTCGTGCCGGCCTGCAAGCCACTGACAGGCTGAGACAAGGCAAGCGTTTCGGTGGTGATCGGCGTATAGGCATCCGGGACCGGCGCGATCAGACCGTAGGAGGTCGTCGTGCCGTATTCGAAGTGGTAGTCCACGAGCGCTTCACCGGTGCCGAGTGTCCCGTTCAAGGTCGCAGCGGACTGCGTCACGCTCGACGCGGGCAGACTGCCGATCACGGGCACAGGCAGCGCTTCGGTGTAGAACGTCTGAGCGTTATCGACTTCAGCGCCGGCACCATTGCCCGCCCTCAGACGGTAATACACCTTGCTCGCCGGGGGCAACGCCGGGAACTTTAGTTCAGCGCTGACCGCGATCGCGGCGCTCCCGGTTAGCGGTTCAGAGCCCGAAACTTCGTGCGGGGAGGAGCAGGGGGCGCTCTGCCCGTACGCTTCGGTCTGCCCGTATTCGAATTCGCAGACCGTGACAGGCGCTCCTTCCGGGTTCACCGTCCCGCTGACCACCGCTGAGGTACGCGTGATGTTCTCCGGGGCGACACCTGTCGCAAGCGACGGCACCGTCACCAGGCCGAAGATCAGACCGTTGGCTCCATGGAAAGCGCTGGCGTAGACCTCGTGCGTGGACCCGTTCACGCCGACCCCGAAAAAGCTTGTTTCGCCGAATTCTCCTGCGCCCAGTGTTACGTTCGGTGCAGCGGCGCACAACGAGCTGTATTCGACCAGATCGAGCTTTTCCGCTACGAAGCTGTGGCCATCCGACGGATCGACCGCGATCCCCCCCGTGCCACTCGTGGGGTGAACGCTGCTGGCGCCTCCTGGGCAGCCGACCGGCGCTCCGGTGGCACTGTACTCTCCCACCTCGCCCGAGGACGACACGTATAGATTATCTTCCGGGCCAAAGGCGATGCCACCCAAGAACGCGACGATAGGGGTGGCAGGCGTCTTGAACTGTTCGATGAAGGTGCCGGACGAGGTGAACCTGTCGACTACTTCATGCGCGCCGTCCGCGACATAGAGGTCGCCGTCCGCCGGGTCGACCGCCACACCCATCGGGAAGAACGAGCCCTGCGGCGTTCCGCTTCCCGTGATCTGAAACTGGAAGACCCCGGAGGATTCGAACTTCGTGACCGTGCCGCCACGGTCGGCTGCGTAGACATCGCCGTTCGCTGGATCCACCGCGATCCCAGTGAGCGCAAGAGAGAACGGTGCGGCGGGGGCGGGGATGTCACCGCTGTTTACTTCCAAGAGCTCATTCCCCGATTCATCGAACTTCAACAGCGCAAGAGGGGCGCCTTCGTCCCCGCTCGCGAACCACACGTCGCCCGCCGAGAGGCTGCTCGAGTTGTCCACAGCCACGCCGCCGTCGGTGTATGTCAGTGTGCCCGGTGTACAGAGCGCGGTTCCCAGCACGGGACAGATGTTGGCGTATCCCGTCTTCGCAGCAGCGGGCTGGACGTTCAGTGCGAGCATGCCGAGCGCGAGGGCCATGACGATGCCTGTCAGCTTGAGACGAATGGGTGCGCTCATGACGTCGTCCTCCGGTCGTGGCTGGCCTTCTTGGCTTTTTTGGCTTTGGACTTCTTCTTACTCGCATTCTTCACACACTTGCCATGGCTCAGTTTCTCGCCCTTCTTGCACTTGGTCGTGGTTCTCGCGGTCGTGGTCGTGGTCTTTGCTTCCGCGGGAAACGTCGCGAACTGGGTCGTCGCTACCAGCGGCGGGGCCGACGGAGCCGCGAGCATCGCGGACGGGTAGATGCTCGTCGTGAACGTCTGATCGGCGCCGTAGGTCGTGCCGAACACGTTGGTCGCGACGATCCGGTAGTGATATGTCACACCCGGGACGAGGTTCTGCAGGCTGACGGTGTACGTCAGCGCGCCGGGTTCATAGCCCGCGTAGCCATAGATCCGCGTGCCGTAGCTGGTGTCCGTGCCGAGATCGAACTCGTAGACCGTGGTCTGCCCCCGTGTGTCGATCGTCCCGCTCAGCGTCGCCGAGTTCTGCGCCACGCCCTGCGCCTGCCCGGTACTCACCACCGGCGGCTGAAGCGGAGCGGTCGTAAACGTCTCGTCCGGCCCGACCGTCCCACCCGACGGAGACGTCGCGTTCGTCGCGATAACCCTGAAGTGATAAGTCGTGCCCGGCTGCAACCCCGACAGCTGCTGAGCGACGTTCACATCGCCATACCCCGAGCCGATGCTCACATCAGGAGCCGGCAGCACCGTCCCGTAAGCTGTCGTGGCGCCGTATTCGAAGTGGTATGTCGTTTCCTGGTCGTTCGGGTTGATACCCGCGTTCAGCGTCGTCGAAGTTTGCGTTAGCCCGGACACCGACTCGCTCGCCAGCGAGGGCGGTAGCGCTTCGGTCTGAAACGTCTCGTCTTCGCCATAGCCCGACCCGTTCGCGTTGACCGCGACCAGCCGGTAGTGGTAGGTCTCATCCGGCTGCAACCCTTCCAAGCTCCCACTCACCGCGATCGGCGCCGTACCCGTTAACGGCGGAGCCGGGAAGCAGGAGTGGTTGGCGCCGTAGGAGGTGCTGAGGCCGTATTCGAAGCGGCAGTCCGTGACGGCGAGGCCTCCAGGTTCCACGCTCCCGCTCACATCCGCCGAGGTCCCCGTGACGGCGGTCGCGGGTGTCCCCGTGACCGCTTCGGCGAGTTCCTTGGCTTCGCCAAAGATGTACACCGAACTGGTCAGGGATACGAGCGCATACACCGTGTCCGTCTTTTCGTACACTGCCACGCTCGTTGATCCATTGATGTCGCCGGTGCCGAATTCCAGCAGCGGCGCGCCAAGCTTTTCGGCATATTCGACTACATCGGTTGGTCGTTTTGCACCTTCGTCAGTAAACAGATTCCCGGTTTTCACGTCGACCGCAACGCCACGCGTGCGATTCATACCGATGGGAGTCGGAGTGGAGTAACTTGGAGGGCTAAACCCCATCGCTATTCCACCTTCCGTCATGGCGATGATCTCGCCGCCCGAACCGACCGCTACCTTGGACAGTGAACCCACGTGGAATTGTGAGACGAACACGCCCGCGGAGCTGAAGATGTCGACCTCGCTGTTTCCTTCGTCCGCGATGACGACGTCGCCGTTTTCGGGATTGACCGCTACATCGTTCGGCGTGAATCCTTCGGAGCCGGGGTCGCCCGACGGGAACGAGCCTGCGTCGATCGCAAAGGCCGCCACCCTTTCGCCGGAGGGTTCAAGCTTGCCGACCGCCAACGTACCGAATTCAGTGACATACAAGTCGTTTTTGCTTGCATCGCTGGAGTTATCAACGGCAACGCTCGTCGGGTACGCCAGTTCAGGCGACACGAAAGAGGTTTCGGGCATCCCGACAGCGCTGAACTTCTCGACGTTTCCAGATCCGGTACCGGCGACGTACACGTCGCCGGTAGCCTGGTCGATGGCGATCCCGCTAGCTTCGCCCACACCAGTCGTCGCGAATGATGAGACGGGTCGCACGAGCTTGGCCTGGGCCGCTGGGGTGGCGAGCGTGAGTAGGGCGGCGATGGCGAGCAGTTGGGTGAGAATGAGTTTGGTGCGCATTACTTGGCCCTCCGGTCGCTGCTGGCTTTCTTGGCCTTCGCCTTGGTTTTCTTCTTGGTGACCTGCTTGGCCTTGGGGCAGCCGGTGGCGGTGAGTTTGGTGTCTTGTTTGAGTTGTGAGCCGTCTTGGGCGATGAACAGGGTCGGCATCTCCAGGTTCGCCGTGCAGAGGTTCCCGTTCGCCGCGAGCGCGGAGTACTTCCCCTCGGGTAGGTACAGCTCGAAGCTGTTGACGGGGACGTCGGGGATCGTGTTGAACGTCGAGCTGGTGATCCCCGCGTGGCTGATGAACGTCGCCGCGGTCAGGTCCACGCGCACGCCGTAGCCCTGCAGCACGACGACCAGGCTCGGAAACGCTTCGCCGCCGTGCGAGACGAAGTACACGGGGCCCGTCAGCGGGACCGGAAGGATCGGGGTGACCGCCTTCGCGATACCGATCACCGACGCCGCTGGGCAGTTGGCGGGGTTGGCGTTGAAGGTCGCGGCCAGGCAAGCTTTCTGCAGTGTCGTCAACCTTGAGGGGAGCTGCTTGGGGAGATCGACCTTGACCTTCGCGATGTTCGACTGCGCCCCCTCGGGGAACACGACCTTCGCGTCGAGGCTCGCGCCCTTGGCTTTGGATGTTTTCCCGGAGGTCGCGACGGTGAACTTCGGGCCGAAGTGAAGTCCCGCGCAGCCCGAAACGGCGAACGGCGCGGACTCTTCGGCCTGTGCGCCCTGGGAGCCTGAGATCGTCGCGGTGATGTTCAGCTGCTTGCAGTCGGTCGGGTTGAAGATGAACCCGGGGCGGTTGATCGTGACGTTCGTTTTCCGTAGCCGCAGCGGGATCCCGTCCAGGACCTGCGGCAGCGGGTCGGTCGTGACGGTCAACGCCGCGGTTTCCACGTTGACGGCGATCTGCGCTCGCACGACGACGTTGCCGAGGTTGAACGGTCCCGCGTGCGTCGGCACGACGATCGAGAGGCCGAACGGCGCACCCTTATACGGTCCCGTCAGGTACACCTGCCCTTTCTGGTAGTAGGGGTGCGACCCCGGGCCGGCCGCGACCGTCATTTCGCCGATCTGCGAAGCGACCGAGCACGTCCCCAGATCCGCCTGGGGCTCACCGCACAAGGGAACCGCCGCGAGGGATCCCAACAGCCCCGGCGGGGTAACGATCTTGATCGCGGAGAGATCCTGTTCGCGATCTTCACGGTTGAAGGTGACCGTCAACGGGCTGTCTTGTCCCGCGTTTGCGTTCGAGGTCCCCGCTTCGAATTCGGGGTGAAACGGCCATACCGCGGGGCACGCTTCGCCGTTGCCGTTCCAGTCCACATTGAACTGCGAGACCGGTGTCGCGTTCGGCGTGATCGGCGTGCTGTAAGGCGTCAGGACCGCGGTGCTCGTGTACGTCCCGCACCCCTGCGGTGTCGCCAGCGCCGCGCGCAGCCCGCTGTTGAAATGCAGTTGCACATCGCTGACCGGTAGCTGCGGGGTGCTCGCGAACGTCGTCGTCAATTGTCCCGTCGTCGTGTTCGCGTAGATCTTGCCTTCGAGCTTCACGACGACCCCGGAGCCCTGGAACTGCAGGAACAGCCGGTACATGTTGCCATCCGAGGCATCCGCGTTCGTGCACGGGTCACAGTGCGGGGTCCCGAGGAACACCTGCCCTTCCAACGGTTCGCTCAACAACGGCGTCCTGACCTTCACCGTCCCAATCTGTGAGCCCGTCGGACACGACCCCAGGGTCGGCGAGGGAAGATCGATCTGTTCATCGCTGCAACCCTGAAGACCATCCCCCGCCGACGGGGAGATCGAAAGGCCCGGCGGCAGCGTCACCGTCGTAGCCTTCAGGTCCGGGCTGACCAGCGCGGGGAACTGCTGAGCGGCCTGGGGAAGGTTCAAGTCGACCGTCGTCCCCGCCGGTTCATCCGCGCGCGTCGTATCGGGCGTCACCGTCAGCGACGGGTTGAACTGCAGCAGTTCACAACCCGTCAGCGACGGAAACGTATCATCTGACGCCGAGACCCAGCGCGGGTCGCGCAGATCCGGCTGGCCATCCGCCAGCCACGGGCCGGCATTTTCCCAAGAATCCACCCAGATCTTCGACACCAACGGCGCCGTCGAGCAATCCACCGGGCTATCCAGAAACGCGACCGGCGTCGGGAACGACACCGACTTACGATATTCGTTGTACAAGCTCCCGTCGGTCGCGGGCGTCCCAAAGAACGTCACCGCGACATCCGTCGGCGGAGACCCCTGCGGAATACCCGGCGTGATGACCCGCACACCATAACCCGTTTCCGCGTTCACACTCACATACAAGGGCACCGACACATGAAAAGTGGTGACCTGGATCACAAACTCAGCCGGATAACCCTTCGCTGGAACAACGTTATACAACGGATAGACATGCGGGTTCTGTTCAGAGTTGGAAGACCTCCCGAATATCTGGATCCTCGCGAAGCCGATCTCGGTGTCGGGTGGACAGTTATTGGCGTTGACATCATACTCCGGGCACTGCGGCACCACCGTCGGATTGCCGACAAAGCCCGGCGGCACATCGACGACCACGTCCTTCGTCAGCCCTTCCGATACTTCGAAGGAGCTGACTTCCCTGATGGTATCCCTCGTGTTCAGCGAGAATGAGACCGTCGTCTCATACGGGTGATCGCCCGCCTGCGGGTCGGTCAGCCCGTCCACACCCGTCACTTCCTGAGAAAACTGCGCCAAGCCGAACGGCACCGAGGTCATTTCCGCGGCCGTGCCGATCGCGGTCAGCGCGTTCGCGGACGCTTCCGGCGCGCCGCCGCCGGACACAAACGCGCTGTTCGTTACTGGACCCGCCGTCCCGGGTTCGACCCTCACTTCGACCATCACGATCAACCGCTGGCTGGGCTGCAGCGGAGCTTCATATGTGCACCTCACCGTCGCCAGTTCGCATGTCAGGGCATGCTTGTCTACTTCGTTGAGTTCGCCGCGGATACCGGTCGCCGTCAGACCCCGGGGAAGCTCATCGCTGATCACGATCGGGCTCCCGTCGGTCGGCTCGCTGCCGGTGTTCGTCACCGTCACCATGTACGTATTGGGAAGCGCCTCCGCTTCGGCCGAGAAGATCGTCGGCCCCGCGACCGCCCTGATCGAATACCCCGGGCCGGGAACGGCGGCCGCCGCACCCGACACGCCGAAGGCGCCCGCGAACGCCCCCACCACTCCTACCAAGAAAGCCAATTTCAAGCGCAATGGAAACCTCATGACCCGGCCCTCCGTTTGACGTCGGCTTTCTTCGCCCTGGTTTTGACCGCCACGCACTTGCCCTTCTTGCGCACGTGAGCTCGCTTGCATTTCGCGAGCTTCGAGCTCGCCTTGGACTTCGTCACTGCGGGCTTCACCACGGGTTCGCCGGCAAGCGGCGGAGTGCTGCCGGCCTGAAACTCGCTGCCGGGCGAGAGCAGCGTCGGCGCCGCGCTCAACTCACCCTGACAATCTTCACCCGAGCACGACGGCACCACAGGCGTGGGAAAGCCACCATCGATCCGCGCATCGTAAAGCTGGCGATTGGAGCTGCTGTCCTGACTCGACAAGAAATCCGCGCTGCTGAAGAACACATCCCCACCCGAAGCATCGGTACCGACAAGCTGTACGTTACTCTCATTCCCGTTATCGGTAAGGTCCTCACCGTCGGAGATTAGGCTCACCCGCCCGTCGTGATACTCATAGACATTGTCGGCATATATCGGTTCATGGGGTGCTGTCGGGTCCTGTTCGTTTTGGTGGCCGATCACCACCTGATTGAGAGCCTGCGGCGTGAGACCGACCGTACTTTCGAAGAACACGTACGAGCCGTCTTCGGACATCGCGCGATGACCCTGTTCGGGTGCTGGAATACTCGCGCCGTTGACAGCGTTTCCTCCCGCAGTGAAAATGGGGGGCACGTTGCCGTCGTGGTCGAAGCCTTCCTGGCCGATCGACACGCGCACCAAAGCACCGGTCTGCGCGTCGTACTCGAACACCTGCTTGAGCCCAGGGCTCGTATCGTCGGGCGTCAACTCGCGTTTGCTCGCGAACACCAGGAAACGACCATCGGGCGTCACGTTCGCATCGACGAAGGACCCTTCTTCCACAGTGCCTTCTGCTTCGCCTCCGTGGATCGGCGCCCCCAGCCGTGCGACGAACGCGATCCGACCCCCCGGGTAAGCCGCGTCGCGTTCGAACACATACAAGTTGTGAGCACCCGCGTTCGCCGCTTCACCCTCGCCGTTCGGCGTCTTCGTCAACACACCCTGCGCGAGGAAATAGACATGCGACCCATCTTCAGAGACTTTTGTGGCAGATAGTTCGATGCCGTACCTGTCATCCTGGGATCCGCCGGTGCTTGGCTGGACTTCCACTTCCGCCACAGGATTGGAGACCGTCGCATCCCCCCCGGAGACCCGTACGACCCTTTCCCCCGCGGGCGCGTCGAAATCGTACTCGTAGAGGTTGCTGCTCGTGTCGCTGCCCAAAAGCGGCTGTGCGGTCGTGAAGAACACCTTCGAACCGTCCGCCGAAGCGCCGGCGAACCGCGCGCCCGCGAGCACAGCAGCTTCGGTGTTGCACGCCGAGCAATCTTCCTTCGAGGGCTCGGAGATCGCGACCGTACGCGCACCTGGCTGCCCATTGTCGATCCGCGCGAACACCTCCCTGACCGGCGGCCCACCCACACACGGTTCCGCCGTAAAGAACACCGTGCCGCCATCCTTCGAGACCGGGTAAGAAGGCAATAAGCTATAGCCGTAGCCGGCGGCCGCCTCCCCTCTGCCCCCCGCGCCGCTGCCGAGCAGGGTCCCGCAGCGGCTGACCAATTCACCCGCGGGCAGCGTCTTGCCCGCGACGACCGTAGAGCCGTCGCTGACACCGACGAGCAGCGGGGTCGTGTTGCCCAGCCCCACATACTCATACAGACTCACATCGCCCGTATTCGTGTCGTCAAACGGCCAGTACTCATCCCTTTGACCGCTTGTGATGCCGAAGAAGGCCTCCGACGCTTCAGCCGACACGCCATATGAAAACAGGCCCGATTCATCGCCCAGACCCTGCAGCTCGCCCGAGCCCCTCTCTCCCTCCCCCGGTGGCGCCGTCGGCGGCGTCTCCGGGCCGACGTCCGCAAACGAGCCATCGGGAAGACGCTCGGTCTGATCGATCCTGTTTTCAGGCTGCCCAATTTTGTCGCCCTGCCACAACGCTGTCTGCCCATCCTGATCCGCGCCCGAATAGCTTTCGAAGCCGTTTTCAAGAAACGGAACGAATCCCGAAGCTGGCGGATCAAGGGGAGCCACCGTCCAGCCCGTCGCGGTACGCCGCAGTGTGTAGTTGGCTTCCGGGCCGACGGGGCTAACGTCCGTAAAGCTTTCGCTTCCCGCGAATGCCGCGCCGATGGTGATCTCGCCCGAGGTGCCTTCGGCGTCGTACAAGAAGCTTCCCTCGAACAACTTGCCCTCGGCGTCGTAGGGCGGGGAGACCAGCTCGTACGCGCGGCAGTCCGGTAGGTCCGAGGAGGGCCCCACGCGCAGCGTCGCGTTCGGGCATTCTTCAGCGTGGGCGGCGCTTGGAGCAAAGGAGAAGAGGCAAAGCACCGCGGCGAGGGTCGCGAGTAGGCCCGTCTTCGTTGCGGGCGTCTTCTGCGTGTGCTCTGTGGAGTTCATCCTTTTGCCTTTCTTGGGGTGATTGCACTGCCACCGTTGTTCGCAGCGAACGCACCACCAGTGAGGGCGAAGACAAGCGCCATGAAGGCGATCACCGTCCATGGGGTTAGGTGCTTACCTACTCGTTGGAACATCGGTTATCTCTCCTCCTGCAGGACAGAGGGGACATACGCCCCTCGGTTGGTGTTGTGCTGTGCGCCCGAGGGGCGCGGGTGAGTCAACGTTTTCCCGCCAGTCTTCAGACGCGATGGCCCGAAACACTGGGGATTGACCGCCTGGGTGTTCTCGACCAGACCCTGGCCCTCCA
>Ga0302326_10028333_pt1 | contig 11273 bp, 15 predicted proteins | sample Palsa_T0_3_FD_202264 | JGI IMG/M metagenome (GOLD analysis project Ga0302326, IMG submission 202264) | Peat permafrost microbial communities from Stordalen Mire near Abisko, Sweden - Palsa_T0_3 | ecosystem: Environmental > Terrestrial > Soil > Palsa > Peat permafrost | place: Sweden: Abisko...
TGTGACGGCCCTGGGAGCGAGGCCTGATCTGGTTGAGAATCCGGTGGATTCCCTTGGTCAACCCCGGTGTAACGGGTTTCTAGGTGCCGGAGCTTCGGGGCTCTGGGGTGGTGGCGGCCCAGGCAACGGCCCCACCGGTGAGGTTCTCGGCGCTCCAGCCGGCCTCGCTCAGCGCGGTGGCCGCCGCGGCCGATCGTCCGCCGGAGTGGCAAGCCACAACAATGGTGACGCCGGCCGGGAGTTCGGCCAGGCGCTCCCCGAGTTGCCCGAGCGGGATGTTCACGCCGATGGGGTAGGCCCACTCCTCGACTTCGCTGGGCTCCCGCACATCGAGCAGGAACACGTCGTCGCCACGGTCCAGGCGGGCGCGGATCTCGTCGGGCTCAACTTCGCTGTAGGACACGGGCCCAGGGTACCGCTGCCCCATCCGCCGGTGAACCCTCCAAGTACTGTGGCCCCATGCCGCTGCCCCGCAAGCTCCTCAACGAAGACGAGGAACTCCTGGCGGAAATGCGCCCACATTGGGTCTACATCTTCGGACCACTCGTCACCTCGATACTGGTGTGGGCGGCTGTCGGTGCCCTGATCATCATCATCCCGAACACGCACGGTTGGGACTGGACCTCGTACCCGCTTCTGGTGATCGCCGCCATTCCCTCGCTGTGGCTGCTGGGCCGGGTGGTGCGCTGGCGGAGTTACATTCTGGCGCTGACCAACACCCGGATCATCGTGCGCCATGGCGTCATCAGCCGGGACACGGTGCAGCTCCGCCTGCAGCGGATCACCGAAATCAACCTGGCCCAACTGCTCTGGGAACGGATGCTCGGAACCGGCAGGCTCGTCATAGACGTCCAGGGTGAAGACGACTCCATGATCCTCGAGTACGTCCGCAAGCCGGCCATCGTCCAGCGGGTGATCAACGCACAGATCAATCAGTTGGTGGGAGGCGGAGCGGCCGAGCCGATTCCTGCGGAGCTGCGCCCGGCCCCGCACGCGGACGACACCCCGCCCCAGGGCACCGGGACCGTTCCTTCCGACCCGGACAGGGCGAGTGGCGCCACCCATGGCGACGTGGCCACCAGGCTCATTGAGCTCGATGATCTGCGCCAGCGTGGCATCCTCTCCGCTGAGGAGTTCGCGGCCAAGAAGGCCGAGTTGCTTGACCGCATCTGAGGCAGCGGACCCTTTGTGGGCGGACGAGTACCGTGGTGCGGGTGGACGAACCCCGGTACCGGTGCGACGGCTGCGGCAACCTGACCCGCTTTGACGTCACGATCTCGCAGACAACCAAGGCCTTCCATCACTACACCGTCGGCGGCGAGCTCGGGCTCGAAGACGAGACCGTGCTGGCGCATCATGTCGACGAGGTGGTGTGCCGCTGGTGCGGGCACGGGCACTCCGTGGTCGAGATCAGCGCGGGCGAGCATGCCGCCGGAGCGGCCACCGAGCCGCAGCGCGAGGAGCCGGGCGCCCCGTCACGGATCCGGTGACCGAACAACCGCCGGCAGAGCTGTTGCGCCGGCTCCGCCCCATACCGACCTACCGGGACTATCCAGCCACGACGCCCTGCGACATTGAGGGCGTCACTCCACAGGGTGATCCGTGCTCTCTCGCCATTGTGGAATCGGGTGAACCGGTCCTTCTCCTCTTTCTGTCGAGCCACTGCGCGGGGTGCCAGGACCTGTGGGACGGGGCGGACGAACTGCGCCGGGCCCTGCCCGATGGTCTGCGGATCGTGGTGGTCACCCGTGGTCCCGAAACAGAGGACGCCTCCGACATCGCCGCCCAGGCCTGGCCGGGGACCGAGACGGTCATGAGCACACGGGCCTTCGCCGACTACCGGGTGAGCGGACCACCCTTCCTGGTGGTGGTGGCGGCGCGGATGGTCCGGACTGAGGCTGTGGCCTGGGGAATTGAGGAAACGGCCCGGGCCGCCCGGGTCGGCCTCGACCAGCCGCCGCAGTGATGTCTCGGGCCGTGCACCGTCAATGTGTCACAACCCTCCACCATGCTGGTGACCACAACAGAAGAGGCATGCAGGCACCACACGATGACGGAGGGTCACCCCAATGCGCGACATCACGATGTTCAATCCCGAGACGGCCGAGGACCTCACCATCGACTGTGATTGTTGTGCCCTGCAAGGCACCGATGCCTGTGACGACTGCGTGGTCAGCTTCCTCCTCGGACGCGACGCAGACGATGCCGTGGTCATCGACGCCGCCGAGGCTCGGGCCATGCGCATGCTGGAGCGGGCCGGTCTCGTTCCCTCGTTGCGTTTCAGCACCCGGACCGGATAGCGCCGCGGGGCGAGCCCGTTGAAGCGCCACCTGCTTGTCACCAACGACTTCCCGCCCAAGGTGGGTGGGATTCAGAACTACCTGTGGGAGCTCTGGCAACGGCTCGACCCGGCATCGTTCGTCGTGCTCACCGCCTCCTCCCACGCCGATGCCCCGGCATTCGATGCCGAGCAGGCGGCCCGCGGCGTGCGCATTGAACGGGTGCCCGAGTCCCTCCTCTATTTCCCGACGCCCGGCGTGCTGGCGCAGGTGCGTCGCTGCGTGCAGGAGCATGCGATCGACTTGGTCCTGTTGGATCCCGCCCTCCCGCTGGGCCTGCTCGGGCCGCGGCTGGGTGTGCCCTACGGCGTCATCCTGCACGGTGCCGAGGTGACCGTTCCGGGCCGGGTGCCTGGTGCGCGCGCCGCCCTGGCCCATGTGCTCCGTGGCGCGTCCGTCGTGGTGTCGGCCGGCGGGTACCCGGCGGCCGAGGCGCGCCGGGCGGCGGGCACCCTGCGCGCCCCGGTTGTCGAGATCCCGCCCGGGGTCGATGCCACCGCGTTGGTGCCACTGCGGGCCGCCGAGCGCCGGGCCGTCCGGGTCCGTCTCGGCCTGCCGGCTTCCGGGCCACTGGTCGTCAGCCTGAGCCGGCTGGTGCCCCGCAAAGGCATGGATGTCCTCATTGCCGCAACGGAGCGGCTGGTCCCCTCGTACCCGGACCTGGTGGTGGCCATCGGCGGGGAAGGCCGTGCCCTGCCGCGGTTGCAGCGACAGGCTTCGGCCAGCACCGCCACCGTCACGTTGCTGGGCCGGGTCAGTGACGAGGACCGGGCCGCCCTGCTGGGGGCGGCGGATATTTTTGTCATGGCCTGCCGTTCCCGCTGGCTGGGGCTGGAACAGGAGGGGTTCGGCATCGTCTTCCTCGAAGCTGCGGCAGCCGGTGTTGCCCAGATTGCCGGCGCCAGTGGCGGGGCCGCCGAGGCGGTGGTCGACGGGGTTACCGGGCTGGTGGTGGCCACACCGGAGGACCCGGGGAGCGTGGCGGAGGCCCTGCGGACCCTGCTGGCCGACCCCAAGCTGCGTGCCCGCATGGGCAAGGAGGGCCGAAACCGGGCCAGGGCATCCTTCGACTACGACGTTCTCGCTTCTAGGCTGGCCGCTACCTTGGCGGAAGTGGCAGGCTGACTGCCCGCTGGGCCACGCCCAGGGCTGGGACAACGAGAGAGGAACCACAGACCGTGGCCGATCAAGCCACAGAGCACATGTCAGTGTCGGCATCGCCTGAGCGGTGCTTCTCTGTCGTCGCGGACATAGAGCGGATGGTCGAGTGGGCCGCCGACATCAAGGAGATCGTCGTCGAGGAACGGGACGAGGAGGGTCGTCCGCTCCTGGTCACCTTCCGGGCTGCCGCCTTCGGGCGCAGTACCAGCTACACCCTGGCCTACGACTTCTCGGAGGCGCCACGCTCGTTGTCGTGGAAGTTGACCAAGGGTGACATCACCTCCAAACTCGAAGGAAGCTACGGCTTCGCCGCCAGTGACGGATCCGGCACCGATGTGACGTACCACCTGGAAATCGAATTGCGGGTGCCCATTCCGGGATTCATCAAGATGCGGGCCACCAGCCGCATCATGTCGACGGCCCTGCGGGAATTGAAGGCGCGGGTCGAGTCTTCGCCATGACCGGTGAACCGGGCTCGTCGGCCCAGGCCGACGTCGCCTACGGCATCGACATTGGAGGCACCAAGGTGCTCGGCGTGGCCCTCGGCACCTCCGACCGCATTGTGGCCGAGGCGCGGGTCCCCACCCCGCCCGGGCAACCGACAACGTCACCGGTCGGGGCGGCCGTGGCCGAAGCGGTGGCCGAGGTGGTGGCCCAACTCGACGCCGCGCTCGGCGGTGCGGGGTCGGCGACGCACCCGCCGCCCATCGGCGTCGGGGCACCCGGCATGGTCGACCGTCACGGCACGCTGCGCTTCTCGCCCAACCTTCCCCAGGCCGGCGGGGTCGATTGGAACCTCCTCATCGGTGATCGCCTGATGGGCCGTAGCGTGCTGATTGAGAACGACGCCAACTTCGCCGCCATGGCCGAGCACCGGCTCGGTGCGGCCCAGGGCTATGCCCATGTCCTCATGGTCACCTTGGGGACCGGTATCGGCGGCGGGCTGGTTGTCGACGGCCGGGTCCAGGTGGGCGGGAACGGCTTCGCCGGGGAGATCGGCCACATGGTGGTGGACCCGGCCGGGCCGCCGTGTCCGTGTGGCCGGCGGGGCTGTTGGGAGCGGTATGCCTCGGGTGGCGGTCTGGGCCTCCTGGCCCGGGAGGCCGCACTGGCGGGCAATCTGCCCGAAGTGGTCAAGGTGTCGGGTGGCGATCCCGAAAGCGTGCGGGGTGAAGATGTGGCGGCGGCGGCCCTGGCCGGTGATGCCGACGCCCGGAGGGTCCTCCAACAGGTCGGCTGGTGGATCGGGTTCGGACTGGCCAATCTGGCCTGCGTGCTCGACCCCGAGATCTTCGTGCTCGGCGGGGGCCTGGTCAGCGCCGGGGACGTCCTGCTCGATGCCGCTCGTGCCGCCCTGGCCGAACTGGTCGAAGGAGGATCGTCTCGCCCCGAGGCACCCGTCGTGACGGCCGCCTTCGGCGAACGGGCCGGAGCCGTCGGCGCGGCCCTGGCGGCGCGCCATGGGGGGCTGTGGTGACGCGTACCGGCATCATCCTCCCCACGTTCCGTGCGCATCCCGATGATGCCCTGCAGGCGGCCCGCGTCGCATTGGCCGCCGGCGTCGACGGCGTGTTCTGTTACGACCACATTTGGCCCATGGGGCAACCCGAGCGCCCGGCGCTGGCCCCGTTCCCCATTCTGGCCGCCCTGGCCGCGGCGCCCGATATCCCGGCGACGGCAGGCGGCGGTCCCTTCTTCGGGACATTGGTGGCTCGCGTCGGCCTGGTGCCCAACGAGGTGCTGGTGGGCCAGTTCAGCGCGCTGGAGCATCTGGCCCCCGGGAGGGTCGTTGCCGCGCTGGGCACCGGTGACCACCTGAGCAAGGAGGAGAATCTCGCCTACGGAGTCCCCTTCGGGTCCGTGGCCCGGCGGCGGAGCGACCTGGTCGCCGTGGCATCGACCCTGAGGGACCAGGGGCTGACCGTCTGGGTGGCCGGCGGTCCGGGCGGGCGGACGACAGAAGCCCGGGAGGCCGGGGTCTCGGTCAACCTGTGGGGGGCCGATCCGGGCCTGGTGGCCGGCATTGTGCAGGCTCAAGAGGTGCCCGAGGTCACCTGGGCCGGCCCGGCACCCGAATCTGATCGGCAGCTGCGCGAGATTGTGGCGGGCGTGGCCGACGCCGGGGCCAGCTGGGTGGTCTTCGGATGGGGGACTGACCCTTCGGTGCTGGTGGCGGCGGCCCACGATGCCACGGCGGGCGCCCACACCTGAGGCGGGGTGTCGCCAGGGACGCCAGGGTGCCGCCGTAGACTTCGGACATGGAGTTCCGCCGGATCAATGGCTTGCCGCCCTATGTCTTCGCCACCATCAACGACCTCAAGGCGGCATCGCGGCGGGACGGCAACGATGTCATCGACCTCGGGTTCGGCAACCCGGATCTGCCGTCGCCCGATGTGGCGGTAGAAAAGCTGGCCGAAGCGGCCCACAATCCACGCAACCACCGCTATTCGGCGTCGCGGGGCATTCCCAAGCTGCGCAGTGCGGTCACCGATCTGTACAAGCGCAAGTTCGACGTGGACCTCGACCCTGACACCGAGGTGGTCACCACCATCGGGGCCAAGGAAGGTTTCTCCCACCTCATGTGGGTCCTGGTCGGCCCGGGCGACACCGCACTCGTGCCCTCACCCTCCTACCCGATCCACATTTGGGGACCGCTCTTCGCCGGGGCCGATGTGCGGCAGGTACCGCTCCACGGACCCAAGGCGGCCGCCGAGGGCATGAGCGCGTCCGAACCGGGCGACGCCTTCTTCGACGGACTGATCCATGCCTGGGAAGAATCGTGGCCCAAGCCCCGGGTCATTGTGCTGTCGTTCCCCCACAACCCGACCACGGCCTGTGTCGACCTGTCCTTCATGGAACGGCTGGTGGCCTTCGCCCGTGAGCATGAGATCGTGTTGGTGCACGACTTCGCCTACGCCGACCTTGGCTTCGACGGCTACGAGCCGCCGTCGATCCTGCAGGTTCCGGGGGCCAAGGACGTGGCGGTCGAGCTGTACACGATGACCAAATCCTTTTCGATGGCCGGGTGGCGGGTCGGCTTCGTGGTGGGCAACGCCGAAATCGTCCAGGCCCTGACCAAGCTGAAGACCTACCTTGACTACGGCACGTTCCAGCCCATTCAGATTGCCGCCATTGTGGCCATGAATGAAGCTCCGAACTATCCGCTGGAACTCAACGCGATCTACAAGGGACGACGCGACACCCTGTGCGACGGCCTCAAGAAGATCGGTTGGGACCTGGTCCCTCCCAGAGGAACCATGTTCGTGTGGGCCCCTATACCCGAGCCCTACCGTGAGATGGGATCCCTGGAGTTCGCCAAGCACCTCATTAACGAGGCTGATGTGGCCACGTCACCCGGGGTCGGATTCGGGCCCGGGGGGGACGGTCACGTCCGCTTCGCCCTCATTGAGAACGAGCAGCGCATCGGCCAGGCGGTGCGGAACCTGCGCCACGCGCTGACCAAGCTCGGTTGAACTCCTTGGCGTAGGCCGACGCCTACGGCAGCCCGGCTCCGGGCACCGAGGTGCGCACCTTCTCCAAGGAGCCGTTCCGATCCGCCATGGCCTTGGCGGCGTGACTGTTGGCTGCGGTGACCAGGTAGAGCGTCTGGCGATCCGCATCGCCCAGCATGCAGGCGAAGCAGCCCTGGCTGGTGATGACCCGCTCTCTGACCTCGCCGCCTTCGGCCACGCGCAGGCACTCTGTGCCAAGGGCATTGGCCACCCACACCGTGCCGTCGGCGCACAGGCACATGCCGTCAGGTGCCACCCCGGGAAGCGACGCCCACTCGCGGCGTCCGGTCAACGTCCCGTCCTCCAGCCGATCGAAGGCGGTCAGCCGTTGCCCCATGCTCTCGGCGATGATCAGGGTGCCACCGTCATCGGTGATGACGGTCCCGTTGGGGAAGGAGAGATCAGTTGCCGCCTCGCAACTGGTCCCGTCCGGATCGACCCGCACCAACGATGCGGGGGCGACGGCGGTGGCGGGCACCGTGCCGTCATACAGGCCGTCCAGGTCGAAGCCGAAGTTGCCCGCGTAGACCTGGCCATTGGAGGCCACCACCATGTCGTTGGCGTGCCAGGTGGCCCACGGTCTCAGGTCTCCGTGGCGCACCAGTGTCCCGTCAACCTCGCGGCGCATCACGGCGCGGTCGAGTCGCGAGTTGATGAGCAGGCGTCCGTCGGGCAGCCACCCCAGGCCGGCCGGCTCACCGTCGAAGTCGACCTCGGTCCGGCGTTCACCGTCCGGCGAAACCGAAAAGACGGCATGGTCGAAAAAGTCCGAGTACCACAGCCGCTCGTCGTGCCAGCGGGGGCATTCGCCGAAGAACAGGCCGGAGAGAAACGGTTCGGCGGTCAGAATCGGGCTGGACATGGTGCACCTCCGCAGGCATCGGGTGGTCCGGCTCCGCAGTTCAGCACAAGGATGTCCCCGGCGCTCGACCATTTGGCGGTACTACGTTGGGCCCGTGGCGTACTGGTTGCTCAAGTTGATCCTCACCCCGATCTTCTTCTTGTTCTGGCGGGTGAAGGTTGAAGGCAGGGAGAACATCCCCAAGACGGGCCCGGCCGTGCTGGCCGCCAACCACCAGTCGTTCTGCGACTCGTTCTTCATCCCCCTGGTCGTGCGGCGCAAGGTCACCTTCCTGGCCAAGGCCGAGTACTTCGATTCATGGAAGACGGCGTGGTTCTTCCGGGCCGCCGGCCAGATTCCCGTTCGGCGCGGCGGGGGGAGCGCCAGCGAACGGGCGCTTGAAACGGCGCGGAATGACGTGCTCGGCAAGGGTCGCATCCTCGGGCTCTACCCCGAGGGGACACGCACGGTTGATGCCTATGTGCACAAAGGTCGGACCGGAGTGACCCGGCTCTCACGTGAATGCGGCGTGCCGATCATTCCGGTGGGTGTGGTGGGCACCGTGGCGATCCAGCCGGTCAACTCAAACTTTCTCCACCCGTTCAAGACGGTGACCATCCGCTTCGGCCCGCCCATGCAGATGCCGGGCCCGGCCAATCCGGACGATCCGCTGGAGGGACACGACCACAGCGAGTGCCGCACCTTCACCGACCGCCTGATGCACCAGATCGCCCGGCTCTGCGAGCGTGACTACGTCGACGAGTATGTTCCCTCCCGCTCATCGGCCGCGGCAACCTGACCCAATGGGAAGCCCGGGCCCTTGTGAAACAGCCTGTTTACAATGAACGCCTAACGTCAGAGCCATGGCTGGGTATCTGGTGCGAATTGCACTACCCGACCGTCCGGGGGCACTGGGGTTGGTGGCCAGCCGGATCGGCGCGGTAGGGGGGGACATTGTGGCCATTCATATTCTTGAGCGCGACGACGGGAACGCCGTCGACGAATTCGTCATTGAGCTCGGCGGACCACATCTGGTCGAGCTGCTGCGCAACGAGATCCACGAGGTGGACGGCGCGGCGGTGCTCGACATCAAAGAGGCGTCGACTCCGACGTAGGCGGGCTGACCAGGTAGGCGCACACGTGGGCGCCGTCCATCAGGTGGGCCACCCGTTCGACCTTGGCCCCGGGCAGCGCATCACGGATGAAGGAGAGCTCACTGGAGCAGGCCTGGGAAAACCCGTGGGCCACCGTGAGGATGGCGCAGTTGTGTTCGGTGATGCGCCAGCTCCCGTCATCGAGCTTCTCGGCGTCGGCCAGGTAGCCGTCCTCGTCGAGGATGGCGGTGAGGGCGCCGACCTGCTCGTCGAAGGAGAGGTTGGCCAGACGCGGCCGGGCACCGTCGACCCGCCGGCAGCGGCGCTGCTCGAACAACGCATCGACCTGCGCGCCATCGGGACCGCCCAGATAGCCGAGGAGTTCGGTGGTCAGATCGCCGTACCGTTTGGGGTAGAGGGCTTCGGCCGCCGGCGACAGCTCGTAGCGGTGGGCGGGCCGGCCCCGAACCGAGGCTTCGTGTGCTGCCGTCGTGAGAAGCAGGAGGCCATCCTCTTCGAGATGGACCAGCTGCATCCGGATGGCCGCCGGGGTCAGCGACAGCTGTGCGGCCACCTGGTTGGCGGTCAGCGGACCTTGACGTTTGAGCAGGTTGAGAATGGCTCGTCGCGTCGTCGGCAGGGTGTCCAGCGGCGAGTCCATCACGGCAGTATCAGGTGGACGTCGCCGAACTCGTGCCACAGGTAGCCCTCGGCCAGTGCGGCTTCGTAGGAGGCTTCCAGGATGGATCGCCCGGCGATGGCTTCGAGCATGGCCAGGTGTGACGCCTCGGGCTCGTGCCAACCCGTCAGGAAGCCGTCGATCGATCGCACGGGGTTCTCCGGGGAGACCACGGTTTCCGTCCAGCCCACACCCTGGTGCACCCGACCATGCTCGTCGACCACCGACTCCAACGCGCGGACCACGGTGGTGCCGACGGCGATGACCCGTCCACCGCCCAGGCGGGTGTCGTTGACCCGGTGGGCCGTGGCCGAGGAGACCTTGAAGTACTCGGCATACGGTGGTTCGCTGGCTTCCAAGGAGGCCACTCCGGTGTGCAGGAGCAGGGGGGCGACGCCCACCCCTTTGGCCACCAGCCGGGTCAGGACCTCGGGGGTGAACGGCCGACCGGCACTGGGCATTTCGGCCGAGCCGGGCTCGGTGACGTAGACGTTCTGATAGGCCGAGATCGGGTAGCTCCCCTGCACGTAGCCGTAGCGGATGGGCCTGCCGTGGCGGGCCAGGTAGGTGTGCAGCGGCTCGGGGGTTTCGACCAGCGAGACCCAGAGGCGTACACCGACGCCGCCCGGCCCGGGGGAGTAGGGGGTCAAGAGCGCGACATGCCCGCCGCCGCGCAGCTCCACCGTGGATCCCGCCACGGCGCCGAGGTAGGCCTGACCGTCCCGGCGCACTTCGACCGTCCACAGGCCGGCCGGCAGCTGGGTGGAGAGATGCACCTGCACCTCCCCGCCGTCGGCACCGACGCCGTCGATTTCGGCGGCCAGCGTCCCTGAGGTGTTGAGCACGACCAGGTCGCCCTCATGCAGGAAGCGGGGCAGCTCAGAAAAGTGGGAGTGCACCAGCGTCCCGTCCTCTTTGTGGGCGACCAGCATGCGCACGGCATCGCGGGTCATGCCCCGGGCTTCGGGCGGGGCCGGCGCTTCGAGCTCGGGGGGCAGCTCGAAGGAGAGCGGACGCAATTCAGGCAGCGTGCGACGGGCGGTGGTCTCGTCTAGGAGGCTCACGATCCCACTCCGGCAGCATGCAGATCGGCAACGTGCAGATCGGCGATCCGGTAGCGGCCACTGGGCTGTTCGCTGGCGATGAGGTGCAGCAGGCCCGGCACCACCGTCTCGGGTTCGGGCCGGTCGGAAATATCCTCGCCGACAAATGCAGCCTGGTGCATGGCCGTGCGCATGTCTCCCGGGTCCACCGTCCACACGGTGAGGAGGGGTATCTCCACGTTGAGGACGGCGCCCACGTGCTCAAGGGCGGCCTTGCCGGCTCCGTAGCCACCCCACCCTTCGTAGGGCTCGACCGCGGCGTCCGACGTGATGTTGATGAGACGTGGCCGCGTCGAGGTCAACAAGAGAGGCAGCGCCTCCTGGGTCAGGCCGAGGGGGGCGACCACGTTCACCTCAAAGGCCACTCGCAACCCGTCCAGCGGATAGGCGTCCAGATGGGGGAGTGGCGATGCCCCCAGAGTGCCGGCATTGTTGATGAGCAGGTCGAGGCCGCCCAGCTCCGCCGCGGCGGCGACCAGCTTCTGGCGGTGGGCGGCGTCGGTGATGTCACCGGGAACGACGCGCAGCACGGCATCGCCTTGGA
>Ga0302326_10028334_pt1 | contig 11272 bp, 9 predicted proteins | sample Palsa_T0_3_FD_202264 | JGI IMG/M metagenome (GOLD analysis project Ga0302326, IMG submission 202264) | Peat permafrost microbial communities from Stordalen Mire near Abisko, Sweden - Palsa_T0_3 | ecosystem: Environmental > Terrestrial > Soil > Palsa > Peat permafrost | place: Sweden: Abisko...
GGGACCGGTCAGGTGGTCGACGCCGCGATGGTCGACGGGGTCAGTGTGCTGGCGCAGATGATGTGGACGATGAAGTCGACGGGTGCGCTGCGTGACGAGCGCGAGTCGTTTCTGCTCGACGGCGGCGCGCCGTTCTATCGCTGCTATGAAACGGCCGACGGCAAATACATGGCGGTGGGAGCGATCGAGCCGCAGTTCTTCGCGGCATTGCTTGCCGGATTGGGTCTGTCAGCTGACGAGGTGCCGGGTCAGTTCGAAATCGGTTCGTACCCAAAGATGTTCGAGGCGTTCACCGCCCGATTCGCCGGTAAGACCCGCGACGAGTGGGCGGAGATCTTTGACGGCACCGATGCGTGCGTCACGCCGGTGCTGACGTGGAGCGAAGCCGCCACCGACCCGCACCTGGCCGCACGCTCGACGGTGGTCAATGCAGGCGGCGTCGACCAGGCGGCGCCCGCCCCGCGGTTCTCCCGGACACCGTCCGCGCCGGTCGGGCCGATACCGCAGGCGACCACACCACTCGACCAAATCGGCTGGTGATCAGGCGCAATTAATCTGCCGCCTTGCTAGCTTGGTTAGTAGTGGCCGTACAAGCATCGAGAGAGATTGTCATCGACGCGCCGCCTGGGGTGATCCTGGAGGCGTTGGCCGATGTCGGATCACTGTCGTCGTGGTCGCCGGTGCACAAGCGGATTCAGGTGCTCGACTGGTACTCCGATGGTCGGCCGCACCATGTGAAGGCCACGATCAAAATTTTCGGGCTCGTCGACAACGAGATCCTGGAATACCACTGGGGTCCCAACTGGGTGGTCTGGGATGCCGTCGATACGTTTCAGCAGCGCGGGCAACACGTCGAGTACAACTTGCAGCCAGTCGGCATCGACAAGACCCGGGTGCGCTTTGACATCACCGTCGAGCCGACAGGACCTGTTCCCGCCTTCGTGGTCAGGCGGGCCAGCGAGATCGTGCTGGACGCCGCGACCAAGGGGTTGCGCGACCAGGTGATGGCCGCCTTCGGTTCAGAACAACCTAGATAGCGATCGCGTCGAGCAAAACGGTGGCCCGCCGGTGGTCGGTGATGGCACGGTAGGTCCTCATGCGGGTGTGGCTGAGCGGCTAGGCAGCGGCCTGCAAAGCCGTACACACGGGTTCGAATCCCGTCACTCGCTCCACGGGCTCAGTCGGCGATGGACAGCAACTCCTCAAAGGCGTGCTCCATGCACGCGGCATACCTCGACGGATCCGGCAGGGCGTCGCGGTCCGCGGTAGCGCTGATCGACAGCGCGCCGTTGTAACTCGCGACGACATGGATCAGGTTCATGCCACCGATGAGCGGCCCCAGACCGGCGGCCCGTAGGAGTCGCGCACCGCGGAAATAGATCGGCTGCGTTGGACCTGGCACGTTGGTCACGGTCGTATTGGCGACTGTCGGGCCGGAGAACGGAAGCACGCTCGCTGCCTTAGCCGCCGCACCGAGCAACGAGGTCGGCACTGTTCCGATCAGTTCGATCAGTTGGCTTCGTGTCGACTGATCTGATTCCGAGCGGCTCCCCGCGGTCGACGCAGCGATCGCTGTGAGCCGATCAAGAGGGTCGGCGATGTCAGTTCCGAGCGATTGCAACCGACCGAACAGCATGTTGCCCTTGCCGCTATTAGCGCTTGCGTCGCGCAGCGAGATCGGGCATGCCGCCACGAGCGATTCATCGGGAAGTTCACCGTGGCCGTCCAGATAGTGGCGAAGGGCGCCGCCGACGTAGGCGAGCGCGACATCGTTGACCGTCGAGCCGGGCACCCGCGCCTTGATCCGCTTGAATTCGTCGAGTTCGTGGAACCGGGCCTCGAAAACTCGGTGCGGTGAGACCGTTTGGTTGAAACGCGTCTTGGGTGGAAACGACGGTGTGCCGATCTCGGCCATCCGGGACACACCGCTGACCAGCTTGCCGGGCAGGCCGGCCAAGCCGCGTACTGCCTTGGGCGCGCTCGACGCAAGTACTGTGCTCGCCCTCAACGGATACAGCGCAGCCTTTATTGCCATGCGCGATATTAGGTTCGCGGTCGTGGGAAGGGGGCCGGGGCGCCAAGGACCATCGGGCGCAACGGGGCGTGGGCTATCGGCGGCGAGGTCGTGCATGGCCGCGATCATCTGAACGCTGGCCATGCCGTCGACCGCGCAGTGGTGCAATTTCAACGCCATCGCGAATGAGCCCTTCGGCACTCCCGGAACAGAATTCAGCCCCTCGATGACGGTGATCTCCCAGGGCGGACGTCGCAGATCGATCTGGCGGGCATGCAGCCGCGCGACTTGGATGCACAGCTGCCGCCAGTCGCCAGGCTGGGGTAGCCCGATATGACGGACGTGGTACTCGAGATCGAAGCTCGGATCATCCACCCAGTACGGGCGATCGAGACCGCCGGGCAGCTCGGTCAACCGCCGGCGAAAGACGTCGGCGAGATGCAGCCGCGCGTCGAGCTCTTCGAGAATCCCCTTGAAGGTCACCTTGCCGCCCGGAGCGGTCGAAGGGTCATAAATCAGAAGCATCTGGATTTGCAGTGGCGTCTCGGGCGTTTCGGCGCGCAGCATCATGTCATCGGTCCAACCCAGCTGCTGCACGGACGGCCTTTCACCCACGCTGATCTCCCAACAGTAGGCTTCTCGCCGCTGTCCAGGGAACGTTTTTGATGGCCGTATAGCTGCCCAACCCGGTCCGCGAACGCGGCTGCGTTGCTAGTTTGCTAGTAGTGGCCGTACAAGCATCGCGAGAGATTGTCATCGATGCGCCGCCAGAAGCGATCCTGGAGGCGCTGGCCGACGTCGGCTCGGCGCCGTCCTGGTCCCCGGTGCACAAGCGTGCCGAGGTCATCGACAGCTACCCCGACGGCCGCCCACACCATGTGAAGGTCACCATCAGGGTCTCCGGCATCATCGACACCGAGGTGCTCGAATACCACTGGGGCCCGGACTGGCTGGTGTGGGACGCCGACCGGACGCTGCGGCAGCATGCCCAGCATGTCGAGTACACGCTGCAACGCGAAACCGAGGACAGGACGCGGGTGCGTTTCGAGATCACCCTCGAACCGTCGGCGCCGATACCGGAGTTCCTGGTCAATCGGGCGCGCAAGAAGGTCCTCTACGCCGCCACCGAGGGGCTGCGGCGGCGGGTCATGGATGGCGTTCGTTCAGATCGGTCGACATAACCGGTCCGTCACGCAGTCCTGCCAGTCGGCGGATCGCTTCGTCGAGCGTGTCTTCGCGTTTGCAGAAGGTGAACCGCACCAAGTGATTCCAGGCAGCCCAGTCATCGGCGGCGGGATCACAGAATGCCGTCATCGGTATCGCGGCCACCCCGACCTGTTCGGGCAGCGCCGCGCAGAACGCGGTGCTGTCGTCGTACCCCAGCGGACGTGGATCGGCACACAGGAAGTAGCTGCCCGCGCTGTCATGCACTCGGAAGCCGATCTCGGTCAGCCCGCGCGCCAGCCGATCGCGCCTGTCCTGCAAGGAGTTCCGCAGCGTGGCCACCCAGGCGTCCTCGGTGTTGAGAGCATCCGCCACCGCCGGCTGGAAGGGGGCACCCCCGACGTAGGTCAGATACTGCTTGGCCGCGCGCACGCCGTGAATGAGTTCGGCTGGGCCGCAAGCCCATCCGATTTTCCAGCCGGTGCAGTTGAACATCTTCGCCGCACTCGAGATCGTGATCGTTCGCCCGGCCATCCCGTCGAGACCGGCCAACGGTATGTGTCGGTGGCCGTCGAACACCAGATGCTCGTAGACCTCGTCGGTGATGACCAGCAGGTCGGCGTCCACCGCGATCTGGGCGATGGCCGCCAACTCGGCCTCGCCGAACACTTTGCCGGTGGGATTGTGCGGAGAGTTGAGCATCAGCGCGCGGGTGCGCGGGGTCACCGAGCGCCGCAGCGCGTCGATGTCGAGCGTGAAGCCTCGACCGTCCGGAACCAGCGGCACGACGACCCGCTTACTGCCGGCTATCGCCACCACCGGGGAATAGGAGTCGTAGAACGGCTGGATCAAGATGACCTCGGAGCCGGGCTCGACCAGTCCGAACACGGCGGCTGCGATTGCCTCGGTTGCCCCGACCGTGACCATTACCTCGGTCGCCGGGTCGTAGTCGACGCCGTACTTTCTCTTCCGCTGAGCCGCGACCGCTTCCCGCAGCGCCGGGATACCGATGCCCGGCGGGTATTGATTGATGCCCTCGGCGATGGCGTCCTGGGCGGCCTTGAGCATCGCCGGCGGGCCGTCCTCGTCGGGGAACCCCTGGCCGAGGTTCACCGCGCCGACCCGTGCGGCCAGCGCTGACATCTCGGCGAACACCGTGGTCGCATAGGGTTGCAGTCGCGACACCGTCATGGTCGTCGAGCCTAGGACGTCAGCGTTGCGAGACTGCGGCTGGACGCGGGCTCGGCGCCGAGAACGCGGCTGGACGCAGTCTCGCCAGAAGCTGGCGGCCCACTGAGAGGCCGGACAATCAAGCCCGGCCGACCCGGCCCAACCAACAGGTTGATCGGCTGCCCTGTTAGGGTGGAGCTCAGAGGACTAGCGTCGGCAACGACGGACCTAAAAACCCACATTGTTGAAGAGGAATCAGTCATGTCCGAAGAAGCCTTCATCTACGAGGCCATCCGCACGCCACGCGGCAAGCAGCGCAACGGCTCGTTGAACGAGGTCAAGCCGCTGAACCTGGTCGTCGGCCTGGTCGACGAGCTGCGCAGGCGGTTCCCCGACCTGGACGAGACCCTGATCAGTGACATGATCCTCGGCGTCGTGTCGCCGGTCGGCGACCAGGGCGGCGACATCGCCCGGACCGCGGTGCTGGCTGCCGGACTCCCCGAGACCACCGGGGGGGTGCAGCTCAACCGGTTCTGCGCCTCGGGTCTGGAAGCCGTCAACACCGCCGCACAGAAGGTGCGCTCCGGCTGGGATGACCTGGTGCTGGCCGGGGGTGTCGAGTCGATGAGCCGTGTCCCGATGGGCTCCGACGGCGGCGCCTGGGCGACCGACCCCGAGACGAACTACCAGATCGGCTTCGTGCCGCAGGGCATCGGCGCCGACTTGATCGCCACCATCGAGGGCTTCTCCCGAGAGGACGTGGACGCCTACGCGCTGCGCAGCCAGCACAAGGCCGCCGAGGCCTGGTCGGGCGGGTACTTCGCGAAATCGGTTGTGCCGGTTCTCGACCAGAACGGCCTGACCATCCTCGACCACGACGAGCACATGCGGCCCGACACCACGCTGGAAGGCCTGGGCAAGCTGAAGACCGCGTTCGACGGCATCGGCGAGATGGGCGGCTTCGATGACGTGGCGCTGACGAAGTACCACGCCGTCGAGAAGATCAACCACGTGCACACCGGCGGTAACAGCTCCGGCATCGTCGACGGCGCCGCGCTGGTGCTGGTCGGCTCCGAGGCGGCGGGCAAGTCGCAGGGCCTGACCCCGCGGGCCCGCGTCGTGGCCACCGCCACCAGCGGCGCGGACCCGGTCATCATGCTCACCGGCCCGACCCCGGCCACCCGCAAGGTGCTCGACCGCGCGGGCCTGACGGTCGACGACATCGACCTGTTCGAACTGAACGAGGCCTTCGCCTCCGTGGTCCTGAAGTTCCAGAAGGACCTCAACATCCCGGACGAGAAGCTCAACGTCAACGGCGGCGCCATCGCGATGGGACACCCGCTCGGCGCCACCGGCGCGATGATCACCGGCACCATGGTCGACGAGCTCGAGCGCCGCAACGCCCGTCGCGCGCTCATCACACTGTGCATCGGCGGCGGCATGGGTGTCGCCACCATCATCGAGAGGGTTTAAGGGTTTAGGGCCATGGCTGAGAACACCATTCACTGGGACAAGGATGCCGACGGCATCGTCACCTTGACGCTCGACGACCCCACCGGCTCGGCGAACGTGATGAACGAGCACTACGCGGAGTCGATGCACAAGGCGGTGGAAAAGCTTGTCGCCGAGAAGGATTCGATCACCGGCGTGGTGATCACCAGCGCGAAGAAGACCTTCTTCGCCGGTGGCGACCTCAAGGGCATGATCAAGCTCGGTCCGGAGAACGCGGGCGAGGCCTTCGACACCGTCGAATCAGTCAAGCGCGACCTGCGTGCACTGGAGACGCTGGGCAAGCCGGTGGTAGCCGCGGTCAACGGCGCTGCGCTCGGCGGCGGTCTGGAGATCGCGCTGGCCTGTCACCATCGCATCGCCGCGGACGTCAAGGGCCTCGTGGTCGGCCTGCCCGAGGTGACGCTGGGCCTGCTGCCCGGTGGTGGTGGCGTGACCCGCACCGTGCGGATGTTCGGCATCCAGAACGCGTTCATGAACATCCTGTCCCAGGGCACCCGGTTCAAGCCCTCGCAGGCCAAGGAGAACGGCCTGGTCGACGAGCTGGTCGGCTCGGTCGACGAACTGGTGCCCGCCGCTAAGGCGTGGATCAAGGCCAACCCCGATTCACACTCTCAGCCGTGGGATGTCAAGGGCTACAAGATGCCTGGCGGCACGCCGTCCAGCCCCGCGCTGGCCGGAGTTCTGCCGTCGTTCCCGGCGCTGCTGAAGAAGCAGCTCAAGGGTGCGCCGATGCCGGCGCCGCGGGCCATCCTGGACGCGGCCGTCGAGGGTGCCCAGGTGGACTTCGACACCGCCAGCCGCATCGAGAGCCGGTACTTCACTCAGCTGGTCACTGGTCAGGTCGCCAAGAACATGATCCAGGCGTTCTTCTTGGATCTGCAGCACATCAACGGTGGCGGGTCGCGGCCGGACGGCATCGAGCCCGTCAAGATCCACAAGATCGGTGTGTTGGGGGCGGGAATGATGGGCGCCGGTATCGCTTACGTATCCGCCAAGGCCGGATACGAGGTAGTGCTCAAGGACGTCAGCATCGAGGCGGCACAGAAGGGCAAGGCATACGCGGAAAAGCTTGAGGCCAAGGCACTTCAGCGGGGCAAGACCACCGAGGAGAAGTCCAAGGCGCTGCTGGATCGCATCACGCCGGCCGCTGACCCGGCCGACCTGAAGGGCGTTGACTTTGTGGTCGAGGCCGTCTTCGAGAACCAGGACCTCAAGCACAAGGTGTTCCAGGAGATCGAGGACGTCGTGGAACCCAACGCGCTGCTCGGGTCGAACACTTCGACGCTGCCGATCACCGGTCTGGCGACCGGCGTGAAGCGGCAGGAGGACTTCATCGGGATACACTTCTTCTCGCCGGTCGACAAGATGCCGCTGGTCGAAATCATCAAGGGCGAGAAGACTTCTGACGAGGCGCTGGCCCGGGTGTTTGATTACACCCTGGCCATCGGCAAGACCCCGATCGTCGTCAACGACAGCCGCGGCTTCTTCACCAGCCGCGTGATCGGCACCTTCGTGAACGAGGCGCTCGCGATGCTGGGCGAGGGTGTGGAGCCAGCCAGCGTCGAGCACGCGGGTTCGCAGGCCGGATACCCGGCGCCGCCGCTGCAGCTGTCCGACGAGCTCAACCTGGAGCTGATGCACAAGATCGCCGCCGCGAGCCGCAAGGGCATCGAGGACGCCGGCGGCAAGTACGAGCCGCACCCGGCCGAGGCCGTCGTCGACAAGATGATCGAGCTCGAGCGCCCGTCGCGGTTGAAGGGTGCCGGCTTCTACGAATACGTCGACGGCAAGCGGACCCGGCTGTGGCCGGGCCTACGCGAGACGTTCAAGTCCGGTTCGACTGAGCTGCCGCTGCAGGACATGGTCGACCGGATGCTGTTCGCCGAGGCGCTGGAAACCCAGAAGTGTCTCGACGAAGGTGTGCTCACGTCGACCGCCGACGCCAACATCGGCTCGATCATGGGTATCGGCTTCCCGCCGTACACCGGTGGCTCGGCGCAGTTCATCGTCGGCTACCAGGGTGCGCTCGGCACCGGCAAGGAAGCCTTCGTGGCGCGGGCCAAGGAGCTGGCGGCCAAGTACGGCGACCGGTTCCTGCCGCCGTCCTCGCTGACCAAGTAGTTAACCGCTGCGCTGAAAGAGGTAGTGCCGAGTCGGGGTCTGTTCAGCGTCTAGCCCCCGCTCGGTGCCGGCGGACAGCAAGGTCCACCCTTGGCTGAATCGTTGCGCCATCTCGGCGGGTTCGACGCCCCGCACACCGAACCTGCCGCCGGGAGCGAACGCGACTATCAGCAACCGCGCGTCCGGGGCCGCCATGGCGGTGACCTCGCGGACGTAAGCGTCACGGTCGCCGTCGCTCATGTTGTGCAGACAGCCGTTGTCGACGATCAACCTGAAGTTGTCGCCGAGGCCGGCGGAGCTCAAGCGGGTGACGTCGGCGCGGGCGAAGTTGATTACCGCGCCGGCGGTTGCCGCCTTGGCGCGGGCTTTTTCCAACGCTTGCTTTACGTAGTCGACAGCGGTGACCTGCCAGCCATGCTCGGCCAGGTAGATGGAGGTGTCGCCGGTACCGCAACCGAGTTCGAGAGCTCTGCCGGCGGGCAGCGCATCGTTGCCTTCAATGAGGGTTCGCAGGCTTTGGGCCAGTGGGTGGCCATCCCACGGCGTGAAACCAAGCCGGTAGAAGATCCGAAACAGCGTGTGCTTGGAAGACATGAACCTACGGTACTGGCCTATTCACATCAGCCACTCGGGTATCTACCAGGGAGGTGCACACTTTGTGCCCGCCTCTCCGAGAGGCGGGTGTGGCTCGCTAGGTGAGAGCCGCCGCGATTCGGCGCCACTGCTCGCGTGGATAGGCCTTCGGGTCGTTCAGCAACACCTGGATGCAGACGTGGTCGGCGCCGGCCGAACGATGCTCGGACACCCTGCGCAGGATTGCCTCCTCGTCGCCCCACGCGATGATCGCGTCGAAAAGGCGCGGGCTCACCTGCGCCAGATCGTCTTCGGAAAAGCCGGAACGCAGCAGATTGTTGGCGTAGTTCGGCAAAGCCAGATACGCACGCAGCCAGTCGGTTCCGATAGCGCGTGCATCGTCGGCGCTGTCGGTGAGAATCACGGTCTGTTCTGGCAGCAGCAAGGGTCCGTCGCCCAGAGTCCCACGGGCCACTGCGGTGTGCTCGGGGGTGACGAGGTAGGGGTGCGCCCCGGCGGCACGTCTCGCGGACAGCGACAGCATTTTCGGGCCGAGCGCGGCCAGCACCCGTCGTTCGGTGGGAACCGGTTGCGGCGTGGCGTCCAATTCGTCCAAGAATGACGCCGTCGCCGCCAGGGGTTTGCGGTAGCGCCCGGGCGAGCCGGCGTCGATCAGCGGCGCGTGGCTGACCCCGATGCCCAGTAGGAAACGGTCGCCGTGGGCGGCGGTCAGGTCTGCGTATGACGCGGCGACGTCGCTCGGCGTATGCATCCAGAGATTCAGGATCCCGGTGGCGACCGTGGTTTGCTTGGTCGCGGCGAGCAGGTTGCCCACCGCGTCGAAGACCGCCCCGCCAACGTCGGGTATCCACAGTGCCCGGAACCCCAATTCGTCTAATTCCGCTGCTGCGTCCGCGGATTCAGCGGGGTCGCCGTAGCGAAGCTGGCTACTCCAGATCCCGATACCGGTGAGGTCCATCGACGGTGATTCCTCTCGTGGCAGGCGGCCGTGGTTCATGCCTTCGGGGCATCGTCTCAGATGCTTACATCGGGGTAGTCGGGTACTCCCATCGAGTCGTGCATCCGTACGCCCTTGGTGTTCAACTTCGCGACAGCCCTGGTGAATGGCGCGGGCAGCGACGAGACCAACTGCGCACCACGGGTGACGGCCCATACCCCCGCGGCGGACCCGGGAAGGAGGGTCTTGGCGGCGCCGCGCGCGAAGACCCGGCTACGACTGACCTTCTCGGTCATCTCGTGCTGGTAGGCCGCGAATGCGCGCAGATGATCTCCGCGAGCAGCGATGAGCTCGCCGGCCAGCACGTACGCCCCGATGACCGCCAGGCTGGTGCTGCCACCCACCGCGGGCCCGGGGCAGTATCCGGCATCGCCGACGAGGGTAGCTCGCCCCCGTGACCAGATATCCAGTGAGAGTTGGCTGATCGAGTCGAAATAGAAGGTGGGCGTCCGGTCGACTTCGGCCAGCCAGCGGTCTGCCTGCTCAGCCAGCCCGGCGAGTGCGTCACGCAGTAATTCTTTCTGCCGCACTGTGTCTCGGTAGTGATAATCCAGCTCGGTCTTGCTCCGGAACATGAACAGTGCCCGCGCGTCGTCAAGATGCTGCGCAGTGTAGATGCCCGCCATCCGCCCAACGCCGGCGTGAACGATCATCTCGCCCTCGGGCGCAAGCGATTTGGGCACTGACACCACCGCGAGGTATCCACCGATGAACCGGGTGAGCCCAGCCTCCTCACCGAACACCAGACGCCGGACATTCGAGTGCAGCCCGTCGGCCCCGACGATGACGTCGAACCTGCGCGTCGCCGCATGCTCGAATGTCACCTCGCCGTCGGGTGAGATGGCCGTGATCGAGTCGCCGAACACATACTCGATGTGCTCGCGGCCGGCGTCGTAATAGACCTCGCTGAGATCGTCGCGCATGATCTCGACGTGCCGGTCGGATGCTGCGCCGACAATCTTGGTGAGGTCGACTCGTGCCGGGCGACTCTTGCCCTCGCGGTACAGCGTCAGCCGATCCGTTCCGGTGGCAAGCGATTCGATGCGCGGCAGGACGCCCATCTTCGCCGAAATCTCCATCGACGGACGGAACAAGTCCACGGCGTGGCCACCGGTCTTTCGCAACGTCGGTGCGCGCTCGACGACGGTGACGTCGAAACCGCCGCGTGCGAGCCAATAAGCCAACACCGGTCCGGCGATGCTGGCACCCGAGATAAGGATCCGCATCAGACCTCCCTACGGCCTGCCCGTCTCGTATCTTCGTCGGGCTAGAGTCCGAGGTTATGCGATTCGGATTTTTCATCCCGCAAGGCTGGCGGCTGGACCTGGTCGGCATCGACGTCGGCCAGCACTGGCCGGTGATGCGCGATCTGGCCGCGTACGCCGACGACGGTGCCTGGGACTCGGTATGGGTCTACGACCACTTCCACACCGTGCCGATGCCGACCGGCGAAGCCACCCACGAGGCGTGGTCGCTGATGTCGGCATATGCGGCGACGACGTCGCGGGTCAAGCTCGGCCAGATGTGCACCGCGATGGGCTACCGCAATCCCGCCTACCTCGCCAAAGTCGCTGCGACCGCCGACATCATCTCCGGTGGCCGCATCCAGATGGGCATCGGCGGTGGCTGGTATGAACACGAGTGGCGGGCATACGGTTACGGGTTTCCGTCGGCCGGCGAGCGACTGGGACGACTCGACG
>Ga0302326_10028335_pt1 | contig 11272 bp, 9 predicted proteins | sample Palsa_T0_3_FD_202264 | JGI IMG/M metagenome (GOLD analysis project Ga0302326, IMG submission 202264) | Peat permafrost microbial communities from Stordalen Mire near Abisko, Sweden - Palsa_T0_3 | ecosystem: Environmental > Terrestrial > Soil > Palsa > Peat permafrost | place: Sweden: Abisko...
CAGCACCGGCAATCGATGCGTTTGCCACAAACTCTCGACGTATGCATAGTGGAAGGGCTCATCGAATCCTTCCCAGAGCGGCAGCAACCCGCTATACAGGCAGGCATTCAAGACGCCGAGGATCAGAGTCAGCTTACGGACCCGCACAGGCAGAAGCGAAGTTTAGCACGCAGTGAGCGAAACCCCGACGCTCTGGCTTAACGGCTCCCTAATATAAACATCACCACTCCGAACGCCCCAATCGCAATTCCGCCGATACGGTTCATCCACAGCATCGCCCGGTCGTTGAAGCGCTCGCGGAAATGGTTGGTGATCCCCGTCAGGATCAGCCACCACCCCATCGATCCGGCGAAAATGCCCCCAATCATAATCAGCGTCAGCCACGCGGGGCGATGCTCGCTCAAGCCCAACACCGCCAGCACCGCGAGAAACGAAAGAACCGTGGTGGGGTTTGTGAGGTTCAACAGGAAGGTGGTGACGAAATCGGAATGGTCCGCGCGGGCGGCGACCTGCTTCGATAGCGATTCAGGCCGCTTGAAGTAATACCAGATGCCGAGAAGCACCAGCAGGATACCGCCGAATAGCCGCAGCTTCGATTGTTCCCGAATCAGAAAGCCGATCACGATGCTGATGCTGAATCCGGCAATCGCGCCATAAAACGTATCGGCGGACGCGGCGCCAAAACCCGAGACGATGCCGGCCCGCCAGCCTTTCGTGATGGTGCGCGAAACGCACAAGACGTTGACCGGGCCCACCGGCGCCGAAATGGCGAAACCAGCGGCGATGCCCCTTAGGAACAGATTGATTGCGTGCATCGCGACCCGCTAAGCGTTCTTTCGATCGTGCATAATCCAGAATAGAATGCCTGAGGCCGCCGATTATTGGCTTTCCCGATTCCTGTTCCAACGCGGGCTCGCCTTGGTCTATTTAATCGCATTCCTGGTGGCGCTGAACCAGTTCCGGCCGCTGCTCGGCGAACACGGGCTGCTGCCGGTTCCCAACTTCGTCAAGCAGGTTCCGTTCGCCGATTCGCCCAGCCTGTTTTATCTGTTCCCCAAAGACGTGACATTCGCGGTGGCTGCGTGGGCCGGCATCGCGCTCTCGCTGGTGGCGCTCACCGGCCTGTCCGGCCGCTTCAGCCTCGGCATCTCCATGGCCATTTGGGCGGCGCTGTGGGCGCTCTACATCTCGTTCGCGAATGTTGGGCAAGTCTTCTACGGGTATGGTTGGGAAACCATGCTGCTGGAGGCCGGGTTCTGCGCGATCTTCCTGGGCGAAGGCGCAACCGCACCCAACATGATTCCGCTGTGGATCTTGCGCTGGATAGAATTCCGCGTGATGTTCGGCGCGGGCCTGATCAAGCTGCGCGGCGATTCCTGCTGGCGCGATTTGACGTGCCTCGATTACCACTATGAGACGCAACCGATTCCAAATCCGCTGAGCTGGTATTTCCACGCCCTGCCGAAGTGGGCGCTGCATGGCGGCGTGGCGTTTAACCACTTCATCGAAATCGTGGTTCCCTTCGGCTACTTTCTGCCGCAGCCGTTTGCCACCATCGCGGGGGCATTGACGATTCTGTTCCAGCTGTTGCTGATGCTGAGCGGCAATTTATCGTTCCTCAACCTGTTGACCGTGGTGCTGGCAATTCCGATGCTCGATGGACGCCTGCTCGCCAGGTGGTTCAACCACGCGCCTGCGCTTCATGAAGCGGGCCGCTGGCATGAGTTCGCCGTTTTGGGATACGCGGGGGTGGTGGTGCTGCTGAGCATTCGCCCGGCCATCAATCTCGTTTCGTCGCGCCAATTGATGAATGCGAGTTTTGAGCCGCTACATCTGGTGAACACTTACGGCGCATTCGGCAGCATAGGCCGGACGCGGTACGAGATCGTGGTCGAAGGCAGCAGCGATCCGGCGATGCTCGATGGTTCCTGGCGCGTGTACGAATTCAAAGGCAAGCCGGGCGACCCCATGCGCATGCCGCCGCAGATTGCGCCATACCAGTTGCGCCTCGATTGGCAGATGTGGTTCGCGGCTATGTCGCGGTATACGGAGGAGCCGTGGTTCGTGAACTTCGCGGCCAAGTTGCTGCAAGGCGACCGCGCGGTGCTCTCGCTGCTGCGCGTGAATCCGTTCCCCGCTGCGCCGCCGCGTTTCGTACGGGCGCGGCTGTATCGCTATCGCTTCAGCACGGCGGCGGAACGAGGGAAATCCGGCGCGTGGTGGCAGCGGGAATTGGTGGGCCTGTGGTTCCCGGCGGTTTCGCTGGACTCGCCGGGCTTCCGCCAAATTCTGGTGGATCAGGGCTGGTTGGCGCCCGCGCCGTGACCCTGCGCCGCGAACCCAGAGCTGTGACCGGCAAAGCTTGCGCCGGCGCCGGACGGACACGGCATACTAATTTTCAACGGATTTTGACGCGCCCGGCGACGGGCTTCGGCCGCTCAAACCGGGTTAACCAGATCAGGTCAATAGGCCGAGGAGTATACGGCTGCCCGGCTAGCAGGGAGTTCTCGATGCCGGGAAAAACCAAATCCAGCCAGCCGCTCGCGTGCGAGGTGTGCGGAGGAACCGAGTTGGTAAGACGTACCGCCACCTAATGCACGAACACCGTCAGGCGCTCGCCCGGAGCGCAAAGACTGCCCCCGGGCGTCGAGCCACCTAAGGCTTAGGAAGAACCGTCCGCACCCAGGCCACCGGTGGTTTCGTCCCTCGGCAAAATTAAGATAAATGTTACCCAGCCGGCCGGCAAGGGTTTTGTGACAGCGTTCGCCATAGATAATCGAGAGCGCCACGCGAACCATGGATACGCAGAACAAACGGCCGCCCGCTAGCGCCCGGCATACACAACCAGGGGCAGCCTGGAGAAACGCTGCACCGCCGGCGAGTCCCGCCGCCACGAAGAAAGGGCGAATTTTGAATGCCGGGCTGAAGTGGAGTATAAAAGGGCTTGACAAGGGCTCTGGCCCGTTTAAAATAAACTTCAGCTAAGCGTTGAATATGTCGGCCGCTTGCGATCACACCCGTACCCAGATTATCGCCCGCCGGGATGGCGTCGATTATCTCGAATGCCTGGATTGCCGTCAGATATTTGAAGCCGAAGATCTGGAACCAGTCAAGGTGGAGGACGACGAAGAGTAGACGCGCCCCGTGCGTGCACGCATAAACCGGCCGCCAGCCGTTGTTGCGGCATCGTGCCCTCTCGACTGACAATCCAGGTGCGGGGTGGTGAAAACCACTGCGGTGGCGCGCCTATGCTCAACGTGATCGAGACCAGGGCGATTCCGATCGCAGCCATGTTGCGGCTGAGAGCCAAAAAGCCACGCGGATGTCTTGCAGGAACGACATCTGCCACATTTTTATCGGTGACGTCGCCCCTCATCTCTACCCGTCATTTAGCCGAGCGCATCGAACAGCGAGCTGGGCGGCGAAGCCGTTGGCGCGATCCCGAAGAGCGACTGCATCTCTTCCGCCTGCAAGTCGCTCTGAAGCTGATTGGCAAGCGATGCGGTGGGTGAAGTCGCAGTCGGGCTTGGACCGCTTGCGCCAGATTCCGCGGCCGTGCGGGCAGTTGAATCCGCCGCGGCCAAAAGAGATGCCAGAGGATACAGAATAGAGGCAAGCGTGGCGGTCTCGGCAGTGCTTTCATTTCCAAACAACAGACCCGTTTCCTGCAATTTCAGAGCCTGGCTGCTGAGATCCACCAAGTCGCTGGTTGGCGCATTCTCGATCGCCGTCTGGACCGCAGGAGAGGACAAAGTGGCCGCAAGCTGAGGCGATCCGGCGCCAGTGAGACTCTGAACCAGGTTGGAAATGCTGAAGCCATCTGTAGGTACCGGTCCCATCGCTGAATACCTCCAGGATTCATATCGGCTGCGACAGGAAATGTTTGAGCGTGAAATTTTCCGTCGTCGGATCACCTACCAGGTTACCCGCCGATTAAATCGCAGCGCAGCGCTACTGAGGGTCTGCCGAGGGAGCCGCGGCCGTTAAGAGCTGAGGAAGCGCATGCGAACGCAACCCTACTAAGGAAGCGGGATTCGGATTCAATCGCAACGCAGCGCCACCATTGGGTCTACCCGCGCAGCCCGGCGTGAGGGCACAAACGCTGCCGCGAGCGAGGCTGCGCAGAGGAGCACGATGACGGCGCAGTATGTGAGCGGGTCGCTGGGCCGCAGGCCGTACAGAAATGACGCGATCCATCGCGTGGCGGCGAGCGAGAGCGGAATACCCAACGCCAGACCGGCGGCAAGCATCCGCAAAGCGTCGCGAATCACGGCGCCAATCACCTGATTCTGCGCCGCCCCCAGCGCCACGCGGATTCCGATCTCGCGGGAGCGCTGCGCCACAGCGTACGCCAGCACGCCGTAAAGGCCCATCGCAGCCAGCAGCATCGCCATGATGCTGAAGAGCGTCGAAATCACCGCGAGCATCCGCTCCGGAGAGAGCGTGCCGGCAATCTGCGCCTGCAGCGTGCGCATATCGAAGAGCGGCACGTTGCTGTCGATCTGGCGCTCCAGGCCGCGAAGGTCGTTGAAGACTCGCGACGGGTCGCCGGCGACGCGCAGATCGATCGTCGCCGAGCGAAAATCGCCTTGCAGCAGCGGCATGTAGACCACTACCTGTTTCGGTTCGCGGAGCTCGCGATAAATGGAGTCGCGGACCACGCCCACCACTTCCACCGGCCGGTCGCCGCCAATCGTGAAACGCTCCCCGACGGGGTCGCGGCCCGGCCAGAACTTCTTCGCCATCGCCTCGTTGACCATCGCGACGGGCGGTGCGCCGGCGCCATCTGCCCGCGTGAATTCGCGGCCGCGAGCCAGGGCAGAGCCGATGCTTGTGAAGTAACCCGGCCCCACCGCATTGAAATACGCTAGCGGTGTTTCATGCAGAGCCGGGCGATAACTGGGAACCGCGACCGTATACAGCCATAGGTTTCCGGAGAGGGGGCTGACCAGCGCGGCGCTCACCGCTTTGACGCCGGGGATCGCTTCCGCGCGTTCCAGCAGATTCGAGAATAGCGTGCGCGACTGCGCCTCGGTGTAGCGATTCGCGCCGGGGTTCAGAGATGCCAACATCACGTCGTCCGCCTGGAAGCCGGGCTGGATGGATTGCAAGTTATGCAGGCTGCGCAAGAGCAGCCCGGCCCCCGCAAGCAGCGTTACGGACAGCGCCACTTGCCCCACCACAAGTAGTCCGCCCAGATTCCTGCGGCGGCGTCCCGAGCCTGCGCCCTGATTCTTGAGCGCGTCGGCAACGCGGGCCTTGAGGATCGCGGCCGCTGGGGCCAGGCCGAATAGCACCGCGGTTGCGCACGTTATGGAGAGCAGAAAAGCCAGCACTACCCAATCGGGCCGCGCGTCGATGTGGTTGCCGGGAGTCGCATCGGCAAGCTGAAGCAGCAGGTCCGCCATCCAGACGGAGAGCAAAACGCCGCATGCCGCGCCGCCCGCCGCAAGCAGCAGACTCTCCGCCATCAGTTGGCGCACCAGTACCCACGGGCCGCCTCCCAAGGCGATGCGAATGGCGATCTCCTTTCTTCTTCCGGTAGCGCGCGCGAGTAGAACGTTGGCCACGTTGGCGCAGGCAATCGATAAGAGCAGCGCGGCCAGAAAGAGCAGAATCCGCAGGGGCCGCTCGTATTCGAGCCGCAGATCGGTGAAGCCCTGGCTGCCATCCGCCACCAACAGGCGGCTGCGCGGACCGGGCGCGCCGTGCCGGCTGGACGATTCGAAAGTAAACTTCCGGTGCGCCACCGGAAGTGGGGCAAAGCGTGCGTCCAGCGCCGCTTCGGCCTGCGCGCGCGAGACGCCGGTTTTCAGGCGGCCGATGAATTGCAGCCAGTCGTTCCACTTCAGAAACGGCGGCTGCAATTTGGCGTCGACCGGCCGCGAGGAGATTTCAGCCGCCATCATTAAAGGAACGTAGACTTGGACGTCGCCGCCCTGCTGCGTGCCGCCGAAGCTTTCCGGAGTCACTCCCAGAATGGAATACGCGCGGCCGTTGATGCGAAGTTGGCGGCCTGCCACATCGGGCGCGGAGCCGAATCGCCGATGCCACAAGCCGCTCGCGATGACGCAGACCGGGCTGCCGCCGGCGTTGCGGTCGTCATCCGGCCCAATCAGGCGGCCGGCTTGGGGCTGCACGCCGAGAACTTGAAAGTAATTGCCCGAGACGAGTTGGCCGGAAACGCGCTCGGTGGCTTCATCGCTCGACAGATTCATGTCGGCCGGATAGACCGCGGCCAATCCGGCAAGAACGCCGGGAACGGCTCGAAACGTGAGGTATTCATCATAGCCGAACGTGTCGAAGATGTTGCCTTTTTGGGAGATGTATCGAAGCAGGACCAGCTCGGAGGGCTGATGTACGGGTAGCGGACGGAGAATCACCGCGTTGGAGACGGAAAAAATCGCCATGCTGGCGCCGATGCCCAAGCCAAGCGAGACAATGCCAGCCGTGGTGAGGGCGGGAGAGCGCCGCAAACCACGCCAGGCGTAGCGAAAATCGTTCATTTGGCCTCCGTTGCTGGAGCGGCCGGGCGGCCGCGGATCTAGCCATTTCGACGGAGGCTAGGGGAATTCGTTAGCGGGCATTCATATTAGAATTGAGTGTCCTTACACGATGCGCGGCATTCAATTGCAGTTACTCACTCCGCTATGCTCCGCCATCGGCACGACGCCGCTCGAGCCGAAGGGCGTAGTGTATACGAAGCGTTGGGTGGTGGACTTGCTTCTGGATTTGGCAGGCTATCTTCCGGAGAACAACCTGGTCGACGCCATAGCGGTGGAACCCTCGGCGGGAGCCGGCGCGTTTCTTGGCCCCATGATCGAACGCCTGATAGCGTCCTGCCAGAAACTCGGCCGGCCGCTGTCGGACTGCCGCGATTCGCTGATCGCTTTTGAACTCGATCCCGCAAGCGCCGAGCGTGCGAAGGAGCTTGCGATTGGCGCGCTGACGGATCGTGGTCTTGATCGGCCATCGGCCGAAGCCATGGCCGCACACTGGGTACGAAACGAGGACTACCTTTTTGAAGCCACGGATATCGAAGCAGATTTCGTGATTGGCAACCCGCCATACGTTCGTCTGGAGGAAATTCCCGAAAGTACGGCTGCCACTTACCGCAACGCTTATCCAGCCATGACGGGCCGGGCCGACCTCTACGTCGCATTTTTTGAAGCGGCCCTTCATCAACTCAAAAAAGACGGTGTCTGCGCCTTCATTTGCGCCGACCGGTGGATGCGCAACCAATACGGGGCGGGACTTCGCAAACTGATCGCTTCGGGATACGGAGTGGAAACAGTAATCGAGATGCACCAAGCCGACGCTTTTCACGATGAAGTGGATGCCTATCCGGCAATCACCGTGATCCGGCGGCGAATACAGGGACCGGCTATCGTAGCGAGCGCCGGGCCGGAAGTGGAGGAGGCTCCTTCGCGAGCCGTGTCGGGCGCGCTCCGGGCAACCGCTCGGGGCGAATGTCCCCCGTTGCTTCCCGGCCTTCGAACGGCAACTGTGAATAGCTGGTTTAAGGGCACAAACCCTTGGCCCTGTCACTCCCCGGAGCAGTTGGTTCTGTTGCGCGAATTGGAAGACCGTTTCCCCGCCTTGGAAGCCTGCGCCAAAGTTGGAATCGGCGTGGCCACCGGCAACGATAGCGTGTTCGTCACCAAAGATACCGGCATCGTGGAACCTTCGCGCCTCTTGAAGCTTGCACTGGCTAAGGATATTAGCTCGGGAAAAATGGAGTGGTCCGGCCATTATCTGGTTGACCCGTGGAATGGGGAGGGTCTTGTCGATCTGGAACGGTATCCAAAACTGCGAGCCTATTTCGGCAAGAATGCAGCCGTACTGAAGAAGCGTCACACAGCCACGAAGAATGCGAGGGGATGGTATAAAACCATCGATCGCGTTTCACATGCCCTTACAGCGGCGCCCAAGCTATACATCGCCGATATCAAGGCCGCGCTCGATCCGGTGCTGGACACAGGTGAGACGTACCCCCATCACAACCTGTATTTTATTCAGTCGGAGGATTCGCGTACCTTCCCCGAAAGACGTATCTCAGATTCAATCGAATGACTTGAGAAAGGCGTTTCAAGAACGCGACAGAGGGAGGGCGACGCGGATCGCACTGGAGCTTTACGGGATCGACGCTGCACGGATGGAGACCGCGCTTGGACATGGACAGGCGCCTGCAGAAAGCCGTTCAGAGCTACTGGGACGCTCGCGCGAAGAATAAGGAGAAGCAGGTTAGTCCGGAAAGATCGACGCCGGCACGCGAGGCGAAGTGACGGGCGGTACTCAGATGGGCGCGCTCGAGGTCTTAGTAGCAGATATACTCTGCGATGCCGGAATGAAAAAACTCGATATCCGCACGCGAACAGCGCTGGAGTTGCCGGGTTACTTCAGAGCGACGAAGAAGTGGGATCTCATGGTAGTTTCCGAAGGCCAGTTGGTGATGGCGATGGAGTTCAAATCGCAAGCCGGCAAGTCAATTGGCAATAATGTAAATAATCGCGCCGAGGAGGCCGTCGGTAGCGCCAAGGATATTTGGACCGCCTACCGTGAAGGGCGTTTTGGGCAATTTCTCGCTCCGTTCCTTGGGTACTTCTTTCTGTTGGAAGATCGTCAGAGCGTCAGAGCGCCCGTTTCGAACAAGGAGCCGTACTTTCCGGTAGATCCGGCGTTCCGTAGGGAGCCGAGAGAGAGCTCGCCAGACTCGCGGCGTTATCACGGCGTCTCATATAGCGCCCGGTATGAGCTGCTCTGCCGCCGGTTAGTGCTCGAACGGCTATACAGCTCGGCCTGCTTTCTGATGGCGACGAATTCACAGAAAACCCAGATCACGCAGCCTGCCGACGATTTGAATTTCCACCGCTTTGCCGCATCGCTGCGCGGGCATGCCGTGACATTTCTGGGCGGCCGCTAGCGCTTAATGCAACTCGGGCTACATCTGATCGATGGAGGCGCAGCACAGGCGATTCCCGCTCCCGGCGGCGAAATTGGCCGATCTGCCGCAATTACTCCAGTCCGGTCTTTGCCGCCGGTCCTGACTGCAAAAACACCGGCGGGCAAGACCGCCGGCGCTACCGGGCACCTACCTGACGTTTGTCATCCCTCACTGGTGACACTCCACACTGGTCTCCATTCTCGATTCGGCGCAGCATGAATTCAGGAGGCAATCATGCCAGTCGATCAACCAGTCGCTGAACTACAGTGCATCACCAAGAACTACGGCGCCGTCACCGCTCTCCATGGAATCCATCTCACTATCGAGCCTGGAGAGCTCGTCGCCCTACTCGGTCCTAATGGCGCCGGGAAAACCACCGCCGTCCGCATTCTGCTGGGGCTCACGCCGGCCACATCCGGCCGAGCCGCCATCTTCGGACATCATCCCGCCAGCCGCGAAGCTCGCCTTCGCCGCGGCGCGCAGCTGCAAGTCGCCAAAGTGCCGGAGACGCTGCGCGTCCGCGAGCATATCGAGCTATTTTCCAGCTACTACGAGCACCCGCTGCCCTTCGCGGAAACCATCGCGGCCGCGGGTCTTAAGGGCATCGAGAACCGCCTGTTCGGCGATCTCTCCGGCGGACAGCGCCAGCGCGTGCTCTTCGCGCTCGCCATCTGCGGCAACCCGGGCCTGCTGCTGCTGGATGAGCCCACCGTCGGGCTCGACGTGGAAGCCCGCCGCGGCCTTTGGGCGCAGATCCGCGAATACGTCGCGCGCGGCGGCAGCGTGCTGCTCACCACGCATTATCTCGACGAAGCCGACGCGCTGGCGAATCGCATCGCCGTCATCAACCAGGGGCGCATCGCCGCCGAAGGAACGTCCGCCGAAATCAAGGAGCGCGGCGCTGCAACCGGCCTCGAAGATGCGTTCCTTGCCATCATGAAAGAAAGTTCCTTACAGGAGGTGGCATAATGCTCCGCATCTATTGGATGGAAAGCAAAACCGAGTTTCTGAAGTTCATACGCATGCGCGCTTACGTGGTATTCACGGTGCTATTCCCGTTGATGTTCTACTGCTTTTTCGGGCTCTCGATGGGTCAGCAACAAAGCATGGCCCAGCAGGATGGCCCCAACTCCATGCCGCCGATGGCGCGGTATCTGCTGGCAACATACGGCGTGTTCGGCGTTATGGGCGCCATGCTTTACGGCTTCGGAGTGGGCGTGGCCGTGGAACGCGGACTCGGCTGGCTGGAACTGAAGCGCGCCAGCCCCATGCCACCGGCCGCGTACCTCATCGCAAAAGGCGTGGTGTCGCTGTCGTTCGGCGCGCTGGTGGTGGTGCTGCTGTTCGCGATGGGCGCGGCGTTCGGGGGCGTGCGCATGCCGCCGTCGCAGTGGCTGGAACTGGCGGCAACGCTGATCGCCGGAGCCATTCCGTTCTGCGCGCTCGGGCTGATCATCGGAAACCTCGCCGGTCCCAATTCCGCATCGGCAGCGGTGAACAGCATCTATATGCCGATGGCCTTCTGCGGCGGGCTGTGGATTCCGTACGACTTTCTACCCCACGGCATCCAGCAGTTCGCTGTGTTACTGCCTACATTCCACTTCGCGCAACTCGCACTGGCCGTGCTGCACGCGCCTATCCAAGGGTCGATTAGCTCGCACGTGGAGGCCCTGGCCGCGTTTACTTTGATATTTTCCGGATTGGCCTGGATTCTGCAGGTGCGCGGACGCGAGAAGATGTACGGATAGGCGCCATGCGACTGCTACCCAAAGATCAGGACTGGACCCCGTACGCGTACCTGATCTACCTGCTGTTTTTCGCGACCGCGCCGTTATTCTATCCCATGCCGGCGTGGCAGACCGCAGCGACGGTCGCGGCCACACTGGTTTTCCTTCCGCTGTACTTCTGGGCATACTGGCTGCGCGGCTACAAGGCTCTGGGGGTGATCGGCTTATTCGTCCTGATCGGCAGCCTGTTCGCCCCCATCAACCCTGGCGCATCGGTCTTTTTCGTTTACGGCGCCAGCTTCCTCGGTAAAGCCTTCGACACGGCGGCAGCCTACCGCCTGCTGGCGGCGATGCTGGCCTTGATTGCGCTCGAATCGTGGATCTTTCAATTCTCGCCGTACTTCTGGATACCGGCACTGGTCTTCACCGCGTTGATCGGCTCCGTGATCGTCCAGCAGATGCGCGGAAAGCGCTTGAATCAGGCGCTGGTCATGGCGCAGGACGAGGTGGCGCACATGGCGCAGATAGCCGAGCGCGAACGCATCGCGCGCGACCTGCACGACATCCTGGGACACACGCTCTCGGTGATCATTCTCAAATC
>Ga0302326_10028336_pt1 | contig 11272 bp, 12 predicted proteins | sample Palsa_T0_3_FD_202264 | JGI IMG/M metagenome (GOLD analysis project Ga0302326, IMG submission 202264) | Peat permafrost microbial communities from Stordalen Mire near Abisko, Sweden - Palsa_T0_3 | ecosystem: Environmental > Terrestrial > Soil > Palsa > Peat permafrost | place: Sweden: Abisko...
CTCGATGCTGTAAGCCATCTGGACGTTCGGCTCGGTCCCGAAGTGGTTCTCGCATACCCAGGCCATCTCATTGCCGTTCACCTGAACAGTGAGCATCTTGATCTTCAGGATGGACTGGAACATGTCAAACGCGTCGCCAGTGGCGGCATCGAAGCCCTGCTTTTCCGCAGTACCCACCGGGTCGAACATCCGGACGTCGCCGGGCACGATCGTCCGCCACGACGCCACCCATTCTTCCTTCTTGCCCGCGTTCCACAACTCTGCGTGCTGAGCGGCGTGCGCCAAACGCGCCGCGCGGCTGGGGATTTTGCTCATCCTGCCGAACCCTTCTGCTCGTCACGCCTGACTTCTCGGCAGCTAACATAGCGTGTTCCCAGTTCGGTATGACGGCCCTCGCACCTCTCGATCGCCAACATCCGAGGAAGGAGCATAAATGCGGGTCCGCCGGGTTATCACTGGCCACAATGGTCAGGGGGAAACAGTCTTTGTCGACGACGGGTACGTCGAACCGACCACCGTCGCATTGTCGACGACCGAGTATCACGAGTTGTGGCGCGCTGACGCGCCTTCGCAATTCCCCGACCGCGGCGAAATCGGTGCCAAGACCACTTTCTTCCCGGGTCTCGGCGGTTACCGGTTTTTCATCTTGACCATCCCGCCGGGGGACGGCCACGCAAATCTCGAAAACGTTGATCTGGAAGCCGGTCTTCGCGAATTGCAGGAGAAGCTGCCAGGAGTCCTGGAGACCAACGAATACGACAATCCCGGTATGCACACCACCGACACGGTCGACATGGAGATCGTGCTGTCGGGTGAAGTCGTTCTGGAACTCGACAATGGCGTGGAACGGACGTTGAGCACTGGCGACGTCAACATTCAGAACGGCACGCGGCACCGTTGGCATAATCGCGGCTCGGAGCCGGTCATGATGGCCGTTGTCATGGTCGGCGCCAGCCGTGGGTAGCCGATTAGGCAACTAGGACAAGCTGACTCGCCAAAGCGGTCAGGCGTGGGCGAGCGCGGGCGGCTTGACGGCGTCGGGGTCGGGGTTGGCCAGCGGCAGGCCCATGAAGCGACGGGCGTTGTCTCCCATGAAGTCATAGGTTCGCCGGGTGTCCATGCCCTCGGCGTACTGCCAGTACCGCTTGGGTTCGGCCAGGCCTTCGGGATGCGGCCAGTCCGAGCCGAACATCACCTTGTCCCATCCGACGGTCTGCACGACATCGGCCACCGAACCCTCCCAAAACGGGCTCACCCAGACGTTGCGGCGGAACACCTCGTGCGGATGCTCGGGGAAGTTCTGCGGCATCTTGTTGTATGTCGACTGCAAATCATCGAATAGCGGCTTGATCCACGCGCTTCCGTTCTCCACGCTGGCGATGCGCAGTTTCGGGAACCGGGTCAACGTGCCGTGGCAGATCAGGCTGGTCAACATGTCGGCGATCTCGCGGTGACCCAGCGCCGTCCACTTGAATGCCGACATTTCGAACGCGCTACTGGTCGACGGCGGTTCCCACTTGTCGATGTACTCCTGCAGCGGAGGTTGGCTGGCGTGCAACACAATTGGTAGCCCCGCGTCCTCGACGTCGCGCCAGAACGGATCGAACTCGGGCAGCGCGGGGGAGCGCCACCCCTTGTAGCCGTTCACCGGTGCAGGCTTGATCAGCGCGACTTTGGCGTCGTTGTCGAGCAGGTAGGCGAGTTCGCGTCGGGCTTCGTCGACGATGCCGAGGGTGAGTACCGGTGTGGAGTAGATCCGGTTGGCGTGGCTGAAGCCCCAGTGCTCCAGCATCCATTGATTCAGGGAGTGGATGATCGCCGCCGTCAGATCGGGATCCTCGGCGGCGGAATGCTCGACGAGGTTGGCGAGCGTCGGGTAGTTCAGGCACGCCTCGACGCCCTGGCGGTCGAGTTCCGCGATCCGTTCTTCGGGGTTGCGCGCGCCTGGCGGGGTGTCAATGCCGCGGCCGGACATCTCCCGCATCGACAAACCCTCCGGGTTCTGACCGGAATAGAACTTCTCGTGCGCGCCCGGAGCGGCGACCCGGTCGAACGTCGGGTTCGGCATGTAGTCGGTGATCTTGTTCAAGATCGCGATACGAGTGTGCCGGCCCATCTGGACGAACTGCACCTTGGGCGCGAACTCCTTCGGCAGGTACCGGGTCAGCGCGTCGGCGGTCTCGTACATGTGCTGATCGGCATCGAAGATCGGTGCGTCTTTGAACTGGGTCATCGGATTGCCTCTCGCGACTCGACATACGGCTCGTTTAAGAGCTTGGCTGAACTTGACGGTTGTGTCAAGTCTGGCTGATGCAGCGCGGTAACTGGTATTTGAGCTGTGGTGATTGCAGTTGACGATACTGTCATATAAAGTCGCCGCATGACGGTGACCTCGGCTTCGCCCGCCGAACGGCAACTGGACGCCACCCGCGGTGAGCGCACCCGCTCGGCGATCCTGGATGCGAGTCGTCGTCTCTTTCTGGAACGCGGCTATGCGGGCACGCCGATCAATGCGATCACCGAGGCGTGCGGCATCTCTCGGGCCGGCTTCTATACCTACTTCAAGGACAAGCGCGAGATCTTCAACGTGCTCGGCAAGAACGCCTACCGCGAGGCCCTCGCGGTCATCGCCGAGTGGGCCGAAGCCGGCGAACCGTTCGGGCCGGCCGACATCCGGGCCTGGGTCGGCCACTACTTCGACTACATGGACCACCACGGCGCGTTCGTGCTCGCGTCGACGCAGTCGGCGCCCGACGACGACGACTTTCGAAAGTCGCGCAACCGCATGGTGACCCGGGCGTCGTGGAAGCTAGGGCAAGCGATCGCCGGAAATGGCGCGCATTCGCCAGACGTCATCGGGGTCGCGGTGATGGGCCTGCTGGACCGGGCCTGGCACACGGTCCACCGGCAGACCGTGGCCGTCGACCGCGACGAAATGATCGCGGTGGTCGCCGAGATGATCGTCGCGATGGCAACGCCTCTCGCGTCGTGACCCAGCCGTCGCTGGACGCGCAGGACGTCGTCGAGTTCATCCGTGCCAATCACCGCGTGTTTCTCTTCTGCCGCGACGGCGCCCGACGTCCGATCGGCTATGCCATGCGTTCGGTCGCCTATCGCTCCGCCACCCGTTGCCTCTACTTCGCCACCTATGCCAAGAGCGCGAAGGTCCAACACCTGCGCTCGGCTCCCGAGGTCGCATGCTTGATCGGCGACGACGAGGGTTGGGTCTCCGTTGGTGGCCTCGCGCGTGTCTACCAACCGTCCGCAGCCGAGGTCGACGAACTCATCGGCGAAAGTTCACCGGATCAGCGCGTGCCCGAGTCGGTCGTGACGAAGGTCCGCGACCGCCTTCTCAGCGGCAAGCGGTGCTTCATCGGTCTGACGCTCACCGAGGTCCGCGCTGCCGATCTCCCCGATTGACATGCCTGATCCGCACAGCAGCGGCCCGGTTGCGATGGCCGAGGAAGAACTAGCCGAGTTCTTGGCGCAGGCGCCGACCGGCGCGATCTGCGTCGTCGACGCCGACGGCCAGTTGCTGGCCTTACCGGCGCGGGTGGTCGACTTCGACTCCGCCACAATCGCCGTCACCGTTGACGGCGCGAATGGCGACGCCACTCAATCCGCTGAGATCCAGGCCTGCGTCGTGGCCGACACCTTCACCGCCTATCGGGATATTCGTGGTGTGATCGTGCAGGGCACAGCGATGTGGCCACCCGCGTCGGATGACGTGGCCACGCTGACGGTCAGCCGCACGCTGACGTTCTCGTTCGCCAACGCATAACCGTCCGGAAGCTGCGTTAGCGCACCCGGTCGATCAACGCCTCGGCATCGGCGACGCTGCGCAATAGATCATTGAGGTGGGTGCAGGTGCTGGTACCCGACAATTCCTGTCGGACCCGGAAGTGCAAGTCTTGCAACGTCATTCCGGCGATTCGCTCGGCGCTTGCGACGGCTCCCGGGCATTCCCGCCACGGCAGCACCCGAGGTGTGGCCCGCGAATCGACGATGACCCCGGTGTCGGAGTCCACGACGGCGTCGAGAGTGTACTCGTGGATGATCGTCTCCACCCCGTCGCTTCGCACGTAGGTGTCGCGGAACATCGCATCGATGCCGACTCGGCCGGCGCTTTCTTGATGGACGTCGATGCGGCGTCTGCGGCGCATGGCGTGGCGCGGCAACGCCGACACTTGATGCCAGGCAAAAGGGTCGTCCCCGTCGTCGAGGTCGGGAGCCTTTGGGCCGGTGACGATCACGGGATCGCCCGCCTCGAAGGACGTCAGCAGCAGCCCGCCGGACGCAAAGCCCGCGCACTGGTCGGCGACCGGCAGGTACCCCGACTTCGCCACGTCCCCAAGCAGGTTCGACGCCGACAGCGCATGGCCGGATATCAGCGTGGCGACGGGAACGTCGTCGAGCAGCGTGTAGCGGAGGTCGCGGGCGTGCCGCAGCTCGGGGGCCGCCTTGTCGGCCGCGGCGCGGAACCCGCTCATCGCGGGTGCGCCCGCCAGCCGGGACATCGCGGCGACCGGTGGTGTCACTTCGACGTGACGGACGACGCGGGCGATCAGCTCGATGGTGGCCGAGAGCGTCGCCGAGCCGAGCTCGGTCACCGTTCCGTCGGCCGCCGTCCACAGATCGCGCGCCCGTCCGTGCAGATACACCGGGTCTAGTGAGCCCTCGTCGCGGGTCATGTCGATCGACGTGGTGCGGCGCGCGGACCGGGGACGACGCGATGGATTACCGGTCGTGGGCTCATGCACGCCGTGCAGCGGATGAAGTCCGAAGGGCGGGGAGCCCAGGTCCGTCACCGGATGGACTTTAGCTGCCCAAGGCCGGTCGGAACGCGAAGGTCAATAGCGACTGGCCGCCGTCGGTCTCCAGCGTGGTGGTGGTCGACACCAAGGGCTGGCCGATCCGTAGCTCGGCCGGGTTCGCCTCGACGATCAGCGTCTCCACCAGCACGCCTTCGCTCAACTCGACGAAACCCACCACATAGGGCCGGAATAGGTCGGGGGACCGATTGCCCTTGTACGGCAACGGTGGCGGGAACTCCTGCGTGGTGTAGGTGTAAAGCGTTCCTTCGGTGGACAATTCGATCGGCTCGATGTCGTCCTGGATTTCGGGGTCGCCGTCAAAGAGCTCGGGCCGCTCGGCCGGGAACTTCACCGCGCCCGACGAACGCCGGCGCGACGCGAACAGCACCGCGCGGTCGCCGTCGACCCGGAACAGTCCCTCGGTGATCAGTGCGGTCATCTCAGGCCACCTCGATGACCATCGCGGCACCCATGCCGCCGCCGGCGCACATCGACAGCACGCCGATACCTCCACCGCGCCTGCGCAATTCGTAGATCGCCGAGGTGACCATCCGGGCGCCCGTGGCGGCGATCGGGTGGCCAAGGCTGATCCCCGACCCGTAGACGTTGACGATGTCCTCGTCGAGACCGAGTTCGCGGGCACACGCCACCGCCTGGGCGGCGAACGCCTCGTTGATCTCGAACAGCGCCACGTCCTCGAGCTTGCGGCCGGCCAACTCGAGCGCTTTGGGAATGGCGGTGATGGGTCCGCTGCCGGTGCGGTTCGGCGCCACCCCGACCGCGCTCCACGAAAGGATCTGAGCCAGCACGCCGCTCGCGGTGTCCGGGGCGGCGAGTGCCACCACGGCAGCGGCATCGTTGATGCCCGAGGAATTGCCGGCGGTCACGGTGAAACCGTCGATCTCGGGATGCAGCACTTTCAGGCCCGCCAGCGACTCCATCGAACTGCCGCGTCGGGGATGCTCGTCTTCGGCGAACGTGATCGTGGTGCCGTCGGCTTGCGGCACCTGGATCGGCACGATCTCTTCGACGAATGAGCCGGCGTCGATCGCCTTGACTGCGCGTTGGTGACTGCGCAGCGCCCACTCGTCCTGATCTTCGCGAGTGATCCCGTACTGCACGGCGCAGTTATGCGCGACGGTGATGGACATATCGAGCGCTGGTGCGTCCGCGGTCGGCGGATGCGACAGCGGAAACCACTGCTCGTAGTCTTCGGCGGACTTGCCGGTGGTGAAGGGCTTGCGCTTCTGCAAGATCGGTCCGGTGGACAGCGACTCCATGCCGCCGGCCAAGATGGCGCGGCTCATGCCGGCCGCGATCTGCCCCGCGCCCACGGCGATCGCCGAGAGGCTGGACGCACATTGGCGGTTGACGGCCAGCCCGGGAACATTGGTCAACCCGAGGTCCACCGCGACGTAGCGGGCGCTGTCGCCGCCGCCTTGCAGGCTCTCAGCCAGTACCAGGTCGTCGAACTCCGTCGCGTCGAGGCCAGACCGCTCCACGACTGCCGCGACGACCGGCTTGGCGAGCTCGATCGCGGGAACGTTTGCCAATGTGCCCTTGCGTGCCGTTCCGATCGGCGTGCGGGCAGCGGCCACGATCGCTGCGCGGGACGTGGTGGTGGCCATGTGTCTCCCAAGATATTCAGAGGTGACGGGCTGCTTGCCCGACGGGCGAGGTCAGTCTATACCGTTAAACAGATATAGATATGTCTGGTCAGGTGACGTTGGGAGCGACCCGTGAAGGTGATCAAGTCCGTGGATGATGCGCTCGCGACGATCGGGGAGGAACTCGGCGTCAGCCGCTGGGTGGACATCGACCAGAGCCGGATCGACGCTTTCGCCGACGTGACGATGGATCACCAATGGATCCATGTCGACGTCGAGAAAGCCAAGGCCGAAAGCCCTTACGGCGCAACGATCGCGCACGGCTTCCTCACGCTCTCACTGATCCCCGGCGTGAGCAAGGACAACTACCGCGTCGAGAACGCCAAGATGGGCATCAATTACGGCCTGAACAAGGTGCGGTTCTTGTCCGCGGTCACCGCGGGTAGCCGCGTCCGGGTCAGGTCCGAACTCGCAGACGCCGCCAAGGTCGCCGACGACACGGTGAACCTGACCGTGCGCCACACCGTGGAGATCGATGGCGTCGACAAACCGGCCGCGGTCGCCGAACTTATCGCTAGGTTCGTCTGGTGACTGGCGGTCCGTTCGACGGCAAGGCAGTGCTCACCGGAGCGGGTAAGTCTCAGGTCGGCCGCAGGCTCGGGCGGACCGGACTGGACCTCACGCTCGAGGCGGTGCTGCGGGCGATCGCGGACGCCGGCCTGAGCGTCGACGACGTCGACGGGATCGCCAGCTACCCGGGTCCCGGTGTGCCCGATCCCGGTTTCTCCGGAGCCACCGTCCAGGAGGTCCGCAACGCACTCGGCCTTCGCTCCCGCTGGTACGTCTCGTCACTGGAGACTGCGGGCCAGATCGGCCCGGCGATCGAAGCATGCATGGCGGTCAGTCTCGGGCTGGCTAACCACGTCGTGGTCTATCGGTCGGTGTGGGAATCCACTGCCGCGCAGCAGGCTGGCGGCGGCCGGGCTTCGGTGCTGTTTGGCGGCGGCGCATTGCCCCCGCACCTGGAGTGGTCGGCGCCTTTCGGCGCATTGTCGGCGGCGAATTGGCTGGCGATGCCCGCCCAGCGCTATATGCACGACTTCGGCCTGACCCGCGAGCACCTGGGCCGCATTGCGATCAACGCCCGCACCAACGCCGGACTCAACCCCGATGCGATCTACCGCGAACCGATGACGGTGGACGACTACCTCGGCGCGCGGATGATCTCCGAGCCGCTGTGCCTCTATGACTGCGACGCGCCCTGCGACGGCGCCACCGCGGTGATCGTGTCCCGCCGTGACTCCGCCAACGGCCTGCCGCGGCACCCACTGACGGTGGAGTCCGTCGGGCCCGGCATGTTCGAACGGGCGACCTGGGATCAGCGCAGCGACATCACCACGATGGCTGCCCACGATTCCGCTGCCACGCTGTGGGAGCACACCACGCTGACTCCCGCCGACGTCGACATGGCCCAGCTCTACGACGGTTTCACCTTCCTGACCGTGATGTGGCTGGAGGCCATGGGCTTCTGTGAGCACGGCAAAGTCGGCGAGTTCCTAGACGACGGTTCGCGTATCGCTCTGGACGGTGCGCTGCCGATCAACACCAGCGGCGGGCAACTGTCCGGCGGTCGACTGCACGGGATGGGGTTTCTGCACGAGGCATGTGTCCAGTTGTGGGGCGAGGGCGGCGATCGGCAGGCCCCCCGCACTCCCGAGGTGGTGGCCGTCGGTGTGGGTGGGGGACCGGTGGCCGGGTCGATGCTGTTGAGCAGCCGGTAGATCGATGGCCGCGGTCGACGACATGACGCTCGGCGACATCGTTGCCGACAATGCGGTGCGCTTTCCCGACGTCGTCGCTTACCGACACGGCCAACGCATCGTCACCCACGCTCAGTTACGGGACCGGGCAGTTCGATTGGTGTCGGCGATGGCCGCGTCCGGGGTGAAGCGTCAGGATCGCATCGCGGTGTTGAGCCGCAACAGCATCGAGTTCGGCGAGCTGAACGCGGCGGCCCAACTCAGCGGAATCATCATGGCCACCATCAGTTTCCGGCTCTCGCCATCAGAGATGGACGATGCGCTGCGGCGCGTCACCCCGTCAATCGTGTTCTGTGCCGAGGAGTTCATACCGGTGATCGCCGATGTGGTAGCCGGCAGGCCGTCGGGGCCGATGCTGGTGACCATCGGGGGAGAGGCCAGGCCGGGGATCGTCGACTACGAGCGATTCGTCGGGCAAGGCCGCAGCGGCGAGCCCGAGTTCGTGGCCCGGCCCGACGACATCGCGTACCTGCTGTTCACCAGCGGCACGACCGGTGCGTCCAAGTGCTGCATCCTCGGACAGCGGGAGATGCGCAGCGTCGCATTCACGATGAACAACGAGATGCGCTGTGGCAGCGCCGATCGCGGGCTGATCAACATGCCGATGTTCCATTTCGGCGCGCTCGGGATCATCGGCGGACTGCATGCTCGCGGCGGAACCGTGGTGCTGCAGCAACAGTTTGACGCGGCCGACGCAGTGCGGTTGATCGTCGACGAGCGGATCACGGTTCTGCACCTGGCGCCGGTCATGCTCAAGGGGCTGTTAGACGAGGTGGGTGACGGCTCGGCGGTGGAATCGGTTCGTACGGTGATCTATTCGGCCGCGCCGATGACCCCGGCCATCCTGCGGCGGGCGCTCGTTGTGCTGCCGGATGCGGGCTTCCTCAACCTCTACGGGCAGACCGAAGTCATCGTCTCTGGACTGCCCCGCGAACTCCACGGACTCGATGAACCGGATGCCGACGAGCTGCTGCGCTCAGTGGGTTTCCCATTTCCCGGCACGCGAGTAAGCCTGGTCGACGAGGACGGCGGCGTCGTTCTCGTGGGGCAGACCGGTGAAATTGTCGTGCACTCCGATTCGATGTTCCGCGGCTACTGGCAGGACGCGGCGGCCACGCAAGCGACGCTGCACGACGGGTGGTGTCGCACCGGCGATATGGGTCGATTCGACGGGCGCGGGCTGCTTTATCTGAAGGACCGTAAGAAGGACGTGATCATCAGCGGCGGCGAGAACATTTATTCGCCCGAGGTCGAGGATGCCGTCAGCGCGGTTGACGGGGTGGCCGCCTGCGCGGTCGTCGGAGTGCCCGACGACCGGTGGGGCGAAGCGGTTTGCGCAGTCGTGGTGCCATGCAGCGGTGCGTCGCCGACGCTGGAGACAGTTCAAGAAGGCGTTCGGCAGCGGCTAGCGCGCTACAAGGTGCCTCGTCGACTGGTGGTGGTCGACGATCTGCCTGTGCTGGCCAGCGGCAAGGTCGACAAGAAGCAACTGCGCGCCGACCTCAAGACCGCGAAAGCGCACGGCGCAACAGTTTGACCATCAATACTGCGGCCCGCTCGTCGCTGTGCGATGCGCTTGCCCCCGTCGGCTCGGACATCCGTCCCAGGACCGCCACGAACACCGCGCTCGCCACATCGGCGTCGACGCCGGGCGGCAGGTCGACGGTGGACAGTAACGCGGCAACCGATTGGAAAATCGCGCCAATGCCGTGATCGACATCCGCATCGGAGAGCTGTTCTGCCACCGTGCCGTCGAACCACGCCCGGATCACGCCGCGGTAGGTGCGATGGAATCGGACGTAGCCACGCATCCACTCAGTCAGCGAATCGGCGGCCATGGCCGGCAGGGCGGCGGCGTGCCCCTCGATCTCGACGACGGCTCGACGGGTCAGCTCGGCGAGGATCTTGTCCTTGGTGCTGAAGTACCGGTACAAGGTCGCACGGCTGACATCGGCAGCCGCGGCGATCTCCTCCATCCCGATGGCGTAGTAGCCGCGTTCGGCGAACAACGCCGAACTGACCGACAACACGTCCTGCGGAATCGGCGAGCCCGCCGCCTCCGTGGCCGCGGGTGTCGCCGCGGCACCGTCGAGGACCGGCGGCGGTGCTTGCACGCGCCCGGTTGTCACCTGCGGTGCCACCGCCCGCAGCACGTCGGCCGGTGTCTCGGGAAACAGCATCAATTGCAATGCGACGGTCAACGACCACGTCACGGTCCCGCGGGCGGGCAGCGGCAACATCGCCCGGTACCGGTAGAGATGAACCATGTGGGGAATCCGCCCCAGTGCTGCGGCCGCATCGTGGGCGTCCAGATCCCGCAAGCGCATTCTCCGCAGCCGATCGGTAACCGTTTCGTGGAACTGGTCGGCAGCCGTGCCCGCATCGATGACCGCCAGCCCGGTGGCTGTGCCGATGCCCGGAAATTCGGCGAACACCGCGGCGTGGGCGTCGTAGATGTCCGCCCATTCGACTAGCCACCGGTGCAATCTGTCGACTCCGTCGACCGTCGGGCCGAGTCCACCGAGATGTTCGCCGTGTGCGATCACGTCGCGTTCGGCCAACGCACTCAGTTCGCCGAAGATCTCTTCCTTGCCGGCGAAGTATTGATACACGGTCGCGCGCGAGGCGTGCGCCGCCTTGGCAATGGCGTCAAGCGAGGTGGCGTGAAATCCGTTGGCCAAGAACACCTCCGCGGCGCACCCGAGTATCCGCTCGCGGGTGTGCAGGCCGCGGCGCCCTACACCGGCGTTGGCGGCGGGGGCATAGCCGGAGCGCCGAGTTGTCATCGGGCCGACGGCGCTCCGGGTAGGTTGCGCTTGGCCTTGCCCGGATAGCCGAAGAACTTCTCGAAGTTGGCGTCGTTGATGGGCTGCGCGCTGTTGCGGGCAGCGGCCGACCGTAGCGCCTCGAGGCGGGCTTGGGCCTTTTCGAGCGCCTCGAGCGGCCCGGATTGCTTCAGGCCCTCCACCTCTCGCGCAGCCGCGGCGATCTCGAGGCGAAGCCGTTCGCCCGCTTCGCCGAAGGTCAACAG
>Ga0302326_10028342_pt1 | contig 11271 bp, 9 predicted proteins | sample Palsa_T0_3_FD_202264 | JGI IMG/M metagenome (GOLD analysis project Ga0302326, IMG submission 202264) | Peat permafrost microbial communities from Stordalen Mire near Abisko, Sweden - Palsa_T0_3 | ecosystem: Environmental > Terrestrial > Soil > Palsa > Peat permafrost | place: Sweden: Abisko...
AGACCTCGTTGAAGGCGGTGATTAGCAGGACCTCGCTCATTGCCACCCCTGCCCCTTCCGCGGTGCCTCTCAACTCCTCGGCGACATCCTCGGAGTAGTCGCGAATCGGCTGGTCATACTTCAGGGCATCTTGTAGGGCTTCCTCTTTCGTCGTGTTCAGATACGTGGAGTAATATCGATAGCTTGAGTCGAGGAGGCGCTTCAGTCTTTCACTGTGATGCTCGCCGTAAGCAAATCCGCGTTCGTAAGGGCTGCCCTTGACCTCCAGAACTTCATATCCAGTCAAAGATGAGGGTTGCACGAGTTTGGAAAGACCCTTCGCGATATATAAATTTGAGAATCACGATTATGTACTACCGCACTCACCATTGTCAAATCAAGGAGATTCGTCTCCTCCGTTGTCAAACCAGGGCGAGAGGGCGCTGACGGGAACTTATCCAACAGACCGGTAGCAGTAAGCCGCCCGTGTCGGACCCCGCTTGCGTCAAGGCAGCGAGCTGACTTGCGACCTTCTACGAGTTGGGGTTGCAGCTGTAGTAGACCGAGTTGAAGTCTATCCCGTTGAACGAGGTGTTGTACCACAAGCCCGAGACGCAGTGGTTGAACATGGTCGGTCCGATACCGGCTCCAGGGTCATATACGTCGATGTCCTGGGCGAGCCAGAGTATTGAGGCCGATTGCTTCACGTCCTCAGTGATCTGCGATATCTCCTCTCCTCGTAGGGTCGAGTTCAACTGGGTATTGCTCTGGTCGATCAGGTTCACTATCGTCTGGTTGTGCATGTTCCCGAACACACCAAGGGAGCTGTCCACAAGGAACTCGTACGCGCTGAAGTCAGCGTAGTAGGTCCAGTTGATTGAGAACATCTCCATCGCAGTGGAGTTGGCTCCCGGTACGCCCTGGAGAGACAGCAGCGAGGGCTGGCTCAGCTCCTGGACGTTGACGGTTATCCCGATGACGGCGAGGTCAGACTTTATGATCGCCGCCACGTCCGCCTGATAGCTGCTCGTGTAATAGTAGTAGTCTATCGCTGGCAACCCCTTCCCGCCCGGATAGCCGGCCTCCGTGAGCAATTGCTCGGCCTCCGTTACGCTGTATGCCGGTGGGAGGATACTGTTGTTGTAATAACCCAGACCCTTGAGGTCGGGCCCCACAACAGGGACCGCGTAGCCGTTGTACACCGTCTGCTGTATCTGTGTTATGTTTATCGCGGCGATCACGGCCTGCCTCACCAACGAGTTGTTCAGTGGGGCCTTCAGCGAGTCCAACGCAACCCACTCAATCGAGCCCGACAGTCCTATGTTCGGGATGTAGCACGACGTACCGCAAGCCTTTACGACGTTCGGGATGTCGTCGAACGAAACGTCCGCAGCCTGGGCCTGCCCTCCCTCTAGGTCCTCAGTGCGGGTGAGTTCGTCAGTCTTGTAGTTTATCGTGATCTGGTGGATCTTTGCCGGCTCGATGATGTAGTTGGACTGTGACGCGGTCAGGTTCTGGGCCCAGTAGTGCGGGTTGGCGACCATAGTCGTGTACTGGTTGGGAACGTACGAAGCGACGTAAGGCCCGTCGCCTACGGTGGTTCCGTTCACGGACATCCAGGCGTTGGGCAGGTTCGTAGCCACTCCTCCGTGCGACTCGACCACGAATGGGTCCACGAAGACCCACGGCGCGGTCTCAATCGTCAACAAGAACGGCGCGAATGGGTTGGTCAGATTGAACTGCACGGCTGAGGCGTTGAGAACTCTGATGTCGTTGCTGGGACTCTCCATCAGATTGATGAGGGTCTGGTTGGTCGGCACGTTCGTAGGTGTATCGAAGGAGTTCAGGTCGGCAGCAGTTATTGTGCCGGGGGTAAAGTACGTGTAGAAGATGAAGTCAGAGGCCTGGTTGATTACCAGGTCCCGGTATATGTTCCACCACAGGACATATGCATTGAACGGGTCGCCGTTGCTGTAATAGACGTCCGTCTTCAGGGTCGCGGTGTAGTTTAGCCCGTTGGCGCTCCCGGTGATTGTCTGGCCCACCACGGGTACTAGAGAGGTGCATGCCGTGTTGTTCTCTGCACAGAAGAACATCGGAAGGTTGGTATTCTGCGCCACCTCGAGGCCGTTATTGTCTTCCACTGTTCCCGGGTCCATGCTCGTAGGGACCGAGGCCTCGTCGATCACGAGCGACGTCGGAAGGGAGCCCGTGGACGTAGTGGAAGCGCTGGAGGAGGACGAACTCGAAGTGCTGCTCGCCGTTGAACTTGGTCTAACTTCGATATACGCTATAGCTGCCACGACTATGAGCACGACTATGACTACCGCGACAATTGCGCGGGAAATAGCGCTTCGGCTTCTATACAATGCCTGAAGTGTCGCCTTTTAATTATATAAAGTTTAGATTTGACTTTACATAACCTTACAAATGTCAGACCTTTATGCGCGGGTCCAGCACGGCGTAAAGGATGTCTGCCGCAAGGTTCGCGAACACTACGCAGATTGTTAGCAGGAGCGTGACGCCCATGACAGAGGGGAAGTCGAAGCTTTGAATCGACTGGTACGCGTACAGCCCTATCCCGGGCCAATTGAATATCGTCTCGACCACGACTGAGCCTCCGAATAGCCCTGCGAGGAGGAGTCCGAGGACCGTCACCGTGGGAATCATGGCGTTGCGCAAGGCGTGTTTGAAGATCACGGCCCTTCGACGGAGTCCCTTCGCATAAGACGCCCTGATGAAGTCCCTCTGGAATACCTCGAGAAGCGACGCCCTTGTGATCCTGCTGACGATGCCGAAGTAGATCAACGATAGCGCGGTGGCAGGGAGGACCAGATGGTCGAGTGCATTGAGGAAGATGGGGATGTTCCCTTTCAGCAGGCTATCCACCAACACCATACCGGTTATGTTCGCGTCGAAGACCATTCCCTGAGAGAGCTGTCCCGAGGTAGGGAATATCCTCCAGACGTATCCGAAGAGAAGTATCACTCCGAGGGCCACGAAAAAGGGTGGCGAAGAGTATGCAGTGAGGTAGAAAGACCGAATGGCGTGGTCGACCGTTCTCCCCTGATACATGGCCGCCAAGACCCCAAGTGGGATTCCGACTACTATTGCGATTATGATAGCCACAATCGCCAGCTCGGCCGTGGCCGGGAAGAAGTGCTCCAGGTCGAATAGGACAGGTCTCCCGGTGCTTGGAACAGTTCCCCAGTTCCCGCTGAGGATGTTGGTCATGTAGTAGTAGTACTGGACATAGACTGGTGCGTTCAGGTGGTAGCGCGCCTCGATCGCGGCGATGGCCCCGGCGGTAGCCCTGGGGCCGGTCCACGCTCTGACGGGATTGGGGACAGTCACGAAAGAGATGATGAACGTGATCAGAGTGACGCCGAACAATACCGGGATCAAGAGCAACACCCTTCTCAGGATAAAGCCCGCAATGCCCGTTTACTATTCACTCACATTTGGTAGCGACTCCTCAGTATTTAGCAATGTTCCACAGTCCGGGTCGCTGCTATGCAGTAGTTGCCTTGGATTCTTTATCTATCGGCTGGAGGACGATGAACCCAGGTTCGCTTTGACGGGGCAAGACCAAAGCGGCGGGGATTTTCAGTCAGGCGGAAAAGAACCGCACGGGGGAGGGCGCTACACCCCGAGGGCGTCGAGAAAGCTGGACGCAGTCGTGAGCATCGCAATCTTCTCGGCCCCCACAGCTGCCTTCGCGGCGATCATCGCGTGGTTTTCCCAGAACCCAATCAGCCCCAATCCCTCGGTCGAAGCCTCGGCCGGAAACCTTGTTGGGCTTCTCACCTCGAATTTTGTGTATGACGGTCAAATCAACATCGAGAACATAGCAGCATCCTCTGTGTTTCTGGTGTTAGCCTGTCTCTATTTCCCAAGACGAATCCGCCTATACCTCCTTTACCTCGTGCCATTCGTCTCGGTGGGCGCCGGCGCTCTGGCGGAGCTCACAGCCATATCGTCACCTTACGCGAATCTCCCCTGGTGCACCAAGTCATGCTCCTTCTATGGGATGTCAGGAGTCGCCAGCGCTATGATAGGGTTCACATTTGCGAGTTTCGTGCTTGCATTCGCTTTTGGCATCTTTCGCGGGAAGAATGGCCAGTCGGCACCGTTGAACCGGGCGCGGATAAAGACAGTACTGCGCGGGCAAACAATTCTGCTGGCAGCCTTTGCAATCTACGTCTTGCTGCTTCTTGTCTTCTCCGGATTGATTGCCCTCCCGAGTGTCCCGTCTTCTGCGTCCACCTATTCTACGGATTCCTGCTTTGTCTTGCTACGTTCGTCCAGTTGAACCGCCGCTACCGCGTCTTTGGTTCGCGTCCACGGCAGGGTCCAGACTGAAGGCCCCGAAGGCGAACAACCCGAGAAACATCACGCGACGGTCTGCATATGTAAGTTTAAAATTCAGTAAACGGAGGCCTGAGTTGCGCCCTGGTAGTATAGAGGCCATAGACCGTACACAGGTTAGTATGTGGGACTGTCACTCCCTCGACCCGGGTTCGAAATCGGACCAATCCGACGAATGTCCCGGCCAGGGCGCTTTTCTCCAACCAAGGGCGCTTTTGCGTCCCTTCAGGCGGAACGGACTCACGCCCCCATGAAGGAGGAAGAACGGATACCCAGGGATACGAGTGGAAGCTATATCGGTCAATTGAGGTATCGATGATGGGAAGAATTTCCGTGGGGAGCGTCGCTTGGAATCTACGAGTAGTGGCATATGTCCCTCCAGGGAGACTTGTTGCGTAATCATGGCAAAGAGGGTGGCCGACTTGGTCATTGAGTCGCTAATAGCGGCGGGAGTGAAGAGGGTATACGGGATCCCGGGCGACTCCCTGAACGGCATCACGGACTCAATCCGGACGCACAGCAAGGAAATCAGCTGGGTGCACGTCAGACACGAGGAGACAGCCGCGTTCGCCGCAGGGGCAGAGGCACACCTTACGGGGAAACTAGTCGCATGCGCCGGGAGCTGCGGACCGGGCAACATGCACCTCATCAACGGGCTCTACGACTGCTACAGAAGCCGGGTCCCCGTCCTCGCCATCGCCGCGCAGATCCCGAGTCGGGAGATAGGGACAGGCTACTTCCAGGAGACCCACCCTGAACTCATCTTCAAAGAGTGCAGCCACTACTGTGAGCTTGTTTCAAACCCGGCGCAGATCCCGCGGGTGCTTGAAATCGCGATTCGTACGGCAGTCTCGCTCCGGGGAGTCTCTGTTCTAGTGCTCCCGGGGGACGTCGCGCTGCTAGAGGCCGAGTCCCGTCGACCGAGCCACCTGGAAGAGCCCACGCCAATAATCCGACCATCAAACGCGGAGGTGGCGCGGGCAGCCGAGATCCTGAACTCGGCGCAGAAGGTCACGATACTGGGAGGGGCGGGTTGCGAGGGGGCCCACCCAGAGCTCATCGAGGCCGCGCGCCTCCTCCAGGCACCCATAGTCCACGCGATGCGGGGGAAGGAGTTCATTGAACATGACAACCCGTATGATGTGGGGATGACGGGGCTACTAGGGTTCTCCTCGGGCTACTATGCGATGATGGACTCGGACGTTCTGCTGATGCTCGGGACAGACTTTCCCTACCAGCAGTTCTACCCGGAGGACGCGAAGGTCATACAGGTCGACATCAGGGGTGAGCAGATAGGCCGTAGGACGAGGGTCGACCTGGGGTTAACTGGTGACGTGAAAGAGACGCTTCGCGCCCTAAACGCGAGCCTCGACCCCAAGAAGGACGGAGGGCATCTGAAGTCCTCGCTCGACCACTACGCGAAGACGCGAAGAGAACTCGACGCGCTCGCGGTAGGGGAGCCGGGGCACCGCCCGATACATCCGCAGTACGTAGCTAAGGTCTTGGACGAAGTCGCCGCAGACGACGCCATTTTCTCGTGTGATGTCGGAACTCCATCCATCTGGACGGCGCGTTATCTGCGCATCCACGGCAGGAGGAGGCTCGTGGGCTCCTTCTCTCACGCGTCGATGGCGAACGCGCTCCCTCAGGCTATTGGCGCCCAGGAGGCCTTTCCTGAGAGGCAGGTGGTAGCCCTGTCAGGGGATGGAGGACTCGCGATGCTCTTGGGCGACCTGCTCTCGCTAAGGCAGTTGAAGCTCCCGGTAAAGGTCGTCGTCTTCAACAACGGTGCGCTAAGCTTTGTCGAGCTCGAAATGAAGGCTGCGGGAATCCTTGATTATGGGACGGACCTCGTCAACCCTGACTTTTCGAAGGTGGCCGAGGCGGCCGGGATTCTCGGGCTCAGGGCCGAGGGGCCGGAGCAGGTGAGGTCCATGCTGACACAAGCGCTGTCTCATCATGGACCAGCCCTGGTTGACGTGGTTGTAAATCGCCAGGAGCTCTCGATACCCCCCAGCATTAGCGCGGAGGTGATGAAAGGGTTCACACTATACATGATAAAGGCGGTCCTCAGCGGGAGGGGCGACGAAGTGCTTGACCTCGCAAGGACGAACCTGTTCAGGTGAGAGATTGGCGCTTTCATGTTTCCTACAGAACTAGTGAATACGGCAGGCCTTCATTAGGAAGGCCGCCATGGACAGCAGCAGGCGTTCAGCCAGGGCGCTCCTTCCTCACCGCTCAGTTGGAGGCGCTCAGGGTACGCCGAGATTGCTGATGTCCAGCAGGACTTCCCTTTCGTTTTCCGACGTGATCAGGCCAAGTGCCCTCATTATCGTCTCTATGTCCTTCTGGCTCTTGCCATCAAGGCGGACGAGGTGGGTCGTCGATGGGTCCGCGCCATGTTCCACCACAAGGTCTTGGGTGTACTTCTCGAAAGCATCAGGGGTGGTCCCGACAAGCTTCAGCAACATGAACTCCCTCGGGAAGTCCTTGTAGACGAGATACAACGGGGCCGATGGTTGTGCTATGGTTTCGTCACTTCGGTGCGCCCTCGGGTGTCCCGATTCTTTGAGAGCCGGTAATAAGTTTCATCTTGACTAGGAGTACGACTCGAACTGTTTTCCCAGTACCGAGACGGCGATCTTCTGCTCCAGCACCTCGTTGGTCCCCTCGTAGATCTGGCATACTCTGGTGTCGAGCAGGTGCCTCGCGGGCCGGTTCTCGAGTGAGTAACCGTTGGCCCCGAACACCTGCACCGCCCTGTTCGCTGAGTCGAAGGAGGCTCTAGCGGCGAAGTACTTTGCCTTCGAGATTGCTATGTCAGCCGAAGACCGTAGGGCCTCATCCCCGGGATTGTCGATGTGCTCTTGCATCCTCTGGGCGGCGTAGACAGTCAGCCATCTGGCGGCCTCGAGGTTTACCGCCATTATTCCGATGTGCCTCTGCACAAGCTGGTGCTTGCCGATGAGCTTCCCGTGCTGGACCCTCAAGGATGAGTAGCGAGCGGCCTCGTCTAGGCAGTCCTTCATTACCCCGACGCAACCGGAAGCCACGCTCAGTCTTCCACTCATCAACGCGGAATAGGCCACCGAGAGGCCTTTACCTTGAGGCCCGAGCATGCTAGATTTCTCGACTGTACAGCTTTCGAGGTAAATCGTCCCCGTGTCCGACGAGTAGAGGCCCATCTTGTTCTCTATCGGCTTCACCGAGAAGCCCGATGAGTCCCCGTCTACGACGAAGGCGCACATGCCTTCAGCCTTGCCCTTGGGGTAGGCGAACAGGATGACGGCGTCTGCGATGGAGCCGTTCGAAATCCACATCTTCTGCCCGTTCAGGACGAACCGACCGTCCTTCTCCTCGAAGCTCGTGCTAAGAGATGCCGGGTCGCTTCCGGCGCCGGGCTCGGTCAGTCCGAATGCGAGTATCTTTTCGCCCTTCGTCCCCGGGGTGAGATACTTGTCCTTCTGTCCCTCGTTGCCCCACTTCTGGATTGTAAGCATCCCAAGAGAGACGTGACCCGAGAAGAATGTCCTGACGCCCGTGCCTTCCCTCCCGATGCGCTCAATCGCAAGCGCGTAGGTCACCATATCGGTCCCCTGGCCGTCGCCGTACTTCCTCGAAATCGGGAGCCCGAGAAGGTGCGCGGCCCCGAACAGCTTCCTCACTTCGCTATTGGGTCGGCGCTGAAGGTAGCTCTGGTCCTCTGAGGGCCGCACCTCCCTGCAGACGCGGTCTACCTGTTCCAGGAGGATCTCCTGCTCGTCCGTCAGCTCAAGGTTGATCTTTGAGATGTTCGCAAAATCCTCTGACAACCTAAGTCCACCTTTCCTTCTTCACCCTGTCCTTGATGTGGGAAATCACCTCTTCCATCGAGGTACCGGGGCCGTAAAGACCGGTTATCCCGAGCTTCAGGAGCTTCGGCTTGTCCTCGCTGGGGATTATCCCACCTCCCACGACCAGGATGTCGCCACCTCCTTTCTGCTCCAGGACCTTCTTTACCCGGGGGAATGCAGTCATGTGCGCTCCGTTCAGCAATGACAGGGCAACGACGTCAACGTCCTCGTCGACCGCCATCTGCGCTACCTGCTCGGGTGTGGGAAGAAGGCCGCTGTAGATGACTTCCATCCCGGCGTCCCTGAAGGCCCTAGCGAGGACGAGGACACCCCTGTCGTGACCGTCAAGGCCGGGCTTGGCCACGAGTATCCTAATCTTCCTCGACTCCTTTCGGGATACCTGCTTCGTCTTTGTCTTCAAGGGATTGCCCCTAGATGAGAAGGGGTTCCTTCCAGCCCCCAAATATCTCCCTGCCGACATCCATTATCTCTCCCAAGCTCGCGTACGACATGACGGCGTCCATCATCGGATAAATCGCGTTGGCATCGGGCTTCTCGTACGCCTTTCGTAGCTTGTCCAAGTGAAGCCTCACCTTTCCCGAGTCCCTCTCCGACCTGACTCTCCGGAGTCTTTCGATCTGCTTCTTCTGTGCCTTGAAGTCGATCTTCAGCGTGTCTATCGGGGCGTCCTCCTTTGCTGTGTATTTGTTCACGCCGACCACTCCATCGAGCCCGTTCTCTGCCCTCTTGGAGAGCCTGTAGGAATTTTCGGCTATCTCCCTCTGAAGATATCCCGACTTTATCGCCTTCAAGAGGCCCCCGGCACTGTCAATCTTGTCGAAGTACCTGTAGGCCTCCTCCTCCAGCTGTTCGGTGAGCCACTCTACGTAGTAGGAGCCGCCGAGAGGGTCTATCACACTGGTCACGCCGGTCTCCTCTGCGATGATCTGCTGGGTTCTGAGGGCTACCTGTACAGCCTTCTCGGTGGGCAGAGCCCAGGCCTCGTCGAACGAGTTGGTGTGGAGCGACTGGGTGCCCCCGATGACCGCCGCCAGGGCCTCAATCGCCGTCCTGACGATGTTGTTGTAGGGTTGCTGCCAAGTGAGCGACGCGCCCGATGTTTGGGTATGGAACCGCATGAGTAGGCTCCTCGGGTTCTTGACGCCGTACTTCTCGCGCAGGACGGTCGCCCATATCCGCCTCGCAGCCCTGAACTTCGCAATCTCCTCGAAGAAGTCCATGGTAGAGTTGAAGAAGAAGCTAAGCCTCGGCGCGAAGTCGTCAACTTTGAGGCCAGCCTCGAGGCCCAGTTCGATGTACCCGAAGCCGTCAGCGAGCGTGAACGCTAGCTCCTGCGTCGCGCTAGACCCCGCCTCCCTGATGTGATATCCGCTGATGCTCACGTAGTTCCACTGGGGCATGTTCTTGGTGCAATAGACCATCATGTCCCTGACAATGCGAAGATGCGCCTCGGGGGGGTAGGCCCATTCCTTCTGCGCGATGTATTCCTTCAGCATGTCGGCCTGAACCGTACCCTTCAAAGCGGTCGGGGCAACCCCAGTCTTTCGAGCTACGGCGGCGTACATACAGGTCAGGACAGCGGCCGGAGCATTGATCGTCATTGAGGTGCTGACCTTATCGAGGGGAATTCCGCGAAATACCACTTCCATGTCGCGCAGTGAGGAGACGTTTACCCCGCACCTTCCAACCTCTCCATGCGCCTTCTCGTGGTCCGCGTCGTACCCGTACAGGGTAGGCATATCGAATGCGATGCTGAGGCCCGTCTCGCCGTGCGCCAGGAGGAGCTTGAGCCGCTTGTTCGTGTCCTCGGGGGCGCCGAACCCGGAGAACATCCGCATCGTCCAGAGCCTGCCGCGGTACATCGAGGGGTAGACGCCTCTGGTGTAAGGGTAGACGCCAGGGAACGAAAGTTCTGGGTACGATTGGTCCGCGATGTCCTCAGGCGTGTAGGAAGGGTTGAGCGGGATCCCGGAAGCGGTCTGGAAGTCTTTCCTGGATTCCCCCGACTTGTCTATCCAGGGGCCGAGGACCTGCTTCTGCCATTGCTGCACCCCCTTCTGTATGTCCTTCATCGCAGCTTCGTTGAACTGCTTCCCTCTTCCCTTTCTCTTGGTGGCGATGGACCGGACTTTCTTGGGCCAGTATGCATCTCCACCGGAGTTCAGCATCGAACTCACCGAGAACAATCCCACAGATAAAGCATATCATAACTGCGAGAGGAGTTCGTCTCCGACTGTCAGCCTCATCATCCTGCCGCCGTCCAGACGAACTACGAGTCCGCCGAGGGAATCTATCTCCACGGCAGACCCAGAAGCTCTTCGTCCCGCCTTCTGCACCGAGACCTTACTTCCCAAGGTCTCCGTCATCGAAGTTACCCTCCTCAGGATGTGGGGATGCGTGCCAGTCGACCATCCAAAGTGCATCCAAGAGAGGGATTCTAGAATCTTGTCGAGCAGGAGCGTCCGGTCGACCTCGACGCCGAGCTCATCGTAGAGCGAAGTTGAACCGGCCAGTTCATTGTGAAGTAGGTTCACCTGAAAATCAAGCGCTGTCCACGTACTACCGGAAGACTTGGTCACCGCAGCGGAGGTCGATGCGACGCGCTTCCCCTCGATCGTGACGGTGCTGGGCCAATGAACCCACGAGATGATGCCCGTGTCCTTCCGGATCCCTTCCGAAGCCGAGAAGGCAGCGAAGAGCCCCAGCAAAAGAGGGGTCTCGGCACCGCACCTCGCCACGGCCGTGAACCTTAGCGCGTCAGAACCTCCCGCAGCGTCCTGGACGAACACGTCTCCATCCCGCGGCCCCTGGGCGAGGAGCTCCCTTGCGGAACGGGCCGGGTCGGCCCTCGTCTTCGTTACGCTCCAAGTGATCGGTCTCAAGCCCGTCGTACTGCGGCCTGCTCCTTGCCGATATAGCATAAGCGACTAGGTTTAATCCGAGAGGCACGCCGAGGCGGCTGGCAACGGAAAATGAAAGACGATACCCTCGCAAGCCGGGTCCTGAGGGGCGACAGGAGAGCCGTTGCGAGGGCGATCACAATGGTAGAGAACGGAGAAAGGGACGCGAC
>Ga0302326_10028343_pt1 | contig 11270 bp, 14 predicted proteins | sample Palsa_T0_3_FD_202264 | JGI IMG/M metagenome (GOLD analysis project Ga0302326, IMG submission 202264) | Peat permafrost microbial communities from Stordalen Mire near Abisko, Sweden - Palsa_T0_3 | ecosystem: Environmental > Terrestrial > Soil > Palsa > Peat permafrost | place: Sweden: Abisko...
CCGTACCGGTGCCGAGAGCGATCAAGGTGAACATGTTCAGGCTGCGGTGGACGATCGAGGCCGCACCGCGTTCGAAGAGAGGCCAGCCTGCCCAAACGACGACGGGAGTCGCCACGGCGAATGCGACCCACTGGAGCGCCCGCGCCGAAATCGCATGCCCGAGCGGTTGCCCGGGAATCATCTGCGCCATGCTGAGCAGCACGACCATGGCCGTTGGGGCGACCGACCACCAGAACCGTCGCGTCATGTCGACGAGCTCCGGGTTGGGAGCCTCCTCGAGCGCCACGGTACGTGGCTCGAGAGCCATTCCGCAGATGGGGCAGACTCCCGGCCCGTCCCGGACGACGTCCGCGTGCATGGGGCACGTGAACAGAGCGCCCGTTCCCGCCGCAGACGTGGGCGCGGGGCTGGGCTCAGGCCCTAGGGACTTGTCGGAACCTTCTCGGAATCGCGTCAGGCACCCCTCGCCTTCGCTGGTTTTGGGCTCTCGCTGCATGCTTTCGATGTAGTGGCGGCCTCCATCCAGTCCAGCCTATTCCAGCGCCTGTCGCGCGGCCCGACGGCAATCGTCGATCGAGACGTCCTGCAGCGAAAGTTTCACCTTGGCGAAGCGCGCGGTGGCGACACTGATCGCGTCGACCCCCAGTCCCGCCAAGATCCGTGCGCCGTACGGATCGCCTGCCATCTCCCCGCACACACTGACCTTGCGAGCCCGAGCGTGGGCGACTGCAATGACGTGTTCGACCATGCGGAGGGCGCGGGCGTCGAGAGACCGCGCAGGGTCTGCGCGATCCTTGCGGGCCACCATCGCGAAGAGGTCGTTCGTGCCGATGCAGATGAAGTCGGCCGCTGCGGCGACTTCGTCGGTCCGATTCACGGCTGCTGGCGTCTCGATCATCGCGCCCACCTCCAGCCTTCCGTGACTCAGCATGCGGACTCGTTCGACATCGCCGGCGCACGTGACGAGCGGCAAGAGGACACGCACGCTGATGTGCGCGGCGGCCCGCGCGATCGCCCGGAGCTGGGTCTCGAGAAGCGCAGGGTGCATGAACAGCAGCTCGACGCCGCGTGCGCGCGGCGAGCCGGCGGGCGCTTTCAGCCATTCGAGCGGCTTGTCACCCCCCGCGTCGAAGAGGCGCACCACGACGGGCGCGGCTCCGACGGGCCCCGCAATGGCGCGCAGCGCGGCGAACTGCTCCACCTCGCTCGGCGCCCTGGCATGGGCGGAGAATAAGAGCTCCGTTCGCAAGAGTCCGATCCCATCGGCCGACGCGGGAAGGCGCTCGTACACGGAACCGACGTTGACGTGCACTTCGAGCCCGAGATGCGCGAGCGGAGCCGCGACCTTGGCCTCTTCTTGGCCGCGCGCGAGGTTCCACTGGTCCTGCCGCCCGTGCGCCTCCGCGAGAATCGATTCGCTCGGTGCCACCCACACCGACGCGCAGGTCGCCGTCGTGTCCAGGACCACCGTGTCGTTGTCTGCGATCTCGAGCACGACATTCGCGAGTACGAAGGTGAGCGGAATGCCCCGGCCACGGGCGAGGATCACCGCGTGCGAATTGTACTCGCCGTCGCTCGGCACGGTGCCGCTCGACGCCGCCACGATCCCGACCACCCGGGCCGGAAGCATCGCGACGACGGAGGGAGTGAGCGACTCGGTGACGAGCACGCGGTCGCCGTCTCGGCCTTCGAGCAGTGACTCCACGGACCGCTGGTCGTCGGCGAGACCGTCGAGCAGACGCGCGCGGGCATCCAGCAAAAGGTCCGACGAGACCTGTGACGTGCCATCGTTGACCGCTCCCTCCGCGGTTGCACCCCCCTCCACGCGCGCGAGCAGCAGCGGACCGAGCTCCGCCAAGATCGCGACCTCCGGCACGAAGAGCTCGGCCTCCGCGGGTGGCAGGAGACGGACGAGATCCTCGACAGCGTGGGTCGCGCGCCGAAGTGCGCGGGTGAGCCGCCGGTGTTCCTCGAGGGGCGTTCCCGCGACACTGGGGGGTTCCGGGTCGCTCGCCCATATTACGGCCCGGCCGATTGCGATGCCCTCGACCACCGGCGAGCCGGACTCGGGTCTGCGTTCGGGCTTCATCGTCGCTCGCCGCCTGCGATTACGACATGCCCGTGCATCAGACATCGACCCGGTGCCATTGCACGACGGTAACCACTCCCCTTCAGTCAGTCCTGCCGGACGCGAAATGCGTCCGCTCTGCGTGCCGCGACGTGAACTGTTGGGCTTCCGCACCGTTGCAGTGCGGGGCTGAGTTCTTGCAGGTCGAGTCGCACCCTCAGGAGGCCACCGTGGGCCGTTTTCAGCACATCATCGTTCCCATCGACTTCGGAGAGCCGGCGCAAGAAGCACTGCAATTGGCGATTGATCTCGCGCGGTCCACATGCCGTCATCATGGATATCAACCTTCCTGGCATGGACGGCTTCACGGCGCTGGCGCAGCTGCGCGCCAATCCGGCCACGGCGGCCATTCCGTTCATCGCGCTGACGGCGTCCGCCTCCGAACGCGACCGACGACGAGACCCACACCCAGCGTCCGTCAGCTCACCCTCCACGTGGATCGACGGACATGTCCGACTCGCCGAAGGGTACGTCGCTCGCGTACGAGTACACGTGCCGGCCGCGCAGGTGGTGGTTCTCCAGGTGACGATCGCACCAGAAGACGCGGTTCGCCGTCTCGACGCGCCGCGCGACGCATTGCGGACATGGCGGCTCGATGACGATGACGTGCGAAGCCTCGGGCTTGGGGCGCGGCCCGGCTACCACGACGGGGCAGGTCGTGTGCGCCATCACGCGCGATGCCGTCGAGCCGATGAACAGGGTCTTGAGCTCCGGGACCTTGTGGGTTCCGACGACGACCATGTCCGCGTCGAGATCGGCGGCGACCTGCGCGATCTCGCGCGCGGGGTCGCCCCGCCGCACGTGCACCGCGTAGACGGGGCCCGAGACGCCGAGCGACGCCACCTTCTCGTCGACGTAAGCTCGCGCGCGGCCCGCGGCCTGGGCCACGAGCGCGTCGCTCGTATCCTCGGGCATCACGCAGACGGCGTGAACTTGGCTCGGCTCGATCCGGGACGCGATCCGCGCGCCCTGCTCGAGCGCGAGACCGCTCGATGCGGTGTCTGTCAGATTCAGCCCGAGCACCACGTGAAACGCGCGGCGGCCGGCTACCTCCGCCGTCACGACGCCCTCCCTTTCGCAAGCCGTCGGGGAACGACGCCGAACACGACGAAAACGGACGCCATGTAGCTGCACGCGATCGACGAAGCGAGAAAGGGGCTCATAACTACCTCCGGGCCATTCGCCTTTGCATCGATCGTGCCGGAGACTCTTTCAGGGCCATTCGCGGCCTCGGAGAACGGCGTCACGCGCAAGGTTCGCCGGCCGGCGCAGCCCCTGCGCGGCGGCCGACACGGCCCGGCGACGGGGCGAGAGGTGCGCCAACACGCGGCGTTGCTGTCGAGGACGGTGATCGGGGACTGGAACACCGCCTTGGGGTCGGCGTGCGTGTAGGGCGTCCCGTCGATCATGATGGACGCGGCGATGTGCTTGTCGATACCCGCTATCACGCGGGTGTCGCGCGTCTTGAAGGTGGCGCGGTTGATCTTCATGGCTTGTCTCCGTCGGTTGTGATCGTTTCGGGGACGGTCGTGCTCGGAGCCCCATGCTCGAACCCCGTGTCCCTTCGATGGGTAAACCGAATGAGATGGCTTCTTGCACTTACGATTTCTTCCATACCCGTTGTATTGACCCCCGCATTCGGTATGAGGCCCGGTCCGCGCGGTTTGACGGGAGGTCCAATCATTTCAAGGCGTCTCCCACCGCGAAGGAGTCACGTCACATTCGTATCAGGCGCCATTTTCTCGCTTCGAGACGCCGTCAAAAGGCGAAAAGCCTGACTCTTGCCGCGAATGAAGGGCCTCGAACCCTTTCGAGAGGGTCTGATATCGACAAGCACGCGGCTCGAGACCCGGAGAAGGCGCCTCGAACCGCGCGGACCCCTTCTTGAATGGGAGGGCGACGGGTCTGTAATCCGTCGAAGGCGCTCTGAAACGCGGAGAACACCCTTCAAACCGCGCGGACCGGGCCTCCCGCCGCGCGGACCCGGCGAACCCGGCCTCCCGCCGCGCGGACCCGGCCTCCCGCCGCGCGGACCTGCCTTGAGCCCGCGGAGCCGAGGGAGAGCGTAGAATTGACCGATGAGCTTTCGGGGGGCATCCGAGCGTGGATCGATGTCGGCAACCGATCAGGCGTCCTGGGGGCTCATGCTCGCGCTCTTGCTGCAAGCACCGTCCCTGACGGGATGCGGGTGCAGCGAGGGCGACCCGTCGCATTGCAGCGGGAACGCGACCGAGGTTTGCTCGCCCGGCGATAGCTTCACCGGATGGGTCATCGGTCAAATATGCAGCGCCCCTGACCAGTACTGCGCGGTTCTCCCTTCGTCTGGGGCCACCTGCGTCGCGTCCCCCGACCCAGTGCCCGAGTGCGCCGATGGCGGCGGTGCAGAGTTTTGTTTTCAGAACAACCCGAGCACATGCAAGGATGGCTACCCGTACGTGTTCTACGAGGCCGGCCAGAACTGCGCGGGGCCCAACCCCTACTGTGTCGGTGCCGGAATCTGCACCGCCGTGGAGAGCACCGTCCCCGAGTGCGCGGACGCGGCGTCGTCGCTGCCCAACGCGATGTGCTGGCACAATGCTCCGTCGGGGTGCCACGACGGCTACGTCAACGCGGGCATGGTGTGCAGTGGGACGTGCGTCGAAACAGACGCGTCGTGCGCCTTCTGCGACGACGGGACCGTCGCCGTGGATCCGACGTGTGGGGAACCCGCCTATTCGACGTGCTTTGAAAATTCGGTGTATGCGTGCGCCTGCGGCGTTCGTACTAACCAGATGACGGCCTGCACAGACGCGGGCGAAAACACCATATGCATCCAAAGCGGCGGGCTCGACGCGACGCCCCCCAGTGCTCCTGCAGCGTACTGCTGGGAGCCGTAACTTTCGATCGAAAGGTGAGGACGTGGCGGTGCGCGTGTCGTCCGATCCCGCTGAAGCTCCTCTACCAGAGATGCGACGCGACCCGGCTATCGACAAGTACCTCGCGGGCGTGAGCCCAAGGGATCGAGCGCTGCTTCAACAGCTCCGCAGGACAATCCACACCCTCGTCCCCGAGGTCGATGAGTGCATCAGCTACCGCATCCCGGCATTCCGCTACCAAGGGAGGACCATCGCTGGGTTCTCCGCGACCTCGAAGGGTTGCTCGTACTACCCGTTCAGCGGAACGACGCTCAAGACTCTGGCGCGCGCCACCGAGCAGTTCAGCCAGACCAAGAGCGCCCTGCACTTCGGCCCCGAGAACCCGCTCCCCAAAAACCTCGTGCGGATGTTGCTCGAGGCCCGCTTGGCCGAAGGCGGACGACGCCGTGCCAAGGGGAGGTCCACTTGAGCAAGGTCGTCTACGGGGTTACGGTGACGAACAACACGGAGGATGCGGCACGGAATGCCTGGCGTGGTTCCGGCGGAACGACCCGCCGACCCCCTCGGGTGGCCCGTGGGGCCGCTCGGCGACGTACGAGTTGCGGGATGGGTGGCCGACGACCGCGCCCATCGGCACCTTTCCGAAAGGCGCGAACCGGCGGGGGGCGCTCGACCTCGCCGGCAACGTCGCCGAGTGGACTTCGAGAGTCGGCGTGGTCCTACGTGGACCAAGGAAGTCATCAACACCGAGTGCTTGCGTCGCCACGCTGCTGCGGCTCACCCGGAGGCACGGAGAGTGCGCGGAGCTCGCGGATGCCGCGGCCCGTCTTCTTGCGCAGGAGGGTGCGCAGGGTGACGCCATCCCCGTAGCCGACCACGGCGGCGATGTCTTCGATCGACGCCTTGGTGGTCCGCAGGCGGAAGACCGCCACTTCCACGCGCAAGTCCTGGACGAAAGAGAGCGGCGTCTTGCCGAGGACGGCGCGCGTGCGGCGCTCCAGCGTACGCTCGCTCGCGCCGACGTGGCGGGCGGCGCCTTCGAGCGTGAAATCCGTGAGGTGGTGTCGCGCCCACCTCTCGAAGCGTTCGACCATGGGATCCGCGTGCGCCAGGTGGTCGGGCATCGAGTACGCCGCCTGGGAGGGGCGCGCGTCGAACACGAGATACCGCGCGGTCATGTGCGCCAGCTCGGGACTCCGCTGGCGTACGAGCCACAGCGCGAGGTCGACGTGCGCGAGAGCGGCGCCTGCGGTGACGACGCGCGACGAGTCGACGATCATCCGCGACTCATCGAGGGTGACGCGCGGGAAGCGCTCGCGGAAGAGGGGCGACAGCCACCACGTCGTCGTCGCGCGACCCCCATCTAGAATACCCGAGTGGGCGAGGACGAACGTAGCCGTGCAAGCCCCCGCGACGCGCACGCCCGCCTTCCTCCACGCGCGCAGCAGCTCGCAGGCGTCACGAATGTCGCTCCGCTCCAGCGCGGCGAGCACGGTCTCGCGCGTTTTGCAGCCGAGAGCCGGCACCACGACAACGTCGGGGCGAGGTCCGCCGCGCACGGGGGCGAGTGGAACCTTGTGGCCCTGCTGCGTGGTTGCCGTCCGCCGGAGGCCGCACACCGTGACCTCGTTGCGGCTCGACCGGCGGGGGCCCTCGAGAAGGTCGTTGGCCATCGCCAAGGTGTCGACCACCACGGCGAGACCGCTGTCGAAGACCCCGTCCAGCACGAGAACCGAGATCCGCATGGCCTCGAACGTAGCACCCGTGGGAGCGATGAAAGCGACGTCGATGGATCGATTCCGACTCTGGCGCGATCGCTACCGACGTTGTCGCTTGCGCTACTTGGGATCGCGCAGGCGCTTCTCTAGATTGTCGAACCGAAAGCGAGGTACCTCATGGTTAATGTGGGATTGCTCGTGCGTCTCGTCGCCAAGCCCGGCAAGGAGGAAGAGGTCGCCACGTTCCTCGCAGGCGCGCTTCCGCTCGCCCGAGCCGAGCCCGCGACGGTCGTGTGGTTCGCGCTCAGGCTCTCGAAGAATGAATTCGGTATCTTCGATGCGTTCCCCGACGAAGCCGGGAGGAAGGCCCACTTGAATGGGCCGGTCGCCGCGACGCTGATGGCCAAGGCCGGCGAGCTGCTCGCGACCCCGCCGAAGATCGAGCAGGTGGACCTACTGGCCGCAAAGCTCACGAAGTAGGGACGGTAACGAAGCGCTGGAGCGCCGGCTCCACCGCGAAGACTTGGTCGTACTTGTTATTGAAGTAACGGGCCTCGTTGGCACGCAGCCCCGCGAGGGCCACTCCTGGTGAGGCGCGTCCTTCTTCGTCATCGCCTCTTCCCCCCGACGAAGGGCATGGCAGCGGACTGCTTCATCCACGACGCCGCTTGGCGCTCGTCGAGATCGTCCGGGGATGCCAGCTCGACGCCTCGTGTGGACTTGCCCATCCCGACCGGCTCCACCGGCGGTTCCGGCTTGATCTCCGTGCCGCGTATGAACATCAATTTCACGTGGCCGACGAAGGCGCCGGACGAGAAGCACCAGCCCCCGCCCACGCCGTAGTACGCCATCCCCCACTTCACCGAACGTCTGAGGTCAGGCAGCGTCTTGGCGGCCAGAGCATCGATACGCTCGGCGATGCCGCGCTGCGGCTGCGGCAAGCTGGCGATGTAGGCGAACACCGGCTCGTTGCCTTCCGCAGCCTTCGCGGGGCTTGCCTTGCCCGTCATGGCGACCGGTAGCTTCGTGGCGGCCTTGCCCTCGGCGATCTTCCTGCCCTTGGCCCTGTGTTCGGCGATGCGCTTCACCGGGTTCTCCCATCACCCGGAGCGGTATGCTCCAGGGCTCCCACCCTGCTCCGGGGTCCTGGCGGCCGTCAACGCGGATGCTCTCGGCGTGAGTTGGCTAGCGCAGCAGCGCCTCACGCGCGCCGACGTGAACCTGAAGAATGGGCTGGTGTCGCTCGAGGAGAACAAGACCGATCGCCCGCGCTCCTGGGTCTTGAACGCATCCGTCATCGTGATGCTCAAACGATGGTTCGAGATATCTCCGGGCAAGCCGACCGACCCGGTGTTCCCCGGGATCGCGTGGGAGAAGCTCGCGGCCGTGGCACCCTGCGCCAGCTGCCGTGCTCTCATTCCCGCCATTCCGCTTGGATCTCGCGGAGGAGCGACTCTGGAGAGGCGAATGCGAGCTGCGGCTGCGCCGCAAGCCGTTCGCGATCTTGCGCTTTCTCGCGCAAAATCCGAGACGGCTCGTTGCTTACTCCGAGGTTGTAGAAGCCGTCTGGGGCCGGATCGCGATGAGCGAGAGCCTCGTTCGAACGCACATGCACGATCTGAGGCGCGTTCTCGGCGAGCGGGTCATTGAGACCGTCGTCGGCCGCGGGTACAGATTCATCCGGGGCGTCGAGATCGAGGGTTGCGCGACCGCGCCCGTTGTTCGAACTGCGGAGGTGGGCCGAGCCCGCCATCTTGGGCTTGTACCGACCCTTGGATCGGTGCCTGCAGGTCAGCCCCCCGAGCCTGCGCGCTCCCTCGCGCGCCCCGATCAGGCTCGCTTGCTGAAGCAGATTGCCGATGCCCTCCAGGCCTTGGGCACGTCCGCAGTGGTCGTCGTGATCGTGGGAGACCCGCAGGGCGCCTGTCTCCAGTCTTTGTGGTGGCGCCGGTCGGAAACTGATCCAGATCGCCGGTCGGAAATTGACCCACCCGGCAGTTTGATTCCTACGCCTTGCGAGCGGTCTTGGGCAAGGCCGCACTGGTGGCTTGGCCGTCGTCGCTCGGCTCCTGGAGCGTCTTCTTTCGCATGCGGAAGCTCTTGCCCTTGGTCGGGATGACGGTGGCGTGGTGCGCGAGCCGATCGAGCAACGCGGTGGTGAGTTTCTCGTCGCCGCCGAAGACCTTGACCCATTCGGAGAAGGCGAGATTGGTGGTGACGATGACGCTGCGCCGCTCGTAACGCTCGGCGAGCAGATTGAAGAGCAGCTCTCCGCCCGCGCGGTCGAAGGGCACGAAGCCCAGCTCGTCGAGCACGAGAAGGTCGACTTGATGAAGACGTCGTTGCAAGCGTCCGAGCTCGCGGGCATCGCGCGCTTCGAGCAACAAGCGGACGACGTCGGCGGCGCGGGTGAAGAGGACGCGTCGTCGCTGCCGTGCGGCTTCGACGCCGAGCGCGATGGCCAGGTGCGTCTTTCCGGTGCCGATCGGGCCGGCGAAGATGAGATTGTCGGCGCGGTCGATCCATTCTCCGCGCGCGAGCTCGGCGATCTGTGCGGTGCTGACGGCACCGTCGGTCGCGGCGAAGTCGAAGGTGTCCATCGTCTTCATCTCGGGGAAGCGAGCTTCTCGCAGACGATGCTTTACCGCCGAGTCTCGGCGTGAGACCTGCTCGGCCGAGAGCACCTCATGGAGAAACTCTTCGTAGCCCCAGTGGTCTTCGCGCGCTTGGCGGGCGAGCGACTCGAAGACGCGCACGACGCCGGGCATCTTGAGCGATCGGGCTTGGGCGATGACCAGCTCCTTGGCAACGACGGCGCGGCTCACGCGGCACCTCGACCGAGCAGCGCGTCGTAATCAGCAGCGCATCCCGACTCGACTTGTACGTCGCGCAAGTTGCCTGGAAGCGCGTCCGACCCGACCTCGACGCGCGGAGACGGCGGTGGCGCGAGAGCGAGCAGCAATGGCTCGCTCCGTTGGAGCGCGGTGGCCAGCGTCGCGGCAACCGACTCGATGCCGCGGGTCTCGATGTGCATGAGCACCTTGGCGAAGATGCGCGCGCCCTGCTTGGGGCCGTGCGCGTCGACGAGCACTCGCCATGCGTCGACGAAGACCGGTCCCAGATCCCGTGTCAGCTCGGCGGCGATCTGCCGGACGGCTTGCGGCTTCTTGGCCAGCTCTCGAAGGTAGTGGCGGTAGTCGATGGAACGCTCGCCGAATCGCTTGCGTGCATGACGCACAGTGCCACTGGGCCCCACGATGTCGACGTCGTCGGCGCCGACATGAGCCGTGACGTCGAGCCCGGCCCACTCGCACGGGACCGAGTACACGCCGCCCTCGACGCAGACGAGCGAGCGCCGCGAGACGCTCGAAACGTGCGTGCGTCGCGGGTCGAACGCGACGTGCGGCAGCGCAAGCGAATGCGCTCGCTCGGCGACGAAGCGTGTGGCGTCATGCGCGGCATCGAGACGGTCCAGGAGTGCGACGCGCATGGGCCCGAGCGCATCGGCCCGCGGAATCGGCACCAGGTGCTGCAGGCGAATGGCCTTGCCGCGTGACTCGACGCCGCCCTTGTCGTGACCGGTCCGCGGACGGCAGAAGCACGCTTCGAACAGATAGTGCGAAGACAGCGCGTCGAAGCGCGTCGCGAGCACCCTCTCCGAGCCGACGAGCATCTTGGCGACAGCGGCCTTGAGATTGTCGTACGCGATGCGCTGCGGCACGCATCCGAAGTGAGCGAAGGCCCGCACGTGACCGTCGAGAAAGCTGGTCTGATCCTGACGCGTGTACAGCCACGCGAAGTCGCGGCCCGAGTGCATCAGGCGCATCACGAACATCCAGACCTTGGTCATTGTGCCGGCCAGCTCGACGAGCACCTCGAAGAAGTCGACCTCGGCCAGATCGCCCGCCGGGTAGACCAACGGCACGAACACCTCGCGACGCCGACGCTTCCACTCGGCCACGGCCTGGCGCACCGTCGTGATGCCGATCGTGAACCCCTCGCCCAACAGCATCCGGTGCAGCCGGCTGGCCGTCAGACGCTGCTTGCCCGCCGTCCACCGCGGCGCCTCCGCCAGAAGCGCCTCCAACCGGGCGCCCGCCTTTTGCCAGACCGGCCGTGCCCGAGGCGCCTTCTCCACGCGCACCGGAACCGGCTGCTCCAGGTACCGCTTCACCGTGTTGCGCGCGATCCCCATCTCGCGCGCCACCCGACGGATTTCCTGACCCTCGACCAGCACCTTGTGCCGCACCACATGAACCTGATCCATCCTCAGCATCCTCCCCGCGGCGTAGCCGCGGCGTTGGCGCCGGGTGGGTCAATTTCCGAGCGGCGAATGGGTCAATTTCCGAGCGCTGCGTACACTTTGTCTCTCGAGACTCCCGACGAACGTGCGACCAGCGCGAAGCGAAGCGCTGGCTGAGGGCCCCGGCCACACCTCGCTCGGAATGCTCTGCACGACGAGCGCGACGTGCGCCGCTGGCGCGAGCTCGGCGAGGCTCCGGTCGACGTCGCGGAGGCGATTCCGGAGGTTGCTGCCGTTGCTGCCAGCGAAGTGGCAGCACACGCGGC
>Ga0302326_10028344_pt1 | contig 11270 bp, 7 predicted proteins | sample Palsa_T0_3_FD_202264 | JGI IMG/M metagenome (GOLD analysis project Ga0302326, IMG submission 202264) | Peat permafrost microbial communities from Stordalen Mire near Abisko, Sweden - Palsa_T0_3 | ecosystem: Environmental > Terrestrial > Soil > Palsa > Peat permafrost | place: Sweden: Abisko...
GGCAAAACCTGGCCCCCCAGATTCAGAATCCAGTTCCGGGTCAGTAGGGGGCCGCTGATCTGGAAAGGCATGATTTGTACAGGCGCGATTGGCACGAGGAGAAGGCGTTTTCCGGAGGGGATGGAGTGGCTAGTCGGCGGCCACCGCGGCTCTCGCCGATTCGCGGCGGCGATCATTGCGCACACTGCGCCAGTTCACGCGTGGCAACAGCTGGGAGGCGTCGATTCGGTCCTGGTATTCGAGCGCGATATTCATCAGGGAATCGAGCAAGGCCTGGGAAAGCGGGTGCGGTTTCAGGCCCAGATCGCTCAGCTTGGTGTGCTGCGCATTGTAGTAGTGTTCCTCGGCCTCGACCCGCGGATCAGGCAGGTGGTCAATGGTCACACTCAGCCCGAGCTTGGCCGAGGCGGCCTGCACCATGCGAGCCAGGTCCAGAACGGAGAACTGCTCGGTGAACTGATTGAAAACCCGGAACTCGCCCGGTCCGGCGGGATTCAGGCAGGCGATCTCGATGCAGCGCACCGTGTCGCGAATATCGAGAAACCCGCGGGTCTGCCCTCCCTTGCCATACACCGTCAAGGGATGACCCACCGCCGCCTGGACGCAGAAGCGGTTCAGGGCGGTTCCGAACACCTCGTCATAGTCGAAGCGATTGACCAGCGCCCCATCGAGGCTGGTTTGCTCGGTCACGGTTCCGTAGACCACCCCCTGGTTCAGGTCCGTGGCCCGCAGGCCCCAGATCTTGCAGCAGAAGGCGATATTGTGGCTGTCGTGTACTTTGGAGAGGTGATAAAACGAGCCGGGCTGTTTGGGAAAGGGCAACAGATCCTCCCGGCCATTGTGGCGGATCTTGATGAAGCCCTCTTCGATGTCGATGTTCGGGGTTCCATATTCTCCCATGGTCCCCAGTTTCACCAGGTGACACTGCGGCTGGAATTCCTTCAGAGCAAAGAGCACATTCAGGGTTCCGACCACGTTATTCACCTGGGAAAAGACGGCATGCTGGCGATCGATCATGGAATAGGGAGCCGAGCGTTGTTCGGCAAAGTGCACCACCGCTTCCGGGCCGAATTTCTGGATCATAGAGGCCAGGAATTCGTAGTCATTGATGTCACCCACGAACGCTTCGATGTCGCGGCCACTGGCCTCCCGCCAGGTGCGCAGCCTCTGGGGAAGGGTGCGGATGGGGGTCAGTGTTTGCGCGCCCAGTTCATGGTCCCACAGCCGGCGATGGAAGCTGTCGGCGATGGCGACGTCGTGGCCTTGATGCGAAAGATATAACGAAGTCGGCCAGCCACAGTAGCCGTCACCGCCCAGCACGAGAATCCTCATTTTTTGCTCCTCCGTTGCAATGGTCAAAGTTGGGGATCGAATGGCGAAGCGGAATGGGCGCCGTTGGCCGGCCTCTCCCCGGCACCGGGCTCGTGGTCTTGGTCTTGCGCGCCACACTCGGTATTCCGCGATAGGGGGACGAGCCACAACCACCAGCGGTGGGTCAGGGCTTGGAAACGGGATCCATTTGCAGCGGCCCAAGGCATGCCGAAACGTATGGTGTGGACCACTTCCCGCACAAAAGCCTTCTGCGGATCGTCCGCCTCGACTTGCTCCCAGTGCGCTCTGGCCAGCACCGCCAGGGTGGAACACAAAAAGGTGGCAAACGTGCCCAGCCCGATGATGGCGGTGACCGGTGGGTACGACTTTCTCTCCGGAACCTCGAAGGCGTCCAGCACCCTCACGCTGGGAATTTCCTTGGCTTCCGCAACTTTCGCCATTTCGTACTCTTGGGTGAGAGTCTCAAAGACCACCTCCTGCACCCGGCTCTGGCGGTACAGGTCGGCGTAGGGAACACCCAGCAGCGGCAACTGGCGCAGCGAAGGATAAGGATAGGGTTCGAGATCGCCGCGGGAGCTGGCCTCTTCCCCGGCCGTCTCTTGCTTTCCCCCCATCTGAGCCTGCTGGCTCTGCAATTCGGAGATGCGGGCGGCGAGGGCGCGCACGCGCACGTTGTTGTCGGAATAGATCTGCTTGAGGCCTTGGAGTTCGGATTCGGCCGCGATCAGCTGGCCTTCGAGCGTGGCCGCCGCGACCACCATGGCCCGGCCCTGCTCCTTGATGTCGACGGTGGCGTTCTGGCTGGCAAACTGGCTGAAGTTCTTTTCCGCGCTTTCGAGATCCTTCCGCACTTCGGCCAGCCGGCCTTCGAGAAAAATGCGCTCCCGCCGGGCCGAGGAAGTGGTCAGCTGGCTGACCACGGCATTTAGCTGGGCGATGTATTCCTGCCCCATGGCGGCGGCGCGTTCGGGATCGCGGTCGGTGACGGAAATGGAAATGATTCCGCTCTTGCGATCCTCGAGGATCGTGGTGTTGAGCGCCAGCTCCCGGCGCGCGGCCTGCCAGGTTCGCTGGCGGTAGCGGCGGCGCAGATCGAACTTGGCGACGAGCGCGTCCTGGACCGCGCGGCTGCCCAGAATTCCGATGAACAGGTCTCCCGAACTCTTCAGGCCGAGCAGCCCTCCGGCCAGTCCTCCGAATGAGCCGGTCATCTTGCTGGCCAGAGATGCCATCATGCCGAACCCCGAGCTGGTCTGATCGTCGGGCGGCATCAATTCCGCGCTCGATTGATAACGCCTCGGGATCAGCAGCGCCAGGATGGTGAAGACGGCGAAGCCGGCCAGCGTAAGGCGAAACAGCAACCGGCGTTGCCGCCACAGGATTCGCAGCCGCGCGACCGCTTGCGCCGCCACGCTATCCCCGTCTGGCGGGCGGACCACCTCAGCCGGCGCCGCCTCTTCCGGATGCCGGTGAAACTCGTTTCTGGGGATGGTCACCATGGAGTCGGGAACTTGCGTTTTTTTTACCGCTGGGCTGCCCGGGCTGGCCGGAGGGTTATCTCTACGGAAGCGGACAGATTGGACTGGGCTCCGGCCATCAGCACCGGAAAATGCCAGCGCTCCCGCCCAACCACGGCGGCCGCACCCATGTGCCGCGTCACATCCACAGTGCTGCGAAGCGTCCAATCCGCCTGCGTGCCACCGTCGAGAAAGGCCCGATCCACGCCGTTGTGGCGGTATCCCAGGGTCAGATCGCTGCGCGGGGAAAAGTGGTAGCTCAGCCAACCCTGCTCGGCCCGGCCCCGGCGCCCCACCCAGCTGCCCATCAGATTCCCGTCGTTGGTGTAGCCCGAACGGTAGCGCCCGTCCCAATAAAATGCCCCCGGGCCGAAGTGCCCGGGAACGTTGAGATCGGTGGTTGCGCCTTCGAGGCGCAAATCGATGCGTGGAGCCTTGGGCAGCCGCGGGAAATAGACTCCAGGGTTAATCGCGGGGCGGGTCGAACCGAGAGGCGAGTATTCGTCGATGACCATCGAGTCGGTGTAGACCTCGACCCGGCCGGGCAGGCGATAAAGGAAATCAAATTCCGACAGCCGCTTGGCCGGATCGGCGGGAAAATTCACTTTGTGGGAGTAGAACGTGCGTGCGAAGTTTCCCCAGGTAAAGGGATTCCCCGGACCTCCGAACTGGGCGGTGAAGCCCATGCCAAACTCCAGGTTCGGCGTAGGATGGAAGCTCAACTTCGTACCATGCAGAAATGGCTGGGAGGACAGGCCCGGGCCGAACAGTTGCGGCGAGTACTCCCAGTTCTGTCCCGAGAGCCGGCCCAGAAAGAATTCCGAGCGCACCGGCCCGAGCACGCGCGACAACAGGGGAATCTCGTAAGGGGAAACCGAGTCGAAGCGCAGCATGGTGATGGGCTCGGCATTGTTGCTGAACAGCAAGGGTCCGGAGTCGCCAGGTCCCAGCCACAAGCTCTGTCGGCCAAAGGAAATATCGAAGCCGCCCAGAGTCAGCGAGACCGCGCCCGTCAACAATTGAATCCGGTTGATCTCCGCGGCCGCATCGGCCAGGGGCAACGTCTTATCGACTGCGGCGGTGGCCTGCAATACGGACAAGGGGTCGGAGGCCACTGCGGGAGCGTGCTGGTACTCCCCTTGCAGTGACCAGGCGAGGGGCCCCGCCTGGGCATGCGCGGTGAAGCCGGAAATGCCGCTGAATCCCCCGCCGTAAGGGCGCCCATAATCGTTGATGATCGTCTGCCCGAAATGATATCCGTCGCGCAGCGGTGTGCCACTGATGGCAGTCGCGCGCAGGTAGACGGAATCGAGGTGGGCGGCAGAGCCGGGCTCACCCTCCAGGCGTCGCGTCTCGTCCTGAAATTCGCCGTGCAGCGCGGAGAATATACTGTCGCTGTCCGCGTCGTATCCCATCGCGGCTCTCCGCTCGTCAGCTTCTTCCAGCAAACGCGCACACTCCAGCCGGGTCCAGGGACGGATGCCCAGGTAGGCGCCGGAGATGTATCCCAGCGCAATCAGCCGGTCCAAGGCGGGGTAAACCCAATTGTCAATAGGAATGTAGGGCGAACCCATATTCCTGGGGCTGGGAGAATTTTCGTGCGGAGCGTCTTCATCGACCAGACTGCCCCAGGCGCCGCCGTCCAAGTCCGCATCATGATGTGCCCGGTAGGTCTGGCGGGCAAAGTACCATCCCAGCGCGCTACCTACTAAAACGTCGGAAGCAAAGTGCTGTTTGCCCGTGATGCGCGTCAGGCTGACTGCGGAAGCCAGGGTATAGGCCAATGTCTGACTTAACGGTCCCGGATATTCATGCGCCCAGACACCGGCCACGGACCAGGCGATGGCGGAATGCTCGGAGGGGAACGAACTGCCACCGGCAAAGAAATCTCCGTGCTGCGTGCCCTGATACGGCCGCTGGCGCTGGAAGGCGGACCGAAATAAATAAGAGACGGCAACGCTGTTGAGGGCGGCCTCGGCGCTGAGCAAGCCAGTTTCAGCCAGATGATCGTTGCCTTCCACGTGACCCAGCAGATAAGACCCCGCAGCCAGACTGGCCAGGGAGTAGACCGCATAGTTCGAAGCGCTCTGGCTGCGGTGGACGATGCTCAGGGGAATCTGTTTCTCGATCCAACTATCGGAGGCGACGACAGCCGCCAAAAATCCCGCCGCCGGAGCGGCCCATTTCACATCTTCCACAGGAAGCCGTCGAGGAATCGTCCAGAACCGTTTTTGATCGTCGACCATGTGTTTGACAAAGGGCGACAGCAACCGATTTTCCGGATCTTCTCCGGGCATTAACGGGCCGCCGGAACTCTCGGGGCGGGCATCGGCCGGCGTGGCTGCGTTCGGCGTCTGCACTTGGGCGTTAGAAAGTGAAAGCAAGACGACAAAGATGAGAGCGAACAGAGCCGGCGCCGCAGCTGTAATCCGCATGGCAACGGTCACCCTCAGAAGCTGCGCGCTACCTGAATGGCGATACCCACTGCGTAGGCCAGCTGTGCCGACTCCAGCGTAGTCTTCCATTTCGTGGTGCCGCTGAAAGCTTTTTCCGGAACCATCACCAGGTCCCCCGGTTGCAGCGCGTCGTGGGTGACGCTCCCGCTGAACATGCCGCCCGCTCCCCCCGCCACCGAACCATCGGCGCGGATCACAAAAATCGCTTTCTTGTTGGCCATATTCGTAGGCCCCCCGGCTTGTTGCAGATACCAGCCGGCGCTTTTCCCCGGCCTGTAGGCCACGGCGGTCGGGTTGTAGACCGAGCCGTCGACCATCACAAAGGTCGGCTTTTTGGGAATGTAAATCGTGTCTCCGGCGCGCACCGGCACGTCGGCGGAGGTGTTGGCCCAACGGGGAATGTCTCTGCCGATGCGGATGGTCAAGCGCCCGCTGGGGGGCGCGGATTGAAGCTTTTGCAGCGCCGCCTGCCACTGGTCGACGGCCGCCTCTTTGGCGGCCTTCTGGCTGGGATCGGAGTCGGGAATCAGCGTGAGATTACTGCCGTCAATTTCCACCTGATGCAGCAACTGGTTCCGGTTGGCCTCCTCCAACTCCCGCACCTGTACCCGCTCGAGAACCACGCCGCGGGGATAGGCGTCGGAGCGAAAGCCGCCGGCGCGATTCAGGACCGAGCTGAGGTGTTCGCCTTCCTGAATCCCGTAAGAGCCCGGATGCAGGACTTCCCCTCTAATCGAGACCACCGCACCTACGTCATTCCATCCCGCCAGTTCGCGCACCGTAAGCACGTCGCCGTCGCGCAAGCGCACGTCCGTATCCGGCTCCCCGGCCAGGGCGCGGTCGAGCGCGATCGTCTTATGCTCGCCCACCATATTTGAGCCCTGCTCGATTTCGTAACGCGTCAGGTCCGCCGCCTCGGTGTAGGCGCCCCGCTTAAGCCCGCCCGCGATGCGAACCAGTCCCGCCGCCGTCATGTTCTCGGCCAGTGGATACTTGCCCGGTTGCGCCACTTGACCTTCAATCCGGACCGTAGGCGGATCGGCCTTGGCCAGATTTCTGTGAATGAACAGCCGATCCATGGGCTCGAGCGCGACGTTCTCTTTTGCGTCTCCGGCGATAGCCTTACCCAGATCCACGCTGATGACCCGCAGCTTGCCGTCTTTGGTTTTGCGAAACAATTGCGCATCCGTGAGCAGTGCTTCAGGTGTGGCTCCTCCGGCGAGATAGACGGCGTCGCGCAGGTAGGTTTTGCCGTTCGTAAAATGATCTCCCGGATGATGCACCTCACCGCTCACCGTGATCAGCGGCGGCTCCTCAAAATCGAAGCGGCTGAAGATGCGCACCGTATCGAACGGTTTTAGGACGATGTCTTCTTCCTCTCCACCGTTCATGGCTCCGCTCAAGTTAAAGGCCAGCACGGAGGGGGAAAAGTCGGGAGCGTTCAGGCGAATAATTTCGGCGTGCTGCGCCGAGGGCTCGGGCAGCAGGTCTTTGTAGGAGCGAATCAGGTCGGTGAGCCGCATGCCCTCGTGATAGGCGTATTTGCCCGGGTGGAAGACGTGGCCGTCGAGGTATACCGTCTTTTCGCTGTAAGCGAGAATGGGCGAAATGCGGACTTTGTCGCCGTCTTGCACCTCAAAGCCGGCCAGGGTCTGGTTCACTTGTTCGGCAGTGTTTTCTTCGGGCAAGTCCAGCCGCAACATGGTCCGGCTTTCGTGAGCGACCACGCGCTCCACCTCGATGTGGCGCAAAGTCCCGGTGGTTAACACTCCGCCGGCCAATTCGAGAACTTCCGCCAGATGCATCTCTCCCTTCAGCTCATAAATGGCTGGACGCCGCACCATGCCCTCGACCGTGACCTCGGCACCGAGAGGCGGAATCTGGATCGTATCTCCAGCTTCCAGCCTCTGGCATCCGTCACGCACGCCGTGCAGAAGCAAGTCATAGACGTCGGTGGCCTCCACCAGACGGTTGCCGCGCAGATGGCGCAGGATCCGCGCCGAGCCCCGGGAGGTCGGGCCTCCGGCAAGGTACAGCGCATTCAAGGGCGTCGAAAGAGAGCTGACGTCATAGGCTCCCGGACGCACCACATCGCCGACCACATAAACGCGCACCGTGCGCAGGCGGGCCAGCGAGACGTCCACTTGCGCCGCCCGGTATTGGGTTCGCAGCCTCGCCTGCACCAGTTGCTGCACTTCCCCTAGGCTCTTGCCTGCGACCTGAACCGCTCCCGAATCCGGCAGCATCACCAATCCCTGGCGATCCACCGCGCGTTGCAGCCGGCCGGAAACGCTGCCCCAGATCTCAATGCTCAGGCCGTCGCCTGGACCTACCACGTAATCTGGTCCGACCGGCATATCCATGGGCAGTTTGTCGTAGTTGCCGGTGCCGTTCTGAAATACATCCAGGCCGAATCTTTCTGGGACCGGCGAGCGCTTCGAAACCTGCTTATACAGGTCGTAAAGCGACGGCACGTCCTGATAAGGATTCGGTTGCGTGCGGAGGGCCGGATGATCGCGATCGGTTTCGGAAAACCGGCGCTGGGATTGGCTTTCCAGCTGCCGCGGGGCTAAGTTCCTGGCCGCAGGGCTGCTCTCACGATTGTAAAACGAGCTTCCCGCTGCGGAATTCAGGGCGAACGGAAGAGACTCCGGCCTGCGGCTTCCGGCCTCGGCGCCGGCATTCTCGTTCATGCTGGCGCTGAGCAAGCCCGGCAGTTCTTGGGTGGTGACGCGCGGCAAGTTTCCCGAGTCCGGTGGTGAAATGTCGAAGGTATCTTGCTCTTGCTCTTGCTCTTGCCCTTGCTCCTGACCGGGGGTGGGAAACCCGGTCCCGGCAAGGCTCTGCGGCCAGGAATCATTGGGAACATAGTTGGGCCAGGCGTTGGGGGAATTCTGTTCCATGCCGCCTGGAGGTTCGGCCTCGCTGGGAACTTCTTCCCTTTGCGGCCGGCGAGGGGCGCTTTGCGGAGTGGACCAGTATTGCCGCTCTTGCGAACCCTCGACCTGCTGACCCTTGTCCGCTTCCGTTCCTGCTTCCGTTTTTTCCGGGGTGGAACTCCGATGCTGGGCTCGCCAATCCTCGTTCTGCGCTGGCTCGTCGCTCCTCGGCTTGGCGCGAACGTACATGCGGGCTTCAATTTCACGAGTTGCGAGAATGCGTAAGTTGTTGTCGTGTTGTAACAGGGCAAACAAATTTTCGTCGGTCAGGTCGCTGGGATCGAGTAGTCGGCCCTGCTCATAGGCTTTGCGTACCAGCGTTTTCTTCACTTCCAGCAGCAGCCCCGGTTCGCGCATCAGAATCTGTTGAATCGCCGAAGCCGAAAGCGATACCGTTTGCTCGGCTTCCTGCTCGGCCCGGTCCTTCGCGTTCGGCGTCCGCTGCACCTGGCCATAGGCAACGGTTTCCTGCCACAGAAGCAACGCCGGGACGACGAATAGGTAGAGCATTCGCCTGCGATGTTCGACCTTCAGCATAGTTATCTCTTTTTCACGAATCGAAAATGAAGCGCTAGCGGCAGGGTTCCACGTCGCTCTCGTCGACCTCAACCGCCACCGAGCGCATAAGGATATCGATGGAAACCACCAGCCTTAAGCTTTCTTTGCGCCGCAGCAGGACACCTTCCAATCCGGCCATCGGTCCTCTGCGCAAGCGCACGCGCTGTCCCGTGCGCAAATAGGGATGCGGCTGCATTTGCACGTTGCCCGATGCGCGGCGAAAAGGTTCTATCTCTTCCGCAGGCAAGGGGGTTGGCCTGCCTTGGGAGCCGACGATGTGCACGACCCCGGGTATCTCCAGCACCCGCATGCGGTCCCGCAATGCCAGGTGAACGAAGACGTAGCCGGGAAATAAGGCGAGGACGACTTCTTTGCGGCGGTCCTTCCACCGATGGGTTGCCCGGTAGAGTGGTACAAAACCATGCAACTGTCGCCGCTCCATCTGCTCGGCAACGCATTTCTCGTGTCGCGCACAGGTATACACCGCGTACCAACTTGCCGTTAGTTCTTCCGTAAGCCTTACCCCCGTGGGGTTTTCCAGGAGCGTTGCAGAAGTTTGCACCGTCATGTTCTGCTCACCAGAGTCTGTGTAACTGTCATTTGTTCACCGCCGCCCACAGCTTCGCCACCTCACTTACAAGTTCGTTTCGAGAAAGCCTCGAACCGATCTCGCGATTCCATGCATTTAGCGGCGAGTCGACTTGCCCGGTCTGGCCGCCGTTGCTAAATTCTCGCCGCCCCTACCACGGCTGGCGAATCGCGGAGCGCGCTCAGTATTCCAGCCTCGGAACTCTCTACTGGGTTGGTGCGAATGTCCACGATGGTCCAGTAGAGAATTCCGCGATTCTGCTCTGGAGCCAGCGCCAAAATTCTCATTTGTGGATATCGTCCGAGTAGAAATCCGCATTCGCCTGTGCGATGTTCCTGATCGTCCAGCGCGACTATCAGCACATCCGGCCGCACCTGCTCGACGATTTCAGTCAAGTTCGCGGTCTGCTCGAGGTCTCCGACGATCTCGATGTCCGGCTGGTCGGCAATCGTGGCCAACACAATTTCACGCATCAGCCGTGGCCGGTTCGCGACCAGCACTCTCACACGTTTCACCGAAGTCTCCTCGCACGATTAGTATGTTTCGGCAGGAAAAAAAAACAAGGTTCAAAAGTGACTCAATTTGATTTCTCAGTCCACAAAAGAAGAATGGTTCATTTCGAAACGGAAGAGGGCTAATGGCGGGTACTAAATCGGCCTAATGCCTTTCGCAATCAGCTATACCAGTTTGGGCGATGGCTTTGGTCGTTCCAAATCGGCACCACCGTCGACAAAAATGTGCCTGCTCGTGCGCCCTTAAACTTGTTGGCGGCCTATAAGATTTGAATGTAATTGTGAACCGCACTGCTCAAATGTGAGGGCTTGCCATGGCTGGTGACGAAATAACGGTTTTCTTGCTCTGCGAGAATCGCCTGCTGCGAGAAGCGCTGCTGCGAATTCTTGGCAAGCGAACTGGTCTGACCATTGTGGGAGCCTCGGGATATTCTCAAGGCACTCTGAACGAGTTAATCGCCAGCCAGCCACAAGTCATTTTGCTGGATTTTATCGGCGAGGCAGTGGCTCAGCCAAAACTGTTACGCCAACTTCACGAAGCCCTTTCTTCGGCACGTACCGTAATGGTTGGGATGGAGGCCAAGGAAGAGGATTTCTTTCGTTCCATTCGCGAGGGCGCTTCGGGCTATGTTCTGCGAGAAGCGTCCGCGGCGGAAGTACTGGGAGCGATTCGCTCTGTAGCTGCCGGCGAGGCGGTTTGTCCCCCTTGCTTTTCCGCGACTCTTTTCCGTTGTGCTTCGCAGCATTTGGCCGTCCGCGAAAACCTGCGATCCCGCGGCCCTTCCGAACTCAGCCGCCGCGAACAACAATTGGTCGAGTTGGTGTGCTGGGGGTTTACCAACAAGGAAATCGCTTCGCGCCTGCACCTTTCCTCGCACACCGTGAAAAACCACATTCATCGCATCTTGAAAAAAACCGGCGTTTCCGATCGAGTCTCTCTGATCGACAGCTATCAAGAACGACTTCCCAATGCAATTATCTCGGAGTCCAGAAATCACTTTCCCAATCTGTAATGACGGGGTACGAAGGAGTCCCGCGGGAGCACCAAGCCCGCTGCCACCCAAAACAAATTTCATTCCGGGAAGAGAAACACAGTACATCGATATTGCTTAATCTAAGGACCGATTTCAGAACTACGTGCTCTGTGGGATCGCTGCGCATTCTCATTGAAACGTAGAAACAAATCTGGACCTGCCGCTCCTGGCGAGGTTCTCTTTAACGCTCCTAGTATCCGTTTTGATCCTTGAGGACAACGAACATGGTTCGCGCAATGATCCGCAGATCCAGCGCAAAACTCCAATTTTGGATGTAATACAAATCGTATCGGAGACGGTCGGGGATCGAAGTGTCGCCGCGCAGCCCATTGA
>Ga0302326_10028345_pt1 | contig 11270 bp, 12 predicted proteins | sample Palsa_T0_3_FD_202264 | JGI IMG/M metagenome (GOLD analysis project Ga0302326, IMG submission 202264) | Peat permafrost microbial communities from Stordalen Mire near Abisko, Sweden - Palsa_T0_3 | ecosystem: Environmental > Terrestrial > Soil > Palsa > Peat permafrost | place: Sweden: Abisko...
CGGAGAATCCCGATCGCGCTCGCCTGCCTCGCCGGGCCGCGCTGAAAGTTTGTCTCTGGCAGCCGTTTTTTCCCTATTTTCTGGCTGGTACGCTCTGAGCGGGCTGAGTTACCATGCCTTCATTGCCGCCGCAGTGCTTCTAATTCCGGCCTGTTGCTGATGCGCGATAAGAAGTCGCGCGCGCACCCGGCGGCGAGCCCAACTCTTCTGAGTCCGGTCGCGTTCCTGGGATTCCGACTGGATCAGGTACCTTCCCCGGGGCGGTCGTTCTGGTATTGCCCGTGCCGGTGATGGCGGCGGTCGCTATTCCTTCAGCTCGACAATGGTCGCTCCGGCCCCACCTTCTTGCTGCGGCGCCTGGTAGAACTTAGCGACGTGCGGGTGGTGGGCCAGCATGTCGGCGATCATCCGCTTGAGGACTCCCATGCCGTGGCCGTGCACGATGCGGACGCGGCTGGCGGTGGCCATTACGGCACGATCGAGAAATTCGTCCACGGCGTCGCGGGCTTCCTCCATGTGCTGCCCGATGACATTGATCTCCTGATGCACTGGTGAGAGCTCGGGGGCGGGACGGTAGCTGACATTCTTCGGCAGCTTACCGGCGGAGGCGCCGGCCTCGGGCAGGACCTCGATTACATCATCCTCGGAAACCTGCATCTTCATAAACCCGGCTTCCACTTCGATGCGGTTGTTAGAAAGCTTGCGCCGCACGATGGCGGGCTCACGAATATCGCGCAGGCGGACGCGCGCGCCCTCCTCGATGCGTAGGGGCTGAATGCGATCCTGCCGGGAATCGTCCTGCGTGGCTAGCACGGTGGTGGAAAAATCTTCGCGGAGCTCGCGCTTCGCCTTGGCAACGCGGCGTTGCGCGTCCTGCTCGGCTTTCTTCTTATCGGCGCCCTGGCCGACCTTGGCGAGAGTCTCCTGCGCCTGCTCCTCGAATTTCGCCAATGCCTGATCGGTCCGGCGCTCCAATTCCTTGAGCTTGGCGGTTTCGCGCTTCTCCCATTCGCGCGCCAATTCCTTATCGTGCCGCTGGGCGGCTTCCAGTTGCTCGCGGAGTTTCTGCTCGAGCGACTGCGTCTCTTCGATGCGGCGGTGCAATTCGGCCAGGAAACGCGTGACATCGCGCTCACGGTCGCTCATCGAGCGCCGGGCGCGCACCATAATGTCCTCCGGCATGCCGAGACGGGTGGCGATTTCCAGGCCGGCCGACTTGCCCGGCAATCCGAGCCGCAGCTGGTACGTAGGCTCGAAAGTCTCCTCGTCGAAGCCCATCGACCCGTTCACCACGCCTTCGGTCGATGCACCGTAAATCTTGAGCGCCATCAGGTGCGTCGAGATGAGCGTGAAGGCGCCGGCGGAGCGGAAGTGCTCGACGATGGCCACACCGAGCGCACCGCCCTCTTCGGGATCGGTGGCGGATCCAAGCTCGTCGAGCAAGACTAGCGAATCGGGCGTAACGTCGAGCGCCATCTCGCGGATGTGAGATACGTGAGCAGAGAACGTGCTGAGATTCTCCTGGATGGACTGGTAATCGCCGATATCGGCGAGCACTTGCGAAAAGATGGGGAATTCGGCCTCGGCGGCAGGCACTGGAATGCCAGATTGCGCCATCAGCGTGAGCAGTCCGATTGTCTTCAGGCTGACCGTCTTGCCGCCGGTGTTCGGACCGCTGATGAGAAGCGTGCGGCGTTCGTTGTTGAGCTCGAGACTGATGGGCACCACTTCTTTGCGGCGCTTGCGCATGACGTCTTCGAGCAGCGGATGGCGCGCGTCGCGCAGAAGGAGGCGGTCGCCGAAGCGGGGAAAGGTGCAGCCGAACTCGGTAGCGAAGCGCGCCTTGCCGAAAATCAGCTCGAGCTGCGCCATGGTGACCAGCGTCTGCTGGATGGAATCGCCATAGCCGCGCAGCCGGCTGGTAATTTCCACCAGGATGCGAAAGACCTCGCGCATCTCCTCCTCGGTGAGGCGCACGAGCTCGTTATTCAGGTCGATTGTCTCGATGGGCTCGACGAAGAGAGTGGCGCCGCTGGCGCTGGCGCCGTGGATGACGCCATCGAGCTTGCGCCTCTGGCCGGCGATGATCGGCACCACGAAGCGCTCATTGCGGATGGTGACGAATTCCTCCTGCAGCACGCCCTCGTCGCGGTGGGAGCGAAGGAAGCGCTCCAGCGATTCCTGAATGGAGCGCTTCTGCCGCTCGATATCGCGGCGCAGGCGTCCGAGGGCCACGCTGGCATGGTCGGCGACGCTGCCGTCGGGGAGGATTTTGCCTTCCAGATCTTTGAGAAGCGCGCGAAAATCGCCGATAGTTTGTGCGCGCCGGCCGAGTCGTGGAAAGCGTTCGGCAACGGCGGCGAGAGACGACTTCGCGTCGGCCGCGCGGTCGAGTAGCGCGAAGATCGCGAAAATCTCTTTCGGCTCGAGGCCGGCGCCCTCAATGCGCAGCTTTTGGATGATGGTTTCGGTATCCGGCAGGCCGTTGAAGTCCACGCGGATGGCGGCGCCGCGGCCGCCGGTTTGCGGACGCGTGGAGAGGCGCAGATATTCCATTGCTTCGGCGGCTTCGGCGAGGTCTTCCTCTAGGCGCGCACGGTCGGAGTGGGGCTGGAGTTTTTCCAACTCACGCTTGCCGGGATCGCTCGACAGATATCGGCGCAAGAGCTGGCGCAATGCTTCGAATTCGAGTACATCGGCACTGGTGTTCAAAAGGGGAAGGCCTCACCTATATCTTCGCCGTTCGCGGAAACCTTTTTCAATTACGGTAAGTGTGCCCTCGGTGATTTGCAATTTGGCGAGGTCGCGCCGGCGGACCCATTCCACGGCGCAGACGTCGTCGCCGGCGCACAATTCTCCGCCGGTCACCCGGCAGATATAGTCGATGAGCACGTAGTGATACTCAGGCGCGCCACTGGCGTCGCGCATGATGCGCTCGAAGATTTCCAGGACGGCGAGGGGGCGGACTACCAGGCCGGTCTCTTCGCGGACTTCGCGGCGAATGCCGTCGGCCAGCAGTTCGCCGAGTTCGAGCGCGCCTCCGGGTAGGGACCACCAGTGCTTCAGGGGCTCCTTGCCGCGCTGCGCCATGAGGATGCGATCGCGCTTGAAGATGAGTGCGCCGACCCCGACCATGGGGCGCTTGGGGTAACGGCGATCGTCGTTAGGCGGGGTCAAAAGGGCTCCGGGGTGGCCCACTGGGACGGCCGGGCTGGCGCCCGGCAGGCAAGCTAAAGCATGCCCCACGACTATTTGTGGGATAAGCTTTAGCTTGTCCAGGCGAGCCAAGCTCGCCAGCGCGGGTCGGCACGCTATGTCTCAATTCGGCCCCTTTCCGTCGAGGCGAATGCGGTATAGGAAGTTGCGGGCGGTGACGTAGAGCCACGTGCCTTGCGGATCGAAAGCGCAGCTGGAGGGGCGGTCGCGCATGGGAATCATGTGAATCGGACGGCCATCAGGTCCGAAGATCGCGATCCCTTTCGTCGTCGCGACGTAGATTTCACCTTTCTCGTTAACTTTCAGGCCGCCAGGAATGCCGTCGGTGTGCGCTACCAGCACGCGCTCCCCAGAAGTGTCGCCGTTATGGTCGATGTCATAAGCGCGCACATTGCGGTCATCGGCATTGGTGACGTAAAGCAAGCGCCCATTGGGCGAAACTGCTACCCCGTGCGGACGGCCAGTAGCTTTCGCCACCAGTTTCAGCGGACCCTTCGGCGACAAATGATAGACGCCGTAGAAATCCAGCTCGCGATGGTCCTGCTGGCTGCCGAATGCCGGGTCGGTGAAATAGAGGTGATCGCTCTTGCTAACTGCGAGATCGCACGGGGCGTTCAGCTTCTTGCCCTCCCACTGGTCCGCCAGGACGTCGACGTGCCCGTCTTTGAGGTTGGTGCGAGTCACTCTTCGGGTGTGGGTTTCGCAGGTGTACAGGCGTCCCTGGACGTCAAAGGCGTTTCCGCTGGCGCCGTTGGACGGCTCGCGAAAATTTACCGCATCGCTGCCGGGAGTCCATTTCCAAATCTTGTCGGCGCCGGTATCGCTGAAAATCAGAACACCGTCTTTCGACCAGGCCGGACCCTCGGTAAAGACGAAGTTCTTGCCGATAATCTCGATGGAGATCTTGGAGAAATCCTGGGCGGGCGCGAGAGCCACGAAGACCGTGGACAGAATAAGAACGCGGGACGGGGCCATTCAGGGCCTGATGGCTTACCTTCTGACGTCGATGTTATTCACTACCTTCTTGACGCCTTTCACCTTCTTGGCGATGTGCTCGGCCTTATCCTTCTGTCCGGGGTTCTCCACGGTGCCGGCCAGCGTGACGATGCCGTCCTTCACATCCACCTTCAGATTGCCGCCCTTGACGTCGATGTCGCTTGCCAGGGCGATGCGGACCTTGTCGTAGATGGTGTCGTCGGAAACCGGCTTGTCGGCGGCCAAACAGGCGCTGACACCCAGAAAAAACGCCATCAGGAAAGCAGCAATTTTAAGAATCATCTTTTAGGGCCATTGTACGCCAGTCGAGCGTGTCGAGGAAGGCGGCTTCTTCGCGCCACCCGGGCTGTACGCGCACATGGAGATCGAGATAGATCTTTACACCAAATACCTTTTCCATTTCCACGCGCGCCAGCGTGCCGATTTTGACCAGGACGGAACCCTTCTTGCCGATCACGATAGCCTTCTGTCCCGGCCGCTCCACGCGAATGGTGGCGTAGATGCGCGTGAGCGACGGCCCTTCCTCCCAACGATCCACCATCACCGCGACGGAGTGGGGAACTTCCTGGCGGGTCACCTGCAAGACTTTTTCGCGCACCAGTTCGGCGGCCAGAAAACGCTCCGGCTGGTCGGTAACGTAGTCCTCCGGAAAATATGCCGGCCCTTCCGGCAAATGATCCAGAATCACTTTGCGCAATTCGTCGAGCCCCACTTTCTTTTTTGCCGACACGGGCACGAAGTCGGTGAAATTGTGCAGGTGCTTGTACTGCTCGATCAACGGCAGCAGCTTGCCCTTGTCTGGCAGCAAATCGACCTTTGTCAGCACCAGCACAACTGGCGTGCCCGTCTTCGTTGCCATGTCGAGCGCGCGCCGGTCTTCGACGGTGAACGCGCGGGTGGCGTCCACCAGGAACAGGAGCAGGTCGCGCTCTTCGAGAGAGGCCCGCACGGTGTTCATGAGTCGCTTGTTGAGCTGCGAGTCGGCTTTATGGATGCCCGGAGTGTCGACGAAAACGATTTGCGCATCCGGCACTGTCACCACACCCTGGATGGACGTCCGGGTAGTTTGCGGCTTATCCGCGACGATGGCCACTTTCTGCCCAACGAGCGCGTTCAGTAGCGTGGATTTTCCGGCGTTGGGGCGCCCCACGAGCGATACGAACCCCGATTTGAATTTACTCATTGAGCTACCGTTTGCGATTTGCTGAGCCGCACGCGTTCCACGCGGAATTCGTCGCTGGCCAATACTTCGATGCGCACGCCGTCGCGGTCCGCCGCTTCGCCGGGCCTGGGAACGTGGCCCAGCCATTCACTGACGAGGCCGCCGACTGTGCTCGATTCAATATCTTCCTCGCGATGAAAAGTGTCGAACAGGCCGGCGAGTCGATCCAATTCGAAGCTGCCGGAGACGATGAAGCCGCCGTTTCCGTCCTCGGTGACGTCGCTGTCGGGCTCGTGTTCGTCGCGGATTTCTCCGATGATGACTTCGAGCAGATCTTCCATAGTGGCCAGCCCGGCAGTGTTTCCGTACTCATCGACCACGATCACCAGATGCGAATTCTCCTGCTGCATCTGCCGCATGAGATCGTTAACGGGCTTAGTTTCCGGCACGAATTTCACGGGCCGGAGCAGGTCGCGCACCTTGCGGGTAGAGCGTTCCTCTTCTCCGAGTTCGAACATGTCGCGGACATGCACGAACCCGATCATCTGGTCGATATTCTGCTCGTAGACCGGAATACGCGAGTATTGCTCATTGATCACCAACTGGCGCAGTTCGTCGAGAGTGGCGTCAGCGGAAATGGCGACAATGTTCGGCCGCGGCGTCATCACTTCGCGCACGATCTTATCGCCGAATTCCACCACTCCCTGAATGAGCTTGCGGTCGTCTTCCTCAATCAGGCCTTCTTCGGTGCCGGCCGAGATCAACGCCTCGATGTTCTCAGCGGGCGTGGGCTCTTCTTCGGGTTTGCTGCTATCGTCGGTGAGCTCGACCAGCGACTGGAAGAAATCAAGCAGCGCCACGCACGGCCGGGCGATCAGCGCCAGGGCGCGGAAGAATGGGACGAGCGGCACTAGCCATCGGGCGGAGGTACGGCGGTAGAGCAATTGCGGCACGGCATACGACGCGCCGAGCATCACCAGCCAGGCGGAAAGCGCGCCTTCCCAAAACGCCAGACCAGTCAACGGCACGGAGTCGGCGGACCACGCCAGACACAGCACGCCGAGGATCACCAGCAGGGTGTGCTTGATGATGGAAAAGGTCTCCATGCCCGCTTCGGTTTCCATACCGAGCCGGTCTTCCAGAGTTTCTTTGAAGAATTTCATGGACGGCAGGTCGCGCGGGCGGAGACGCATGCTCTCCAGATAGAGGAGTTGGACGAAGGTGACCAGCACCATCAGCGGTACGGTGAGCAGCGTGCCTAGGACGATAGCTAACATCATGGCCGCACCCGCTCGATTAGTCCGGTAGCGAGACCCAGGCGCGTACGCCAGCGCTTCTCCGCGCGCGCCATTTGCCCACCGTCGGTTTCGTGATCGAAGCCGAGCAGGTGCAGCAGGCCGTGCAGCATCAGAATCTCGACTTCCTGTTCGATAGGGTGGCCGAATTGTCGCGCCTGCGCCCGTGCGCGCCCGAACGAGATGGCGAGATCGCCCAAGTGGGCGGCCGGCGCCGCGGCGGGAAAGGAAAGCACGTCAGTGGGGTAATCCAGGCCGCGGAATTGGCGATTCAGACGGCGCAGTTCAGCATCGCCGGCGATGAGGCAATCGAAGGCCTGTCCTTTGGAGACTTCGTCCTGGAGGCGGCGGGCGAAGCGTTCCACGTTGCGGCGGCGGAAATCGGGTGGCGTGCGGCGGAAAGTTACGGTACTGCCGTCGGGTGAAGACATGCGGCGGCTCAAGCTTGCGGAGCGCTGTCAGCCGGCGGTTGGGGCGAAGCAGGTTCCGTCGCCGGCGCTTCCGGTTCGACTAGCTTCAGACTGAGTTGCCGCGCCGCGCCGATGCTCTCGTTGTATCTTTCGTAAGCCTTCACGATGCGCTGCACCAGCGTGTGGCGCACCACATCGCGCTCGTCGAACTGCACGAAGCTGATGCCTTCGACGCCCCTGAGCACTTCGACGGCGTCCATCAGGCCGCTGCGTTTGCCGGTGGGCAAATCGATCTGCGTGACGTCGCCGTTCACCACCATTTTGGAGTTGAAGCCCTGGCGCGTGATCACCATTTTCATTTGTTCGCAGGTGGTGTTCTGGGCCTCGTCGAGGATGATGAAGCTGTCGTTGAGCGTGCGCCCGCGCATGAACGCGAGCGGCGCCACTTCGATGACGTTGCGCTCCAGCAGCTTCTCCACGCGCTCATTATCCAGCATTTCGTAGAGGGCGTCGTAGAGAGGGCGCAGGTACGGGTCGACTTTCTCCTGCAAAGTGCCGGGCAGGAAGCCGAGCCGCTCGCCCGCTTCCACCGCGGGACGCGTTAGAATGATGCGCGATACCTGTTTGCCGAGGAGCGCGGAAACAGCCATGGCGACCGCGAGGTAGGTCTTGCCGGTGCCGGCGGGTCCGATGCCGAAAACCAGGTCGTTGCGCTCCATGGCCTCCAGATAGCGCCGCTGGTTGACGGTTTTCGGGGCGAGAATCTTCTTGCCGAAACTGCGCTGCTTGCCGCTATTGACCAGTGCGCGGAGAGACACTTCCGGGTCGAAGGCCACCACGCGCAGGTAGCTGTTCAGATCGCCGTTATTGAAGACGAAGCCTTCGCGCATGAGCGAGTTGTAGTCCTCTAAAATGCTTTCCGCGCGGGTGACGTTGGAAGCTTCGCCCTCGATCTCGAGGCTGTTATCGACCAGTTGGGTGTGGACGCTCAAACCCGATTCGATCAGCCTGATATTCTCGTCGCGAGTGCCAAAGAGGCTTTCGACGCCTTTGCTAATACGCACACTGGCTTTCATTGAGTGGGTGTTGTAAACCTCCATTGGGGGAAATAAACGGGACAGGAAGGGACTTGCCGGCGGAAGGGACTCGGACCTTCGACACCCCGCTTGCGCGGGCGGCTCAAAACCATCCGTTTACGATTATACCAGCGTTGTAAAGGGGGAGATCTTTTTCGGGCTTTCGGCAGATGTCGGGTGAGGCCTCACCATTGGCCTCACATGGCGTCTAGCCGAAAAGGATTCCCCGTGAGACCAGTCGTCCTGATGGTGGTCGCCGTTTCGATCTGCGGCGCGCAGTCGAGCGCTTCGAGCCATACCGCGGTCCCTTTCCATTTGGATGCTGGGCCGCTGAAGCTCGACGTCTATATCAGCGAGACGGCTCCGGTGTTTCATGTGGTGGACCAGATTTCGCAGTGGAGCGAATTCTCACACCGGCAATACGTGCGGTATTTCAAGGCGCTGGATGGCGGCCTGAGCGAAGACGACTTGAAGGTTCTGGCCGAACATGCCGAGATTCGCAGGGCGCACGGTTGGGGTCGAGGACCGGAGCAGGCGTTCTACACGCCCCTCGGTCTGGACGAAGCACTGAAGGCGGGCGTGGCGCACGGAGATTTAACAAATGAGGAGGCGGAAACGGAGCGGAGGGTCTTCCAGTATTTTCGGCCTCGTGTGCAGCGGATGATTTCAGAAGGGGGCTATCTCGATGGTTTCGTCCACGAACTGGTCGAGCGGCAGGCGGAGCTGGCGGCGTTTGCCACGGAGACCGCGCGATTTATCGGCGCATCTCCGGCTGAGGCGATTCCGTTCTACCTGATCGCCGATCCCGACGACACGAATATGGGCGGCGGCTACAATGGCGGCAAATTGACGCTGGAAATCCCGCGAAAGAGGGATGCGTACCCCACCGTTCTCCACGAGTTATTCCACGCTTTTGCGGAATTGAAGAAGGATTCCCTGAAGGCTGCGATTCGGCCGGTCCCGGGGCTCGATTTCGAGACGTTAAACGAGGGATTGGCTTACGCCGTGAGTCCGCCGGGAATTAACAAAGTACGTAGATCGCGACATTGTCGATAGGACTGCGATCGCGGGCGCCTTCGCTATACATCTCGACGGCGGGCCACGACCAGCGGACCTCCATCAGGATTGCAGAAAGCGCCGGAGACGCTGGCCGATTTGTTCCTGTGTAAGGTATTCGCCGCGCCGCAAGGCGTCCTCACCTCGCTTCACAGCTTCAAGGAAGCGGCCTTCCTCTTCGAAATAGCTCGCCAACCTTCCTGGACCAGGTCAGCGGGATTCCTACCTTGCCTGGCGGCAGAGTTTGCAAGCTTCGCTTTCCAATTCCGCGGTGACATGGACTTCCATCTCGTCAGCTCCTTTTCCCAGAATACTCTGTTTATACATCGGGCATATTCGATGCCGCCTACTGGAGGAGCGCTCCTGTCCAGCGTTCGCGATTCGCCCAGAACGGACACTGCGGGCAGACCTGACTGTCGGGGTAATCTTTCCCTTCAACGCTCGAACGCGCTCGGGTCCCCGTCCGCCGCTTCCACGATCCCCACTGCGACTTTGCTGGCGCGCGTGTCATCGGGGCCGTAGAACGCGATGGTGGCGGCGGGATAGCCACGAAAGCCGCGGCGGGCTTTCTTCTTCAAAGGGGAATCGGACCGGCGTTTGATCTTCACGAAAGACCAGTTTCCTAAGAGCTGGCGTTCGAAGCAACAGCACCTTTCTTCCCCACCCATGTACCATGAGAACTGTTCGCCGTGGCTTCCATTCTCGAAATCCGCGACGTCTCCTGCGCTCTCAGCGGCCGGCCGATCTTGCGCCATATCGACCTTACGGTGGAAGAGGGCGAGACTGTGGTGCTGCTCGGCCGCAGCGGGTCGGGCAAGACGACGCTGCTGAAGACGGTCAACGGCCTGGTGCCCGCGACATCGGGCGAGATTCGCTTCGAAGGACGATCGTCAGCCCAGTGGAATGCCGTCGAGATGCGGCGGCGCATGGGGTATGTGATCCAGGATGCCGGCCTGTTCCCGCATTGGACAGTGGAGAAGAATATCGGACTGGTGCCACGGCTGGAGAAATGGGAGCCGTCGCGCATAGCGGCGCGGGTGGAGTCCCTTCTGGAAACCGTGGGACTGCCACCCGCGGAATTTCGCCATCGCTATCCGCGCGAGCTTTCCGGCGGACAGCGGCAGCGCGTGGGAATCGCGCGGGCGCTGGGCGCTGATCCGCCGCTGCTGCTTTTCGACGAGCCGTTCGCCGCCCTCGACCCCATCACGCGCGTGGAGTTGCAACGGCAATTTCTGGAACTGCGGCGCAAGGTCGGGAAGACCGCCCTGTTCGTGACGCACGATGTTCGCGAGGCGTTAATGCTCGCTACCCGCATCGCGCTGCTGTGCGATGGCGCGCTGGAACTGGTGGCGACTCCGGAGGAGTTCCAGGCGGGCAAGACACAGGAAGCGTGCGCCTTTCTGGACAGCCTGCAAGAGCCCGGGAGGGAGAATTGAACCCGAGCCTGGGCGCGGAGATAATCGCGCTTTCGCTGCAGCATTTGCGGCTGGTGGGAATCACTATCGCGATTGCGGCGGCCCTGGCGCTGCCTACGGCGGTATTGCTAGCGCGCAGGCCGGGGGCGCGGCGCTGGGTGCTGGGGTTCACGAACATCGCACAGACCATTCCCAGCCTGGCGCTGTTCGGCTTCCTGCTGCCGTTCATCGGCATTGGCGAGCAAACCGCCATCGCGGCGCTCACACTTTACGCGCTGCTGCCGATTGTCCGCAATACGCTCACCGGGATTCTCGGAGTGGACGCGGGCGTTCGTGAATCGGCGCTGGCGATGGGGATGACGCGGCGGCAGATTTTGTGGCAGGTGGAACTGCCGCTGGCGGTGCCTTCCATCGTGGCGGGACTGCGGATCGCGACGGTCACCACGATTGGGACTGCGACTATCGCGGCGTTCATCGGCGCCGGCGGCCTGGGTGTGTTCCTGGTGCGCGGCATTGCCATGATGGACAAGCAGGCGCTGCTCGCCGGCGCTCTGCCTGCCGCAGCGATGGCCCTGCTGGCCGACGAAGGACTGGAATGGATCGAGCGAAAACTATCGCCTGCTTGAGCGCGCTGGTGTTCGCGT
>Ga0302326_10028348_pt1 | contig 11269 bp, 8 predicted proteins | sample Palsa_T0_3_FD_202264 | JGI IMG/M metagenome (GOLD analysis project Ga0302326, IMG submission 202264) | Peat permafrost microbial communities from Stordalen Mire near Abisko, Sweden - Palsa_T0_3 | ecosystem: Environmental > Terrestrial > Soil > Palsa > Peat permafrost | place: Sweden: Abisko...
CGGGCTTGGCCCTCCAAGACCGTTTGCTGTTCTGCACTCAACGTAATGATAGGGGCTATGCGCATCGAAAATCGTCTCCTCTATCATAAGATGCGCGTAGAATAAAAAGGTTGTTACTTGCGACGCACTACACTAGCAGAGAAGGATGGGATAGGGTCAACGGAGTTACGGTAACACTACGGTAACTCGGCCCGTGTTTTCAGGAACTTAGAAAGTGCATAGAACGCGCAAAGCCATCGCCTCTAACGAGGGTCCAAGCGATAAGCGTCGAAGTCAGGAGTGATGTTGAACTCCGCTGAGTCAAAGCAGAATTGCACAAGCATTTCCGGATAAGGTTACGGTAAACTAATACGTCTCAAAAGGATTGCAAAGCTTCCGCCGGTGCTCACAAAACTTTTGAGATGTGACAGATGAGCGTTTTATGGCCGAACATGCACCCGTCCCAGGCTCATCGCCAAAAGCTCACCCATTAGCCCCGGCTGACGTACGTTTGCAACTGTCTCGAATCTTGCCAAGCCGTTCCTTTCAGGATGCTGGACTCCTTAAGCGATTTCTAAGTTATTCGGTAGAACACACTCTTGCCGGCGAAGCTGATCAGCTGAAGGAATATCGTTTGGGAGTCGAAGTCTTTGGTCGGAAGACCTCCTTTGATCCGCGGCTTGACCCTGTAGTCAGAATCGCGGCTCGCCGTCTCCGGATCAAGCTAAAGCAATATTACGGCCATGAAGGAGCGCTTGATCCGATCCTCATAGAGATTCCGAAGGGGGGCTATTCTGCGGCATTCTCCGCGATTCCGGTCGCGGTGCCTTTCCAGTTGATGTCGGAAGGGGCTGCGAAAGCGGGCGTGCCCCCATCGTCAGAAGTGGAGCAAATGGCTTCGAGGGCCACCCGGGCAAACCATGGTTGGAAGTGGACCCTTACCGCAGCGGCAGTCCTGGTGGGTGCGGCGCTGGTGGCAGGAGGCTTTTATTATCGCTTCCGTCAAGCCAGTCGCCTGACCGACAAAGACACGATCGTTATTGCCGATTTCGCCAACGGCACCGGTGATCCGGTGTTTGACGACACTCTGAAGACCGCGCTTGTGATTTCGTTGCGGCAATCGCCCTATCTCAATGTGCTCTCCGACCAAAAAGTTGCAGCGACCTTGCAGACCATGGTCCTTCCCGCCGACGTGAAGCTCACGTCGAACGTGGCGCGGGAGCTTTGCCAAAGGGCGGGCTGTAAGGCCTACATTGCCGGGGCCATCGCCAGCCTGGGCAGCGAATACGTGCTGGGTTAAGAGCGGTGAATTGCCAGAACGGAGACACGCTCGCGCAGGAGCAGATCACGGCCTCGTCCAAGGAGAAAGTGTTGAACGTGCTGGGCGAGATGGCGTCCAAGCTGCGCCGACAACTGGGCGAGACGCTGGTTACCGTTAAGAGATTTGACATTCCCCTCGCAATTGCCACCACGGCTTCGCTCGAAGCGCTGAAGGGTACAGCTTTGGCAACAGGGCCTATGACGAGAAAGGCGCTGCCGCGGCTTTGTCTTACTATCAACGTGCCATCGAACTCGATCCGAATTTCGCCATGGGCTACGTGACGGTGGCCGAAGACTACAGCACTCTTAGCCAGCTCGAGCGTGCCAACGGGTACCTCACCAAGGCATTCCAGTTACGGCAACACGCCAGCGAGTGGGAAAAGCTGAGGATCACAGGGAACTACTATTCGTCGATCGCCGGGGATTTGAATCAAGCGGCTGAGACGTACCGGGAGATGGCTGAGAGCTACCCGCGCGCGTCCTCTCCATACTTCAGTTTGGGCTATGTATACGGCGAACAGGGGCAGTATGAGAAGGCCGCGGAGATGACGACGCAAGCCGTCCGCCTCGCGCCGGATTACGTAGCTGCATACGAAAATCTCGCCAACTTTGAGCTTGCCTTGCAACGCTTCGATCAGGCCCAGCTGATCGTTCACGATGCGCAAGCGCGAAAACTGGATGATTACCAACTCCACGGTGCTTTCTACGCACTCGCCTTTGATGCGGCCGACTCTGCGGCGATGGCGGAACAACTGCGGTGGTTTGCCGCTAGGACCGAGTATGAGCGCTTTGGTCTGGCGCTCTCATCCGACACCGAGGCATATGAAGGCCATCTTGCCAAAGCGCGGGCTCTGACGAAGCGGGCTGCCGACTCCGCCGTCCGTGCCGACAGCAAGGAGACCGGGGCACTATGGCGGGCCACCGCAGCTCAGCGCGAAGCCGCGTATGGCAATGCCACCGAAGCACGGCAGATGGCAGCTGAGGCTTTGATGCTTGATCGCGCGAGTCGTGGCGTCGAGAGCGAAGCGGCACTCGCGTTGGCAATGGCGGGCGATACGATACGAGCTAAGTCCCTGGCACAAGACTTGGAGAGACGCTTTCCCCTGGATACTCAGATACAATCGATTTGGCTGCCTGCGATTCATGCAGAATTGGCGCTGGACGCAAAGAACCCCGCCCTTGCCCTGAATTTCCTGCAATCTGCTTCGTCCATCGAGTTCGGGCAGATCATGTTCGCCAATAGTGTTTCTTGTCTATACACGGTGTATGTCCGGGGCGAGGCATATCTGGCAGTTGGACAGGGCAGCGCCGCCGCCAGCGAGTTTCAGAAACTCCAAGATCACAACGGGATTGTCTGGAACTGCTGGACGGGAGCGTTGGCGCATCTGGGCGTGGCGCGAGCGAACGCATTGCAAGCAAGAACCTCTCGAGGGGCAGATTCCGAGGCGGCCCGCACCCGCGCGCTCGCCACCTATAAAGATTTCCTCACGCTTTGGAAAGATGCCGATCCTGACATCCCCCTCCTGAAGCAAGCCAAGGCAGAGTACACGAAGCTGCAGTAGCGGACCTGCCGTCGGGGTAGAGGTTCCGTTACAAGTTCTCGCCGATGATCAGGCGCGAGCGAACAAGCCCTTCGAAGCCCGTATGAAGGACCCGCTCGCGTCCAGACGAAAGCCAACGCCGCGCTGGACTCCCGGAGGGATCGCCGGTGCTTGGAGAACGTCGGCTCGCAAGCCCGATGTGCGGACACAGCGGTTTTTCGGGGTAACCATAGGAGCCCTATGTCCCGTGGTTTCTCAGAAACCTGTACCGAGTACCGGTTAGGCTCATGGTATCGATCGCATGGTGATCGCGGCAGAGTTGCAGGACGAAATCCAATTCGCGGGGACCTTCGACCGGCTTAACGGTCGTGCCCAGCGCCATTGATCCCTGCGGATAGATTTTCCGGCTGGAAAAACCGGAATGGGCTCTCCATACTCTCCAGCTTTTCCGCTTTCACAAATTGGGGTACGACCTTTCAAGTTTTAGACTGAAACTTTCATCCTTTTGCGCACGTCCACAAATGCGTCCGTCCCTCCGCGAGCCGATCAGCTGCATCCGCTGGTGCTCCCGCAGCTCATGCACTTGTAGCAACTGCCGTTGCGCACCATGATCGAGCCGCAGACGTGGCAACTGGGAGCGTCTCCCATGTCGATCATCCCGGCGAGGGCGTCGGCGGCGTGGATGCTGCCGGTCGCCGGTCGCTGGTCGTTGGTCGTCGGGCCGGATCCGATCGAGCCGTTGAGATCGCCGATCCCTTCGGGCGCTGCCACCGGCTTCGGACGGAGGCTTTCGAACAGGAACTGCTGCTGTCCGCTGAGAAAGCGCATCTGCAGCCAGCGGAAGATGTAGTCCATGATCGACTTGGCAAAGCCGATGTCGGGATTGCTGGACCATCCGCTCGGCTCGAAGCGGGTGTGCGCGAACTTTTCGCAGAAAAGCTTCAGCGGCACGCCGTGCTGCAGCGAGATCGAGACCGCCAAGGCGAAGCTGTCCATCAGGCCCGAAACGGTCGAGCCCTCTTTCGCCATCTTGATGAAGATCTCGCCCGGTTCGCCGTTCGGATACAGGCCAACGATGATGTAGCCCTCGTGGCCTGCGATGTTGAACTTGTGCGTCACCGACATGCGCTCTTCTTTCAGCTTGTGGCGGACGGCGCGCGGCGGAGCGTCAAGATTGTCGCCTTCGATGAGGGCTATGGCCGCAGCATTGCGGGCCGCGTCGTCCTTGGTGGAGTTTGCCGTCTTGGTGCCGGCGGCGGAGAGCGGCTGCGATTGCTTGCATCCATCGCGATACACGGCGACCGCTTTCAGGCCGAGCTTCCACGCCTGAACGTAGGCTTCGGAAATATCGTCAACCGTGGCTGCATTCGGCAGGTTGACGGTCTTCGAGATCGCCCCGGAAATGAAGGGCTGGGCGGCGGACATCATTTTCAGATGTCCCATGTAAGGAATCGACCGCGTGCCCTTGGCCGGCTTGAAAGAACAATCAAACACAGCCAGATGTTCGTCTTTCACGTGCGGGGCGCCTTCGATCGTGCCGGTCGCGTCGATGTAACTCACGATGGCGTCGGTCTGCTCGTGGGTGTAACCGAGCTTGAACAGCGCTCCGGGAACGGTGTTGTTCACGATCTTGATCATCCCGCCGCCGACCAGTTTCTTGTACTTGATCAGCGCCAGGTCGGGCTCGATGCCAGTGGTGTCGCAATCCATCATGAAGCCGATCGTTCCTGTCGGAGCGAGCACGGTTACCTGGGAATTGCGATAGCCGTGCTTTTCTCCATGGGCCAGGGCTTCGTCCCAGCATGCTTTCGAGGCTTCGATTAACTCGGGCAGTTGGGCGGCGGAGCCTCGCTCCGCCTGGACGGGCGAGACGCCCGTCCCCCCACGAACACTCGAGCGCCCGATGTTATTCACGCTCGCCCTGTGCATTCTTATTACATCCAAGAAGGGCTCGCGATTGATGTACCAGCCCGGACAGGCTGCTCCGGGCATGTTTTCCGCGCTGGTTACTCCGAGGCGAGTCCTCACCGGATCGGTGATCGGAGTGAGCCGCTCGCATTGTTCGGCAATTCTTGACGACTGGAGATAGGCCTCTCCGCACATGATGGCGGTGACACAGGCGGCGTAATCTCTGCCGCCGTCGCTGTCGTAGGGCAGGCCGGCGGCCATCAGTAAGGCGCCCAGATTTGCGTAGCCTAAGCCGAGCGGGCGATAGTCGTGTGAGTTCTTGCCGATGACTTCGGTGGGGTATCCGGCGTTGTCGACCAGGATTTCTTGCGCGGTGATGGTGATGTCGACCGCGTGGCGGTAGGCTTCCACGTCGAAGGTGCCGTTGGGCGCGAACTTTAGTAGATTCAGGCTGGCCAGGTTGCAAGCTGAGTCATCGAGGAACATGTATTCGCTGCACGGGTTGCTGGCATTGATGCGCGCCGTGTTTTTCGAGGTGTGCCAGCGGTTGACGGTGGTGTCGTACTGCATGCCGGGATCGCCGCACTGCCACGTGGCTTCGGAAATCTTTCCCATCAGGTCTTTGGCTTTGTAGGTGCTGACCACCCGGCCGTCCACGATTGCCTTGGTCGAGAAATCGGTATCTCGCATCACGGCTACCATGAAGTCATCGGTGACTCGGACCGAGTTATTGGCGTTCTGAAAGAAGATGCTGCTGTAGGCATCGGAGTCGGGATGCGACCCGTCATAGCCCTGCGCTACCAGCGCGTGGGCTTTGGCTTCCTCTTTACTTTTGCACTCGACGAACTCGACGATGTCGGGATGGTCGATGTTCAGGATGACCATCTTGGCCGCTCGTCGTGTCTTGCCTCCGGACTTGATCACTCCGGCGAAGGCGTCGAAGCCTTTCATGAAGCTCAGCGGGCCGCTGGCAGTGCCGCCTCCACTTAGAACTTCGGTGGAGGAACGCAGCGGGGAAAGATTGGTTCCGGTGCCCGATCCCCACTTAAACAGCATGCCCTCGGTCTTGGCCAGGGTCAGAATGGAATCGAGCGAATCTTTTACAGAATTGATGAAGCAGGCCGAGCACTGCGGGCGCGTGTATCCGGTGACTCCGAACTCGACTTGATTGCTGGTCGCGTTCCAGTGCCAGTTGGCAGCGTCCGATTTCGGCTCCACTCGTTCGCAGCCCACGTTGAACCAGACCGGCGAGTTGAAGGCCATGTGCTGGCGGATCAGCAGGTGGACCAGTTCGTCGTGGAAGGTGGCAGCGTCTTCGCTGCTGCGGAAATATCCGTCTTTCATGCCCCAGTCACGAATGGTTTCGGCGACCCGGGCTACCAGTTGACGAACGCCGGTTTCGCGCTCATCGGTTCCGATCCGTCCGTGAAGATATTTCGAGGCTACGATGTTGGTCGCGGTCATCGACCAGTCTTTGGGGACTTCGACATTGTTCTGCTCAAAGACCACGCCTCCCTGGGAGTCGGTGATCTGAGCGTTGCGTAGTTCCCACTCGATTTCGCTGTACGGGGAGACACCGGGCTTGGTGAAAAGCCGGCGGAAAGTCAGGCCCTGGGCCTTGGTCTTCTTGTTGACGGCAGTATCGCTCGCGGCGGATTGGGTTTTGATCGGGTCGCTCACTTCGGGCATTTCCTTCTCTCCTAAATTAGATGATGGCAAAAAGCAGTCGATCTAGACGACAGCGATCATGATTCATGGTTTCAAAACCACTCAAGGGGCATCTGATTTCGAAGATCTTAACGACGCGGCTGAAGCCGCGCGCTTCAAGACAAAGTCGAAGCCTTGAGCCTTGCCGCTGCCGGCAAAAACAGGGGCAAGCCTCGGCTCTAGGGAGCCGGATCGCCTTGCAGGCGTTTTCGGTAATTGTGCTCTGGGAGCGTGGACGGGAGGGCTGGCTCAGCGGGGTCGATCGCCTGGATTTGCTTCGGTTGGGCTGTCCGGGCCCACTCGGAATCGCCGGTTGGGCATTCGATTCCATGTCGGGCGAAGGAGGCGGCAACGAGTTCTTTCAAAGTTTCCATCGGGGGCTCCTAAAACGGTGCGGCGGGAGCTGAGTCGGTCGGGGACAGCTCCAGCCGCGAAATTCTCACCTCAGCGGCCGAATCTGCCGCTGATCCTGCTACACCTGTTTGCTAATGCTACGGCGCGGTTGAAGCCGCGTCCGTTTCCAGCAAGATCGAAAACTACATCCCTTGACGAATCCCCCAGAGGGGATGCCTGGCGAGCCAGACCGGGGGAGGTCACCGCTAGCTTCCGGCCACTTTTCCATTGGCCTTTTCCCATCCACTCCGGAGGGATGGTTTTCCGTGAAGGAGAAGACGCGCAGTCACCTCAACTTTGAGTCTCGCCCCTGAGTTGATTGGTCATGGCCTCCCTTACAAGTGAGAGGCTCTGCAAAAATAAGCTTCCGGGATGCTTAACGTACTCCCGTATATGGTGCCTGTCAAGAGAGAAACACCATGGATTGTGGCCCAAAAGTGTTAAGGGTATCGAGAGTTGCAAGTCGCCTTAGGCGGTAGCGCCTGCGCAATCCTCTGATACGGCACGGGATGCGGGTCGGACGAGGACGCTCTGAGCTCCATGAGCTTTTGCCAGAGGAACATAAATGTCTTCGAAGAGGGCTTTGGTGATGATGGTTCGGATGCCGCCGGAGGACTCGGCGAGGTAGTCGCCGGGGCGGCCGGATTGCTCGCGACCGAGAGCGTCGGTGAAAACCAGCGGTTCAGTGAGTTGACGAGCACGCACCAGGAAACGGGTGCGGTAAACGGTCCATTGGCTTTCGAGATTCATGCGGTTTTCCAGATTCATGAGTGCTTTCTTTCATCCGTCATCGGGGCTGATGTTTGTTTTTGATTTTGACCGAGCACGGCCAGCACTCGGAGGTCATTGGTGATTCGTTTCAGTGGAGCGACTGTACGCGCAGACTGTGGGCGGGTCAATTCCATAAAAATGGTGCAACAGTGGAATTCTGTTCCCGAATTGGGAGAGATGAATCCTGATCACGTTTGCGTCGAACTCAATCGCAGTTGACGCACGAGCAGCGGGATTTGAACAGCGGGCGGGAATTTGCGCAGGACGCTCTCGTGCTCGGCGGACAGATTTTGCACAAGGCGCGCACAGGTTAAGAACAATTGGGGCGCGACCTCACGGCCGATAGCAGTATCAATTTCAGCTCTGGCGGGTGTTCCCTGGAGGTCTTCGACGACAAAGCCGGCCGGAACCTGGAACATTGCCGGATCGGGCTCTGCGCAAGAGAGATCGACGAATTGAAGAACTCGCGTGCCGACAACGTTACGATCATCGACAACGTTTGTTCCGCGATAAGAAAAACATTCTTCAACACCCACGCCTTATTACAACACTTTACCTTTTCGATACACCATCCGCAATCTAGGCGACCGCGCCGTGCGGAACGTGGTGTGGAGTTGCGATGTGACGATAGCCCCTGATATAGCTCCGAGAATCGGGCTGCGGACGGGGAGTGGAAGCCCTTACCGTCCCGGTTTGGTTGTGGGCTATCGACCTTTTCCGACACTGCGGCGATTCCTGCAGGCGGGACGGCCGAGGGAGAATTCGCCCTGGCGACCCTCCATGACGGCTACAGTGCCAAACCCTTGGAAGTGCCGGGCAAATATCAACTCCGCTTCAAATTCTCCCCTCATGCCTGCTTCGTATCGCCGGATGGTGGTTCCTGCGCTACCGTGCTTCAACACCCGCCGCCGATGGTGTCACCCGAAGTTTAGAGTCGATGTTCGGTAGCTGTTACAAAACAAGCCCGAAGGAAACCGTTATGCATTCCGGCATTCTCGTTCTATTTGGGTAGAAGCGGCCCCGGGTTTTTTTGGACTTTGGACTTTGGACTTTGGACTGTGCAATGTCAGATTATTTCGCTTACTGATTTCGTTGATTTTGCAATCAGCACGCCACCTTCTCAGCGGACAAAGGCGCGACTCGGAAAACACTCCGCGACTCTGGAATCGCGACCGGCAAGTATAGGTGCATTCTCGAGGAGTGGGATAATGTTCTCTCCAGGAGGTCCCGCTATGGGCAGTGTCGCTGTTCTGCAATCCTTGAAGGAAGGTATTTTCGGCCAAGTGAGCGTCAAGACCATCTACGGCGAACCGATCGCCGCGCACGGAAAGACCATTATTCCTGTCGGAAAAATAATGTACATCTACGGCGCGAGTGCGGGCTCGGGCGGCGTGGGCGATTCGAGCGCCCGCGGCGAAGGCGGGGGCGGAGGCGGCGGAGCACGAGTTGTTCCTTTGGGAGTTATCGAGATCAGCGAGCAGCAGACGACGTTCGTTCCGATTACCAGCCGCAAGAAGCTGACTGGCGTTCTGCTGGGTGGAATCGGTCTTGGGATGTTGCTCGGCTGGCGCAGGCTTCGCTCACGTTAGACGGGGCTCAAAAGTTTCAAGCTTCCCGAGGTTTCAAATAAAGGTTCCAAGGATCGCAAGCTTTTGCGGAAAACCCAAAATCGCAGGTGATCCGAAACCGAGCCGATCCTTGGATCCTTGAAAGCTTGAAACTCCGAAACCTTCCCTGATCAGTTGCAGCCCGCGCCGTCCGTTATCGATGTCAGCACATTGGCGGCGGCGGTCAGGTCGCGGCTGTAGCAGTATCCGGTGGAGTTGGTGGTAAAGAAGTTTTGTGCGCTCGCCTGATTGGTGTTGCCGGTGAAGTTTCCGCTGGCATCGAAGTTGAGGGTGTCGGTCGTGGTGACGCGGTTTTGCAACAAGCTGGAGGTGGTGGCCTTCCCGTCGTGCCTGCCCGCCTCAGTTACTTCGAAGTACTGGTTGCTGGTGGTGGTCTGGGTTTCATCGCCATTGGGCGCGACCAGCACGGTGATGTTGAGCAGCAGAGGGTAGTTACGCTTCACAACGTTGACGAAGGTTCCTCCGGCGTTATCGGTGGTCACGTTCGAATAGACGGTGTTGTTCTGGTTGATATTCTGCTCGTATTCGGTGTCGGTTAGATTGAAATACTGCAGATTGGTGAAGTTGATATTTTGGTCGACGGTGGTGGTGACCGGACCGTTGGGGGTATCGATGTATCCGGAGATTTTGAAGTTGTGGCTTGACTTGGTGTTGACCGCGCCCTGGATGTTTCCGTTTTTCGCGACACTAATGTTGGTGAAGATGCTGGGCGCGGGCACGGTCAGCGTGTTCCCGGTGACGGCCCCGGTCAGCTGCGTGGCATTGCTGTCCAGATACAGAAGGAGCGAAGCGGTGGCGGAGAAGTAGCTGTTGGCGTTGAATACGCTGAGCGCGATGGTGTGAGGCTGGCCATTATCGAGCAGCGACGCAAAGGGCGAGAGGTTGACCCGGTAGGGCCTGAAGTTCAGGGTCTGGACGCCAGGGATCGGAATCCACAGGAAGGGATCGATGCCTCCGGTGAAGATCCAGGGATAGACCGGGGCGACTCCGGCGGGCGTGCCATCGATGGTAATTTCAGATTCACGGAAGGCGGTATTGCTGCAGCTTTCGAGCTCATTGGCAAGGTTGTTGGGGACGCAGGTGTACCAGAATTCGTCGTTGGACTGGCCTTGCGCGAAGACGTCGAGGTAGGCATCGGTGATGTTGGTGGGCAGGGTCACGGTCTGCTCGAGCAGGTCGGTGCCGTTATTGAGGGCGACCGTGCCTCCGGTGGGGCCGGAAGAGAAGGCGATGACCTGATCGGCGGTACGGGGCGGGAGCTGGTTCTCGGCTAGCGGATAGAAAAGGAGGTCAGACGATCCGTAGAGGATGCCGGTGTACTCGGAATTCACCAGGTTCCCTAGATCGACGGTGCCCACCTGGGAGACGGTGAAAATCGAACTGTAATCGGTGAGATCGCGCTCGACGTGCCAACTGCGGCCCTCGTTCGGCTGATCCTCGGCGGTGGTACCGAAATAGACGTTGGTGGGACCGATCCAGATGTTGGCGGTGCGGTCGTATTGGATCCCTTTGGTGATGGAGAGGTTGACTTCCAGAATGACTTTTTCCCAGGGGCCGGGACAGTCCGCGGGCGGGGTGTAGGGGAAGCTCTGGGCATTGAAGTTGTCGAATTTGAAGTGCTGGTAGAGCTGAACCTTGCAGGGCGTGGTGTGCGGGCGCGGCACGGGGGGTTCGGCGAAGGCGGTATTGCCGGATCCGATCTTGAATTGCGCGGCGGCGACGGCGGATAAAAACGCGAGTAGCGAGACGAGCGTGGCGGCGAATTTCGAGAGTCGGGGGATGGTCAAGGGAGCCTCCAAGAGTATTTGCAGGGCCAGAAGTGGTCTGCGCGGCTAAAAGCCGCGGTGGACAAGGAGTTTAGTGGGGATGCGAGCGGGTGTCAAGGCGGGACTGAAGGCGGTGTCAACCGACATTAGAAATGTCCCCCTCCTTACGACATTAGAAGTGTCCCCTTTTCTTAGTAAATGAAATGTCCGGTTCTTAGTGAAATGCCCGCAGTCGTCGAGGCTGTGGGAAAGTGGT
>Ga0302326_10028351_pt1 | contig 11268 bp, 4 predicted proteins | sample Palsa_T0_3_FD_202264 | JGI IMG/M metagenome (GOLD analysis project Ga0302326, IMG submission 202264) | Peat permafrost microbial communities from Stordalen Mire near Abisko, Sweden - Palsa_T0_3 | ecosystem: Environmental > Terrestrial > Soil > Palsa > Peat permafrost | place: Sweden: Abisko...
TATCAGCCGCGCTACCTCTCAAACGAAGGTCGCGTGTTCTTCGACTCAGACGACGCCCTCGTCCCGCAGGACATCAACGGGACGTGGGATGTATATGAGTACGAGCCCGAAAAAGTACCTGCGGGTGGCGAACATCCCTGCGCGGCCTCGAGCACGAGCGGCAGCGTCGTGTTCAAGCCCGCCCGTACCTATGAAGTGGAAGGCGAAAAGGGCGAATCGGGCGCGGGTTGTGTCGGCCTGATCTCCTCGGGCAATTCCGCCCAGGAATCGGCGTTCCTGGATGCCGACGAAGGCGGCGGTGCGGGCGAACACGGCAAGCCGGGCACGGCAGCGGGGGGCGAAGTCTTCTTCATGACGACCGCGAAATTGGCGCCGCAGGACTTCGACAAGTCCTACGACGTCTACGACGCCCACGAATGCACGACAACATCCCCCTGTATTCCCCCGCCGCCGGGAGCGCAGGCGGAATGCACAACCGCGGAAGCCTGCCGGGCGGCGCCGCTCGGAGAGCCCGGCATCTACGGCGCCCCGGCCAGCGCAACGTTCAGCGGCATCGGAGACCTCGCGGCGCCGGCTGTGGCAAAACCTGTGGTCAAGAAGAAGACCGCGAAATGTCAGAAGGGCGAGACGCGCAGCAAGCGTGGGAAGTGCGTGAAGCAGTCCAAATCTAAGCAGGCAAAAAAGTCCAGCGATGACCGGAGGGTTAAGTAGATATGTGTAAGCGATTCGTACCTGCCCTTGTGGCCATTACTGTGCTGGCTTGCGCCTTCGCCGCTTCGGCGTCGGCTGAAACCCTTCAACCCTGGTGGCACCTGAACTCCAGCGCGCGTCCGACGAACCTGCACTATGAACAAACGGGGACTTCGCCGACGGTGCCGGGTAAGGACGAGGTTCAGGAACTTGTGATCGGGCCAAGCTCGACTGTTGAAGTGAAAGTCGGCGGTAACGAGGTTGAAGTATTCGAAACCGGGCCAAAATATCAGCATAAAAAAGCCTTTCCGGAACCCACCGCGGCAAATGTACAGACGGCGTTGGAAGCTGTCTATGGTGCTGATAACGTGACGGTGACGGAAAAAGCCGGTGCCAATCCGGGCGAAGTCACGCTGATCGTGACGAGCGTGGGCGCCGATGCCGAAAAGCCGTTGGCCTCCCCCGCCGAAGAAATGGAAGTGGAACCGTACAACGGCACGGCATCAGTCAAAGTCACGACCCCGGGCGCGGCGCCGAAACCCGGCCACCCCGAACCCGACGGCCACATCATCGCGACGGTCATCAACGTTGGCGATGCAAACACGGCTGGGGAAGCGACGATCGTCGACACGTTGCCGAAGGGCTTGAAGGCGGTCGGGGTCCAAGGGGAACTCGAGGTCGGCTCGGCTCACGGAGCTCTGGGTAAATGCGAACTCAAAGAAGAAGTCGCTGGGGAGGCGCAGTCCGTTGTCTGCTTGACGGGTAGTAACCCGGTGCTGCCCTACGATCTGGTCGAAGTCCGCGTCGCGGTCGTCGTGCAACCCGGCGCGGTCTCCGGCGAAGAAAACGAAATCAGCGTTTCCGGTGGCGGTGCGCCGCCGTTGGCGATCAAGCGCCCGTTGACGATCTCCAGCGCGCCGACGCCGTTTGGGGTCGAAGATTATGAATTGAGCCCTGAAGAATCGGGTGGCGGGGTCGATACGCAGGCGGGGTCCCATCCCTTCCAGACGACGTTCACGATCACGCAGACCGAGGATGCGCAGACCCGCAACGCGTATAACGGCAAACTCGAAGTCAACCCGGCGGGGCTGGCGCGCGACATCTACGACAACTTCCCGCCCGGTCTGATCGGCAACCCGAAAGCGGTCGATAAGTGTACCGACGCGCAGTTCCTCGCGGCCACGAACGAATGTCCCGCGAGCTCTGTCGTCGGTGTCGCGATCGTGACGTTGCACGAACCGGACGTGCTGGGGCTGCTGACGTTCACCGTCCCGGTCTTCAACCTCGAACCGGGGGCCGGCGAACCTGCCCACTTCGGTTTTCTTCCGCTCAGCCGCGAAACACCCGTGTACATCGACGCGGCGGTCCGCACCGGCGACGATTACGGGATCACCGCGCGTGTCAGCGACATCCCGCAGACGATCGGCCTGGCCCAGAGCTACGTGACGATCTGGGGTGTCCCCGGCCGCGCCGAACACGACAACACGCGTGGCTACCCGTGTCTCGCGGCGACCGACGAACAGACCCGCTATCCGCCCTGTCAGGCGCTGCAGCAGAACCAGCCGCAGCCGTTCTTCGAGCTGCCGACGCAGTGCACGGGCGCGCCGTTGCAGTCGAGCGTCGAAGCGGACTCCTGGGAAGAACCGGGCGACTTCATCTCCCACGCGGTCGACACCACGGGCATGCCGGGCAGCTTCTTCGCAAGCGAACACATCGTCACCGCGTTCGCGCGCACGATGCCCACGATCGACGGCTGCGACCGGCTGCCGTTCGAACCGTCGCTGGAAGTCAAGCCCGATGCGCCCGATGCGAGCAGCGCGTCGGGGTTGACCGTCAACGTCAAAGTCCCCCAGGAAGAGAGCCTCAACGCGGGCGGCCTCGGCGAGGCCGACATCCAGAACACGACGGTCGCGCTGCCCGCGGGCGTGTCGATCAACCCCGCCGGTGGCGAAGGGTTGGAAGCGTGCTCGAATGGGCTGATCGGGTATCTGCCCGCGTTGAGCACGCCGCCGGAAGATCTGCACTTCACACCGCGCGTCCCCGGTGGTGTCGACGCGAAGCTCGCGGGCGAAGAGGCCCCGTTGGAACCGGGCATCAACTTCTGCTCGAACGCGTCGAAGATCGGCACCGCGAAGATCACGACCCCGGTCCTCCCGCACGCGCTCGAAGGCGCGGTCTATCTCGCGCCGCAGGAAGCGAACCCCTTCGGGTCGCTGATCGCGATGTACATCGTCGTCGAAGACCCCGAATCCGGTGTGCTGCTGAAGCTCCCGGGCCAGGTCACGCTCTGTGGCGGCGCGGGCGAAGTGGTCGACGGGCAGACGTGTCAGGGCGCGGGGCAGATCGTCACGACGTTCCTGAACACGCCCCAGGCCCCCGCGGAAAACATCGAACTGCACTTCTTCGGTGGGGAACGCGCGCCCTTGGCGACGCCCTCGCGGTGTGGCGCGTATACGACGACGACGTCGATCGTGCCGTGGTCAGGTAACGGCGCGGTGCATCCGTCCGCGACGTTCGACATCTCCTCCGGCCCCAACGGCGGCCCCTGCCCGGGTGCGCAGCTGCCGTTCCATCCGTCGGCGACGGGCGGCGCGACGAACCTGCAGGCGGGCGCGTTCTCGCCGCTGACGGTCTCGTTCTCGCGCTCGGATGGCGAACAGGACATCAAGTCGGTCGTGGCGAAGCTCCCGGAGGGCCTCTCCGGGATCCTCACGGGTGTCGAACTGTGCCCCGAACCGCAGGCCAACGACGGTACCTGTAGCGAAAACAGCAAGATCGGCGAAGCGACGGTCTCCGTCGGTGTCGGCGGTCATCCGTACACGGTCTCGGGCGGCAGGTTCTACCTGACCGGTCCGTACAACGGCACGAGTGGCTGCACTGTGGGAACCAGTGGTTGCGCTCCGTTTGGCCTCACGTTCGAGGTCCCGGCCAAGGCCGGCCCGTTCGACCTCGCGCACACGGCCAAGAACCACCCCGCCTGCGACTGCGTGCTCGTCAGGGGCAAGATCGAAATCAACCCGCTCACCTCCGCCTTGACGATCACAAGCAACCCTGCGGGCTCGCCCGATTCGATCCCCACGATGCTCGAAGGCATCCCCCTGGAAATCCAGCACATCAACGCGACGACGACCCGCGGGAACTTCCAGTTCAACCCGACCAACTGCAACAAAATGGAACTGATCGGCGAACTGGCCCTCAACGAAGGCGGCACGTCCACGATCTCAAACCCGTTCCAGGTCACGAACTGCGCGGCGCTCAAGTTCGAACCTAAATTCTCGGTTTCCACCTCGGGTAAAACGAGTAAATCCAAAGGGGCGTCGCTGACCGCGAAGGTGACCTACCCGAACGTGCCGCAGGGCACTGATGCAGATATCGCGAAGGTCAAAGTCGAACTCCCCAAGCAGCTCCCCTCGCGCTTGACGACGCTGCAGAAGGCGTGCACGGACAAGCAGTTCGAACTGAACCCCGCGAACTGCCCCAAAGAATCGAAGATCGGCTACGCCGTCGTGCACACGCCGCTGATCCCGGTGCCGCTGGAAGGCCCCGCGATCTTCGTCTCCCACGGCGGCGAAGCGTTCCCCTCGCTGACGATGGTCCTGCAGGGCTATGGCATCACGATCGACCTCGTGGGTACCACGTTCATCAGCAAAGCGGGGATCACCTCGACGACGTTCAAGACGGTCCCCGACCAGCCCTTCAGCTCCTTCCAGCTGACGCTGCCCGAGGGCAAGTACTCCGCCCTCGCGGCGAACGGCAACCTCTGCACCGAGGCCAGCAAACTGATCATGCCGACCGAATTCGTCTCCCAGGCCGGCGGCGCCCCGATCAAGGAGAGCACGAAGATCGGCGTCTCGGGCTGCGCAAAGGTCAGGACCCGCGCGCAGAAGCTCGCGGCGGCGCTGGCTGTCTGCCGCAAGCAGGACAAGAAGAACAAGGGTAAGCGGGAGAAGTGCGAAGCGGCCGCTAAAAAGAAATACGGGGCGGTCAAGAAGAAGAAGAAGGCGAGCAAGGGGCACAAGTAACATGCGCCGCCTTCGGCGGACCCGCCGTCATTGCACGCGCCTGTCCAACGCCATCGCCCTCCGCATGCCCCGCTGGGGCTACACCCTCGCCTCGCTGCTCGTAATCGGTGGCCTGTTCCTCGTCGCCGAAACGACGCCGGCCGGCGCCGCGATAATCCACGACCACATCGACACGATCGAAGGCTTCGGCAAACCGGTCGCGGTCGCGGTTGGCCCTGCCGGCCCCGAGGCGAGCACGACGGAAAAGAACGCGGTGTATGTCGCCGACGAAGGCAACAGTGTGGTCGCGCGCTTCACTTCGGCGGGGACGCCGCTACCGTTCAAGTGCGGCGAAACCAGCAATTGCAATGGCTACATCAAAGAAGGCAAGCTGACGGGCACGCCGTCGGGGTCTTTTGGGGAATCCGAACCAAAGGGGGTGGCGGTCGACGACGCCACGGGCGAAGTCTTTGTCTCTGAAAAATCGGTCGTGGACGTCTTCAGCGGCGAAGGGGAATATCTGGGGCAGCTGACCGGACCGATCCTGAACATAAGCGGTTTGGCCATCTATCAGTCCGCGGGCGCCCGCGGCGCCCTTTATGTCGCCGATGACGAACACGGCGCGGTTGACGTGTTCGAACTGGAAGCCGGCGGCAAAGCGAAATACGCCTCTCAGTTCGGTGGTGGTGTGCTCAGTACCAACCGTGTGCCTCTGACGGTCGCGGTCGATGAATTCACCGGAGATGCGTACGTCGGCGATGGCGGCGTTGTGGATGTCTTTGAAGCCTCGGGCATGTTCATCGAACCTCCGTGGAGCGGGCAACAAACCCCGGCCGGCTCTTTCAACGGGGCGAGCGTGGGGATCGACCCGACCAGCGACCACGTGTATGTGGCCGATCGCGGTAACGGCGTGGTCGATGAGTTCGGCGCGGCGAGCACCGAAGAGTTTGTGGATAGGTTGCCTGCCCTGCTTGCGGGTGTGCCTGTCCCTGTGGCGATCAGCCCGTACGATCAGGATGTTTACGTCGGCGAGTACAACGAAAACACTGGTGCCGGTGCGGTCGAAGTCTTTGGCCCGGATCTGTCGGTCCCGACGGTCTCGCCGGAACCGAAGGCGGTGCCGACGCCGGCAGGCGTTGGGTTGGAAGGGACGGTCGACCCGGAAAAGTTGACGGTCACCTCGTGCGTGTTCGAATATGGCACGAGCACCTCCTACGGTCAGAGTATCCCCTGTGAACCGTCGCTCGCAAAGATCAGCGAAGGCGTCGGTGGCACCGGTGAAGGAGCCGTCACGGTCACCGCCGATTTGAAGGGGTTGCCGCCGGGTACGCCGTATCACTTCCGCCTCGTTGCGGGTAGCGAACATGGGACGAACCCGAGCGACGATCAGACGTTTATCACCGTCGGCCCGAAATTCGAAGGGGAGTCGGTCGCCGATGTCGCTTCGACCTCGGCGACGCTGAACGGGTCGGTCGATCCGAACGGCAAGGCGACGAGCGCCTACTTTGAATATGGCCCCGAACCGTGCGCGGGCGCCGTGCAGGCGTGTGCGCTTGTGCCGGCCGCGCCCGGTGAAGCGATCGGCGAAGAAGCAGTACCCGTGACGGTCCACCCTCAGCACGTGCAGGGCCTGTCTCCGGGCACGGTCTATCACTACCGCGTCGTCGGCGTCAGCACGCTGGAAGGCACAGCGGTCACGTTCCCCGGCCCCGAAGCAACGTTCACGACCCAGGCCGCGGGCGAACGCACGCTCCCCGACGGTCGTGCGTATGAAATGGTCTCGCCGCCGCAGAAGGAAGGCGCCGTGATTGTCCCGCCCGGTGAAGCGGGCGCGATCCAGGCCGCGCGGGACGGCGAAAAGTTCACGTATCTGACGAACGTGCCGACCGAAGCGGGCGTGGCCGGGTACTCCAACGAGCAGCAGGTGCTCTCTACACGAACGACCCCAGGGGGATGGGCGACGAAGGATCTCGCCGCGCCGCACAACGGCGCGGTCGGCCAGAGCGACAATGCCGGTCAGGAATACCGCTTCTTCTCCGAAGACCTCTCGTCGGCCATCCTGCAGCCCGTCGGCGCATTTCAGTCTTGTCAGGACGCGCAGGACGAACCACAGCCGTGCCTGTCCGAAGCGGCCTCCGAACAGACTGCGTTCTCGCGCAGCCTGTACCTGAACGGCAACGTTGACGAACCCTGCACCTCCTCCTGCTACACGCCACTGGCCACCGGCAAGACCGGGTACGCGAACGTCCCCGCAGGCACTATCTTCGGGCAGATAAGCACCATTGAGGGCCGGGCGTGTCCACCGGAAAAATTCTGTGGCCCGTACTTCTTGGGTGCGAGCCCGGACGCGCAGCATGTGATCGTCGCATCGCGAGTGGCGCTGACGGGGGTGGCGGTGCCTGTGGGCGCCGCGCGCGAGTTGTATGAGTGGAGCGAGGGTGTGCCCGCGGGAGAACAATTGCAGCTCATCAGCGTCCTGCCGCAGACACCGGAACAGAGGGCCAAAGGCGAAGAGCTTCCGGCGAACAACCCCATTCTTGGGTCGCATGAAGTGGAAGATGCGCGAGGTGCGGTGACGGCGGACGGGTCGCGGGTTTTCTGGACGAACGAAACCAGCAGCCTGTACATGCGGGACCTGGCGAAGGGCGAAACGCTGCAGATCGCCGGCGGCGCGGTGTTCCAAGATGCTTCGGCCGATGGGTCGCGGGTGTTCTACAGCGAAGGCGGGCGTCTGTACACCTGTGAAATCACTGAAGTCGCTGGACGGCTGGCGTGCAAACCCGAAGAGCTCGGGAACGAGCGGGGCGCGGTCCTCGGCGCGAGCGAAGATGGCTCGTACGTCTACTACGCCTCCGGCGGTGATGAGCTGTACATGGATCGCCACGAAGGCGGTGGGTGGAAGCAGACGGCGATCGCGCAGCTCTCCAGCACAGACGAACCCGACTGGGGCAACGCCGAATTGGAAGGCAACGTGGCGGAGTTGACGGCGCGGGTCTCCCCGAATGGTGAATGGCTGACATTCATGTCAAACAGGGACCTCACCGGCTACGACAGCCAGGATGCGTTCAGCGGCAAGCCCGACGAGGAGGTCTACCTCTACCACGCGGGATCCGGTTCCCACCCAGCCGGCTCATTGACGTGCGCGTCGTGTAATCCGACGGGCGCTCGCCCGGTCGGCGTGGAATACGGCACGTCCGGTAAGAACGTCCCGATCGACGGCGGCCATCAGGTGTGGGAAGGCCTTTCTCAGCGAAGCGGTGAAGGATGGCTGGCGGCGGACGTCCCGGGGTACACGCCGCTCGAAACCGCACCCAATCGGGCTCTTTACCAGCCGCGCTACTTGACCAACGAAGGTCGCGTGTTCTTCGACAGCAGGGACGCCCTCGTCCCGCAGGACATCAACGGTACCTGGGATGTGTATGAGTATGAGCCTGTGGGTGTGCCTCAGGGGGGAGAACATCCCTGTGAAGCTTCGAGCACGAGCGGCAGCGTCGTGTTCGAGCCCGCGCATGAATTTAGTACCTCAGAAGGCGAAAAGGGTGAATCGGGCGCGGGTTGTGTGGGCCTGATCTCCTCGGGCAACTCCGCCCAGGAATCGGCGTTCCTCGATGCCGACGAAGGCGGCGGCCCGGGCGAACACGGCAAGCCGGGCACGTTAGCGGGCAACGAAGTGTTTTTCATGACGACCGCGAAACTGACCCCCCAGGACTTCGACAAGTCCTACGACGTCTACGACGCCCACGAATGCACGACCGTGTCCCCGTGCATCCCCCCGCCCCCGGGAGCGCAGGCGGAATGCACAACCGCGGAAGCCTGCCGCGCCGCGCCGCTCCCTGAGCCGGGGATCTACGGCGCCCCGGCGAGCGCGACGTTCAGCGGGATCGGCAACCTCCCCGCGCCGGCTGCGGCCAAACCGGCGGCGAAGGAGAAGGCGGCGAAATGCGCGAAGGGCAAGGTGCGCAACAAGAAGGGCCGTTGCGTCAAAAAGTCAAAGGCGAAGAAACGGAGGAAGCTGTGAGCCGGCCGCTCTCAGCGTTTGTAGGCTCTGCCTCGTGGCAGCACGCGGACGACTTGAATCGTTTTGGTCTTCTCGTCGAGCGTGATGAGGATACGCCAGTCGCCGACGCGGACTTTGTGCTCGGGCCGGTTCTTGAGCTTGCGCAGAGCGCCGCTGTGGGGGTCGGCGGTGAGCTTCTCGAGCGCCTCGATGACACGCTTCTGGATCGGGGGATCGAGTCGCCCGATGTCCTTGTCGGCGCTCTTGGCGTAGTCGAGCGTCCAGGGCTTCTCTGCCTTGCCCCGGCGGGCGCTGGCGGGCTCCTCGCTCACGCCAGCCCGTACTTGACCTTGATCTCCTCGTGGGAGACGATCCGCCCCGCAACGATGTCGGCGTTGCCCTCTGCGATCGCGGCCTCGTCCTCGTCGGTCCAGGGCTCGTCGTCCTCGGGGGCGTCGCGGAACGCCGCGATCACCGGGTCCTCGGGCTCTTTCTCCACGAGCTTGAGTGCGCGCTCGGCCGCGGGCTCGGAGAGCTCATCGACCAGTGCATCGACCAGTGCGTGTAGGCGCTCTTTGGCCGTCATAGCCCGAATCTTAGCACTGACCAGCCCACGGAAGGCACGCCCATGAGTACCCACCGCCGTCACCGCAAACGCCTCCTCAACGCCATCGCCCTCCGCATGCCCCGCTGGGGATACACCCTCGCCTCGCTGCTCGTAATCGGTGGCCTGTTCCTCGCCGCCGAAACGAGCCCCGCCGGCGCCGCGATCATCCACGACCACATCGCCACGATCACCGGCTTCGGTAAACCGGCCGCGGTCGCGGTCGGTCCCGCCGGGCCGGAAGCGAGCACGAAAGAAGCGAACGCGGTGTATGTCGCCGACGAAGGCAACAACACGATCGCCCGTTTCACCTCGGCGGGGACGCCGCTGGCGTTTGAATGTGCCACGGCGGAATGCAAAACGTACATCAGCGAAGGCAAGCTGACGGGCACGCCGTCGGGGTCTTTTGGGACCTACGAACCGAGGGGGGTGGCGGTCGATGACGAAACGGGCGAAGTCTTTGTCTCCGAAGGGTCGGTCGTGGATATCTTCAGCGGCGAAGGGGAATACCTGAACCAGATCACGGGAACCCCGGCGGGCGCTGCGGAAGTCGAAGGTCCGTTCGCTCCGACGGCGGGTCTTGCGGTCTACCAGAAAGAAAACGAGCTGTATATCGCCGATCAGAACGTGATCGATGTGTTCAAGCTCGAAGGCAAAGGCGTCACGAAATATGTGTCGCAGTTCGGGCATGCGGTGCTTGGTGGGGCGGGGTCCGTCGCGGTCCTTGAATCCGGGATCGAAGCGGGGAGCGCGTATGTCGGCGAGCCCGGTTCGGGGGTCGTGGATGTCTTCGGCTCTATGGGTACCTTTGAAGAATGGACGGGCGGGAGTAGCGGCAAATCGTTCGGGGGGGATGGTCTGTCTGTGGGGATCGACTCGACCAGCGAACATCTGTATGTGTCTTCCCGCGAATTTGGTGTGGTCGACGAGCTCGAAGCGGCCACCCCGGAAAAGTTCCTCGATGCCCTGGGTCCGTTCGGCCAGCCCGTTGCCGTGACGGTCAGCCGTAGCGATCAGGATGTATACGTTGGTGGGTATAACGAAGGCAACGGTGCGGGCACGGTGGAAGTTTATGGTCCGGATCTGTATGTGCCGAGCGTCGCCAGGGAACCGAAAGCGGTGCCGACGCCGGAAGGCGTTGAGTTGGAAGGGACGGTCGACCCGGAAAAGTTGACGGTGACCTCGTGCGTGTTTGAATATGGCGAAACTACGTCTTACGGCAAAAGCGTTGAATGCAAACCGTCGCTTGCCGAAATCAGTAAGGGCGAAAACGGCGCGGGAGAAGGGCCGGTCCCGGTCACCGCCGATCTGAAGGGGTTGCCGCCGGGCACCCCGTATCACTTCCGCTTGGTCGCGGGTAGCGAACACGGGACGAACCCGAGCGACGATCAGACGTTTATCACCGTCGGCCCGAAATTCGAAGGGGAGTCGGTCTCCGATGTCGCCTCGACCTCGGCGACGTTGGAAGCGTCGGTCGATCCGAATGGCGCGGCGACGAGCGCCTACTTCGAATATGGCCCCGAACCGTGCGCGGGCGCCGCGCAGGCGTGTGCGGTGGTGCCGGCGGCGCCCGGCGAAGCGCTCGGCGCCGGTGTCGCGCCTGTGACCGTTCAACCTCAGCACGTGCAGGGCCTCTCGCCGGGCACGGTCTATCACTACCGCGTCGTCGGCGTCAGCACGCTGGAAGTCAAAGAAGTGCTGGGGCCGGTCACGTTCCCCGACCCCGCAGAAGGCACCTTCACGACCCAGACCGCGGGGGAACGCACCCTCCCCGACGGCCGTGCGTATGAACTGGTCTCCCCGCCAAAGAAGGAAGGCGCGCTGATCATCGCGCCGGGGGAAGCGGGGATGTTCCAGGCGGCCGCTGATGGTGGTGCAATGACCTATCTCGCGAGCGTCCCAACTGAACCTGGGCTGCCGGGCTACTCGAACCTGCAGCAGCTGTTCTCAACGCGTGCCCCGGCGGGGGGCTGGAG
>Ga0302326_10028355_pt1 | contig 11267 bp, 8 predicted proteins | sample Palsa_T0_3_FD_202264 | JGI IMG/M metagenome (GOLD analysis project Ga0302326, IMG submission 202264) | Peat permafrost microbial communities from Stordalen Mire near Abisko, Sweden - Palsa_T0_3 | ecosystem: Environmental > Terrestrial > Soil > Palsa > Peat permafrost | place: Sweden: Abisko...
GAAGCTGCCGACGCCGCGGCGAAAAGGCTGGGCGTCCCGATGGAGATAGGTGAAACAAACATCGACCACCCTTACCTGTTCGGGACGATACATGCGCTGCTTTCGAACGGCAAACTGGCCTCCCTTCGAAATGTGCTCGTATTTCCGCGGCGTGCTGCTTCAAAGTGCCAGATCGATGTCCAGGCGCCCTACAATATCGCCGCCGTGCGCGCCGCCATGGGACTGCAGCCATATCCGTCGAATGGCACGCTATGCCTGCGTCCGAATTAGGCAGTCGATGCGCTTGTGGTGTCCGGTAGCTTCGAACGATGACCGATCCGGTTTCCTTCAAGTTTACAGCGCGGTGGAGGCCTGCTAATACGCGCGTATGGGGCGGTGTCGCGCTTGCGAAGTCGTGAAGTTGCGCGCCGGCCGCACTGGAATAAGGGCATATTTCTGTCGGGAGATTCGCATGAAGCTCAATGAACTGTCGGAAATCATCAGTAAGCAGGCCAAGGTTGAAGAAACAGCGGTTCGCAAGACGCTGAAGGCGACGATTACGCACTTAAGGGAACTTATCGAGAAAGAAGAACGGGTCGTGGTCCCCGGTCTCGGTTCGTTCGTCCGAAGAGAGGGTAAGGAGCCGGGTCAATCGAGAATACTGTTCAGGCCGTTCAAGGAGAAAGAAGCCGAAGAAGCCTGAGTCGAATGCGGAGGCTGTATATCCATTGTGGCTTAGCAAAGACCGGTACCACATCGATACAAAGGTTTCTTTCGTCGGAGCGCGAAAGACTCCGGACGCTTGGAATCGAGTATCCGGAGATCGGCCTCAATTATTCGAGAATTGCGCATCACTATATCGCAGAGCAGCTCAACAGCAGAGCAGAGTTCAATAGCGACGCGGGAGCGGTCGGCGAATTCCTGAACTACCTGCGGGCGCCCGACCGGCGGCCAACCGTAATCCTCTCGAGCGAAGGCTTCGCGACCTGCTTGTACAACAGGAGGACGCGAGGCCGGTTTATCGGATTCCTGCGATCCACGAGGAAACTGAACGACAGCGTCTCCATCGTCTTCCGAATACGTCCGTTCTCCCAATATTTCGACTCCTGGTACATCCAGCGCCTGAAGAGCGGCACTGTGTCGATAGACATGCGCGCATACGTTCATGAGAGTCGACGCTGGATCATTAATTTTTTCCGGAGCCTCAAGGCCTTGAAAGACTCGATGGGCCGCGAGTGCATAATCATCATCGATATCAACGAAGGCGGCGGCGATGCGGTAAGCGCCCTGCTCGCGCGGATTGGTTTGGCCGATATGATGATCGGTACGAACGTCCCGCGGCACAATGAGCGCTTGGGTCTGAAAAAGGCCGCGCTGATCTATCAATTGCAGTCGTTGGCCAACGCAGCCGACCGGGGATCGGAAGCGGAGGTCGCGGCGTTGAGGGCGGGTGTCGTCAGATCGAGGGAGTTTCCAGAAGAAGTCTACAGATATCGCGTAATTTCACTCACCGAGGCCAATCGCATTCAGCTGGTAGCGCGGAAGTGCACCTTGCCGTTTCTGAAGGAATTGGTCGCAAATGCGACCGAACCCGAGCCGGAGGCCTACGAAGCGGTTTCCCTGGCGAACACAATGCTTTCCGCCGAAGATTGCGAATTTCTTCAACAATCGTTGCCTGCTGAACTTCGGTCCAGCAGCCTGCTCGAGGCTTGGCGCAAGGGCATTCGTACGGACAGCCCGAACCAAGTTTTTTCCCACTGACGGCAATGGGCGTCCAAGCCGTCGCTTTTACGTCGGCTTGTCCGGGCCTGGGCCAAGCCATATGATATTGCATGATTTACAGCCGTCGATGGCAGACGCGGGTGGTTGCTTGCGGGGTGCGAGCGGGCCTGCCGAGACAGACGTGAATGGACGGCTCGGTGTGAGGTCAGGCACATGAACATGGCGGCGAATATCGGCATTCTGAGCAAGGAGTTGATCGAGAATATCGACCGCTATCACGAGCAGTTCGAGCACGCGCAGCCGTTCCGCCATGTGCTGATAGCGCCGTTCTTCAATCCCGACATTGCCGAAGCGATGCTTGAAGAGTTTCCGGTGCCGGTCGAAGCCGAAATGAAGAACGAGTTCGGAAGAAAGAGCCGCAAATATGCCTGCCACGACGTTCGCTCGATCGGCCCCACTTACCGCCTCATAGATGACTATATTTCCTCTCCAAAATTTGCCCAGGAAATGCAGCGCCTGACCGGGATCGAGGGTCTGCTTTACGATCCGGAATATCACGGCGCCGGAACCCACGACAATTTTTCCGGTCAGGGGATGGATGCGCATGTCGACTTCAACCTGCATCGCACAACGGGATATCATCGCCGATTCAATGCGATCATCTATTTGAACAAGGAATGGGACGAAAAGTGGGGCGGATGCCTGGAGGTTCACAAAAACCCATGGGATTTCGAAAGCGACACGACAGCCTCCTACCCTCCTTTTTTCAATCACTGCGTTCTGTTCGAAACGAACGAATATTCCTGGCACGGATTCCAGCGGGTCCAGAAGCCGGACGGTAAGGAACTGTCCCGCAAGTCGTTCACCATCTACATGTATACAAAAGAGCGGCCCAGGGAAGAAATCGCGCCGAAGCACGGGACAATTTACGTTCAAGCCGGCCCGCCGAAACAATTCAAGGCAGGCTACACCCTTAAGAATAGCGACGTTCAGGAGCTGTCCGGGCTGTTCAAAGGCCGCAATGCGTATTTGCAGGGAATGTACGAACGCGAATCCAAGCTGATGGAGCAGGTCGAGGCATCCAAGAGGCTTCGGGCGAAAATGCGCGTTCCAACGCTCGGCTACGTCCGACAGGAAGGCCCCGGTGTCGGAATTGACCCTGGAAACGGCGCCATTTCTGGCACCGCTTCGATTTCATTCAGGGCGCTACGCCCGATCGTGTCGCTCACGCTCCGCGGCCACCTGGCCCAACACGTCGCGCGCGCGATGCTCACCTTCACGGTTGGAGGCCAATCGCAGGAGACAGAGCAAATCGGGGACGGACGGGCGTTTGAAGTGCCGTTCCAGGTGAACGCGGACGCCGGAAAGTCGGTGCGGCTTGAGATCGATGTCAGGAACGTGGAGCGCAAGCCTGGCTTCGGCGAGGAGCGCCGGACGACGCTGTTTATCGACGAGGTCCAATTCGACTGAGCGGAACAGCCGGGCGATCTATGCCAGAGTAGAGTTCATCCGCGGTTCGATGCGCGTGGGGTATTTCATGGATCAGGTCTTCGAAAAGCCGAGACAATCCCTCGTCCGGCTGTTTGCGGCATATCTGGACAAGGCCGCAAAGATGTCGAAGCGCTCACCCAATCCGTTCGGAACCTATTACGAATTCGGAACGGGGTGGGGCGGTACGCTGGCGGCATTCATGCTGGCGGCCGAACGGATCGCCGCCGAACGCAAACTCGACCCCCAGGCCTTTCGCGTCTATGCATTCGACAGCTTCGAGGGGTTACCGCAAACCGATCATCCCGCAGATCGCCATAGCGGCTGGGGCAAAGGCGCCTTTGCCAACAGCGTCGAGGTAATTGAGGGAAAAATGGCCACCCATCCCTTCGCGAAGCAGGTGCCGGCAACTTACATCAAAGGATATTTCGAAAAGAGCCTGACGGACGGTCTGATAGGCGAACTGAAAATGTTTCCGCCCTCGGTCATAACGATCGACGTCGATTTTTACACTTCCACACGGACGGTGCTTTCGTGGCTCGACCGCTTCATTGCGTCGGGCGCGCTGATCTATTTCGACGATATGTGGGCTTATCACGGTCATCCCGAATACGGCCAGATTCGCGCCGTCCGCGAGTTCTGCACCCAGGCGAACGGCTATTTGACGCCGTTCGACACATTCGGAGAAGCAGGAAAGTGTTTCCTCTATTCGCGAAAATCGTTCGAATTCGAATAGGCCGCACTATGCGGAAGCAGCCGACGCAGAAAGCGAGTCGGCCGGCGTCAGCGGGGACAGCACCAATCGCTGTTGAAGAATCTGCCGGAATGCCTCGAACGGCGCGTTCAGGGCGATGTAGTGGCGTTTGGCCGATGTGAGCGTGTCGCCGCGGCGCTTTTCGAGCTCGACGGATTTGTCCGTGAGCCTCCGGTATTGCGCTTGCACTTCGGGGACGAGATCGAGATCCAATTTCGCAAAAAGCGGCCGCAGGTCCGCGGGCCGGAGATAGAGTTCTTCATAACTGATGATATGGACGCGGTCCTTGAGGTCGCCCTTCGCGGTGAACCGCAACGTAGTTTGGATCGACCGTCGCCAATCTTGAACGGCCCGTGTGTAGTCTCTGCCGGCCTTCCAGCTGCCTGTCTCTGCGCGCTTTTGATAGGATCCCGCGACATCGATGATGTTGCGCACGATGAAGATGTAATGGGCGCCCGGTATCGCCGCTTCGACTTCGTCGTATTTCTGGAACAGATGGGGAATTTTGTCTCCAATCCACGTTGCGTCGTCGAATCTTTCGCGCGCTTTTTCATAGTAGGAGTGAGCGCTCAAGCTTTTGTAGAAAGTCTCCCTGGGTTGGAGGTCGAAGAACTTTTCCTTCTCGAACAATTCCGGCGTCAGGCCCCGCCATTTCTGGTGGCCCAGCAGGACGTATCGTTCGACGCCCAGGACAATCTTCGGATGGGACACCATGAGGCGCCACAGCGCAGTCGTCCCCGAGCGGGCGCATCCGCATATGAACAAAAACTTCTTTTCCAACGTCGACGCCCCTTATTCGTCCGATCTTCTATGTTTGCGATTTCCCTACTTGCGCTCTCTACCGGGGCGATAGCCAGGTGAGATCGTATGGCGGCGCAGTATCTACCCCGCAGGTGCCGGAAATGTCGCGCAGCGGCCAGAAGAATATCGGCACGCCGGCCGGATCGTAAGGCGCCAATAGCGACGTGATTGCAGCCACGGCGCGTGGGTCGCCATAAGCGGCTTCGCCGACCACGACCGGAAGCCGCGTCTTCGCCGACCGTAATGCCTGGCTGATTTGCCCAAGATCGGCCGCATCGGACTGATAGACGTGAAAATCGAGATAGGACGGTTCAAGGCCGGCTTCCTCATAGACTTTGAACACGAAATCGCTCCTGTCTCCGGTATTCCTGCCCTGAATCGATATCGTCGTGAGATCGCGCGGAAACTCGCGCGCGTAAGCTTTCACCAGGGTAGACAGATAACGATCCATGTTGCTTCGAAGTTGTTCGGCATGCGCACTGGTCAGTGCACCGGAATTTTGCAGATCGACATACAACGGAGGATGCGGCGTTGCGTCGAGGGCCTGCCGGACTTTCAGGATGAATGCGACGGACCTGTTTATCTGCCGGGGATCGAAGCAATCGCCCCAGATTTGTTGCCGACACGTGACCTTTGCGTTGCCCTGGGGACCGAATGCCAGATAGAAGCGCGAATAGCCCAGAGAGTTCAGGTCCGAAGCAAAAGCGGACACGTTTTTCGCAGCAAGGCCAGGATCGTCCCTATCGAAGATGTTGTCTCGTGCCTCGTTCTGGCCGGCGAACCATACGATGACCCGCACGCCTTCAAAGCCCGCCTTCCTCATTGCCGAGAGTGCTTTCACGACTGCTTGCCGAACGGCAGGGTCCTGGTATCGCACGAGGAATGCCTGGCCCTTGATGCCGATCGAACGGCTCCTGGAAGCACAGAGCGTTAAGGCGGCTTTATCGACATTCAGAAAATCGTAGTTCATGCCGAACTTGTCGGCCGGAGCGGCCGGCGTCGCGTCGCCGGTCGATATCGACGCCGCAAACGCGATCATAGCCGCCGCGGACAGGCGCTTTTGCCGATCGTGCACGATTGTATAAGGGCCGGCGAGGCGTCGCCTCAAGAGTTGCATGATATTCCCCGGGAACCACTTCCCGACTTCCGCAAACCTTCTAAAGCCCATAACGATGCGGGCGGGCCTGTTGATAGACGAGGGCCCAATCCTTCCGGCCGTAGATGTCGATCTTTGCAAGGGCTTCCTGGAACATCTCCACGCCCGCCGAGAACGAAAACCTGGATTGGGCAAGATTCAGCGCATTCGCGCCGATCCGGCTCCAAAGTTTCTTATCCGTGTAGAGTTTTACCACCGCGTCGGCCCATTCCTGCGCGCTCTTGGCTACAAGGCAGTCGTTCCAGCTGGTCAGCCCGGTGCCTTCGATCGCGACGGGAGAGAGGACGGAAGGAATGCCGCGGGACATTGCTTCCAGGACTTTGCCTTTCAGCCCTGCGCCGGCCAAAAGTGGCGCGACGAATATCCTATGGGATGCGAAGACTTCGTCCAGCTCGGGAAGATAGCCCAGAATTTGCACGGAATCCGAAGCGAGAGCCTTTACGGAAGCGGGTGCCCCGCTGCCGATCACATTGAAGCGGACATCGGGTATCCGTTCGCGAACGAGAGGCAGGACGTCTCCTGCGAAGAACTTGACGGCTTGCTCGTTGGGCGGGTGCCCGAAGCCGCCCAGGAACAAAATGTCCTTGGTATTCTCGAAGGTTCGAGGCAGGTTTTTCGTCTCCACGATCCAGGGCATTTTGGCCGTGGCCGCGCCACTGCTGATGTGGCTCTCGAGAACGGCAAGCTCGATTTCGGAGTAGCTGAAAGTCAGGTCGCTGGAACGCACGACCGCCAACTCGGCATCGCGGGTCGCCTCTGCCTGCTGGATCGTATAGTTCGCGTTGCCGCTCGCAGCCTCGCGGAGCTCACGAAGAAAATGGAGGTCGGCGATATTCAGCAACACCTTGGTGTTTGGCGCAACGGAGCGAATCAGCGGAATGACCTGTTCGCCGATCTTGTACCGTGTGACATACACCATATCGTATTCGGCGGCATGCCGCCGGATATAGTCTGTAAAATCCATCACGAATGGCGCGTAGAGACATTCGACCCCGATGCGCTGGAGCGCCAGCGTGTGCCGATCCATCCAGGCGAGGTTTCGCGGCAGAAACGTAACTTTCGCACCCTGGCTCTGGAATAATCTTATTTCCTGGAAAGCGGCATAGCTGCCGGCATCGTTGTCGACAAATGGAACGTGCTGATCGACGAAAAGAGCGCGAAACGCGATGTTTCGATCTTTCTCGCGATCCGGACGCACGCCTTCGGCGGCGTGATTGCCGTAGGCCCGCACCCATTTGCGCTTGAATTTCGGACGGTTCACTTCCTGAAAACGCTTCATGCCGGATGCCACGCTCGTTCCGGCCGATTGACCTTCGTAATGATAGACTGTCGAGGTGGGAACATAGACGACACAACGACCCGCCGCGCGAACCTTCATGGCCAAGTCGGTGTCCTCGAAATAGGCCGGAGCAAATTCTGCGCTGAACCCGCCCAGGCTTTTCCAGAGTTCGGTCGGAAGCATGATGGCCGCGCCGGAAACATAATCGGTTTGCCGCAGATAGTTGAAGGAAGGATCCGCGGCGTTGGCGTTGCGCCCGACATTCCAGGGGTTGCCCGAATTCCAGACGATGCCGCCGGCTTCCTGCAAATGGCCGTCGGGATAGAGAAGCTTCGAACCCGCCATGCCGACATTGTTGAAGTTGCGAAACACCGAAACCAGCTCGTCGAGCCAACGGGCGGTGACTTCGGTATCGTTGTTGAGCATCATCACGAACTCGCCCCGAGCGAGGGCAGCGCCGTCATTGCAGGAATTCACAAAGCCAAGAGCAGACTTATGCCGAACGACCCGAATTCCTTCGACGAAATCGTCGATGTCGACAGTCTCGTCGGTCGAGCCGTCGTCGACGACGATGACCTCGAATGTCGTCTCGTTGAAAGCAAACTGCAGCGCACAGAGGCAGAAATACGTGATCTCGAACTTGTCGTGCACCGGGATGACGACCGAGACGGTCGGGTTCGCTACGGCGCCGAACGAAAGACGCGGATACGTCTTGCGCTTTCGAAATCCTCCAAGCAATTCGTCGTAGACGGCGGGGATTCGGACGGACGGATCCGCCTGTATCTTCTCAAACCAGGCCCGAAACGAACGCAAGTGATGGCGAGCGCCAGGCGACAGCGTTCCGTCAAGGGGGGCGCCTGCATAGAGTTGAACGGCAGACCAGGGCGTAATCTGCATCGGCAGAATTTCATAGGTGCTGGCCAGAGCGGACATATGCGGCAACCGGCGAATTTCCACCAGATGTGCTCCGCCGTCCAGATGCTTGCTGTTCAGGGACGCGATGCCGGAAAACGCTTGTCCGTCCGTTTCGATGACGCTCGAACCACTCAGGGCGCCATCCACGAAAACGCCAAGCGTCAATTGATCGGGCACTACCCCATTAAATCGCCCGGCGAATTCCACCCGGCTGGCGTCCACCGATAGCCTTACGATATTCAAGTCGGACTTGTTGCTCAGAATGACGTCGGCGATTGTGGTTGCTTCGCCCTCGAGCTCGACACACAGATCGACTTTCGCAATGTTATCCTCGAACAGCTCGGCGGGAGCCTGCAATCGGACCTGCGAGACTTCCAGCCCATTGCCGGATCGCGCCTGTTCCAGCAGGTTCCGAGGCAGAGTAATCGAGTCCTTGGCCGAAGCCATGCGGGTATCCCGAAGCGAGGGCTTGGCGAAAAAGAGGTAGCTCGTGGTTTTCTGCTCGGTTTGACCTTTGTCGAATTGCAGGCAAAGAAACCGCGCATTGGCGGGTGCCGTGAATTGCATCTCGATATGATCGTAATCGGAGGGGGTCGATCCGCCCTTTGCGGCGCGGTCGACTTTGCGTGTGGGGCCATCGACCGTCTCGCCGTCTGCCGTCTTGAACGAAAGGCGAAGAGTTGCGGCACAACGATGCGTGGCCGCGAAAATGTCGAACCGATACCGCGCCAGGGCATTTATCGGAATATCGCCTTGGCCGATGGGATCCAGAAATGTCACGGTCGTAATCCCGTCGGCTTGACCGGCTGCAGATTCCGAAACCACATAATAGGTGTCGTCTTGGTCGAGCATCCATTCGGGCTTGAGATTCTTACCCAGACGGGAGTTGCCTGGAACTGCGCTCAAGACCCACTGTTCGCGTTCCTGGTCCGACCCGATGAGATTGATGTCGTGCAGCCGTGCCGGCTTGATTTCGGAGGGCTTGACGATATGTGCGTTGCCGTATCGGTCGCGAAGCGAAAAGACCGGGTCGATGCTGGCTCCGGTCGCGAACGACAGGGCAATCCCGCCTATTTCCTTGCTGTAGTCGAACAGGCGGGTCCCATTGCGTGCAATTTTCGGTTTGTGGGTCGTGGCTGACGAGACCCCATCGTCATCGGAAGGTTCCGCAGTGTTGGCCGGGCCCGAAGTTTTGCTGGCGGATGCAACGCCGGCGGCGTTGCCCTTTTCGCTGGTTTCCACGACCGACAATGTCGGGGAAACCGATATCGGTTCCGACACGATCGCCCCAGCCTCCGCTCCCTCGAAATTCGCCTTCTTTGAACCGCTCACGTTCGCCTCTTCATGCCGAATGGAGTGCATCGAGCGACGCCTGATTTCGGCTGCCGCCAGTGTTACACGAGACTTACACCCTTTGCATGTCGCGCGGGTCGTCGCCATCGCGCCGTGCCCGCCCATTACCAAATGAGGGCCCGGGGACCGCATGCCCGTGCCCCGTCGAGTGGCCCCACACCCGAGTTGCATGATTTTCGGCCGCCAATATCTTATGAATCCGCTCCGGCTGGCAACATCGAGGCCGCGCCCGAGACCTGCAAAGCGCCGGGGCCGGACGCCGTTAACGATGGCGTGGACGCGGTTAGACGCGCTGAAGCCGGACAGGAACGCTCTCGAATTCGTACCAATCCCGGCTTTCCCGTCTGCGCGCCTCGCCGCCCGGAAGTATGATGAAGTCCCTGAGCAGCCGGTCGATAAGGACCTTAGCTTCCAATCGCGCCAGCGCGACGCCAACGCAGGCGTGCGCACCGGCGCCGAAGGCGAGGGTGGGTGGTCCGTTCCTGTCCGGGTCGAAGCGCTCAGGGTCGGGATAGGCATCCGGGTCGTGATGCGCGCTTTCGACATCGACGATCAGAAGCGCGTTTTGCGGGATCTCTGCCACGGATAACGTCAAGTCTCTTTCGGTCCTTCTCCCCAAGACGCGTCGCACCGGTGGGGCGCACCGCAGCGTTTCGTTGATAAAGCCGTTTACCAATTCGGGTTCGTCGCGCAATCGGAGCTGCAATATGGGCATTTGCGAGAGCCGATGGATTGCGCTGCCCAACAAGCTCGTCGAGGTATCCACGCCGGCGAGCGTCATGAAGGCCAAACCGGCAAAATCCTCTCGCCGGTCGTCCCCGAATTTCGCCGTCAGGAGTTGCACCAGCGCAGTCGCGCTGCTTTCTATGGAGAACAGATCGCGCAGCGCATGCACGTCACGAGACCAAATGCCGGAGAGGTCCCGTGTCAGCTCGCCACATCGATAGAACTCCGGCAACTGCAAATTCAGCGCATCGGCAATGATGGTTGCCGGAATCGGCCTTGCGAGAAGCTGCATCGCATCCACGCATTCGCCGCCGCTGGCACCAGCGAGGAGCTTGACGACAAGGTCCTCCACTTTATCGGTTGTCCAACGGCGAAGGATATCGCTCAGCATTTCTCTCAGACCGGCGCGTATGGCTCCATGCTTGGGTGGATTTTGTAAAGGATGGGAGTGGCCGATCAAAAGTATCGTGTTCGCGAACGCTCCGTTCATACGCGTAGAAATCCTATCGAGTTTGCCCGCGACGTCGACGATCGAAACGTCTTCGCTTTTAAGCAGCCGCGCAGCATCGGCGTATCGCGTGATCAGCCATGCGCGCTCGTCGGCTTGCCAGCGAGGAGGTTGTGCAGGATCGCGAGTTTGGGGCGAATGGCTCAACCGGTAACTCCCTTTCAATTGGCCGAGGCGTAGATGTAGAATCGCCCTATGGGCCGCCGCCTTCGGAGCGCATCTTGGAATTCGGGAATTTTCAATCGATTGTGCAACTCGTCTCGGGGCACGCGCAGCGTCACGGCTCGCGCGATGCTATCATTTTTCTCGAAAGGGGTGAATTCGAGTCCGAGCGGATATCCTACCGCGATCTGGACGAGCAAACCAATCGTATCGCAGCGGGGTTGCTCGAAGCCGGCCTTGCCGGCGAACCGATCTTGATCGCGCTGCCGGCCGGATCGGCATTCATTGCGGCTTTCATTGGGTGTCTGCGCGTGGGCGCCGTCGCGGTACCGGCACCGATTCCGGACTCGGACAGAAGCGTCAGCCGGATTGCGGCAATTCTGGCGGAAGCACGGCCCACGGCGATCCTGACAGATGAAGCATC
>Ga0302326_10028356_pt1 | contig 11266 bp, 4 predicted proteins | sample Palsa_T0_3_FD_202264 | JGI IMG/M metagenome (GOLD analysis project Ga0302326, IMG submission 202264) | Peat permafrost microbial communities from Stordalen Mire near Abisko, Sweden - Palsa_T0_3 | ecosystem: Environmental > Terrestrial > Soil > Palsa > Peat permafrost | place: Sweden: Abisko...
AACGGCGGCGATGAAGATGAAGGGATCATCGCGCTGCAGGCGCTGACCGCCGGCAAACAGTTCAATATCACCATCAGCAACAACTATCTTGGCAGCGAGAGCAAGGCTCTTCTGGCCACGAATGTGACCAACCTCGTATTCATCGGCAACACCGTCACCGGCTTTGACGATGCCTCCAGCGGACCGGTGCGCTTCGAAGGAAACGCGAACACCGTCGATATTCAATACAATTCCATCTACGGAAATTCCGGCCCCGGCGTCGCGGCCGACAGCTCGGGCGTCGCGGGCGACAGTTCCGGATTTGTCGTCGATAACAACAACATTTATCAGAACGACGGCATCGGCGTGTTGGTGGTCGCCAGCGTATACGATGGGCCGCTCTACGCTCAGAACGACTGGTGGGGAAGCGCCTCGGGCCCCAGCGGCGATGGCCCGGGCACCGGTCAGGCCGTGTGGGGTAACGGCAACAGCGGACATGGAGTAAAACCCAGCGGCTCTGCCGGCGGGGATGCGATCTATTCGCCCTGGGCCACGGCGCTGATTAATATCAGCGCGATCCCCGTGCCCGCCGCGCCCGCCAGTTTGGCGACGTCGATTTTGTCTTCCTCGTCCATCGGGCTGACCTGGACCCCGCAGATGAGCACGGCGACCAGCCAGTTACTCCAGCGGTCGACCGACGGTGTCAACTTCACCACCATCGCAACGCTTCCGCCGCTGCTGAATTCCTATACCGATTCGGGTTTGACGTCGACCGCATATTACTACCGCGTCATCGCCGCCAACGCGACGGGCAATTCGGCGCCGAGCAACGTCGCCTCGACGCTGCCGTTCGCGCCTACCGGCCTGAGCGCAACCGCCCTCTCAACCGGCAGAGTCGTGCTCAATTGGGTGGACAGCTCGCCCGGCGTCGAAAACGGATTCATCATTCAGCGCTCCACTGATGGCGTGAATTTTACGCAGGTCGGGACGGTTGCCACCGGCGTTACGACCTTTACCGACAACACCGCGCTGGCCGGCGTCGATTACGTCTACCGCGTGATGGCCACCGGGACCGTCGGCAACTCCGGCTTCAGTGTCTCGGCCACCGCGACCACGGCCCCCGTCACCGCTGTCGCGACCGCGCTCAGTTCTCTCACATGGACCAGCGCCACCACCGGCTATGGCACGATCCAAAAGAATCTCTCGATCGGCGGAAACACGCTCACGCTCAATGGACAGACTTTCACCACCGGCATCGGCACGCATGCTTCATCCACCATCGTCTACAACTTGGGCGGACAGTACACCATATTCACCGCGACGGTCGGCATCGATGATGAAGAAAACGCCGGCGGAACCGGCTCGGTCGATTTCCAGGTGATTGGCGACGGGAAGATCCTCTACGATTCTGGCATCCTTCACAATCGCAACAGTCCCGGAGAAATCGATGTTTCGGTTGCGGGTGTACAAACCCTCACGCTTGTCGCCAGCCCCGGTGTCACCGGCAGCATCAGCTACGATCATGCCGACTGGGCCGGCGCGATGCTCTACACCGTTCCCGTCACCGCCGCCGCCATCATTGGCGATAGTGGCTTTGAAAATGTCAGCGCCGGCACCGGAACCTCCGGTTACAAATACAATCCCACCGGATCGGCATGGGCTTTCTCAACCTCGTCGGGCATCTCCGCCAATGGCTCGGCCCTTACCTCCGGCAATCCGAGCGCGCCCCAGGGCAGCCAGGTCGGCTTCATTGAGGAAAACGGAACCATCACCCAGACCGTTGCCGGCTGGAGCGCGGGAAGCTATCTCCTTACTTTCTCCGCCGCCCAGCGCGCCATCAACCAGGCCGGCAGTGAAGACGTTGAAGTCATGGTTGATGGCAGCATCGTCGGCATCTTCCGCCCCAGCTCGAGTTCATATCAGACGCAAACAAGCTCGGTCTTCAACGTTGGCGCCGGCAGCCACACCATCCAATTTTTGGGCCTCGACACGGCCGGCGGCGACAACATGCTCTTCCTCGATAATGTGCAGCTGTCCCAGCTACTGGTGAAAGCGCCGACGAATCTCACCGCCACCGCCACAAGCGCCACCACCATCAATCTCGCCTGGACCCAGGCGGCATCGGGCATTACTGGTTTCATCGTCCAGCGCAGCACAGACGGCATCAATTTCACCACTATCGCAGGCAACGTTTCCGCAAACGCCTCAACCTATATTGACTCCACCGCGGTAAGCGGCGCCACTTACTATTATCAGGCGATCGCAGTCAGTTTCGGCGTCGATTCGGCGACCTCCAACATCGCCTCAGCCACCACGATTTCATCCTCTTCCATCACTACAAATTTGAGCACACTTAACTGGGTCAGTGCAACCACCGGTTGGGCAACGGTACAGAAGAATCTCAGCATCGGCGGCAATACCATCACCCTCCGCGGCAACAAGTACGCAACGGGCATCGGCACGCATGCGGCCTCAACCATCGTTTACAACCTGGCCGGCGGCTATACGAACTTTTTATCCGATGTCGGCATCGACGATGAAGAAAACGGCATCGGAACAGGTTCGGTCGATTTCCAGGTGATCGGTGACGGCAAGGTGCTGTTCGACTCCGGCGTGCTCACCAACGCCAGCCCCGTCGTCAGCATCAACGTCTCGGTCGTCGGCGTTCAGACGCTTCAGCTCGTCGCCACCAACGGCGTGGCCGGCAGCATCAATTTCGATCATGCCGATTGGGCCGGCGCTCGGCTCCTGAGCAACGCCGTGATCCCCACCGCTCCCACCAATCTTGTCGCCACCGGCATCGGGCCGAGCCTGGTGAAACTGACGTGGACAGCAACCTCCACCAGCACGACCAGCTTCGTGGTCGATCGTTCCACCGATGGAGTTAACTTCACCACCGTCGCGACTGGCATCAGTGCGGCGGCCACCACATGGACCGATACTTCGGTCCTCTCGGCCAACACGGAGTACTACTACCGGATCCGCGCCGTCAGCTCGGCTGGCGCTTCGCCCAATTCCAACGTCGCCAATGCAACAACGCTGTCGTTGACGTCGGTCACTTATGTGAGCAACCTGACGGCCACCAGCTCCACCACTGGCTATGGAACGATTCAGCAGAACAAGAGCATTCTGGGCAATCCGCTCACGCTCGATGGCGTCACGTATGCCAGCGGCATCGGTACCCACGCCGCAAGTAGCATTACCTACAACATTGCCGGCAAATACAGCACCTTCATCTCGACGGTCGGCATCGACCAGGAAGAGGACGGCAAGGGCAGCGGATACGTCGACTTCCAGGTCTTCGGCGACGGCGTGCTGCTCTTTGACAGCGGCGTGCTCACCAACGATCAGGTTGCCAATATCGACATCAGCGTCGCAGGCGTGCAGAACCTGACGCTCGTGGCCACCAACGGCATCGCCAACGATATCGATTTCGACCACGCCGACTGGGCCGGCGCAGAACTGCTCGCCTAACGCCCCCACCCACTCTCAGGGGTGGCGGCTTCAGCCGCCACCTCCCGCGCCGGGCATCCCCGCATTTTCCTTAAAGTCCGCCCCATCTAACATCTTCCCCAACCTACTTTCTCCAAACCGCCGAAAATGCAACGTGACGCTTGTTCGTATACCCTACCTTCAGTCGTTACACTCCTCATATCCCCCACGAACGGAAAGGTTCCCCATGTCGTTTCGGTTGGACAGTCGGTCGAAGAATCCTTTCTGGGAAGGCTTGGAAACACGCCAACTGCTCGCTGCCCATATTGCCGGTAGTTCGACCGTGTATTCGACGATTCAGGCGGCGGTCAACGCTGCCTCCACCGGTCAAACCATCACCGTCGATCCGGGCAGTTACACCGAGTTGGTTACCGTCAACAAACGACTCACCATCCGCGGCGCCCAGGCCGGCGTCGATGCGCGCAGCAGATCAACCAGCAGCGAATCCATCGTCACCGGCGTCAGCGGCGGCAGTGGAATCAGCGAATCGTTTTACATCACCGCCAACGACGTGACGATCGACGGCTTCACCGTGCAGGAAAATACCAATCAGTCCGTCTCGACCGGCGCCGGCATCGTAATCGCCCCGGGGATCGCAGGCACGCATATCCTCAACAACATCATCCAGAACAATGTCTCGGGCCTCTTCCTCGCAAACAGCAGTTCCACCGATCCAGCCGTCATCCAGCACAACCTTTTCCAAAACAACAACAACGCCGGCAGCGATGGTGGTCGTGGCATCTACACCGACGGTGGAATCTCCGGCGGAAATCTCACCAACGTCGTAATCGATGCCAATACCTTCACCAACAACCACGGTTCCGCCGGCACCACCACCGAGGAAGCCGCCTGCGCATTCGAGGCAACCAACGTCGGAGAACAATCCAATATCCGCATCACCAACAACCTGTTCCAAAATAACGGCAAAGCGGTTCTTTTCTTTGATACCAACAGTGTCCTGATTCAAGGCAACACGGTGACCGGCCAGACCGACAGCGCCGGAACGCTCAGGTTCGAAGGCGGCGATACCAACATCACCATCAAGAACAACAATTGCTACAACAACGGCGGCACGGCCGTCGGCATCGACAGCAAGGCCGTCGGCACGGGCAATTCGGGATTCGCCATTAACCAGAACGATTTCACCAACAACTCAACTGACTGGGGCGACAAGCTCTCAGTCATCGTCGAGGCGGCTAACTTCACCGGCGCGCTCGATGCCACCGGCAACTGGTGGGGCAGCGCCAGTGGCCCGGGCGGCCAGGGCCCGGGCACCGGAGACAAGATCTACGGCGACGGCCACTGGATTTCAGGAAGCCAATGGGCAGAGGCCGATGCGAACGACGTCATTTTTTCCAATTGGGCCACCACCGCCTTCACCTGGGCCACGCCCCCCGCACCCGCAGGATTGTCGGGCTCCGCCACCGTCAGCGGATCGACCGCCGCGATATCGCTCTCCTGGCAGAACGTCGCCACCGCCTACACCTACTCCATCCAGCGCTCCACCGACGATGTCAATTTCACCACGATTGCCGTGGTTGCCGCATCCACGACGGCCTTTACCGATTCGACCGCCGCCGGCACGACCTACTACTACCGCATCGCCGCCGAGAATACCGCCGGCGCTTCCGCTTTCACCACCAGCACCGCGATCTCGACGGGCACCACCACCAATCCACCACCGCCAACCAATCCGACCGGTACTGGGACCTATCTGAGCGATCTCACCTGGGTCTCCGCAACCGTCGGCTGGGGCACGATCCAAAAAGACAAAAGCATTCTTGGCAACACGCTGACCCTCAACGGCACCACCTATGCCAAAGGCATCGGCACGCACGCGGTCTCCAACATCGTCTACAACCTCGCCGGGCAATACACCACCTTTACTTCAGACGTCGGCGTGGATGATGAAGAAAACGGCAAAGGTGTCGGCTCCGTCGATTTCCAGGTGATTGGCGATGGGAAGCTCCTTTTCGACAGCGGCGTCCTCCACAACGGCAGCGCTCCAGCGCACATCAACATCTCCGTCGCAGGCGTCAAGCAACTCACGCTGGTTGCCACCAATGGCGTCGCCGGCAGCATCGATTACGACCACGCCGACTGGGCAGGCGCGGAACTTTTCTCCGCTGCGCCGATTGCGCCAACCGCGCCGTCCGGCCTTGCCGCCGTTGCCCTCTCTTCCACCGCGATCAGCCTCACGTGGACGCCGACCAGCTCGAATCAGACCAGCTATGCGATTGATCGCTCGACCGATGGCGTCACGTTCGCCACCATCGCCACGGGCCTGAGCGCCAGCGCCACGAGCTTCACCGACGCCGGTCCCCTGGCCGCCGCGACAAAATTTTATTATCGAATCCGCGCGGTGAACGCCGTCGGCAGCTCCCCCAATTCCAACGTCGCCTCGGCAACCACCCTGACGCAGACGACCGTTATCTATGTGAGCGATCTCTCTTCCACCAGCGCCACCGTCGGCTGGGGCACCATCCAGAAAGACAAGAGCATTCTCGGCAATCCGCTCACGCTCGATGGCGTCGTCTACGCCAAGGGCATCGGCACCCACGCCGTCAGCACCATCGATTACAACCTCGCCGCGAAGTACAGCAACTTCCTCTCCGACGTCGGCGTCGATCAGGAGGAAGATGGCAAAGGAAACGGCTACGTGGATTTCCAGGTGTTCGGCGACGGCAAGCTGCTCTTCGACAGCGGCGTGCTGACCAACGATCAGGTCGATCACATCGATGTCAGTGTCGTTGGTGTCCAGAATCTATCGCTCGTCGCCATCAACGGCATCCCCAACGACATCGATTACGACCACGCCGACTGGGCCGGCGCCGAATTGCTGGCCTAAGACGCCGCAACCGCGCTTAGCGAATAATTAGCGGCGGTGCGCAGCACCTCGTTATCGCTCAATCCAACGCGGTGCTGCTTGATGTGCCACGGGCATCCTGCCCCTGTTCTTCAGACCAGCCGCCAGCGGTAAAATCGCCGCTCGCATCACCGCCCGCCGCCCGGTTACAATTCCCTAACGCTTCAATGCCCGCGATTCTCCATGACATCCTCGGCCCAGGCGGCGCGATCGCGCGACGGCTCGGCGACGCCTACGAAGCGCGCCCCCAGCAAATGGACATGGCGGCAGCGGTCGAACGCGCGTTCGCCGAAAAACACCATCTGCTTGTCGAGGCCGGCACCGGTGTCGGCAAATCGTTCGCCTATCTCTTGCCCGCGATCGACTTCGCCGTGCGCCATCACAAGCGGGTCGTCATCTCCACGCACACGATCGCGCTGCAGGAACAGCTCATCGACAAAGACATCCCGCTGATCCAAAGCGTTTATCCCGATGAATTCACCGCTGTCCTGGTGAAGGGCAGATCAAACTATCTCTGCCAGCGCCGGTTGGAGCAGACGCGCCAGCGGCAGAGCCTGCTCTTTGATACCCAAGCGCAGATGGAATCACTTTGGGGAATCGAGCAATGGGCCCAGCGCACGACCGGCGGATCGCTTACCGAGCTGCCGCAGGTGCCGGCCGGCGGCGTATGGGAACGGGTTTGTGCCGAGCAGGGCAATTGTCTGGGCAAGCGATGCAATTTCTACAAGAACTGTTTCTGGCAAGCCGCCAAGCGCCGGATGCAGGGGGCCAACGTGCTGGTCGTGAATCATGCGCTCTTCTTTTCTGATCTGGCTCTTCGAATGGCCGGGGTGAACTATCTGCCCAAATATGATCTGGCAGTCCTGGATGAGGCGCACACGGTGGAGGATGTCGCCGGCGATCATTTTGGCTTGAAGCTTTCGGAGGCTTCGGTCAATTACCAGTTGCGCACGCTCTATGACCTGAAACGTGGCAAGGGAATGCTGAGCACCCACGGCGCGGCGGCCACCCCCGCGATCCGCGATGTGCTCGATCTGTACGAGATCGGCCAGAATTTTTTCGGACGTGTCGCCCACTGGCAGGAAACCGCCGGCAGGTCTAACGGCCGCGTTCACGAGCCCAACGTGGTGCCCAACGATCTCTCTCCCAAGCTGCGGGATCTGGGCAAGCACCTTAAGGAGATGATGACCAAGCTAAAGGCGGAAGAAGAGATCAGCGAGGTCGGCGCGATGTCCGCCAAGATCACCGACATGGCCCAGGCGGTGGATGCGATTTTGGGCCAGACGATGGACGATGCGGTCTATTGGTTTGAAGTCTCCGGCCGAACGCCCAAGCGGGTGAGTCTGCATGCGGCCCCCGTGAATGTAGCGGAGGGATTGCGAAGAGAGTTATTCGGCAAGCTATCGAGTGTAGTGCTGACCAGCGCCACGATGTGTACGGCCGGCAAGCCCAAATCTCGTGACACGGGCGTCCCGCCCGTGCCAGCGGCGTCTGAATCTGACGACGTCCACATTCGCCATGGTGCCCATCTGCCACATTGGACCCAGCAAGGCGCGGTTTATGCGGTAACATTTCGTTTGGCCGATTCTTTGCCGCAATCGGTTTTGGCGGAATGGCGCCAGCGGCGAGATGCGCTGGTTCTCGCCGCGCGAAACTCTGGTCGGAGTCTCACCAGCGCCGAGGCGGACCAACTGCGGAAGCTGCATTCCGAGCGGGTGGAAAAATTCCTGGACGCCGGCCACGGCTCGTGCCTGCTCAAGGAGGAGGCGGTGGCACGCATTGTTGCCGATGCGCTGCGCCATTTCGCGGGCAAGCGGTACGCGCTGCTGGGGTGGTGCGTGATGCCGAATCACGTTCACGCGGTTGTTCAGCCGTGGAAGCCAAATGAGTTGGAACAGATTCTTCATTCTTGGAAAAGCTTCACATCTTACGCCACCAATCGCATGCTCGAGCGAGAAGGTGAATTGTGGATGGCCGAATCTTACGACCACCTCATCCGCGACGAAGACGATCTTCGCCATGCTGTCGACTACGCATTGAACAATCCGGAGAAGGCTAATCTGGATCATTGGAAATGGCGGGGGAGTGATCAGCAGCGGATCAATGAGCTTCTGTCGGGGGAAAGTCGCCAGCACGGGCGGGACGCCCCTGTTACGAGGGACGATCCCGGTAACACGGGCGTCCCGCCCGTGCCGGTGGCACAGGAAAAGAACACGGCTTTCTCCTACATCTCCTCCCGGCTGGGCATCGACCAGTTCCAAACGCTTCAACTCGGCTCCCCGTTCGATTATTCGACACAGGCTACGCTGTACATCGAATCGGATCTGCCGGAGCCCAACGACACACTGCGATTCTTGCCTGCCGCCGGCGAGAAGATAATCCATTATCTCAAGCAAACCAACGGCGGGGCGTTCGTTCTGTTCACCAGCTACAAAATGCTCATCGATGGAGCTAATCGATTGAAGGATCAGATTGAATCGCTCGGCTTCCCGCTGCTGGTGCAAGGCCAGGGCGCGCCGCGCAAAACATTGCTCGACCGCTTTCGATCCGCCGACAACGCGGTGCTGTTCGGAACCAGCTCGTTCTGGCAGGGGATTGATGTGCAGGGGGAGAAACTTCGGAACGTGATCATTGTGAAGCTGCCGTTTGCCGTGCCGGACGAGCCGTTGGTGGAGGCGCGGCTGGAAGCCGTGAAAAAAGCCGGCGGGAATCCATTTATGGATTACTCGGTGCCGCAGGCGATCATCAAATTGAAGCAGGGGTTTGGTCGGCTGATTCGCAGCCGCACCGATAAAGGGATCGTTGTGATCCTCGACGGCCGGATCAAAACCAAGCGCTACGGCAAGCTGTTTTTGAATGCGCTGCCCGCCTGCCGCGAGGGAATGGTCCCACGCGAGTGAACCACCAGACCGCGCTCGGCTTCGCTGCGTACTAAAGTCGATGGTACTGATCGAGCGTCAGATCGCGCGCTGCAATTGCCGCCGTTTTAATCACCGGATCCGAATCGGTCCGGGCGATTTCCGTGAGGACGCGCAGCGCCCCGCGATTGTCGCCGGGCCGGCCGGCGTTGTACTTGAGCCGGCCCAGCGACAGAATCGATTCAACCCGCCACATCCGCTCCTTCGATTTGCGCGCGAGCCAAAACAGATCTCCCGCGTTTCGTTCGATAGTGGTCTGATCGATGCTGCTCAGAACCGTCTGAATTGGGATGAGCTTCTGATTCAAATAATCCGAAATCGATGCAGCAAAATTGCTCAGCGCATCGGCTCGCGCCTGATCGCCGTCTTTCTTTGCAATCTCGGCCAGTTCGATTGCCGCGCCGTCCATCAGGCCTAGGCCATCTCCCAACTCGGCATAACACAACCGCTCATCGGCCATTCGTTCGCCCAGGCAAAACGCCGCCTGAAAATCGCTGATCGCCGCCTCCTTCCTATCGGCGGCCTTCTCCAAAAGTCCCGCACCGGCCGCGCAATCGCCCAGCGCGTTGAGAGTCGTCAGCGGCGTGTCGACATCGTAACTGACTGCCTCCTGTGGCGTGGCGCTAAAGATACCCAGCGAGCTCTTCCCCGCCGCCTTCCGCAGCAACTCGATCGCCGGTTCAACAGCAGCCAGATCTCTGCGCTCGGGATGCTCAACGAACCGATCGAATGCTGTCGGGTTCTTCCGATACAGATCGACCGCCTCGTGATACAGCGCAACGGTATCGGTTCCTCCGGCAAGATCGGGCAACGCGCCAGGCGGTGGAACCGGAGCGGAGATCGGCTCGGCAGCGCCCGACGTCGTCGAAAAAGCCGTCGGATCCGAAATGGCGTTCAGGGTTTGGCTGAGCCACACCAGGCCGCCGATCGTCACGGTGACAATCAGCGCGGATATCCCCCAGCCAAGTGAATTACCCCACATGAATAACTCCTCCCGCCGATGATATCCGCCGCCTATCGCATCGTCACGGGGCCGGCTCGCAGCTCGAATGATTGCATGCTGAATGTGGCGTTGCCCCGATCGAAACTACCGGCGGCCACGAGCCGCGCTTCCCCGCTCGCCATCGTGATCGGCACGCGCACGACCGGCGGAAGCAGCGCGAGCAACGTCGCCAGCGCCATGGAGAACTTGATTTCTCCGTCCCATCGCCCGCAGTCCAGCGCCGCCGTCCGCACGTTCAGATCGAGTATCGAGCCGGCGGTCAGCGTGAGATTCAATGCGCCCGCGAGTTTGCCGATCAATCTCGCTTCGCCCAGTTCGACCGGTTTGTCGCGCCGGCCCAGCGAATCCGCGGCGAACACGGCCTCCGCTTCATTGGGCGATTTCATTTCAACCGCGCCGGTGAGATTTTCGAGTGAAATCTGATAACCACTCGCATCGTGGAACGCGATGCGACCGCCGACGAGCAGGACTTTGTGCGCCTCGAACTCCCAGGATTTGTTCTCATCCCCGGATGCATTTTGCCGCGCGGGCCCAAGCGGAAGATTGAGGCTCCCGTCTGAATTGCGACGGATCGTGACGATCGGTCCTTCGATCGCCAGCGAGCGAACGACAATTTCCTGCTTGAGCGCCCGCGCGACCGCGATCTTGGCCTCGATTTTTCTGACAGTAAGAAACGTTCCGACGGACAAATCCTGTATTTCGACAGCGCCGGCGAGCGGTGAAAACGAGAATTTGCCCAGGCGGACCTCCGCCCCCGTTGCACGGGAGATCTTCTGCTCGACAAAGCGGCGGATGAAGTCCATGTTGCGAATCAATTATAGCTGTTCAAACTGAGCGGCTTTTAGCCAAGCGTCGCAAAAGTCGCGGAATTATTGTGCCACTGGCATCCTGCCCGTGTTTTTGCAGGAGATTCAAAGACACGGGCAAGATGCCCGTGGCATACACGTGCAGTCGTCGAGAATCCTTTCTCCGACCGCTCAGTCTGAGTATTTAGCCGTCGTGCGCAGC
>Ga0302326_10028363_pt1 | contig 11265 bp, 10 predicted proteins | sample Palsa_T0_3_FD_202264 | JGI IMG/M metagenome (GOLD analysis project Ga0302326, IMG submission 202264) | Peat permafrost microbial communities from Stordalen Mire near Abisko, Sweden - Palsa_T0_3 | ecosystem: Environmental > Terrestrial > Soil > Palsa > Peat permafrost | place: Sweden: Abisko...
CGCGACGCACAACGGCAAGCTCTCCGAGGCGGCCGGCCCCGCGATCAACGGCAATCCGACCGACGACATCACGTGGATCCTCAACCCGGGCGACCAACTCTACATAACCAAAGAAGACTTCTTTATCGACAAGACGACGCACCTCATCGTGGCGAGCAAGGGCTACCACGGCGACGCGCTTGTCGAGGACTCGACGTGGCAGATCCAAGTGAACCCGACCGTTCCGTACAGCACGTTCGATATCGGCGGCTAGCGCACACCTGAGCAAAGGAGCGGCGCGTTTCGGAGGACCGTTGCGCGTCGCTTCTTAAGTTCTTTGCACGTGTAGGGGCAGCATTCGTCCCTCAAAAATTCACCGGGGCCAAGCGGCCTCCGTCTACATCGGAAGGTTGGGCAAAAGATGACGCTCCCATTGCGAGGCCTCATTTTTGCGTTTGTAGGATTCTTCGTCACCGCCTACGGAGGGGCATCGGCGCAGGTCGCACCATTTACTGGATTCGGCCTCGCGCAAACCACCTCGACCGCGTTGACCGAAGCGTTGAAATCGAAACACGACGCGCAGGCCGCTCGCAAGTTTCTCGCCGCCGCACCGAGCGCCGAGGATACGCCTCCTCCGCCGGTCAGCGACAGCGAAGGCGAGGTCATCGGGTTTCCGAAGGGCATCACGTATGCGGCCGAGATGACGAGCTCGTTCGTGTACGGCGATACCGGCGAGCCGCGGAACACGCTGCCGGGCGGCGTCAACGGAACGGTGATCGCGCGCCTCGAGCCGCGCACCAACGCGTTCTTCGAATATTTTCAGCTCCAACCGCAGATCGAAGGCATCAACGACGGTTACGCGCCCGTGTACACGCTTGCGGGTCCGACGGGAACCAGGGTGCCGGCGTCGATCCTGAATCAGGAAGTAGCGAGCAAGATCGATGCGTTCGTCATCGGCTTGCAGAGGCTGTTCTTCGTGGGCGGGGCCGCAATCAACGGCGGACATCCGGTCGTGTTCGCGCCGACCTACACCGCGGTCAAAGCCGACCTCGGCGGCGGTGACCTGAACTACCAGGTGCAGTACAACGACGGAAAGCTCATGCGCGTGCAACAGCGCGTCTTCGAACAGTGGGAGGCCAACCTCGCCGTCCCGCTCTCGTTGACGGAGAAGCTCACGGTCCTCTACATCGCGACGGGCGAAATTCTCGTCCATCCGGACGGCTTCAACGAAACCAATCACCCGCAGTTCGAGCAGCAGTTGCTGGTGGAATACACCCCCAACAAACTGACGACGATCTTTGTGAACCCCTCAAAGGCGCTCACGTATTTCCCAACCGATACGTATCCCGTCTCGACCGCCAATTTCGTCTACGGCATCAACCACAAATTCGGCAAGCCGAACCGTGCGAGGCTTCAGCCGTACATCCAGGGCGAAGTGATCGAGAGCAATCCCGACAACCCCATCCTCAACCAAAACGGCATCGCGAAGATCACGGTCGTCCCCGGCGTCGGCTTCCTGCCAGCCATCGGCGGCAACAAGTTCACAACCGTACAACTTTCCGTCGGCCTCGGAACCCCCCCAGTCGTCATCCCCTATCCCTAAGATCAGGGTGATACGGCACCCCTCGATGGCCCCGGCCCGAACTCCCGGGCCTATGGGCTGAGGACCGACATCGAAAAACGGTGGCCAGGCAGAAGCCGGCCACCGTTTTTCAGTCTCGATTGCCCGGCGCCGATGGGCGCTCCCGATTCGGGCCGAACCCGGGCGTCTAGAACAAGTCCCAGTACTCTTTGCGCGCGCGCATTTGCGCGTTGGTCTCTTCCAGGATGATGCGGCCGGAACGCATGACGTAGAAGCGATCGGCGATGCGCAAGGCCTGGCCGATGTTCTGCTCGAGAACGAGCACGGAGAGACCGGTTTCATCGGCCAGCTTCCGGATCGCGGCGAAAATTTCGATGACGACGGCGGGCGCGAGGCCGAGCGAGGGTTCGTCGAGCATCAGCAGGCGCGGGCCCGACATCAGCGCGAGGCCAAGGCTGACCATGCGCTGCTGGCCGCCGGACATCGTGCCGGCCTTTTGCGCCGTCCGCTCCACGAGGATCGGGAAGAGTTCGTGCACGAGCTTCCAGCGCTCGTCTCGCAGCGCGGCCGATTTGGTATGCAGCGCGCCGAGCAGCAAGTTGTCTTTAACCGTGAGATCGCCGAAGACGAAGCGTTCGGCCGGGATGAGCGCCATGCCGTTCGTGGCGTTCTGCGTGGCAAAGGTCTTGGTCGTATTCTCACCGCGATACATGATCGTTCCGCCGAGCGCCGGGAGCATACCGTAGATCGTCTTCAGGGTCGTCGTTTTGCCCGCGCCGTTGTGGCCGACGATCGAAACGATCTCGCCTTCGCGGACGTGCAGATTGACGTCGAAGACGACCTCCTTGCGGCCGTACCCGGCCTTGAGGCCGCTCACGGAAACGAGGTCGGGCTTCGTGTTCGAGCCCGGCGCCGTGGCATTCGTAACCGGGGCGGACGCAGCGTTTACGCTATCATGCAGTTCCAAAATAAGCCTCCGCCAGGCGTTTGTCCGTAGTGAGTTCCGCGAAACTTCCCTGCGCCGTGATACGGCCCAATTCCATAAAGTAGGTATGGTCGGCCAGGCGTTCGACGACGTGCAGGTTGTGCTCGACGATACAGACCGTGCGCCCCTGCGCGCGGATCTGCTCGATCAATTGCAGCATGACGTTGACCCACTGAAAGTCGATTCCCGAGGCAGGCTCGTCGAGCAGCAGCACTTCGGCTTCCGTCGAGAGTACGCGGGCGAGCGCAACGAGTTTTTGCTGCCCGAACGCGAGCGATCCGGCCGGTGCGTCCGCGAAATCAGCCATGCCGACGAACGTGAGCCACTCGCGCGCACGCTCGCGGACTTCCTTTTCTACTTTTTGCACGCGCGGGATGTTCAAGAACAGCGGGCCGACGTGTTCGCCCGGTTGATGCTGCACGCCGAGCATCACGTTTTCCAAGACCGACATTCGAGGGAAGACGCGCACGTTCTGGAACGACCGCGCCATGCCGCGGTTCGCTACCTTGTCCGGCGTGAGTCCGACGATGTTCTCTCCGCCGAGGATCACTTCGCCCGCGTCCGGTGCGATGGCGCCCGTAAGCAGATTGAAGACGGTCGTTTTGCCCGCGCCGTTGGGGCCGACGAGCGCGGTGATCGTGCCGCGGCGCAACTGCATGTCGAGATTTTCCGCAGCGGTGATACCGCCGAAACGCTTCGTAATGCCCTTGACGGTCAGCACGATGTCGCCGGCCGCAGCGCCGCTCGTCGTCCCGTTCGCCGACGCTTCGGTGATCGCAACCGCCCGCGGCATCACCGTCACCTTGTCCGCGGCGCTGAGATGATCTTCGATCACGTGCATCTCTTCGAGGTCCGGTTTCGGAATGAAATCCGACGGAGGTTCCGGCTGCTTCTTGAGACGATCGAGCGTCTTGCCGAGGCGGCGCGTCACCTTATCGGGGAAGAGGCCCGCGGGCCGCACCATCAGCACCACGATCAGGACGACGCCGAATGCGATTAGCCGCCACAGGGCCGCGGCATCGGCGCCGAAGTTGAGGACGTGTTCGAAAATCGGACCCATGAGCACGAGCGCGAGCACGCCGATGATCGACCCGATCAAGTTACCCGCGCCGCCGATCACGACCATCGCGACCATCGTCGAGGATTGGTTGAAGTCGAAGAGCGCGGGCGACGCGACCGTGTTGTTGACGACTTGCATCGCGCCCGCCAGACCCGCCATGCCGGCCGTGACGCCGAAGATGACCGTCTTGTAGAGAAACACATTCTTGCCCAGCGACCGGCACGCGATTTCGTCCTCGCGGATGCCGCGCAGCACCCGGCCGTACGGCGATTCGCCGAACCGGAAGCAGATTGCGTAGACGATCACCGTCAGCACCAAGAAGAACGGGAAGATGCTCGTCGGCTCCGCAAGATCGTGCCCGAAGGCCGATGAGGGGATGTTTTGCAGACCGTACGTGCCGCCGAGCCACGAGATCGTGGTCGGGAGCGAGACGATGATCGTTTGCACGGCGAGCGTCAGCAGGATCAGCCATTCGCTCGTCAGCCTCAGCGCCGGAATCGCGACGAGTACGCCGACGAGTGCGGCCCCCAAGGTGCCGATCAGAAGCGCCTCGAGCGTACTCATGTGCGCGACGTTGAGCACGAGATACCCGAGCGTGTACCCCCCCACGGCACCGAACGCCGCGTGCGCGACGGAAACCTGACCCGCATAGCCCTGCAAGAGGTTCAGCGAAACGGCGAAGACGACGAACACGAGCACCTGGTCGAGGTAGCTCAGGATGAGATTTGCGTCCATCGATTACCCCGGTATGGCCGGCGACTTGCGGCGTGAGAGGCTCCGGCGCAGATCCGCCAGCTTCACAGGCCGCATTGCCACGTAGATGAAGAGGATGGCGAACACCACGAGCGGTGCGAACTGGGTCGGCAAGAAGAGGGAACTGAGCGCCTCGAGTTCGCCGAAGGCGAGCCCGAGCAGTGCCACGCGAATCGGCGACGAGGTGAGCCCCGCGACGAACGCGACGACGAGCGCGTAGAAGAGCGGCGGCAAGCCCATATCCGGCGTCGCCGAGGTCAACGTCCCTTGGAAGACGCCGGCGACGCCGCTCAGGAACGAGCCGATCGCAAACACGACGACGAAGATGACCGAGGGATCGATGCCGATGCACAGGCTCATCTCCCAATTCGCGCGGACCGCGCGCACCATGCGGCCGAGCGCCGTATAATTCAGCACGGCGGTCAGCAAGAAGATCAGCGCCCACGAAGTGGCGACGAGGGTCATGTTGAGCGTCGTGATCGTGACCGGCCCAACGTTTTGGCCGGAGTTCGCGAATCCGGAGATGTTGACGCTCGTCTGCGAGAGGAACGCCAAAGCGATCGCGTTTCGCCCGATGACCACGAGGCCGAGCGAAGCGACGAACATGACGAGCAGGGGATCCGAACCGACGCTGAGCGCGCGCAGCGAGAGCGGCAGGTACACCAAGCGCTCCATGAGCGCGCCGAGAATCGCGGCCGCGAGCGCGCTCGCGAGCATCGCGAGCCAGAAATTCCAACCGTACCACGTCGTCAGCATCGCCATGACGTACGCCGCGAGGGTGTACGTGATGGCGAACGCGATGTGGAAGCGGCCGCTGACGCCGAGGATCAAACCAAAACCCACGCCGATTAAGGCGTAGGCGGTTCCGTTGGAAAGCCCGTTGACGGCGAGCTGGAGGAAGTTGGCGAAATTTAGGCCTTGCATGGCCGTCAGCCGAGCATTTTGAAGTTGGTGCCGCCGACATCGAAATGCGCGAGCTGATCGATCGACCCGTTCTTGAACTGAGCGACCATCATCTCACGGTGCTTCACCGAGTGCGTCTCGAGATCGAACTCGATCGTGCCGACTTGCGTGGAGCTACCGCCGTAGAGGCTCGGGAACACGGGGTTCTTTTGCAGCGCCGCGTCGAGCTGTGTGGCATCCTTGGGATTGCCGCCCGCCTTGAGCACGCGCATGATGCACTGCCACAACGTAAACGTGTCTTCGTACGAGTTTGCGCCGTAGTAATCGGGTGCGATCGACGAGCTGACGTTGGCCGCATACTCGTCGACGAAAAATTTCGCCCACGGGTTTTCGGGCCGCTTCGCATCGAAGTAGTCGAATGCGAAGTACAGACCTTCGTACGCCGGTCCGGCGATCTGCTGCGCCGCGAGCGTATGCGTGAACGTGAACACGGGCTTGTTGATGCCCGAGGTCGCGTATTGCTTCATGAAATAGCCGACGTCTTCCGCGTAGACGATCGCCCAGACGACGTCGGGATCGCTCTCTTTGATTTTTTGGATGTTCGCCGAGTAATCGGTCGCACCCATCTTGCTGCGTTCGTTGGCCGCGAGGGTAAAGTTCGTGCCCTGGAAGTATTTCTGCGCGTCGTCTTCCACGACGTCGGAAAGGCCGCCGAGATCCCAGCCGCAGAACGCGATCTTCTTCGCGCTCGGCATGGCCTTTAGCATGTACTTGACGACGCCGCCGATGGCGTCGTTGGGCGTGATGGCGATCGTGCCCCAGAAATACTTACGATGCTGCCCGAAGAGCGACGTGCCGCCGCTGCCGTCGAGGCTAAAAATCTTGTATTGCTTGATGCCGGTCAACTCCGCCGCGAGATCCGCGACTTCGGAGGTCAGCATCATCGGCACGTGGGCGAAACCGAGTTCGCGGACGCTTTGCACGCCCGCTTGCGGATCGCCCGACTTGTTATCTTTGAGGACGATGTTGAACTTCGGACCCCCCATCATGCCGATGTGCTTCATGGCGAGCATCGGGATGTCCGTAACGTGCGCGCCAAAAATGCCGGCGGGCCCCGTCACGGGGTAACTCATGCCGACATCGAACGTCATGCCTTTGCCCGCATACTTCGGGTTCACTCCGAGCATTTGGGAGATTTGCGCGATCTGCGCGGCTTGCGCCGAGCTCGAAAGGCCCGCCATCGCAGCGGCGGATCCCAGGCCCGCCAACATATCCCGACGTGTCAGCCCAAACTTACGGCCGCCGTTACGAAGTTCCAATGCACGTTCCTTACAAAGAATGATGTTGCGTCGATCAGCCGTTGCACCCAATCGCGGGGGAAGCGTGCCGGGCGCGCCAAAAATGGTATAATCTTACAAAACGGTTTATCGCTTGGCCATGCAAGTTTCCTCCCGCAGTAACCGAGCGACGCGGGCGAAACCGCTGCAACATGCGGGACGTAATGATCGTCATATAGATGGAAATCTTAGCGACCGAAGCTCCGAGAAGGATGGCCACCTTGCCCACTGGATCCGCACTCGATTATCCCGGTCTTTCGCTCCCATGAAGGCGCACCTCGGAACGCCCGCGATCGACCCAATCGAAGCCGGCGATAGCCGCCGCTATGGCGGGCTTTCGGCCGGCGAGCGTCGCGCCGGCCGGCGCGCCCGGCTGCTCGAGGCCGGCCTCGAGTTCTACGGAATGCTCGGCTTCCGGCACACCACGATCCCGCAGCTGTGCAGTTCCGCGGGCGTTACCGCGCGTCATTTCTACGAGGAATTCGGAACGCAGGAGGGGCTGCTGCGCGTCGTCTTCGACAAGATCTCCGGGGACTTGCTCTCCGCGATCCGCCGCGAACTCTACGCCGAGGGCCGCACGTGGGAAGAGATCGTGCGCGAGAGCTGCAAGGCGTATTTCCGCGAGATGACCGAGGACCGGCGCCGGGCCCGCATCTTCGCGCTCGAGATCGTCGGTATAAGCACGGAGCTCGATCTGCATCGCAAGCGCGTCCGCGACGCGTTCGGCGCCATGGCGTTCGATTCGACGCGACGCCTGATCGCGCAAGGCGGCGCGAAAGATCTCGACGTGCGCCTGCTCTGCATCGCCGTGTCCGGTGCCGCGGAGGCGCTGACCATCGAGTGGGTCCTCGCTCGCCCGCGCCCTTCGGTGGAAGATCTGGTCGACGCCCTCGCCATGATCTGGCTGCGCACGCTTCAGATCGACCGTCTCGATCCGGCGCTGGTAGCAGCCGCCCGCGCGCTATAAGATCGTCTTGCCGAGGGCGGAGAGAATCAGTTCCACGGCCAGGATGGCCGTGCGGTTGCGGTCGTCGAGGATGGGGTTCGTTTCGGTGATCTCGACGGACCCGATGAGGCCGGCGGCTGCGACCATTTCCATCGCTAGGTGCGCTTCGCGGTAGGTGAGGCCGCCCGGCACGGACGTGCCGACGCCCGGCGCTTCGCGCGGGTCGATGCCGTCCATGTCGAACGAGACGTGCACGCTGCCCGGGCCTCCCGTGCCGACAATCGCGAGCGACTCTTCCATCACGCGCTCCATGCCGATGCGGTCGACTTCGCTCATCGAGAACGCGCGCACGCCGAGATCGCGGATGCGCTTGCGTTCGCCCGCGTCGACGTCGCGCAGTCCGACGAGCACCGTACGATCGACACAGATGTGATGCTCTTCGAGTGCGATCGAGACGGGCATACCGTGCACGTTTCCCGACGGCGACGTCAGCGGCGTATTGATATCGCCGTGCGCGTCGACCCAGATGAGGCCCGGCTGGGTTTTGCGCGCGCGAAAGATGCCCGCGAGCGTCCCGATCGCGATCGAATGATCGCCGCCGAGCACGATCGGAAAACCGCCATGCCCGATCGCTTCCTCGACCAGGCGCGAAAGCTCGTCGCACACGGAGAGGATGATGGGGAGATACTTCGCATTCTTGACCGCTTGCGCTGCGTTCGATTCAGGGACCGGCACCGTGAGGTTTCCGTGATCGACGATGTGCGCGATGCCGATCGCTTCGAGGCCTTCGCGTAGACGCGCGTAGCGAATGGCCGAGGGACCCATGTCCACGCCGCGCCGGTCGGCGCCCAAATCCATGGGCACGCCGATGACGTCGACGCGTTTGGGAACTTTGAATTCGCTTACCATGCTTGCACGCTCCGACGCACGTCGCGACGGCGCCTCTATTGTTTGGAGATCAGGCTCGCGCGCGGTGCGTTTTTGGGATCGGCTTCGCGGCCGGCGCCTTCGGAGCTGCCGGCGCTTCGATCCGGGAACCCGGCAGCGCATGGAGGACGAGGACGCGGAACGCCGCGGCCAGCGGAACGGCGAGGAACATCCCCGCGAGTCCGAGCAATTCGCCGCCGAGCAAGATCGCGACGATCACCATCAGCGGCGAGAGGCCGACCGACTCGCTCACGATGCGCGGCGCGATGAAGTGTCCCTCGAGCTGGAAGATCAGCGCGAAGACGACCGCGACGATCACGGCATGCTGCCATCCGTCGTTGAGAAACGCAAGCGTCACGGAGGGCACGAACCCGACGAGCGCGCCGACGTACGGAATGACGTCGAGCAGGCCTGCGGTGACGCCGATCAAGAGCGCGTATTTCACGTGCAGTATCAGCAGCGCGATCGTGATGCACGTGCCGATCACGGCACCGACGAGCAGCTGTCCGCGAATGAAGCCGCCGAGGGCCTTATCGAGATCGTGGACGATCGCCGCGGCTTTGGGCCGCGCGCGTTCCGGTACCGTGTTCAGGAACGACGCGATCAGCCCGGGCGCCTCGATCATGAGATATACCGAGATGACGGGAATCACGACCACGGTCGCGAGCAAACCGACCACGGAGAGCGCGATCGAAACCGCACGGCCCGCGGCATCGCCCGCATACTTCTGCGCGAGCCCGGCCAGTTGCGGCGGCACGGTCGCCAGATACGAACGAACGGCCGGGGACAGGTGCGCGATCAGCGGGTTGTTCGGATCGCTGACGAACACTTGCGCGTTGCGCACGAGTTCCGGCGTCGAACGCACGAGCTGTTGCGCTTGTTCGTAGAGGGCCGGCGCGATGGTCGAAATTGCAAGCGCCACGAGGCCGAGGATCGCGAGGTACACGATCAGGATCGCCGCGATCAAGGGCATGCGCGTATGGAGCCAACGCACGGCCGGGTTGATCAGATAGGTGAAGAAAATCGCTCCGATCGCGATCACAGCGACCGAGGGAACGCGCCCGATGAAACTGAGAACTGCCGAAAGAATGATCGCCGAAAGCACGATCACCGCGAGCACTTTCAAGAGGTATGTCACGCGCCGCTCGCCGCGCGAGCGAATGACGACGGGCCGTTCTGTCACGGTAGGCATACGGCAGCCTATTATATGTAGCAAATGACTGACCCCCCGAACGGACCCTCCAGCACCCGCCGCGAGCGGCTACGAACGCTGCGGTCGCTCCGACTTCGCGGGCTCGTGCCGCTCATCGCGATGGGCGCCTGCACCGGGTGCGGCGGATGGTCCGGCGCGCCAAATCGGAACTTCGCCACCGGGCCGATCAACGAGACGATGCTCGTGCAACTGCCGGGTACGCGACTCACCGCGTTCGCTCGCGACCTTCGCTCCGAGGTTCGCGCGCATCCCACTAGCGGTCACATCGCGGTGAACTCGGGAAACGGGCAGTCTCCCACGCGCGAAACGAAGAGCGCGGCCTTCGACTCGGCGCTCGACGACGCACGCCGAAAGGCGCGCGAGATCGCAACCCACGAGCATATCGTGCTCGGGCCGGTCTGCGATGTGAGTGAGGTGTCGAACGGAAGCGCTGTCGTCGGCGCGCTCAAGGGGATGACCAACATGGTGCGGCTGGATGCGAACGGTCCAGCGGCCGTTGTCGTCGACTACGCGCTCGGCGGTTCGTGCGGCGCGAACGCTCGCGGCGGCATCACCGTCGCCGGCTACGGTTCGGCTCCGGCACCCGCACTTCCGGACCCGTCAGAATTTCAAACCGTCCAGCTCCGGCTGCAAGCCGGGGGCACGACCGACGCCGAAACCGAGCGTTCCCTCGCGGCCCTGGAGCTAGCCGTGCATACTGTGGTGCGACGCTACGGGCGGGGCGCTCGCTACCTCGGCGTGGAGAGCGTGAATCAGTATTAGCGACACCGATCGCCTCCGGCCCGACCGCGCGACGCCGATTGCGGTGGCCATCGACCATCTCGTGATGAACGTTCGCAACGTCGACACCACCGTGCGCTGGTACGAACGCGTTCTCGGGATGTCACGCCGCGAGTCCGAGAGCACCGATGGAAAACCGGGGCGAGTGGCGCTCGTCTTCGGAAATCAGAAGATGAATATCCGTCCAATTACTGCCGACAAGGAGGACTGGTTCACTGCCCGTAGCGCGGTCGCGGGCAGCGAAGACCTCTGTTTCCTGACGGAGGCCTCTCCGGAAACCGTGGCCGCGCATTTGGCGCACTGCGGAATACCGATCGAACTCGGCCCCGTTCCAAAGGCGGGCGCTCGCGGCACTCTGACATCGATCTACTGCCGCGACCCGGACGGAAATCTGATCGAGATTTCTTCGTACCAGTAGGGGGCGGGACTTACCCTATCAATAATAAGGGCGCGTATGATGCGTGCCTTCGCTCTCGTTACGCTCATCGCGCTCGTTTCGTGCGCGAAAGGCGCGACGACGGCTCCGGGCGCGGGCGGCGGCCCGAGGCTCGCGATGGTGAGCGATACGGGTGGGCTCGGCGACCGCTCGTTCAACGATTCGGCGTACGCAGGGCTCGTACTCGCGAAGACGGCGCTCGGGGCGACGATCGAAGTACAAGAGTCGAAGTCCGCGTCGGATTATCAGCCGAACCTCACCGCGCTTGCCGACGGCGATTTCGATATGATCTTCGCGATCGGGTTCCTGATGAACAACGATCTCACCGAGGTCGCGAAGAATTATCCGAACACACACTTCGCCA
>Ga0302326_10028364_pt1 | contig 11265 bp, 11 predicted proteins | sample Palsa_T0_3_FD_202264 | JGI IMG/M metagenome (GOLD analysis project Ga0302326, IMG submission 202264) | Peat permafrost microbial communities from Stordalen Mire near Abisko, Sweden - Palsa_T0_3 | ecosystem: Environmental > Terrestrial > Soil > Palsa > Peat permafrost | place: Sweden: Abisko...
AAGATAAAGAGCGCACCGCTCTTCTGGCTGGGGAGAACTTGAAGGAAGTTCCTCCGTCCACGACGGCTCTTCCAGAACCGAAGCTGGGAGAGGATTTGTCTGAATGGTTGCGGAACATAAGCACCCGCCAGACAGAAAAACCGCCAATTCCTGTCCCCAGAATAACCAAAGAGGGCAAATGACTTTCGACGTAGATAGAATGCGCCGAATACGGAGGTACGCCGTGAGGAAGGTTTAGGAGCGGCGCTGAACCGCTCGAATAAAGTGGAGGCGGGAGAAACCTGACAGGGCGTCACCGCCTCCACATCCAGCATCCGTGGCCCAGTGGTGGAAATGGGAGACACGCACGGTCTGCAACCGCGTGGCCATTTCGATGGTCGTCCGGGTCCAAGTCCCGGCTGGGCCACCACTCTTTTGATGCGGTAGAATGGTAATCCGTTATGAAAAAGAAAAACAGTCCTAAGCGCAAAAAGGGTAAACGCGGCCCGAAAGAAGAACGCCTGATAATCAAAGGCGACCCGCGAAGCGCGCTTGACCGCCTTCTGAAAAAGACGCGGCCAAACTAAACCGCGTCCATCGCGCTGAATGTGTGTTTTGCGTACCATTTCAACAAATACCTACTCCCGTTCCTTTTAGACCAGGCTGGATTGGCTCAAGAATGGCCCAAGGAATCAAACAGTTGCAGTCATACTGGAATTGAGGTTTTTGGGCAGCCCCCGTCACGCGTCCCGCTTCGGTATCCGCGCGCTCGGAGGCCACTAAACGGTGCCGCCCATCATGCGAGAGAGCGCTCCCCCAGCGCTGAACCTTTGAGCGAACTGCCACACCTCGTATGCTCGCCCTGAATCTGGAATCTCTCGATGAAAAGAGACAGGTGGATCACTTTGGGGCGTAGAAGCGGTAGTCGGCGGAATATGGCACGCGGACTTCCTGGCCGACGCGCGAAGCGTCACAGCCCGACGCCGGTGCCTTGCCACCCTTGGTGTTGAGGCGCTGGATGGCTGTGACCTGCGAGAGCACGCCGCTGCCATCGTGACCGAGGATCGTGACGAGAAGCCAAGAGATCGAATCCGCGTCCGGCGAAGGCGAGTTGGCAACTGCCTTGCCGGTAACACGGCTACCGTCAATTGCCTCCCAGGAAGGTCCTGCGAAATGTTTGCCGAATGCTTTGCCATTCTTGTCGAAGAGCTGGGCGTCGGGTGCCTTCAGCGTCCACGTAAATTCCGCGCCATCGCTCTTGCAGGTGTAGACCTGGTCGCCCTTCGCATGAACCTGAAGAAGAAACCGTTCGTTCGCTGGCGGCTGGAGTTGCTGCGGCACTTCTTGTGCGGAAACCGCGCAAGAAATTCCGATACCCGCGGCGGCGAGCAGCGCGGCAAATGCGAATCCGAGAAGTCCGTTGCGCATGGGGCAATTCCTCCTGCGAGTGAACTGTGTAGCTACGAATCCAGGTGAACCTTCTCTTCTAATGCTGCAAAAAATGGCTTACTTCTCTGCTTTCCTTTTCGCCGCCCACCATGCCTTCTTCGCCTTGCTGATTTTGGCTTTGGCTTCGGCCGACATCTTGAGTGGCCCTCTCCGGCGTGGCATTGCCTTCACCTTCGCCCACCGCGCCTTCTGAGCGGCAGCGATCTTGGCTCTGGCTTCGGCGGACATCGTTCTCTTGCCTGGTGCTCGCTTGCCAGGCTTTGATACCTTGGTGAACCGAATAATAGCGTTCCCGACCTCACCGCCAAAGGCTTCGATCGCACGATTGAGCTTGTCTCTTTCAGAAACCAATATTGCAAGAATGTCTGGCATTAAAATCCTCAGAAAGAGACGATAGTTCGATTGCTGCCCGTTGTAAAGGCCGATGGGCGATGTGATTGAATATGACTATCCCTGTCTCCTTATCACGAGAGCGGACATCTCTTTCGGTGGCGCCAAGCTCCTGTGTGCGCGGAATCTGGGCCTCATCCTTGTCCGAACACACCATTGCGCTTGAACCCCGATTCAGGGCGCGGCACCTCGCCTTGGGTGCCACACTGATTGCAACGCCAGGAGCCGGGAATTTGCATGATGCATGTAGATTCGCACTTCGGACACCGCTCGGGTTTCTGTGCGCCCCCAACACTGGTGAGCAGTTCAGCGGCTTTCATCTTCTCGTTCTCTTGCTTCAGGTACCCAAATGGTGGTGGGGAGTCCAGACGGAACAACGCGCGCCGGCCATGTTCTGGCTGCGTATCTGTCCCCGACGCTGGAAGTAATGATCACAGTCCATCCGGTAGCGATGCAGAAGCGTCTTGATCCGGAAACGGATCTCACGCTGATCGATCCAGTGTTGAAGTAGTAGCTACGTAGCTCTTTTCTTGTTTCCTGTAGATCTAAGATGATTTTGAGAAAAGGTGACGTTATGCGGTGGAAACAAATCGAGAATGAACCGAAAACTCTTGCCCTAATCTTCGACACCAGCGACGAGATCGCAAGCATGCTGCAAGAGTTCGTGAGGGGACAGGGTCTGGCGGGAAGTAGCTGTGCCTCGTCAAAACTCTCTTCGCCTTTAGAATCTGGCGGATATGATTCCCGCAATCGGTTCTCTCACGCAGACAGGCTTCATTGGTAGGGGCAGGTATCGACTGTCAATTCCGATGCCACTATTCCCCCTGTAACCAGCGCTGTCCTGTCCCTGACCGTATTCAATCTCCTATGACGAACGGTCAGTGGTTCGAAAGGAGGTGTTCATGAAATTCAGAATCGTCTGAACTACGGCTTCAACACCGACAGAGGTATTCATCATGATCTGATATATCGACCGACTCGGCCATTCGACGTGAAAATATTTCTGGATGAACTTAACGCGATCGCGATCGACGGTGTCAACCAGTTCTTGGGCTTCCCTCTCAGTCTTGCCGCCAGACATAACGCGCCGCACCTTGTCTTCCCTTGGGGCATAGAGAAACACGCGCAACGCATCCCGCTGGTTTTGAAGAAAATGCTGTGATCCTCGCCCGACAACGACACAGTCTCCGGTGCTCGCCGCATGCCGGACGACACGCTCCGTGATTTTCAAGATGCTTTCGCTATCAACAAGCTTTAGTTTGTGCGCATTGAGGCTTCCCTCGTAACTCCCGCGCAAGAACGACTTGAAAAGTCGGTAGTACAGAGGATCAGTTCGCTCCTCTCGATCCTTCACGACCGCCTTAGGGCAATCCGAAAGCCGAGCGATCTCTTCCGTCAGCTGTTGGTCCCAGAGCTTCCATCCAAGACGCTCAGCAAGGCGCCGGGCGATTTCGCCGCCGCCGCATCCGTATTCTCGTTCAATTGTGACGATTCGGATCATTTCAAGCTCACTGACCACTGCTCTTCATAGGTCCACTGTTCGATGATGAAAAGAATTATCAAGTTACCGCACTCACCCTGCGGCAAGGTCACTTCCACCCTGGGGATCATTCTTCTTCAAGATGAAAGTCAAAAGGAACATTGCTGCCGCGCCCCAAGCCAGGACCATGAATGTATCTACATATGCTAGGCTCGCAGCCTGCGCCCGGACCGTTTGATAGATCCTGGCATACGCCTGCATTTGTGCTTCGTGTGTGCCCAACCCGGAGCGAGCCAGATGCTGGGCCAAGGCGGCGACGGTATTTTGCAAATTCGAGCTGTCGGCGCGAATGTGATCACCCAAAATCTCTTGATGAAACTGCGAGCGCCGCGCAATTAATGTGGTCACCATAGATGTTCCGACGCTGCTTCCGATATTACGCATGAAATTGACAATTCCGGCGACCGCATTGTTCTTCTCTGGTCGAATTCCGATGTAAGCCACCAACGTAATAGGCACGAACAGAAACCCCAAGCCAATTACCTGAGCGATGCGCAACCAAGTAGCCGCGCTGAAGCTGATTTGCAGGTCAATGCGCTTCGTGGAATAGAACATGGCGATGGACAAGCTCAGCCAGCCAAAGGCGATAAGATAGCGCGCCTGGAGCTTGGTTGTCAGTTGGCCCATGATGGGCATCTCGAACAGCAAGACAAGACCTCCAGCGGACAGCGCAAAGCCGGAGAGTTCGGACGTATACCCCAGGAGCGTCTGAAGGAACTGCGGCATCATGACCAGGCTGCTGAATAACATGATTCCGAGTGTGAACATCATCAAGTTCGCACTGGCGAAATTAAAATTCTTGAACATTCGGACGTCGATGATCGGTGTCTTGTAGAACCATTCCCAAATGACCAGTGAGATCAGACCTACGGCCGCCATGACTGCCAGAGTCGTAATGAACCGCGACCCGAACCAGTCGTCTTCCTGGCCTTTGTCGAGCATTATCTGCAACGCCCCGATCCCCACGGTCAACAGAGCGATGCCTACATAGTCCAACTTGACCCCAGCGGCTTTCAACCGGCTTATGTAAGGCGGGTCCTCGACAAAGCGACGCACCAAAAGCAACGTGGCCAACCCGATCGGAAGATTGATGAAAAAAATCCAGCGCCAGGAATAGCTGAAGGTGATCCAGCCCCCTAGCGTTGGTCCGATCGTGGGCGCCATGATCGCGGTGATGCCATAAAGTGCAAACGCCAAGCCCCGCTGGTGCGGCGGGAAGGTATCTGCCAGAATGGCCTGCGCCATCGGTTGCAGTCCCCCACCGCCTGCTCCTTGCAGCACCCGGAAGAAAAGAAGCAGCCCGAGACTCGGCGCCAACCCGCAAAGCAAAGAGCTCATGGTAAAAATAACCAAGCAGGTCATGAAAAAGCGCTTCCGCCCAAAGGCTCCTGCGAGCCAACCGCTGATCGGCAAGATGATTGCATTGGAGACGAGGTAGGAAGTCAACACCCATGTGCTCTGGTCGTTGCTTGCCGCCAAATTTCCGGCGATGTACGGAAGTGCTACGTTGGCGATGCTGGTATCGAGGACCTCCATGAATGCGGCGAGTGCGACGACCACAGCGATAAGCCAGGGATTGTATTTGGGGCGCCAAACGTCCTGGTCGAGCGTGAACGAGACAGAACTCATTGAAGGTATACATCCGGCACCACGTTCATGCCAGGCCGAAGTTGGTGATCCCGGTTTTCTCCCGGTTCCAGAACGATCTTTACCGGCACCCTCTGAACGATTTTCACGTAATTGCCGGTGGCGTTTTCCGGCGGAATCAAGCTGAAGAGCGGCCCTGTGGCGCCCGCAATGCTGTCCACATGACCTCGGAAGGTTCGGCCGGAGGAATCCACATGAACTTTTGCCTTCTGACCAACCCGCATACGGCGGAGCTGCGTCTCCTTGAAGTTAGCCGTAATCCAGACTTCATCCAGAGGCACCACGGTGAGGAGTTGCTGGCCAGGTTGAACATTCATCCCCACGACAACCGTCTTGTTCACCTCTCCGCTGACCGGCGCGACAATCTTGGTGTACTGGAGGTTCAGCTTGGCTTGGTCGAGGGCGGCGCGCTTTTGCTCGACGTCGGCAATCGCTGCGCGAGCGCGCGCCCGCGTGGAAGACACTTGCTGCGGTCCGGTTTCTGCGGATTGGTGGTTGGCTTCCGAGCCCGCCAGGCGACTGCGAGCCTGTCGTACGGATTGCTGTGCAGCGGCCTCATTGGCACGAGCAGCGGCTACCGTTGCGGTGCTGGCTTTCGCCGCGGCCAATGCCTGATCATAAACTTGCGCGGCCACGTCTTGCGTGTCCACGAGCATCTTGTACCGACGCAGATCATCTTGCGCATTCACATCATTGGCCTCGGCTTGTTCCAACTGCGCATGAGCAGCGGTGAGCTGTTTTTCGGCGGCGATGATTCCGGCAGCCGCGTTATCAACGTCCGATGCTGTGAAATTCAGTTGGCTCGAAGTGCTGGCTGAGGCAATCGGGATGGCAATATTCAGAGATTGGGCCGTCGCTTCGGAGCTGTCCAGATTGGCTTGCGCCTGCGCGACCGCAACCTCATAGTCTTTCGGGTCAACATCCACCAGCACCGTGCCTTTCTGGACCCACTGGTTATCGTCGACATTGACCTTCACGACATAGCCGGAAACGCGCGCACTGACGGGATAGAGGTGAACGTCCACCTGGGCGTCGTCGGTCGACTCATAGCTGTTCAAATAACGCCACAAGAAGACGCCGCCGATAAGCAACGCCAATACGACGGCTAGAATCACGATCTTTTTGCGGATCTTCGGGTTCAGGTCCGACCGCAGCGTAAACTTCCCGTCCGCCAGAGGCGGCGGTTCCACCGGTGATCCGTCATCTGGCTTAGGCACTGAGCGAGGGGGGGTCTCTTCCGCCATTTTCATTTTCCTGTGAAGTATTTCTTGACGCTTTCTTCCGCGGCGCCCAGAGCCCGAGCCAACGAAACTTTTGCATAATTGTAGTTGTAGAGGCTCGAGATGTATTGCTCGTGGGCACTCGCTACGGTCTCTTGCGATTGCACCACTTCCACCGTATCGGTGACACCCGCGCTGAAACGATTGCGCGACCGGGCAAGCGTCTCCTCCGCCAAATCAATGTTGCTGCGCGCTACGTCAACCTGATCCGCCGACGACTGCAGGTTCAGCAGCGCAGCGCGCACATCGGAGTCGATCTGGGCTCGTAAATTGTCCAGACGCTCCCGGCTCTGTTCGAGTCTCGCATCGGCCTGCAAAACATCACCGTGAACGCTGCCGCCTTGAAAGATCGGAATCGACAGCGTTCCACGGACGTCGAATACTGGCGTCGCGGTAGAGGGATGCGACCCTGCCGCGCCAAAGTCAGCATTGAACAAAAGTGACGGGTAATAGCCGGCCACCGCAGCCTTTCGGGAAAATTCAGCTGCGCGCACGTCGGTTAGGGCTGCCTGGTAATCAGAGCGCGAGGCATAAGCCCGTTTCAAAGCCTCATCAACTGCAATGCCTTCGAATGGCTGGTAAGGTGACTTGTCTGTGAATTCGAATTCCTGCCCCGGAGCCAAGCCGATCACCCGCGCCACGGTCAGCTTCTGAATGGCAAAGTTGTTTCTCGCTTGGATTAACTGCTGTTGCCGAGTCTGGAGCTCGACCTTGGCACGCAGTGCGTCGATGGCCGGCGAAGTACCCGCGCTCACCTGGTTTGTTGCCTGATCGTAGAGTGCCCGCGCCGTCTTGACTTGCGCCTCGGCAGTTTCGATACGCGCCTCGTCGGCGATGCCCAGTAAATAGGTAAAGCCCACAGCGAGCACGACGAGATCACGAGCGTCCTTGGAAGTATATTCGGCGGATTTCAAGCTCTGGCTGGCGGCCCGTGCAGCATTGATCGATTTCCAATCAAAGAGCGACTGCGCCACAGTTTCACGTGCATCAAAATAGGAAAAAGGGCCTACGGACGCTGGGATGCTGACTCCAGAAAGGCTGCCAAAGCCAAGCTCCGCGAGATTGATCTCTGAGGCCGCCACATTGGGCGTCACCGTCGCGTGGGGCAGAAGAGCGCTCAGTTGTTCCCAGCGCTCTCCGCTCGCCGAGTGGATGTAGGCATTCGAAAGCAGCAACCCGAGATTTTGCTTCAAGCCGCGGTCAATGGCATCCCGCAACGAAAGCGACATAACTCCCGGGACGAGCCGTGCCGGCACGCTGCCCGCGAACGAACTCACTCCCTGAGTTCCGGATATGGCTTGCCCGGGGGCGGAGGTCGGCGCGGTTTGCGCAAATGATGCCGCCATTCCACAGCTCAAGGCTCCGGCCATGAGCAGAGCGCGATTCGCTCCACAACCAAAACGGAGTCGCAAGGCAATCTCCTTGGCGTAATGTCATTCTAATCGATCAACCCGACCACGCACTTTTCGGGCGTAAGCAAACGTTTCAAGTTGCGCCTGCGCGGCTATGGCTCTGCGATATTAATTCCACCACTGGCCTCCATCACGAATTTCCGGTTAGGCCTCCTTCCCGCGTATCGTATGCTCCTCCAGTCCTTTACACAATGAATTTTCAGCCAGGTCAGGTCACGACGACAATTTTTCCATCCCTTCCCGAGGCCACGCAGCCATAAGTCTCTGCGACCTCAGGGAATGGGTACTCTCCCCACCGATCGCGGGAATCTTGTTCTTTGCTTTTGCTTCGGATCGGACCGCCAGCGCTATTTCTCCTTCGGAGACATTGAATCCCAGGGCATGGCGAACCGCGAAAACGAAGCGTCGCCGAGACCACGGTGGTGCGTCCGTCGGCATGCAGCGCACTTTGGTGTATCCAGCGATTGAATCGGGTTGGGATTGTCTCACCGGGAAGATCCCCTACTGCCGACGTGAACCTGCATATGAGCCAGCAGACTTCCGTGTGGGCGACAGAATATCTACCAGACTCGGCTCGAAACGTCGCGCTACGAGGGATAGGGGCATGGTTAGTTAAACGCATTCTTAGGGAGATTGGCCTTAGGTGGGACCTTGTGCCCACGGAAGCCATACTTGAAAACGTGTATTGCCGGGCTTGGAGCTGACCTGAATATTTCCCCTGTGCTTCTTCACGATTCGCTGAACTGTGTCGAGACCGAGCCCAGTGCCCTCCCCGACTCCCTTCGTGGTGAAGAACGGCTCGAAGATATGCGGTTGAACGCCAGGCGGAATGCCCGGACCGTTATCAGCAATCTCGACCACTACGAAATTGTCCTCGCGATAGGTGCGAACTCGAAGCTCGCCCTTGCCACCCATGGCGTCAATGGCATTATCGATGAGGTTGGTCCAAACCTGATTCAGCTCGCTTCCGAATGAATTTACGAGAAGAGGGACGCGCTCGTAATCGCGGTGCACCATGACTCCCCGTTTGAGTTTGTGATTTAGAATCGTCAGCGTGGTTTCCAGGCCTTTCACGATGTCCACATTTTGAACGGGTGTCTGGTCCATATAGGTGTATTCCTTGATGGCACGGACCAGATCCGAAATTCGCGACGTGCCGCTTTCAATTTCATTCAGCAGCGTGGCGACCTCTACCGAAGCGGCGATCCTCACAAGGGCAGCGCGGGCAGTGTCTGCATCGAGGATCGCGAATAGGGATTCCAGGGCCTCCGGCTTTACGTTCTTTCGCGCCAGATCAGCAGCCATTTGCCACAAGTCGTTCTGTCCATGACTGCGCAGCAAGGAATCGATCTGCTCTTCCCGGTCACTGATCGCCAGAGCGTCTGACGGGGCTTCGCCGCTTTGGACGAACGAAGCCTCCATCCTCTCGATTTCCGATTTTTGAGCGGGTGTGAGGTCGCGGCTTCCCAATTCGTGACTGGCATCCCTGATTCGTTTCAGCATCTCGCGCAACTGGCTTACCGCGCGCTTTGCGGCGGAGGCTGGATTATTAAGTTCGTGCGCGAGTCCCGCAGAGAGCTTTCCCAAAGAAGCCAATCGGTCCCGTTGTTGCTCCATCCGCGTGGTTTCACGGATCCTATCTGACATCAGCCCTACGAGGCGCTGGGTCAGCTCCGGCATCTTCTGTATAAGTTCGGGAAACAACGATGCAGGGAAACGAAGCACGCGCGAATCTGTGAGCGCTCGCGTGTCCACCGTAAACTGCCGCATTCGCGAAAACGGGAGCACTCCTGTGACCGCTCCCGGCTCGATCAAAAACAGTACTGCCTCGCCGCCAAATTCGCCCCGCGCCTGCAGCTGGCCCTCAAGTACAACAAACATGGCGTCCGCGGGAGCGCCCTGGCTAAAGTATGTATCGCCCGCTTTCACACGCAGTTCTTCGGAGTGGCTAATGAACCACGCGATTTGATCGTCTGGCAGACCGGCAAATGCCGGCACGCGAAGCAGCTCGGAATTCTCGACCATCTATACCTTTATACCTTGCTCAAATATTGATGAATGAATTGCACTGCCACAGAGCCTTCGCCGACTCCGGAAGCGACTCGTTTGATTGAACCGTGCCGCACGTCGCCGACTGCAAAAAGTCCGGGCACATTTGTCTCCAACAGGAACGGATCTCTATCGAGCGTCCAGCCCTTTGGGTGCAACCCCTCTCGAATGAGGTCAGGGCCTGTGAGGATGAACCCGCGTTCGTCGCGCTCGACAACATCCGCCAGCCAGGCGGTTCGCGGCTGCGCTCCAATGAAGATGAACATTGCGTTCGCGGGCACGCGTTCTATCTTGTTGGTATCCGAACAAAGGAATGACACTTCTTCTAAATGTGTTTCCCCGTGCGCGTCGGAAACGCTGGCGTTTGGCCAAAGCTGAATATTGGGGGTTTCCTTGATTTGGTCAATCAGGTACTGCGACATCGTGCTGGAAAGCGAACTCCGACGCACGACAATGATCACGCGCTCGGCATACTTCGCGAAATTCATCGCTGCCTGACCCGCCGAATTTGCGCCACCGATCACATAGATAACTTCCCCCTTGCAGGAGAAAGCTTCCGTCGAGCCGCCACCGTAATAAACTCCCGCCCCCTGCAATCGATCAATTCCCGGCGCTTCGAGTTGGCGCCATTGAACTCCCGTGGCGATCATCAGTGCGTGGCACGATATCTCGTTCCCATCCACCAATTTTACTATTCGATAAGAACCTTCCGTCCGGACGCCGACAGCTTCCTGAGGCGCCAGGATTTCCACGCCAAAACGCTGGGCCTGCACCACGGCGCGCCGGGCAAGATCGCCCCCGCTGAGTCCCATTGGAAATCCAAGATAGTTCTCTATGCGCGAACTCATGCCCGCCTGCCCGCCGGGCGCTTCACGCTCGATCATCACCGTATGCAGGCCTTCCGATGCACCATAGACGGCGGCGGCCAAGCCGGCCGGTCCTCCGCCCACGATTGCCAGATCATAGAAATTAGTCTGAGCGCGAGTGCGCAGCCCCACTCGCTGAGCAACTTCAGACGGCACGCCATCAAGGAGCTTTGTGCCGTCGGGAAAAAGGACCACCGGGAGGCTTGATGCATCCGGTCCGAGCGCCGCGAGAAGTCGCTTCGTTTCGGGGTCATTGGCGGAAATCTCAACGTCGATCCACTGATAGGGGACACGGTTGCGCGCCAGGAAATCCCGAAGTTCATATGAGCGGGATGACCAACGCGTTCCCAATACACGGATGCCATCGAACGTTGGGCGGTAGGAGGCTTGCCAATCATCAAGCAGATCGTCCAATTGCGGGTACAGGTGGTCCGTGGGCGGATCCCACGGTTTCAGGAAAAAGTAATTAATGGCCGCCTGATTGATGGCACTGATCGCAGCGTTTGTATCGGCATAGGCAGTCAGCAGTGCCCGCTTCGCCTCTGGGAAGATTTTCATGGCTTCCTGGAGGAACGCAACACCATCCATTTGAGGCATGCGCTGGTCGGCAAGAAGGAGCGCCACTGCGTCGTTCCGCACCTTCAACTGCTTCA
>Ga0302326_10028368_pt1 | contig 11264 bp, 10 predicted proteins | sample Palsa_T0_3_FD_202264 | JGI IMG/M metagenome (GOLD analysis project Ga0302326, IMG submission 202264) | Peat permafrost microbial communities from Stordalen Mire near Abisko, Sweden - Palsa_T0_3 | ecosystem: Environmental > Terrestrial > Soil > Palsa > Peat permafrost | place: Sweden: Abisko...
CTCCACCTGCGCTTTCTGCAGCTCCGCCCGCGCCCATTCGTAATTCGAATCTTTTTCCGTCGTCTCGTCCCGCAGCGGGCTCAAAGCCTCGCTGGCGATGGCAGCCTTGGTCTGCGCAATCTGCTGCTCCACTTCCTGCACCAGGCGATGGCCCGCCTCAAACTTGGTCAGCAATTGGGTCTTCTTTAGTTCCAGGTCCAGCAGGCTCGCCTTCAGCGCGCGCAATAGCTCTGGGTTATCCGCCGTTCGCATCAGAGTGGTGGTTCGCTCCGGCAGTTTTGCCATCTGCGCCGCCAGTTCCTGCACGCGGTGCTGTGTCTCCGCCATTTCCACTCGCGTTTGCTTGTAGCTCGCTTCCACCTCGTTCGACCGTTGCAGCACCAGATCGCGTTGCTGCGCCGCCGCCACTACGTCATGGCCCCGCGTGAACTCCTGCAGCCGCCGCATGGTGCCCTCCAATTGCCGCCGCGATTCCTCAGTCTGCTGATCGAAAAATCCAAACTCGCCGCCCGGACGGTGTACCTCCATGTGTTTTTCCAGATAGACGCTGGCCAGCGTTTGCAGCACCTTGCCTGCCTGTTGCGGATCGGCTGCGTCATACTCCACCGCGATCAGGTTTGTTTTTTTCATCGTTTCCACTTTCAGCCGCTGGGCCAGCCGCCTTGCCGCCCGTTCCACTTTCGCTGCGTGACTTTCGCCCGGCCTTAACCAGCGCAGCCAGTCGTGTGCTTCCAGTCCGTTCTTCTCCACCACGCGGCGCAGCACGTCGTCGTCTTTCACCAATTCCACTTCCGAATTCAATTCCTCTTCCGTCACTTCCCACCGCGAGAACTCCAGGGGTGCGTTCTCTTGCGCATTCATGGGCGGGTCGGTTCGTCCCCGCCGCACCAGCACTTGCATGTGAGCCTGATATCGCGCTCCGGTGAACGCATAGAACAGCGCCGCGGCAAGAATCAAGACTGCGACGCTGACGAAGATTCTCCGCTGCCGGAACAGGATCATCGCCAACTCCCGCATCGTAGGCGAGGCTGGTTCGATTGCTCTGCGGATTCGCTCTTCGTCTTTCATGCGATGCACCTGCGCGATGATTCTGGATCAATCTAAACGGCGATCCAAAACCGGCGAAACTAAAACTGGGTGGAACTCACGTACATGCTCATGGACGGCTTACTCAAAAATTGCGCGATCTTGGAAAGTGCATTCTGCGGCACAAAGATGAAGTCCCCCGGCCGCAGCTCGGGATCTTCGTTCAGACTTCTTTCCTTCAGCATCTTCTTCATATCGAGGAGACGCGCCTCCACCAGGTCGTCGTTCACCCGCCGGAACAGAACCACTTGTGAGTGCTTGGCCTGCTGCGTGAACCCGCCGGCGATCTGCACCGCCTCCGCGACCGACGTCTCCGAGCGCAATTCGTACTTACCCGGCTTGCTCACTTCCCCGCCGGCAATAAAGTAAGGATGTTCGAAATCTTTCAGCGCTACCGCCACCTGCGGATCGTGCAGATATCCCCGGTACGCCTTCCTCACCGCGTCTGCGAACTCTTCCACCGTCAATCCCTGGGCCAGCACCATGCCCGCGTCTTTCAGCATGACGTAGCCATCGGGCTGCACCACCAGCGTTTGGTCGAACTCCGGCGACAGCGTAAAGCTGACCGCCACTACGTCGCTCCGCGTCAGCCGGTAGAGCGGATGGCGCACCCCTCCAAGCCGAGGGTTTCCCAGGCCATCCGCTCCTCCGGGCCTTGCGGCCTTTCCATCAACGCTTCCCACCCCGGCCCCGGTTAGACCAGATTGGGAAGACTCTTTACCCGCTCCCAGGTTCTGCTCCCTTGCTCGCTCCTGGGCGAAGGCCGCGAAACTACACTGCGAGAGCAACAGTGCCGCCACCGCAAATCTCGCCCATCCGAAAACGTGCTTCATTGCTGTGGCGGCCCTGTTTCGTGGATTCCAAGAGTCACTCATTGGCTGCGGCTCTCTGTTTCGCAAGGTACGTCCGCTCGCACTTTCAGGCAAGACATAGAAAGTGTGGTCTACCAACGTGGACAAGACTAAAGACCGGGTCGCGCCTCGCTCCGATTCCCCCCAAACCATTGCTGGGAGCGGATTTCGCGCAATCTTAAAAGCTCTCTATATGTATGCCGAAGTCATCCTCGAGGAGTTGTCTACCAAAGTAGACGTGCATGTTCGTCCGTCACAGAACGGCGGCGAATCCAAATTTACGTACGCGCGGTTTCGGCGCGTTCCTCTGCAATTCATTCCCGTTATTCCACCGCCCACCGGGCGCTGCACGGCCTTTTCCACAGCTCGGCATACTTCTTTCCCGATCTGAGAATGCTGCGCGAATTTTGTGACGCATGTCCTTGAGTGTTGATCTTGCTTCCTGCCACAATCGGCGGCATTGCATCGCCACAATCCATTTTCGGAGACCACGGGTTCATGAGTTCGTCCTTAGCCGCTACAGCGGGTGCAATCAGCGTCCTCGTCGCAGACTCGAACCGGATGCAGGCGCAGCTTCTCATCGGCGCGCTGCGCCGCCGTCCGGAGTTCCGCATCCTTACCTGCGCCATGGATACGGATGCAATGCTCCATGCCGTCGCCGCCAGCCCCGCTCTGGTCGCTCTGTTATCGATGAACCATTCCGAAAGCGTTGCCGAGCAGCTCGATGCGCTGCGCCGCTTTCATCTTTCGCAACCGGGCGTGGCCAAGATTCTTCTGGTCGCGTCCTACGACCGTGAGCTGGTGGTGAGCGCGTTTCGCGCCGGCGTGCGCGGCATCTTCTGCATTTCCGATCTGCACTTTCGCGAACTGTGCAAGTGCATTCAGCGCGTGGCTGGAGGACAGGTGTGGGCCAACACCGAGCAGATGAATTACCTGATGGATCTTGTGGCCGAAGTGCCCTGGGTGCGCGTGATCAGTGCGCGCGGCAACGCCATGCTCACGGCGCGCGAGGAGCAGGTGGTCGTGCTGGTGGCCGAAGGCTTGAGCAACCGCGAGATCGCGCGCGAACTCAAGCTCAGCGAGCACACCATCAAGAAATATCTGTTTCGCATGTTCGACAAGCTGGGCATCTCCACGCGCGTGGAGCTGGTCCTCTACGCCGTCAGCCACGGCGACCCGCTGCGCGCCAAGTGGCTGGCAACCCTGGAACGAACCGGCTCCGATGGCTGACCCGGATGTGCGCGGGCGCTCGATGCCGCTAATCGCCGGTGCCTTTGAGGGGAATGTCTTGCGGGCTGGCGCCGCCGGTGTCGGTGATGGAGAGCGTAGTCTTGAGCACGCCGGTCGTGACGGGCGCGAAGGTTGACATTGATGGTGCACGACGCGCCTGCGGCCAGCGCCTGCGCGGTACAGTTGTTGGTTTCGGTGAAGTCGCGCGAGCCGTTGCCGGCGTGGATGACTATATTGCTGATGGTTAACGGCGTCGTGCCCGTGTTTTTCACCGTAATCGGCTGCGGCGCGCTTTTCGTGCCCGACTGCTGATCGCCGAAAACCAGTTGCAGCGGCGAGATGCTCGCAACGGTGCCTGCGCCGGTCAACTCGACGACCTGCGGCTTCGACGAGGCGCTATCGGGGATAGTCACGAGTCCGCCGACGCTGCCGACGGCAGTCGGCTTGAAAGTCACGTGGATCGCGCACTCGGCTCCGGGCGCGACGCTGGCTCCGCAGTTGTTGGTTTCGCGGAACGGCCCGCTCGTTTTCATGGACGAAACCGTTAAAGCCGTTGTGCCCGTGTTGGTCAGGGTGACGGTTTGCGGCGCGCTCGCCGCGCCCACCAATTGAAATGGATAATTGATTCCGCTGGTGGGGTTAAAGCTGGCCACGCCGGTGTTGAGCAGTGTGTACACGTTGGCGGGATAGCTGTCGGCAACCAGAAGGTCGGTTTTTCCATCCCCGTTGAGGTCTCCTGCCGCAACCGATACGTCGCTGTTTCCGGCGGGGTAGAAAGTCGGCGTCTGAAAGGTGCCATCGCCGTTCCCCAGAATCACGCTTACCCCCGCCGCTGGGCTAGCCTGTGTCACCACGGCGAGATCGACCTTGCCGTCGCCGTTGAGGTCGGCCGCGATCACATCCACTGCATCGGGTGTGTCGCTGCCGCCCGATAAATGAAATGTGCCGTCGCCATTGCCTAATAATATGTCGGTCCCATCGGCCAGGGTCGCAACGGCGAGGTCCAGCTTGCCGTTCCCGCGGAAGTCCGCGACTGCGATAGACATCGGTTCCGCGCCCACCTTGTAAACCCTGCCGGCCGAGAAGGTGCCATCGCCGTTGCCCAGCAGAATCTCGACCTGGCTGATTGTGCCGAACTGCTCAGCGACGGCCAGGTCCAGCTTTCCATCGCGGTTGAAGTCGCCGATTCCTATCGCAGCCGGAGAGTATAGCGGTGTGGTGTTGATCGGCGTGGACTGAAAGGTGCCGTCGCCGTTTCCCAGAAAGATGCTCACGTAGGGGCAACTGCCCGAGCTGTAGGTCACGGCGAGGTCCAGCTTCTGGTCGCCGTTAAAGTCTCCGGTGCTGACGAATTTGGGACCGCACGCGGTCGGATAGGTTGTCGGCTCCTGGAACGTGCCATCGCCGTTACCGAGAAGAATGCTTACACCGGTGTCCGTCACAACCAATCAAGTTTGTGATCGCCATTAAGGTCCACGGCGGCGACCGAGGAAGTCCCTATGCCCTCGAAATAGCTTGTCGGCACGCCAAACGTGCCGTCACCGTTGCCCAGGAATACCTGCAGTTCGTTGTCCGCGACCGCAAAGTCAAGCTTGCCGTCGCGGTTAAAATCCCCCACGGCGAGGCCGGCAAAATCTCCGCCGAACGTCGCGGTGCTGGCCCGCGTCTCGAATTGAGCAGAGGCCGAGTGGCCAAGGCACATGGCGCAGATTACGAAAACGACTAGTGGGCTCCGCGTTCCGTGAGGCCCGATCAATATCCATCCCCCGTATAGGAAGTCCCCGAACGAGCTTACCACCGCGGATGACCCATCCTTCCGCGGTTTTTTGCGGAAGGGTGGGACTCCACGACTCTCGATCCCGTGGGGTTTCCCCGATTTTTCTCACTCAGCCTGACATCAACCACTAAGTTCGCCCGTACAGGCGGTTCGGGACGAGGTACCTCGGCGCTGAAGCCGGGTTGCTCTTGCGGCCTTTTAGCGGCACGACTGAAGCCGTGCCCTTTCCCATCCGTGCTCCCCGCGAGAAGTTGCACAGGTCCGTCCATCGGCACGATCGCGAACCATCCAACAAGAAATCCACAGCCTCATGTGACATCCAACCTTGTCTCCGCGATTCCGATTGCGCGATCATGGTCGAGGCCGAGACGGTACGGACTACCCGAACCGCCTCGCCCGAACTCATTTGTTCTTAAGATTTTGCCCCTAAGTTCTTTGCCATCTAGATTTTGACACATTTGCTTTTGCGAAACCCGCGCTGGGCAAGGCTTTCAGAGGCAGGGGGAGGGGGGGGTACCCCCCGGTTTGAAGCTCGCTAACAGGCAAACCGTCCCATTCCGGGAGCCTCGGCCAAAGTTTATTTCGGTGAGAAATCCACAGCCCAAGCCGGCCGTCGCAAGTCCGCAAATTGCCGTGACGAATCAGCGGCTACTGCGCCAGTTTGAAAAGCGGGCGGCGGCGCGGTATAAAGTTCGGGACGGGAATTTCGTGGAGCGTTTGTTCCCCACCCTAACTTTGTGACTGAACCGAACTTTGTGAATGAATCCGATTCCAATCCTCCCCCCTCCGATCGGGAAGAGAAGCGCAGGCCGCGGCGCTTCACGATTGTGGCTGCCGGGTTGCTGCTGATTGCGCTGGGCGTGGTGGTGACATATACGACGCGGGGAGCGTTTATGAGTCCGGTGGCGCTGGTGGTGGTGGCGGCGATTGGGCTGGCGGCGCTGCTGCTGCAACTGCGCCTGCGTCAGGATGCGGCAGCGCCGGTGCAAGCGCCGCTGTGGCTTACCGTGCTGGGGGTGGTTTCGGCGGTGGCGGCGGTGTTGGCCGACATCTTTCATCTGAACCAGGCGGCGATGCTGGTGACGGCGCTGCTGGCGGTGATCTGCTTTGCGGTGAGCAGCGTGATTGTGTTGAGTGGGCTGCGCAAGCGGCGGGCGTGAACCGGGGATTGAGCGCGGGGCAGCTTCTTGTGGCGTCGGAGAGAAAGACTTTAACCGCGAAGGCCGGTAAGAAATGCCGCAAAGATCGCGAAGTGAAAGCTTGGGACTCCACCCTTGAAGCGAGACGCTTGAAGCATCTGGAAGCGAAAGTCTTGAAGCACTCTTGAAGCGAAACTCCTGAAGCAAATCCCTACGGTTTGAATTCGAGCGGCGGTTTGAATTCCACGGCTACGGTGGTTTCGACGATCAGCGGCTTGCCGTCGATGCGGTAGGGTTCGAATCGCCACCAGCGCAGCGCATCCATAGCGGCGTGAGCCAGCATTTCAGGGCCATTCAGAGGATGCATTTCGACGACCGAGCCGTCGCGTCCGATGATGACGTCGAGAACGATGATGCCTTGCAGGTTGCCCGGACGCGCGGCTTCGGGATAGTCGGGATCGACACGGTGAGTGATTAGCTTCTCCATGGTTTCGGCGGGGACGCGAGCTTCGGGCTGCTCGGCGGCCGAGGAGTTGGCGGGCAGGTTGGACTCCAGTTCGCGCCAGCCGCGATTCCACCGCCATAGGAAGATGCCGAAGATGCCGAGGAGAAGAAGCGCGGCGAAAATGAGGAGGCGTATCCAGCCAGGCAAGCGCGGCCGGCGAGGCTGAGGCGCGTTGCCTGTGGGAGTGGTTGTCTCGGAGCCTTTTCCGCCCAGGGTTGGACCAGGGGCGCTCGCGGCGGGTGGGCGCTCGGCCGGGGCTTGCCGCGCCCATTGCCGGAGGAAGGCCAACTGCTCAGCCGACAGCGAAACAAATTCCATGCCGCAACGCAGCTTGTCGTGATGGCGCACCAGGGCGCGCAACCGCAAAGGACTGGCGGGCTCGGGCAGCCGGATTTCCACGCCTACGGCTTCTCCGGGAACGAGTTCTCCAGAGAGCACGGCGGCGACGCCACGCTCACAGAGATTGATGGAGCGTCCGGGCAGGGTTTCGGGAAGGCCGGAGCGTAGCACGGTGACATCCAGCGGGGCACGCGCGCGATAGCGAGGGACGCATCGCCGCGAGGGATTGCGCTGCGGTGCTGGCGGGGCTGGAGGCATCTCGATGGCTCTCTTGAATGCTAACCCACCACGGAGTCACGGAGACACGGAGAAGAACAAAAGCAAGTTCACCAAAAAGTCACAGAGAATAACCCTGGAAGATTTCCTCCGTGTCTCCGTGCCTCCGTGGTGAAAATGACCTAGGCTTTATGACGCAACTCCACAATCTCAGTTCCGTTTGCTACTAGCACGATGTTTGCCATTCCGATGAACAATCCGTGCTCGACCACGCCGGGCATGTCGCTGAGTTGCCGGGCCAGCGCATCGGCATCACGAATCTGGCCGAAGTGGCAATCGAGAATGTGATTGTTCTCGTCGGACAGGAAGGGTTTGCCATCGGGTTGCAGGCGCAGGCGAACGTCTGCGCCGAGGGCGGAAATTTTTTTCGCCACCAGCGGCTGGGCGAACTTGATCACTTCCACGGGTAAGGGAAATTTCCCCAGCACGGGCACGCGCTTGGTGGCGTCGACGATAATCACGAGTTGCCGGGTTGCCGAAGCGATAATCTTTTCCCGCAACAATGCGCCGCCGCCTCCTTTGATGAGCCGCAGTTGTGGATCGACTTCATCGGCGCCGTCTACGGTGACGTCGATGGCCTGGCAGTCATCGAGCGTGATGAGAGGAATGCCCAGGCCGGCGGCCTGCCGACGCGAACCCTCGGAAGTGGGAATACCGCGAATCTTCAGACCGTCCTTTACCTTTTCACCCAGCAAGCGGACGAAGAACGCTGCCGTCGAGCCCGTGCCCAGGCCCACGACCTGTCCATCTTTAATAAATTTCAGGCTGGCGCTGGCCGCCGCTTCTTTCTCTTGATCGTTCTTATGTCGATCGTTTTTATGGAGAGCGTTGGCCATTCGCGTTTTGGCACGACGTTGAAATTGGTTCTTCAAGGTTAAGGTTTGAGCGTAAGGAAAGCCACTCCATAGCCATTGAGGTTGATTGTGATTTGCGCGGCAGGTGTCACCGAACTTGCCGAAGGTCCGGTCGCCGCGCTCGTGCTTGCGTCAATCGTGAGCAGGCTGCCGCTGGAAAATGTTCCCAAGGCGGATACGTCGATCAGCGCACTGCGCGGCGCACCCGGACCATTGTTGTCGTCCGGGGAATTGATGGCATGATTGGCGACCATCACCACCACGCTGCCGTCGATGTCTTGCACCGGCAAAGTTTCCATTTCTGCGCTGTCGGTGTCTGTGTACTGCAGCAGGCTCGCTCCCGATGGCGAAGGAAACATGCGCTGCAGCCAGTAGTCCACCCAATAGCTGAGCTGGGTTTGCCCGGTCGAGGCGTTGACTTCTCCAAATTGCGCATCGGCTCCAAAATCCCAGTGGTAAAGCGCTTGAATGCCCGCCTTGCCGAGCTGAGAAAAAACATACGGCCGCCAGGCGGCGAAAAAAGCGCTCGACCCACGCAGGTCGGTAACAAAAGTCTGGCCGGGATTGCACGCGCTCATGCCGTTGCCGGCGTCGTAATCCGCATTCACGTTGTTTTCGGTAACCCACACCGGCACCGACGCCAACGCCGGATTCGTTGCCATCGTCGAATAGAGAAGCTGCACGTCGGAGACAAAGTTGAAGTTCCCGTTCGTATTCGTCGCCACCGAGGCGAAGATCGTAGCGTCATCAGTCGTCTGGTCGCAGGTGGAGTAGAAATGCGTGGCCACCGCGTTCACCGGGGCCGTCACGCCGCTCACGAATGTCGGAATCCAGGCCTGCACTTGCCCCTGGAAATCCGCCAGTTCCACCGCTGCGATCTTGATCGATGGATCGATCGACTGCATGGCTGGCACCAGAGTGTTGTACATGGTTACGTACTGCTGCGGCGTCAGGTTGTTGTTAATGTTGGGCTCGTTGTAGATGCCCCACCAGGTAATCGTGTCGGTCGGGTAAGACGGCGAGACGTAGCTCTGGCCGTTCGCGGTGAATCCACCTTTGTTGTAATAGCTCACAAGATTCTGCGCGTAGCCGGCAAATTGCTGAAAACTGAGATCCAGAAAATCATTGCCGCTGTCATCGCCGGAGTACATGAAAGGCGGCGCTTTCGCAATCTGAAACTCGGGACTGTGATCGCCTACGCTCAGCACCGGCTGGGTAACGGCATCGAGAATGGTAAAGCTCCACGCCGTAGAACTGCTGTCGGCCGCTCCCTGGGGGACGCCCTCTGAAACTCCCTGCAACCGGATGTGCTGCGGCTGCAAATTTTGCAACGTAGTGGTCAGGGCAGGAAATTGCTGGAAAAGCGTGTAATCCCACTCCGCCGGCTGGAACGACGTCGACATCGCAACCCCAAACGGTCCCGTCACGTTCTTGCTGATGGTCACAGTATCGGAAGGCGGGCTGCTGCTGCCGCCACCACCACCTCCTCCTCCAGACGAACTCATACTTCCTCCGCCGCAACCCAAAGCCAAGGCGATCCCAGAAAGAATCGTTGCATCGAGAGCGCGCCGCCGCAGTGAACTTCTACAGAAATTGCTAGGGATCATTGGGCATCCTATGAATCTGCCATCTTACGAATCAAACATACCCGTCAAAATCCGACCGTTAAGTTCAACCCAGATTCTGCTGGGTGTAAATCAGGTATCCGGCCAGCGCCAACCCGAACAAGACCGTCAAAATCGCCACCAGATCCACGACAAAGCCGGCAGGCTCAAAAGCTCCCGCTTCAAGTTGGGCTCGCGTCTTGCGATAACGCACCAGCCCTGCGAGCACCATCATCACGCCGCCCAGCATCGCGCTCATGCCCAACCACACCGAAAGCCCCGTGGTTGCCTTGGAAGCGTGGCCCTGAAACTCCGTCAACTGGCGCATGGCGATGGCGAAGCGGCCAATGGCGAATCCGAAGACGACCACGGCTACGCCGGTACGCACCCACGCCAGGAAGGTGCGCTCATTGGCGAGATGGTCGCTCGCGCGATTGGGATTCTCAGCGACAGAGCCTCCGCGTGACGCCAGCATTATTCCACAGCCTTCGCCAACAGCGCGCCCGTACGCGCAATATTCTTGATCAAGCCGTCGGGTATCAAATGCGGGGCACGCTGTGGCTCCGGACCATTGTAGAAGGCCAGGCTCTGGACTGCCACGCGTCGAGTGTTCCCATGGGAACATTCGTCGTAATGTTCCCATGGGAACATTTTGTTGGCGTGGGTGTACGTACAATGGCCTATGGAAATCGCTGTAGGTGGAAGTAGCGGCGGGAGTTAAGGCTGGTTCGGCGAACCTTGAGCACAGAACGCTCAAGGATGGGCGCCGGGCCATTTGCCTCGGAGTAGATTGGGCCGGTGGGCCTAGGGTCCTATGGGCCACCTGCATGTGCCTAACGTTTCGAAGGCCGAACAGGCTGAGAAACGGTGCTAGAGTGTGAGAGGTTGTTGCCCCACGCGAACGGGTTCCCTGCCTGCCGCTTATTCCGTGAGCGGGTCTTCGCCGGGTTGCGCGAGTTTGTCTCTCGGTTGGAGGAAATCTCCATGGTTGGAATCAGCATCGCTCGAATCGATGAGTTTCGGACTCCTACGGTTCAAATTCGAAGGGCGGTGGCCTCGGCGGCGCTGGCTTTGGCCTGCGCCGGAGTTTTCGGCGCGCCAGCCGCGGCTCAGTTTGAAACGCGGTCGATCTCTCCCGCTGTGGCGGGGCCGTGGGGGGCCGCGGTGGGAGATTTCAACCACGACGGGAACCTGGATTTGGCGGTCACCACTTGCATCTTGGCCAACCAGGTGACCATCCTGCTGGGCAATGGGGACGGGACGTTTCGGGCCCCGGTGAGTTACGCCTTGTCCGATTGCCCGGACGCGCCTGCTGTGGGCGACTTCAATCGGGACGGTAATCTTGACCTAGCGGTTGCGTTGACCAACAGGACGGGGCCCGGCAGCGTCAGCGTCTTGCTGGGCAATGGGGACGGAGCCTTTCAGCAGGCGGTGAACTATCCGATGCCGCAGTTTCCGTGCTGCGTCGAAGTGGGAGATTTCAATAACGACCACATCCCGGACCTGATCGCTTTCGAGCCGAACGGCATCAGCGTGCTGCTGGGCAACGGCGATGGCACCTTTCAGGAGCCTGCGATCACTACGGTGCCCCCTGCGCAAATTA
>Ga0302326_10028369_pt1 | contig 11264 bp, 16 predicted proteins | sample Palsa_T0_3_FD_202264 | JGI IMG/M metagenome (GOLD analysis project Ga0302326, IMG submission 202264) | Peat permafrost microbial communities from Stordalen Mire near Abisko, Sweden - Palsa_T0_3 | ecosystem: Environmental > Terrestrial > Soil > Palsa > Peat permafrost | place: Sweden: Abisko...
GCGCTTCCCGATGATCCGCAGTTGTGTCCCTATCAGGCCTTGCAGGCGTGGTGCGCATACATCGGTGATGAACCCGGCTATCTCTTTCGGCATCTGGGTCCAAATGAGACGATCACCGACGAGCCACTGGCCTGTCGTACGATTTACGATACCGTAAAGCGCCTCGCCAAATGCATCGGTTTGCCGCCCGAGGATTATGCGGCGAATTCTCTGCGCTCGGGTCGCGTTTCGGATCTCGCGCGCGACCACCGCAATCCCATCGAGATTGCGTTGGTATCGGGACATCTATCGCTCAATTCGCTCTTGCCGTATACACTGCTAGATCCCGTTGATGAGGCGCCGGTGAATTTCTCGGGCGACGAGAGGAAGGCCGTGGGCGATGGTCGCTAAGATTGTTACGCAACTCCAGCGCGAATATCTCGACGCCACACGCGAGGCGGGAATCGCTGCGCTTCAGCCGTCCGTGGAATGGCTTCTTACATTTATCGAGCCGCGTGCTTTATTTAGCCTGGTCAGCGCGCGCAACACCGTTGATGTCATCTCCGCACTACTCAAATCCGTTGGCTCGGAAGACGTGACCAAAGATGCGCGCATCGTCGACCTTCTGCGAGACACGCTACCGATTCCTCAGCCGCCACCGTTAGGGATGCCCAAACTCGCGCGAGAGCGTGCTGACCACTACTTAGCACGTCGCCTCGCGCCGTCCACGCTGAGGAGCTACAACCTAAACGTCGAGCGGTGGCAAGTCTACTGCCGAATTACCGGTTATAATCCACTTTCTCCCCTGGCGGTGGAAGTCGCGAGCTTCATCGCAACATTCTCCGACCGGCAAAGCTATGGTCGCGTGCTTGGCGTAGCCGCGGCGCTTCGTATGTTTTGGCGTGCCATGGGATGCGTGGATGCGACCGAGAGTCTCGAAGTGCGCAACTTGCTTGCAGCGTTGGCTCGGCGGAGGGAACCGCCAGTGCGCGCGCGCAAACCGTACCGTCCGCTGTACGAAGAGGATCTTCGAAGGATGCTCGTGGCACTATGCACGCAGTAAATATTCGAAACGGCGTCATCCTGACGCTCACGTATTTCTTAAAGCTTCAGGTTCATGAGTTGCGGGCATTGCAAGTGGACGACGTGCGGCGTGATGCTGCGGGGTACCTCGTACATATTGGCAGCGTTGAACGGTACCTCGGGCCAAGCCGGGACCCAATCGTCGATCCCGTGCGTTGGCTGGATGTCTGGCGCCATGTTCTGTCGGTGCAAGCACCGTGGTATCCGCATGGCGCGCTTCTGCCCAAATTCGATGAGACGCGCGTATGGCTACCAAGACCTCTCAGCCCGGTAAGCTTCTTCGGTATCTACGATGATGCCGCGAGGGCGGCTGGGCTTGATGTGCGTTCACCTGGCGTTGCGTTGCAAAAAGGGTTCGTCATTGCGTCGGTCGAGCGATATGGCGCTCTCCTTACCGCGCGCTTCGTCCGCTATCGTCGGATGGACTCTCTAGCCGCGCACGTTCCAGAGATTCGTCAACAGGCGACACTGATTCGCGAGCTCAATCGAGGACGACCACAATATGGAAAAATCACAACGTAAACCGATCATGGCTTGGGATAGCCAGGAGTCTTTCGACAATGAGGGCCGGGTGGTCTGGTGGTCGCGGGTTGACGACCGCTACCAAATCGAGGTGCAGCGCATTGATCGGGACAACGGCCAGCTATGCATCTTTGATCGAGACGATAACGATAGGCTCATCTTCGAGGAAGACGTAGGCCTTAGCTATGGCGCTGTCATTGGGCCAGACGCTGAAGACGTCTTCATCTGGGGAAAGATCGTTCTCGACGCTATCGACGCTCGCACGCGATAGACCGTGGCAAGCGGCGCGGTTCGCGTTCGGCTCACCCCCGAAGTGATGGCAGAGGCGTTCGCACGCGTCTTTCGTCGGCGCAGCGCACGCGCGCTATTTACGGTGCAGAAAATCTTCCAGCTCTCAGCGGCGGAACTCGGGCGACTCTTCGGAGTCCGTCGTCGCACCATCGAGCAGTGGTTTTCTGCGGGGGTAGCGATTCGCTGCGCCGCCAAGGTCGATCGCGTCGCTGAGCTCGCCATCTACCTCAATCAGCTCTTTAAGCCTGAGCGACTCCCGACCGTGGCTCGGGAGAAGCTCGCGGGCCTCGACAATCGCAGTATGCTTGAGGTTTTACGGACGGAAGGCACGGACCCGATGTACTCGTTCCTTCGATCGCTGCACGAGCTGATTCCCGGTGCGGATCCGATTAGATGTGAAGCCTCGAAGGGCGAAAATGAGTAGTATTCCCGGGTGCGTCAGCTTGCGGCGGCTGTGATGCGCTTCAAGATGCATGACGCGAAATACCTAGGTATCTGATGGCAAATACTGGCCGAGAAGTGGGCCCAAGGTAATGCCCAGCCCAACGTCGCGCGATCGATTGGGTCAGCCGCCCGGTGCACCGGCAATCTTTGGAACAGCGCAACGGTCACGACTGCTATTGCTAATTGTGACCTCAGGCGAAACTTACCCAGGCGAGCTCTCGCGATTGAGTGGCGCCAGTATCTCATCGGTGCAGTTGACCCTCGACATCCTCGAGCGAGAAGGGTTGATCGCGACACGACAGTTTGTAGCCCGAATGGTAACCCTCAATCCGGCGTATCCAGCTGCAAAGGAGCTCACAGCGTTTTTGCTACGAATCGCCGAGGGCTATCCCGAGTACAACGCGATACGCGAGTCGCTCCGACGGCGGCCACGCCGTCGCGGCAAGCCAATCTAGTATCTTACTTCAACGCGGTAAAGAACGACCGCGAGCACGACCTAAAATAGGACCATAGCGTGACCAGAAAGCCCAACGGGTCTATGAGCCGGCAGCCGATGACCGAAGTTGAGATCGAGAGCGACGCTTATACGCTGCCGATCGAGACCGTCGTCAAGCGCCTTGCCTCGCTTGCGGGTGTCGTGGTAACCGGCATCATAGGGAACGCAAGCGCGAGCGGAGCGTGCGGCAGTGGGTTTCCGGCGACCGTCGTCCGGACCGCGAGCCTCAGCTGCGCTTTGCGTATCGTATCGCGCACATGATCGCCACGACGTGCGATCCGCTTATTGTTCAATCGTGGTTCAAGGGCGCGAACACGTCGCTTGGTGATCGCGCGCCCGCAATTGTGCTGCGCGAGGATTTCTCGGAGGAGACGCAACGGCGAATCCTACGTGCAGCGCGCCGAATAGCGCGGTGAACTCCGTTTGTCGGCCGTCACCCTTAATAGCCAACTGAGTCAAGACGCGCCTTAGTCCATAGGTCTCAAGGTGCCGGATGTGGATAGGAGTAAAGATTTGACAATGCCAGAGCGTACTACCGAGGTTACTGTTCACATCAACACTACGCGGCAGGCTGTCGATCAGCTCATCGAGGTCGCGGAAAAACTTGGTTCTCGCGACGCGCACGCCGAGGAACCCGCTTATGACGAACGCCGAGTGGGTAATGTACTTCTCCGAGCCACATTTGGATCGCCCGATCTGGCTCAGACGTTCTGCGGGCGAGCCGAAACACACGGTGGTCAAGCGTGTCGGCGGCTTGCTACAGCCGCAATCACTTCCTGGATCGGTCACTTTGGCCGCGTAGAAAGCGTCGGCGGCGCTGGCGGCTCCATCTCACGGATCGGACAGATCGAACAACTTGACGATGTGAGAATTCGTATTACTCCCCGTGGGAATATCGGTGGTCTCGACCTTGGAGCTTCTACCTTCGGGACCGCAGTAGCCGGTGACGTCGCGTTCAACGACATCATCGACATCACTTCCGCGCGACCCGGCGATAATTTCTAGGTCGTTTCCAACCCTTTCCCCGAATCGATCACACCTCGTCAAATGCGTCATCTGAATAGATGATCTGCCAGGGCTGGACTGCGCCTAGCAAACCATCGGTGAATCGCTCTGGCTTGATGGGATCGCGTGCTCCGATCGGAATCTCGCGAATGGTCATCGGCGCAGGTATCGCTCGTTGCATGGAGCGGATCAGTACTTCCTCAATGAATCTGTCAAGTCGACTCAGTATCACCGGAACAAACGCGGTCACGGGGAGGCCGAGCACGTGCGGCGCGTTCACTTCGAAGTGGTCGCCCGCCTTCCGCACGTACTGTATGCGCGGTGCCACGTAAGGGGCGTGCTCCAGGTTGTTACGCGACAAGGTTAGTGGCTGTAGCCATTTGCGCGTTTCGCGTAAGTAATCCGCAAGCATCGGGTCCGAAGCCTCGAGCACTTTTATTCCGGCTTCGAAACCGCTGTCGTCCTTGAACATGAAGCCGATCTCGATTCCGAACAGGCGCGGCAGCTCCTGAAACTGTTTTGCTGCATTCGCCCCGTTCCTGATGATGGTTTCGAGGTTGTGGGACAGTGGCTCGTCAATCGTCTGATCAACGTGGATGCCATTCTGGTATCGGATGATCCCTCCGCTGGCGATACGCTGCACGTGATCGTTCCAAAGATCAAGCGTCTCTCGGCCGATGCGGCGCAGAGTCACGAGGTCGTTCAGAACGGACTGATAAACCACGTCGAAGGCATCGACGTCCACCTTTCGATTGAGCACGAGGTCTCTCAGGTGTAGTGGCGTCATCCAGAGCCGAGAAACGAAGGGCGTTGACGTGCCTTCGTCCATCAGGTGAGCTACCGTAAACTCCTGGGGCTGCTGCCGCACCGTTAGATTGCTGCGCTTTGCGATCTGCTCGGCGAACGTCTTGAAATCGTCGAGCGACATCGGGAGAACTGACGAGATCTGCCGGCCGTTCCTGAGTTTGTTTGTGACAAGCGAAACGGGCGTCGGTGCGAAAGTCAGCAATCCCTCGAGCGGTAAGGGTCCGTCAAGGATTACAACGCCGCCGTCTTGCCAAGGCTGATAGAACATTTTCGCGAGAAGTTCTTTTTCGGGAGACTCGATCAGGAATGGCGGCGTCGCGACGGGCTCCGTCTCGTGAAGTTCGCGAAGACGACCCTCGAGATCGAACTGATAGAGGATGACGACATCCCTGTTCGGCGGGACGCCCACGATTGCGGCCTTCATGTCGGGGCGCTCATACGATGACGCATAGAACGCCAGCTGCCCAATGATGTAGCCGATAAGCCGGTTCAAGGAAAACGTGCTCGTGGCGGTCGTTACCATGCGCAACAGCGCTGGCGAGACGAAATCGCGCTTTCCTCGTGCAGGCGGAAGCCAGTCGCCGGGCATCGTCCGATCGGGCCCGAAGGTGACGAGATAGTTGATAGTACCACCGCTCAAAACGGCTACCATGTCCGGCCAAAGATCGGCGGACCTCTCGCTATTGAGGCGTCGCATCATCTGCGCGATCGAGTCCAACGATTGCGTGGAGCTCGCGGCGATGACAGTTCCGAGCGTGACGGTCGAACGGCCGGGCTCTTTGCTTGGCGTCTTTTCCAACGCTTTGACTTGCCCGATGCATTCGTAGCCGGCGCGGAGGTTTGTCTCGTCCAATTGCTCGCAGACGAATGCAGCGACGGCGACCGCGTCTGCATCGATCTCGCCGTCCTGAACCGGTGAGGTCGCAATGACGACTACGGGACCGGCCAGCGTTCCCTTCGCGTCGCGGATCGTCGCTCGACCGACATGGAACGCCGTTAGCAGATCGGCGAGAGTCTTGATCAGCCCGACGGTGAACTCGTCGCCGGAAAGCGCCGTTAGGTTTTTGCCTGCATCCCTTATGATCTCATGTAGTAACAGCATCGCTAACTTGAAAGGTATCTCATACGCCCTCTTCGGCGCAAGCAGTTTGGATTACGACGTACTGCCGGATTCTACTCGATTCGTAGCATCAGCGTCCAAGGTCTATGTGACAATATACTCATCGAGAGCCGACGGCACTATCTCTCCTTCGAAGCGGAGCGAGCCGACATTAAACATCGCATTCACGATGCTGCAAATTGCCCCGGGAAAGATGGCGCGATTTCCGGGTGCAACGATTATTTTACGGATGAATTTGTTGAGATCTTGCAGCAGCAACCCCGTGTTATGTACACGGCCTCCAACGCGATGGGGCAGCATCCACAGTGAACGGATTTCCTGTTCGTACTCGAACTCGGGCCTTTTGTGAAAGAACAGCTCGCGCAAATCGCTAATTGCACCCGTAGCCGGCGTATAGCGCATCCGCTCAATGCGGATCGCGCCCCCTTGCTCAAATGTGGTTCGCAGCTCGCCACCTTGCCCGAGGGCGTCTCGCAGCGCGCCAACCGTACTCTCGATTGCGACCGATTCTCCGAGTCGACCGTACACGTTCCACATAGCAAACGATTCGGTGCGATACTCGAACCAGCAGGTGGCGAGTGCATGAAGGCGCGCTTCGCGCAGTACGTCCTCCCTCCACGTCGCAGTGGATTCCACTTTGATGCCGGCGGCCTGTAACGCGGTAGGCTCGATCGTGACTTCCCTTAAGCCATAGCTGCCTTCTGTGGGATCATTGAAAGCGTCGATACGGACCTGCACGAGATTGCCGGTCATAAGCTCTAGAAAAGAGTTCAGTCGTATATAACGCCAGATTCTCGTATCGTCGTCAGGCACGTAATAAGAGGTCGTCATCGCTAGTAACTCCATTGAGCAAGGTTCCGTGTCTTCCAATGTACGGCCTAACGAACGGATCGCGCTAGGAAACCTCGGACTATTTCTTCCGTTTTGGCGCAGGTTTGGGCTTAGGAGCCGCTTTTTCGGGGGCTGGCTTATGCGGTTCAGGATCGTTCTTTTGATCGTCAAGGATGCGCGCCGCCATTTTCTTGACGTCAGTGTTCGTGGCTTTCTCCGGTTCCTTCAGAAGGATGGCTGCTCGTTTCACGATCGGTGGTTTAGGCTTTTGCTTTTCGGCCATTTCTTGTTCCTTTCTAATGAGTGTGGTCGTATCGGTCGATCTTGTGGCGGAAGCAATTCGGAGGCGCGAAATCTCCCAAATTGCGGCACTTTCGAGGGACGCTATTTTTCCGATCGCGGCGTCGTCGAATGTGCGCCTGAAATATTCGCCATCGCACCGGACGCGAGCTATCACGGTAGACAAATCGACGACGAGGTCGGCCTTCAGTACGCCAACGTTGTCCAGGGCGATACCGGCTGTCAGTGAATGATTGCCTCCATTGACGAGAACAATCCGCATCGGCAGCAGCAACTCCAGTTGATGATTCGGTTCGCTCTTCCACGGTCCCCATTCGCCGCCGGGAGCGAGGTTCTCTAGCGCTTGCGCTAGTCGGCCGCGACTCCACGGTTGGGGAATAATGATATCTCGTCGCATATCGATGTCATCGGGCCGGTGCCGATCAGGCGCAAGGTCTTCGATCTTCTGACCGGCTTTCGTGAGCGAGGCATACCAATCGAAAAATAGATCATCAAAGGCGTGAGGAACGGCTACCCTGTTCGCGGTCTGCCGAACAACTTGGGAAAATGCCATTGCCTGCAATTGCATGCCGAAGATTCGTATCAATGCGCGTAGAGCCGCTGGAGTGTTCTCCACTTCGTGTGCGAACTCGAGAATTCGCTCGAGCTGCTGTCTTGGCGTTCCCTGGGCTTTCTTCATTGCCCGCCACGCGCGCATCGGCATGTTGACGCGTTCCCGCGCGGACATCTTACGTGCGCGAATTACGTGCACTTCACTCATGTCGGCCTCGCCAAACTCCTGAACCATGTGCGTAACTATCCCGTAGGGTCAAACGGTCGTCGACTAATAAGGTAGCGGCTCAGCACACCCTGGTATCCAGCGAACATAAAGATGATGCTCAAGACCAGAACAAGCATGGTGAACGGGAACGCCAGAACAGCAAGCATTGCGAGAAACTGCGCCACTTCCTGAGCGATGTACCAAAGGATTGCCTGTTTATACTGCTTCGGTTCCGGGGCGTCGGATCGCAAAGTGGCTCGACCCATTAAGACACGAACGCCGAAGACTGTATCGGTATAGGTGACCTTCGCATAAAACACCATAAAGACCAGCGCCGCAAGCCGCAGGCCGTTGCCGGTGAGGAATAAGGCAAAGATCGGTGCGATGATTCCGGCACCGAGCATAGCGAGCGAGGCTACGGAAAGGATTTCCGAGGTCGTCCGAAGATTCCGGGGTCGGGAACGCGCCGGGAATTGAATGTATCGCCAAGGCGGCTCACCGCTCGGCCCTTGCAAATCTTTGCGGTGTGCATCCGCCAGCTGAATCACGATGAGCGCGCCTGTCCAGAGGATGGCGCTTGCTGCCGAGGTGGCGATCAGCGCCTCGTGGACGCCGTGTTCCATTCCGCCCTACCGATGGTAGCTAGTCAAGAGTGTAAGTCCTTCGGTCGTCGCGGACGGCTAGGACCAACTACAACCGAAGCGCTTCTAAGTGATCGTCCAGCGATGTAAACTTCGACCCACTTCGACGTAACTCCGGCGATGCGTGACTCCAAAACACGACCTCAACTCTAAAGCGATCCGCCACTAGCGTTTGAACGGTCGGAACGTAGTCTCTATCTCCCGCAACGAGTACGAAAACATCTGCTTTGGGATCTCCGTACTTATACGCATCCTTGGTCATCATCGTCGCGATGCCCGTGTCGATTTTCTTCTCTTTGTTCTTGAAATTCCGCTCTTCGAGGTGCAGTTCAAAGCCAGCTCGCTTGGCAACGGCCCAAATGCTATCATTCGGCGGCGGCATTGATCCGAACAGAGCGATCCGCTTGATCCCAGTGAGTTCTCCCCCCGTCAGGAAATCGTGCAACTTTCCGAAACTAATCGTGTAGGCCTGGTCGAGTATATTTGCCTTCATCGCCTCTTCGATTGATGGCGCCAAGCCATTCTGTACTGCGGACGCACGTCGTCCCTCAATGTAGAGGTTCGAGTCGTCGATGTAGATGTAGTCAGACATTCATCGGCGCTCGCTTCTCGCCATAGCACGTCATGCCGAACTGTTGCCGCTTTTAAATTTGACAGTAATGCTGCTCTTACCGGTGACTCTGATGCCAATGCCTGGAATGCCTACGCTGCCATCGCTTCCGATTTCCAAGCCTATTTCGATTTCGTCAAGATGGAGATTGCCGACCGTCGCGTTCATGGCCGAAGAGAAAATCTCATCGAGCGCGGAAAGTGCCTTATCGAGATTCTGCTTAATCCTCGATGATGCGACGATTTTAGTGCTGACAGTTGCCGTTGCATCGGTAATCTGAACGTCCGTGTTGAGGTGCAGCTGATCGGTGAAATGTTTTAGGTAGTCCGGGTCGGTTGGAAGAAGTTTTTCCGACATCTCATAGCTGGGTACGCTTACGTGAAACTGACGGGTGTTGGCGCTCCGGAGGCCGGTTTGCGGCGCGCCGAATATCATCAACCCTTTGCTCCCAGATTGTGTGCTCATCATCGTATATCCATTCTTTGGTCCGCAGTTTATTGGCCGGGCTTACGCAAGCGATATCGTCCGAACGCAATGCGCTCGAGGTCGGAGTAGGTCGTTCCGTGATTGTCGGGAGCGTTGCCGCAAAGGCGAGAAACGACGTGTGTCTGGATGGTGCTATTCTGGTAACGTGTTCCGATCCGTTGCATTTCGCGGATTATCTCAGCCGGCGTGAAGTCCGTCTGCCCCGAAGCGTGAAGACGCCGAGCCGCAAGCAGGACTTCCTCGCGACATCCGGCGGGCGTGTTCACTGATCGAGATGGCATAGTCGTGCCAAATCGTCACACTTCATCTGCTAGCGTTCCGGTCGACGCGTACTGTTGGCGAAGCTTATTCGCATAGTAAGACCAGAGCGAATCGATCTGGGAGAGCACGCCGAGCACCTGGAAAGTAAGGTAGATCATCCATATCGAGAAGAGAGCTTCGAAGGCCGTCAATATGACTGCACTCGCGCCGAGGCTCTTAGCGACATCGAGTGTACAGAAGTCGTGAACCGAAAGCCAAATATAGACGGCAAGTGGAAGGAATATCAAAAGCTTCGAAGCCATCATACGTCCCTGTGGCTCTATCGGAAAGCAGCCCCAGAGCCGTTTGGGTTTGAATGTGTGGAATGACTCGTACGGCCTTTCAGGGGATGCGATGACCTGGCGCACCGCCAGCAGCTTGTAGAATCGATCCAAGTCCCCGGCGCTCTCGGCCTCGTGGAAGAACAATTCGAAGTTCTGCTCCTCCGTTTCTAGGGAAAAGAAGAACCAAATGAGCAGCAACGTCAATACTACGCCGGAAACATAGCCGAGATCGTTGACATCGACAACCACGCCGAGGACCGGCGCGTGCACAAAGAATCGCGTTTCAAGTGCAGCGATACTTGCTCCCTCGGTGATGCTCTCGTAGCGATCTGCGTACAGCTGCCGAGCATAATCATACGAACGGTGACTGGCGGTGCAGTTGCCTTTGCAGGGTGACGGCGTCGGAGCGCAACCGATGTATCTTCCCCAGTACGGAAGATCATCCGGGTTTGTCGGACGTTTGTCGTGGACTAAATCCACGACCTGCGGCGCGGCGCAGTTCGGCGCGTACAGCCTCGCGTCGTCTGTCTGCTCAAGCCGATGCATCATCCAGGAACTTTGCATCGAGTTTCTGATGCCGACGGCGGTGACGACGCTCGCAATTATCAGAAGCACGAGGACGTTTCTCGTGCGCGCTGAAGCGTCGCTGCTAGCCCGTAGGAAGTCTTCCATGGTGAGCCTCCCGTTTCAATAGTGGAGGTCGACCGGGTCGAGAAACTGCGCCTGAATTCGAGGGGCCTCGCTTTCTACACGAACTGGGCACTCCCTTGGGCACTTCAGACCATGCTACGCGCTTGAGCCGAGGTGGTGTCGCAATGCTCTACGCAGCTTGCGACATTAAATGGGACCTTTGGCCCACTTGCGTTTATAGGCCGGTTGTTCTACCGTGGCGATACGAGACTCCATCTCGGTGTGTAGGTGGTAAGTGATCGATGTGCTAAACGCCGCGTCGCGGGTGCCTTTCCTAGGCCCTGGCTTCGAACGCACGCTGTCGGGCACATCCATGGATTCTTCGGTAAGTTACGTGTCTTTACAACTCTGCAGTCTCTCCTGCACGAGTCGTTTTTGACTTTGCCTCGTATTTTGCCCGCGCGACCGTTTTGGTCGTGTTCGTTGCAACCTTCCACCGCTGTAAGCACACGACTCCTATCGCATTAGCTCAGAAAGGGTGACTACGATGCAAGCGAACGAGATTCAAGGCTCGACCGGGGCTACGGTTTCAGCCATTCATTTCCTAGTTCGCAAAGTGAGTGATTCGATGCTAACGAAACTCGACGTTCCAGATCGTTCGGGCGCGCAAGAGAC
>Ga0302326_10028371_pt1 | contig 11263 bp, 16 predicted proteins | sample Palsa_T0_3_FD_202264 | JGI IMG/M metagenome (GOLD analysis project Ga0302326, IMG submission 202264) | Peat permafrost microbial communities from Stordalen Mire near Abisko, Sweden - Palsa_T0_3 | ecosystem: Environmental > Terrestrial > Soil > Palsa > Peat permafrost | place: Sweden: Abisko...
CATGTCCTATCGAGCCTTTACCGGGACGAGCAGCTGCTCGCCGGATCTCACGGAGACGCGCACGGTCGTGCCGTCGGGTTGACGCGTGCGGCGCACGCGGGTCGGGCGATCGGTCTTCGGATCGATCACCATGAGGGCGGACAACGGAATCGGCGCCTCTTTCTCGAGGATGCCGCCGCTCTTCACGCCGGTCTGACCGGGTTTGGTGTGGCGCTTGACGACGTTGATCCCCTCGACCGTCGCGCACCCGTTCTTGGGAAACACGTGCTTGACGATCCCGCGCTTGCCTTTTTCCTTGCCGCGGCGCAGTACGACCGTATCGCCCTTGACGATGTGCGGCATGTCAGAGCACCTCCGGCGCCAGGGAAGCGATCTTGAGGAAGCCGCGGTCGCGCAGCTCGCGGCAGACCGGCCCGAACACGCGCGTGCCGCGCGGGTCGAGGTTGTCCTTCTCGCCCTTGATGATCACGCAGGCGTTCTCGTCGAACCGGATCACCGAACCGTCGGGACGCCGCAGCGGCGCCGACGTGCGGACGATCACCGCCTTGACGACCTGACCCTTCTTGACCGCGGCACCCGGAATGGCGCTCTTGACCGTCCCGACGATCACGTCGCCGACGTGCGCGTACGGATGGCGCGAGCCGCCCGTCACGTGGATGCACAGCAGCTCCCGCGCGCCCGAGTTGTCGGCCACCTTGAGGCGTGTCTCTTGCTGAATCACTTTAACGGCGCTCCGCTCTGCTGCGCGCCCCCCACGCAAAGCGTGGGCCCCCCGGTCCGAGCTCGCAACGACATACCTGTACGAGCATCACTCCACTGCGCTCGCTCCATCGACGTGGTCACTTAGCACGCTCGACGATCTCGACCAGCCGCCAGCGCTTGTCGCGCGACATCGGCCGGCACTCTTGGATGCGCACCAAGTCGCCCGCCTTGGCGTCGTTGAGCTCGTCGTGCGCCTTGAAGCGCGTCGACTGCCGGACGACCTTCTTGTAGACGGGGTGGGGGACGCGCGTCTCGGTCACGACGACGATGGTCTTGTCCATCTTGTCGCTCTTGACGCGGCCCTGCTTGATGCGTCGGCGGTTCTCGCGTTCCACGGTCTTAGGCTGCTCCATGACGTGCCTGCTTGTCGCCAGCGTGTCGAAGGACGATCCGCTTCTCGGAGATCGCCGTTTGGATCTGGGCATAGGTGCGGCGCACCAGCTTCACCCGCGAGAAGTCGCTCAGGTGCCCGGTCCGCAGCGCGAAGCGCAGGTTGAAGAGCTCTTCCTTGGTCTCGCGAGCGCGCTGCTCGAGATCGGCCATGGTGAGCTCGCGCAGCGCGCGCAGGTCGTTGCGTTTCATTATGACGCGACCTCCGCATCCTGGTCGGCACGGGTGACGATCTTGGTCGCGATCGGCAGCTTCTGAGCCGCCAGCCGCAGCGCTTCGCGCGCCGTCTTCTCGTCGACGCCGGCGAGCTCGAATAGCACGCGGCCCGGCCGCACGACGGCCACCCAGCCCTCGGGGTTGCCCTTACCGGAGCCCATGCGAACCTCGGCCGGCTTCTTGGTCACCGACTTGTCGGGGAAGACCTTGATCCAGACCTTGCCGCCGCGCTTGATGTGGCGCGTCATCGCGACACGCGCGGCCTCGATCTGCCGGTTGGTCATCCACACCGGCTCGAGCGCCTGCAGACCGTACTCGCCGAACGTCAGCGTGTTCCCGACGAGCGCCTTGCCGCGCATACGGCCGCGGTGCTGACGGCGCCATTTGACTCTCTTCGGAGTGAGCATCGGCTACTGGTCCTCGTTCGTTGTGTTGAGCGTTGTGTCGAGCTCGGGACGGTCGTGCGTCCCGGCGCCCGGCGCAGCTTCGGTATGTTCAGCGGTTGGCGCGGTCGACTCGGCACCGGGACGCTCGGCAGCGTCGACCGTGGCCTGCGTGGCGGGATCGACTTGCGAGGTCTCGGCCGTCACGCCGGCGCCGTGCTCGGCGGCAACGTCGTGCGTTTCCGCGCCGGAATGCGCCGAGGTCTGATGATGCTCGGCCGCCGACCCACCGTCGATGACCGAATCGAGTGACGGCCCTTCGGTCTCCGCGGCATGCATGGCGTCGGCGGTGTCGATCACCGGCGTCGCGGACGCATCGGCGGCCGGACGTGGCGCGCGCTCGCCGGCGGGACGGCCTTCGCCGCCGCGCCCGCGGCCGCCGCGCGTCCCGCGGCGGTTGTCGCGGAAACGCCCGTCGGCGCCGGCACCGGCGCGGCCGCCGGGACCTTCGCGTTCGCCGCGCGGCTGATCGGGCAGAACCTCGCCCTTGTAGATCCACACTTTCACGCCGATGCGGCCGAAGGTGGTGAACGCTTCGACGTGCGCGTAGTCGATGTCGGCCCGCAGCGTGTGCAGCGGCACCTTGCCGTCGTGATTGCGCTCGGTGCGCGCGATCTCCGCGCCGCCCAGCCGGCCCGAAACCTGAACCTTCACGCCGCGCGCGCCGGCCTTCATCGTGCGCATGATCGCCTGCTTCATGGCGCGGCGGAACGCGATCCGCTTCTCGAGCTGATCGACGATGTTCTGGCCGACCAGACGTGCGTCGAGCTCGATCGCTTTGATCTCGACGACGTTGACCTGCACTTGCTTGCCGGTCAGCGTCTCGAGGTTGCGGCGGATCTCGTCGATTCCGACCCCGCGCTTGCCGATGATGATGCCGGGCTTGCCGGTGTTGATGATGATGCGGGCCTGGTTGGCGCGCCGTTCGATCTCGACGCGCGAGATCGCGGCCGCCCGCGTCATGCGCCCGAAGTACTTGCGGATCGCGACGTCCTCATGGAGCCACGCCACGTAGTTCTTTTTCTCGAACCAGCGGCTGTCCCAGGTGCGCGTGATTCCGAGCCGCAGCCCGACCGGATGGATCTTCTGTCCCATGTTCCCCTACGCTCCGGCGCCCGCGGCGGCGGCGGTCTGCTTCTTGCGGCGTGACGCCGCGGGTTTCGACGAAGCGGCCTGCGCTTGGCGCTGGGCGCGCGTCTTGAGGCTGATCGCGGCGCCCGAGCGCTGCTTGGGCTGACGCTTGGGCTGCTCCGGACCAACGGCGATCGTCACGTGCGAGAGCCGCTTGCGCTTGAACGCGGCGCGGCCTTGCGCGCGCGGGTCGAGGCGTTTGGTGATCCCGCCGCCCGGCCCGCCGTCGACGGTGATGCGCGTGACGAACAGACCGTCGGAGCTCATGTCGTGGTTGTTCTCGGCGTTGGCGACGGCCGAGCGCAGCAGCTTCTCGATCGGCTCCGACGCGAACACGCCGGCGAACTTGAGCAGCACGAGCGCTTCGCGCACGCTCTTGCCGCGGATGGCGTCGGCAACGCGGCGCAGCTTGCGCGGGCCGACCCGCGCGAACTTGAGGTGCGCCACCGCTTCGGTGCGCTCCGTAGCGACCGCGCTCATGAGGCGGCGACCTTGGCCTTGTCGCCCGCGTGGCCTTTGAAGGTGCGGGTGGGCGAGAACTCGCCGAGCTTGTGCCCGACCATGTTCTCGGTGACGAACACCGGGATGTGCGTGCGGCCGTTGTGGACCGAGATCGTGTGCCCGACCATCGCCGGGACGACCGTCGAGGCGCGCGACCAGGTCTTGATGACGCGCTTCTCGCGCGTGGAGTTCATCTTCTCGACTTTGGCGAGCAGATGGTCCGCGACGTACGGACCCTTCTTGAGTGAACGGCCCATTACTTCGACTTCCTCTTGCGGACGATCATCTTGGTCGTGCGCTTGTTGCGGCGCGTCTTCTTGCCCATCGTCATCTGACCCCACGGCGTGGTGGGCGGACGGCCCGAGGTCGAGCGCGCCTCGCCGCCGCCGTGCGGGTGGTCGACCGGGTTCATCGCGACGCCGCGCACCGATGGGCGCTTGCCGAGATGGCGCTGGCGGCCCGCCTTGCCGATGATCTCGTTCTCGTGATCGAGATTGCCCAGCTGGCCGATCGTGGCGCGGCAAACGACCAGGATGCGCCGCACCTCACCGGAGGGCATGCGCACCTGCGCGTAGGCGCCTTCCTTGGCCATCAGCTGGGCGGCGCCGCCGGCCGACCGCACGAGCTTGCCGCCCTCGCCGGGTTGCAGCTCGATGTTGTGGATGACGGTGCCGAGCGGGATGTTGTTGAGCGGCAGCGCGTTGCCGGTCTTGATGTCGGCCGACGGGCCGGATTCCACCACGTCGCCGACGTTCAGACTGGCGGGCGCGAGGATGTAGCGCTTCTCGCCGTCGCGGTAGTGCAGCAGCGCGAGGCGTGCGGTGCGGTTGGGATCGTACTCGATCGCCGCGACCTTGGCCGGGATCCCGTCCTTGGTGCGTTTGAAGTCGACGATGCGGTATTGCTTGCGATACCCGCCGCCCTTGTGGCGCGTCGTGATGTGACCGTTGTTGTTGCGGCCGGAGTGCTTCTTGCGCACCTCGAGCAGCGACTTCTCCGGCGGCTTCTTGGTGATCTCACTGAAGTCGGCGGTGGTGATGAAGCGCCGCGCCGCGCTGGTCGGTTTGTATTTCTTGACGGCCATATTAGACTTCCGCTGTGATTCGCGTGCGCATCGTCGTCAAGCGCGAGGCGCGACGAGCGAAGCGTGCATGAGCACGTGAGTGAGGAGCAACGAAGCGATTGACGATGAGGCGCATGCGAATCATTGCTCGAAGTAGTTCACGCCGCCCAGTGCGATCTTCTGGCCGGGGGCGAGGGTGACGATGGCCTTCTTCCAGTCGGACTGCTGTCCACTGGAGCGCCGGCCGCGGCGAGCGAAGTTCTTGCGCTTGCCGCCGATGTTGATCGTGTTGATCTTCACCACGGTGACGCCGAAGATCTCGGCGACCGCGGCCTTGATGTCGGTCTTGGTCGCGCGCGGGCTCACCTCGAAGGCGTACTGCTGCACGGCAGTGCCGGCCATCGACTTTTCGGTGATGAGCGGAGCGATGATGACGTCGCGGGCTTCCACTACTTCGACTCCTGCGTGTACTTGGCGACGAGCGCGTCGTGGGCAGCCGTGGTGAGGACCAGCCGGGCGATGCCGACGACGTCTTTGACGTCGAGCTCGCCGGTGTGCGTGACCGCGACTCGCGGCAAGTTCGCACCGGTGCGGCGCAGCGACGCGCCAACCGAGGCCAGCTCTTCGGTGGCGAACACGACGAGCGTGCGCGTCCCCGTCTTGGCGGCCTTGGGCGAGCCGAACAGCAGCGTCGCGAGGGCCTTGGTCTTGGTCAGATCGAGCGATGCCGTGTCGAGCACGGTCACGCCGCCGCTCTGAAACTTGTCGGACAGCGCGGCGCGCATCGCGGCGCGGCGTTCCTTCTTGTTGAGGCTCGAGACGTACGAGCGCGGCTGAGGACCGAACACGACGCCGCCGTGGGTCCACTGCGGCGACCGGATGGAACCTTGGCGCGCGCGGCCGGTGCCCTTCTGGCGCCACGGCTTCTTGCCGCCGCCGCGCACCTCGTCGCGCTTCTTGGTCGAGGCCGTTCCGGCGCGCGGGTTGGCCAGCTCGCGGAACACTGCCCGGTAGATGGCGTTGGCCTTGCCGTCCGTCGGACCGCTGAACGGCGCCGGCGTCTCTTGCTCGCGAACGACCTTGCCCTTCGCGTCGATCACCTGAGCCATTATGCCGTCACCTTGCTCTTCACCGACTGCTGCACGATGACCAGACCGTTTTTCGGACCCGGCACCGGACCGCGCACGAGCAGCAGGTTGCGCTCGGTGTCGGCGCGGACGACTTCGAGGTTCTGGTGCGTCACGCGGTCGACGCCGTAGTGACCGGGTCGCCGGCTACCACGGGGCGTGTGACCGGCGTTCGTGTCGCCGTTCGAGGCGGGCTGGCGATGGATCATCGAGCCGTGGCTCGCGCCGCCGCCCGAGAAGTTCCAGCGCTTCATGCCGCCGGCGAAGCCGTGGCCCTTCGAGATACCCTGGACGTCGACGCGGTCGCCCTGAGCGAAACCGTCCACCGTGATCGTCGCGCCGAGCTCGATCCCGTCGATCCCCGTGCGGAACTCACGGATGTCGCGCTTGGGCGCGATGCCCGCCTTCTTATAATGACCCTGCAGCGCTTTGCTGAGCCGCGACGGTTTCACGTCGCCGAACGCCAGCGCGACGGCTTCGTAGCCGTCGGTTTCCTTCGTCTTCTTCTGTACCACGGTGCACGGACCGGCTTGGATCACGGTGACCGGAACGCTCCGGCCGTCCTCCGTGAACACGCTGGTCATCCCGACCTTTCGGCCGATGATGTTTTTCACGTTGATCGATCCCTTACGGATATCCACGGGTCCTGGCGTATCTGCTACACCTTTCGTCACGCATGCCGAGGCATGTCGCGACGTGGACCGCAACCGGGATAGTGTACTAGTCCCCGAGCGCGCCGTCAAGGCGCCCGACGCCCAGTCATCCACGGTACCCGGCGTTTCGAACCGTGCTCTCTTTCAGGCCGCCGCCGTGCTGCGCGGCAACGACCGGGCCGCAGGAACCGCGCCAATTGGCTCCTTTTTTCGCGCCATGTGGTATACTGTGGCCATGGCGACACCAAGTGCCGAGATGATCCTCGGCCTCGAACCGGGCGGCGAAGGGTTGGTTAGAGCGGTTCGCTCCGGTCTTCCCGTCAGCGCCTTCGCCTCGGTAGCCGGCTATACGCAGCTCACCCGCGAGACGCTCGCCCGCGCGGCCGGCATCCCGTTGCGCACGGTGCAGCGGCGCACGACGTCCTCGCGCCTTAAGCGCGACGAGTCCGATCGGCTGGCGCGAGTCGCTCGAATCTACGCGCTGGCCGAGACCGTGCTGGGCTCGCGCCAGGCTGCCGAACAGTGGATGCTGTCACCGAACTGGGCGCTGGACGGTGCGCGACCTGTCGACCAGATCGACACCGACGTCGCCGGCCGTGAAGTCGAGGATGCGCTCGGTCGCATCGACGACGGCACCTTCGCCTGATTGAGGCTGTACCGTGTCTGCCGACTGCGCGTGGCCGCAGCCGAAGCGATCGACGGCTACGGTGCCGCGCACAGCCCTGGGCGCTGGAACATGCGAGGCGTCCGCGCCGTCTATCTCGCCTCGCGCGTCGCGCTGGGACTGCTCGAAGTCGTCGTTCAATCGGGAACAGTCGCCCTGGCCAACTACGCGTACTACCCGATTCTCGTGCCCGATGAGCTCTTGATGCGGCTCGACCGCACTCGGCTCAGCGCGGATTGGCGAACGATGATGCGCGGCCGAGACGAATGCCGCACGCTCGCCGATGGGTGGCGATCGAGCGCCGCTTCGGCCGGCCTCGTGGTACCGAGCGCCGTCGTTCCGGAGGCGTACGACGAGGGCGAGTTCAACGTCGTGCTCGATCCCGAACATCACGACTTCAGGAAGATCACCTTAGAGGCGCCGAGGCCGCTGAGCGCGGATGCGCGTCTTGAAGCGCTCCTCACGCGCGCTGCGCCTCCAACGGCTTAGCTAGCAATGCCGATGGACTCCTTAGGTCCCCTTCTTTCTCAAATTTCGGGGCTCACTCCGGATCAAATGTTGTCGGCCCTCCATGACTATGCAGCTTCAAAGATCGAAGATGCCGCCGTCCGGGCGCTCTGGAACGGAATTAGGCGTGCTCTGCGTCTTCCTAGGAGCAAAGCTGAGATTCAGAGCGACGACATTGACACTTTGAATCGAGTTGTGGATTCGATCATCGACGTGCTCGGACTCAAAGGAGCGCTAGATTCAGAACCATTTACAGAAGGTTCGCCGTCTGATCGGGCCACTGAAACGTATATTACCGACGCAGTTGAGGCCGCCCTAGAGAGCCCTTATCCCGCAAAACACCTGTTGCTTGGTCGCCTAATCGCCTATCGCCTCAGGACCGTGACCGAATCACGCGAGGATATGTTTCTCCGCGAGTCTTTGCGAATTGTTCGGGAATCGAATCAGCAGCAATTGTTCGCCGTTGGGACTCTCTACCTGGTACACAATCCACCCGAGAGTCTGATGCCAATTGAATCGCTCATAGCATGGTGGGATGCAGAGTATCTGCCCCTTCTCAAGCGCTTCATGAACGGCTGGAATAAAGAGGACCTACAATACCTGGAACGGCTCGGCGCGGTGGAGATCGATCGAACGGCAGATGGCAATCAGCTCAGGTTGGGTTCGCGGCCGGCCCCTGCAATCGACAGCGCGCTTACCCGTCGAGGGTTCGGACCCGCGGAGGGCCCGCCCGCCCAGGAGAGATATCGCTCCGAATTTGCGATCTATTCTTCCCGACTTCATTCCGGAACTGCTGCCACGACTGCGTGGCCGTCCCTCGATTTCCCACTGTATCCCTATCGACTCACGACGCCAGGTTGCCGAGTAGCGCTGACGATCATCAACGCATTGTCTAACCTGACGATCGAGACAGCTCGCAATGCAACTGCTTTCCCGTTTCCCGACGGTCTTCGCCGTAAGTCACCATGAAATATGCGACGCAAGCGGAGTCGTCATCCGCTTGCGCTGTAAGTACTGGACCACGATCCTACCTTCCGACGCGGCGCGAGAAGCTCGACGACGCGCGTCCGCACGGCCGCACAAAGATTAGCTCGAGCTAACATAGATCGCAACCCCGCGGGCGTCGACGTAAGAGCACCCACCATTCTAAGCGGGAACCGCTACGTAATCGGTACGCGTCCAGACGCGGTGCGCGGCGAGGGCGGTGGTGAAGTCCGCGCCGATCTTGGCCGGCGTTCCGACGAACAGGCCCTCGGCCGGCTCGGCCGTTGTCTGGTCGTCGTCGAGTAGCCCTGCTTGCCGGAGGACGTCGACCGTGTCGGCGGCGGCGGCGATCGGCTTGAGGTGCTTGTACGCTTCGGCGATGAAGTGGATCGCATCGGCCGATGCCGTCAAAGCGGCGACAGCGTCGGCGCCGCCCGGCACGTAGACGCCGTCGAAGACCACCGACGGCATGGTGAGGATCGTGTGGTCGACGTTCACTGCAGCACCGTCCGCTGCGGTGAGCGTCCCCAGGCGCGCCGCCAGCACCAGCGCCTGGGCGCCGGCCTTGGTCAGCTTGGCCTTCATCGCGTTGACGGCTGCGCCGTCGACGCCGTCGGCGGCGAGGATTGCGACCTTGCGGCTCTTGGCGTTGTTACCGCCGTTCTCGATGATGCTCAGGGCCGCCGACGCCTCGATGCGCTTGGCCGACTTGCCGTTGCGCCGGCGCGGCGCGCCGTCGTCCTTGAACGCCGACGGGACTTCGAGGCCAAGCTGCGCCGCCACGCGCGCGGTGAGATCGGCATCGACGTTCGCCAGCCTGCCCAGCATCCGCTCGCGGATCTCCGGACGCTCCACTTTCGCCAGCTCGAATCCGAACGCGGACGCGATGTGCTCCTTCTCGACGGCGGTCTGACTGTTCCAGAACAGCGTCGCTTGCGTGTAGTGGTCCTTGAACGACTCGGCGCGCACGCGGCGCTTGTCGCCTCGCAGCTGTTCGAGGTAGCTGGCAAAGCCGCCGTCCTCGACCGGCTTCTCCTTGGGCCAGCCGCCGTCGACCGAGTTCGGATCGTACGCCGTCTTGCCGACGCGGATCTCCATTTGGTGGAACCCGTCTTGCTGGCCGTTGTGGAACGGGCAGAGCGGACGATTGATCGGCAACTGGTGGAAGTTCGGGCCGCCCAGCCGCGACAGCTGCGTGTCGAGATACGAGAAGATGCGCCCTTGCAACAGCGGATCGTTGCTGAAGTCGACGCCCGGCACGACGTGTGAGACGCAGAACGCGACCTGCTCGGTCTCGGCGAAGAAGTTGTCGGGATTGCGGTTGAGCACCATCTTGCCGACCCGCCGCACCGGAACGAGCTCTTCGGGGATGAGCTTGGTTGGGTCGAGCACGTCGAAATCGAACGCGTCGGCCTGCTTGTCGTCGAAGAGCTGCACGCCCAGCTCGTATTCGGGATAGTTGCCGGCCTCGATCGACTCCCACAGCTGGCGCCGGTTGAAATCGGCGTCCTTGCCGGCCAGCTTCTGCGCCTCGTCCCACACCAGCGACGCCAGGCCGGCCACCGGCTTCCAGTGGTACTTGACGAACGTCGACTCGCCGGCGGCGTTGAGCCAACGGTAGGTGTGAACGCCGAAGCCCTCCATGTTCGCGTAGGCGCGCGGGATCGCGCGGTCCGACATCAGCCACATCACCATGTGGGTCGACTCGGGCGTGAGCGAGACGAAATCCCAGAACGTGTCGTGCGCCGACGAGGCCTGCGGTATTTCGTGGTGCGGTTCGGGCTTGACCGCGTGCACGAAGTCGGGAAACTTGATCGCGTCCTGGATGAAGAATACCGGCATGTTGTTGCCGACGATGTCGAAGATGCCCTCGGGCGTGTAGAACTTCGTGGCGAAACCGCGCACGTCGCGCACGGTGTCGGCCGATCCGCGCGAGCCGCCGACGGTCGAGAAGCGCACGAACACCGGCGTGCGCAGCGACGGATCGCGTAGGAACCGCGCCCGAGTGAACTTCTCCATCGACTCGTAGATCTGGAAGTAGCCGTGCGCGCCCGCGCCGCGCGCGTGCACCACGCGCTCGGGGATCCGCTCGTGGTCGAAGTGCGTGATCTTCTCACGCATGATGAAGTCTTCGAGCAGCGAGGGGCCGCGTTCGCCGGCGCGCAGCGTGTTCTGGTTGTCGGCGATCGGGACGCCTTGGTTGGTCGTCAGATCGGCGCCGTCGGAACGAACGCGGAACGCGTCGAGATCCGCGCGGCCGTTACCGTTGCGTGGTTGTTTCGCCATGCCTCGCTGCATGCCCGGCGACGCGGCGGGTGACACATGCTTGCATGCTGGTGAATCCAGCCTTCAAACTCGGCGCCAGTCCGCGGAAAAGTACGAACACGTTCCTTCGCCGGAGGCTTTCGTTGCGAGTTCATTCCGCTTTGGCAGTGCTGTGGTCGGCTGGGCTCGCCGCCCCCTAGCGCCGATTCACGGACGGCCGCGGCGTCCGGCATCGGTAGAACTACCGATGCGGCCGTCGTCGTCCGGTGCTACCATGGCGCCATGAACGAGCCTGCAGTCCCCGCCGACCCGCTCGGCGGATTCATCAGCAGCGCCAAAGAGCGCGGTGTTCCGGACGATGCGCTGGTACCGCTGCTGCGGCAGAACGGCTGGTCCGAGCGCCGCGTCTACCGCAGCTTGTCGGCGTACTATGCGGCGCATCTCGGCGTCGAGCCGCCGTCGCGCGGTGGGCGCGGGGTCGACGCGCGCGACGCGTTCTTGTACCTGCTCAACTTCATCACGCTCGGCTTCTGGGTCGTCGCCCTCGGCCAGTTGTT
>Ga0302326_10028374_pt1 | contig 11263 bp, 7 predicted proteins | sample Palsa_T0_3_FD_202264 | JGI IMG/M metagenome (GOLD analysis project Ga0302326, IMG submission 202264) | Peat permafrost microbial communities from Stordalen Mire near Abisko, Sweden - Palsa_T0_3 | ecosystem: Environmental > Terrestrial > Soil > Palsa > Peat permafrost | place: Sweden: Abisko...
ACTAGGGACCAGGGACTAGCGAACAGATACGTAACTGACGATGAACTTATTCACGAAACAATTCGGGGTGGCTTGGGTGGCCGCTATGGTGGTGGCTTGCGGCGGAGTGCTGCTGGGGCAGACTGACACCTACCAGGGAAGCATCCCGGTTCGCCCGCGGTTGCTGGTGCGGGCCGAGCACGGCAGCATTGATGTTCACGGCAAGGCCGGGCTGACCGAGGTGCAGTGGACCGTCCGCGAAGCGAACGGCAGGCACCGGCCTTTGAACGAGACGGGCATCACAGCGACGGCCAAGGGCGACCTGATAGAAATCCGGAGCAGCAGCAACGCGGACATCTCCGTGCAGGTGCCGGTGAAGTTCGACAAGATCAGGCTGCAGACCGATTACGGTGACCTGACGCTGACGGATGTGACGGCAACGGCCGAGCTGGTGAGCGATGGCGGCAGCCTGAACGTGGACCACGTCGCCGGGCAGGTGACGGGGACGACGGGCGGCGGCAATATTGCGCTGCACACCAGCGGCGCGGCGAATGTGCTGTCCAAGCTGCAGACCGGCGCCGGCGGCGTCACCATAGATGCGGCTGACGGCAACGTGATTGCGGAGACCGGCGGCGGCAACGTGGTGGTGACGGCGGTGCGCGGCAACGTCAAGATTGATGATGGCGGCGGCAACGTCGTGGTGCGACAGGCTTCCGGAACGTTGCAGCTGGAGACCGGGAGCGGCAATGTCGAGATTGGCGACATCGGCGGTGCGGCCACGCTGGAGACTGGCAGCGGATCGATCCGGCTGGCTTCGGCGAAGGGAATGGTCAAGGCATCGACCGGCGCCGGCGCCATCGATTGCCGGCAGCTGGGGAGCGGCCTGGTCGCGGAGACCGGGGCGGGGACGATCACGGCAGAGTATTCGCGAGGGCTGCACTTTCAGGAGTCGAAGCTGCAGACTGGCACAGGCGACATCACGGTATTTCTGCCGGACGGCATTGCGGCGGCAGTAAAGTTGACGGCTGACAATCCGTGGGGACACACGATTCGCGTCGATTTTCCAGCGATCCGGCTGACGAGCACGCACGAGGACGGCGAGCTGCGCGCGGAAGGCTTGATGAATGGCGGCGGTCCGCTATTGCGAGTGGAGACGGACAACGGCAGCATCGCGTTGTTGCGGGCGAAGTAGGGGACTAGGCACTAGGGACTGGGCACTCGGGACTGGGCACTCGGGACTGGGCACTCGGGACTGGGCAGTGGCAGTCAACAGCAAGTTCTACGGCTTGCGGCCGAGGACTTTGACGGCCCACCAGCGGGTGCCGACGAACAGGAAGCGCCAGTCGGAGAGAAATTCCGGCGGCTTGCCTTCCATGGCGTGTCCGGCAAATTGCAGCAGCCAGCCGAAGACAAATAGTCCCAGCGCGGTGAGGCCGACTGTGCCTGCTGCGGGATTAGCCAGTGCGAGGAGAATCAGAGCGACAACTCCAATTACAAGCGAGAGCACGATCATGGGGATGCCGAAGAAATGGCAGAGCCGATTGCGCGGATCCTGGTGGCTGGTGGAGTATTGCGCGATCCAATCGTCCCAACTGCGGCCGCCGAGTGCCATGGTTCCTCCGAAGTGCCTTTGGCGTGTGTTCGACGGTCGAATTCTACGCCGCCCGACATGATTTATGCTTTGCCCGCGTGCTTACCCTTGGGAGGTGGGCGCGTCTGAAGGAGTGCAGATGGCGAGGGAGAAACGAATGCAGCATGCGATAACGATGACAGTTCTGTTAGCGGCGATGGGCTTGCCGATCGCGGGATTTACGGCCGAGGTTCCGGTGGCGCACCGGATGCTGATCTCCGAGTTTCCGGGCTCGAATCATGCCGGGTATCTCGGCGTGGGACTGAAGGATGTCGCCGACGACCGTGTGGCTGCCCTGAAGTTGAAGGACGCGCGCGGAGTTGAGGTCATCGCGCTGGACCACGACGGACCGGCGGCAAAGGTGGGGATCCGCGAGCATGACGTCATCCTGGACATGAACGGGCAGGAAGTGGCCAGCGAAGAGCAGCTGCGCCGGATGCTGCGAGAAACGCCCGCAGGCCGCAAGGCGGATTTGACGCTGAGCCGGGATGGCCAGGAAGTGAAAGTCGAAGTTGTGCTGGGTGATCGCGCGACGTCGGCGCATGCGTCGATGCCGGACATGGAAAATTTGAACATCCAGCTGGAGGGACTGAACAATATTGTTCCGGCGAACGGCGTGATTGAGCTGGGCGACCTGGATGTGGGCAACGGGCCGATCGTGTTTGGGCCGAATGCGTCGGGCGCGAGTGTCGAGACGCTGGGCGCGCAGCTGGCGCAGTATTTCGGATCGAAGGATGGGACGGGCGTGCTGGTGAAAGAAGTGCGGCACGATTCCGCGGCGTCCAAAGCTGGCTTGCGCGCGGGCGACGTGATCGTCAAGGCGGGCGGACAGGTAGTCGCGAACCGCGGCGATTGGGAGCGCGTGACCCGCGACAATCGCGGCAAGACGGTCAGCGTGGAGATTCTTCGCGACAAACATAGCCAGAAGCTGAACCTCACGCCGCCGGCAAAGACACAGGGCGGGCTGGCGCCGACTTCGATTGTGATTGAGGATGACAGCGACGACGATGGTCCAGGGATGATGGCGGCGCTGGACGAAGCGCAGGACCCGCAGGCGCAAAAGCAGCTGCAGGAGGAAATGGACAGGGCGCGGGCGGAGATGGCAGCGAATTCGGCCGAGGTCAGCAAGGCGCTGGCGGAGGTAAAGGCGCAAATGTCGTCGCCCGAGTTCAACAAAGAGATGGAGGACGCGCAACGGCAAGCCCAGGCGGCGGCAGCGGAGTGGAAGAACAATCTGCCGGAGCTGAAGAAGCAGCTGGCGGAGTCGCAGTGGGCGGCCAATGGCCCGGCGATGCAGGCGCAGATAGCGCAGGCCAGGGCCGAAGCCGAGAAAGCCGCGACTGAGTGGAAGGCGCAGCAGCCGGAAATCGACAAGCAGTTGCGCGAGGCGCGGGAGCAGATGAAGAAGGCGGCCGAGGAGATGCGGCAGCAGCTAACGCCAATGGATTAGCGCTCTTCACCGGATGAAAATTGTCACAGGCGTGCACAGTTTCGCCGCCTGTTCGCCGTGGTAGGATGCGGCATGTCGTCGTTATTGCCGCAGCTCGCGGCGCCCGAACAAATTGAGATTCCCGAGGCACTTGCCTGGGCGCATCCCGTGGTGGCGGAGTGGTTTGTGCGGAAATTTGGCACGCCGACGGAGCCGCAGGCCGCGGGCTGGCCGCCGATCCTCGCGGGACGCGCGACGCTGATCAGTGCGCCGACTGGATCGGGCAAGACGCTGGCGGCATTCCTGGTCTGCATCGATCAGCTGATTCGCAAAGCGTGCGAAGGCCGGCTGGAGGAGCGCACGGAGGTTGTCTACGTGTCGCCGCTGAAGGCGCTGAGCAACGACATCCAGAAAAATCTTGAAGGCCCACTGGCGGAAATTCAGCAGCTGGCGATGGAGCGCGGCTACCTGATGGGGCAGGTGCGGACGGGGGTTCGCACGGGCGACACGCTGCAAAGAGAGCGCGCGGCGATGCTGCGACGGCCGCCGCACGTGCTGGTGACGACGCCGGAGTCGCTCTACATTCTGCTGACGGCGGGGAAGTCGCGGGAGAATCTGCGGCAGGTTCGGACAGTGATTGTCGACGAAATTCACGCCATTGCCGATGACAAGCGCGGCACGCACTTAGCCGTCTCGCTGGAGCGGTTGGACGCGCTGGTGATGGGGGAGAACCGCTTGAGCGGCGGTGGCATGCTGACCGGGATGACGACGCCTCCGCAGCGCATTGGGTTGAGTGCGACGCAGAATCCCATCTCGCTGGTTGGGGAATTCCTGGTTGGCAGCAGCGGCCGTCACGGCGTCGAACATAACGTAACCGATCTGGTGGCGAATACAGAACGGACGGCGTGGCAGCCGGAGATTGTCCAGGTTGGAACGCGGCGGGTGATGGATCTTGCGATTGAAGTGCCAGACCAGGAGTTGGGCGCGGTTGCGTCCTCGGAAATGTGGGAGGGGATTTACGAGCGGCTGACGGAGCTGGCGGGGCAGCATCGGTCGACGCTGCTGTTTGTGAATACGCGAAAGATGGTGGAGCGGCTGGCCTTTGCTTTGAGCGAGCGACTGGGCAAGGAAAATGTGGCGGCGCATCACGGCAGCTTGTCGCGCCAGCTACGTCTGGAGGCGGAGCAGAAGCTGAAGGCTGGCGAGGTGAAGATCCTGGTGGCGACGGCGTCGCTGGAGCTGGGCATTGATATTGGCGCGGTCGACCTGGTGTGCCAGGTGGGAACGACGCGGGCGATTGCGGTCGCGATGCAGCGAGTTGGCCGCGCGGGTCACTGGCGCGGGGCGGTTCCGAAGGGGCGGCTATTTGTAACGACGCGAGACGATTTAATGGAGTGCGCGGCGTTGGTGCGGGCGATGCGCGAAGGCGATCTGGATCGCCTCGAGACGCCGCCGGAGCCGCTGGACGTACTGATGCAGCAGATGGTGGCGATGTGCTCGGCCGAGCCGTGGGAGGAGGAGCAGCTTTTTCATGTGTTGCGCCGCGCGTATCCGTATAGGAATTTGCAGCGGGAGACTTTTGAGGAGCTGCTGGAGCTGGTCTGCGAGGGCATCGCATCAAGTCGCGGACGCTATGGGGCATATCTGTTGCGGGATCGCGTGCAGGGACGGTTGCAGGGGCGGCGAGGCGCGCGGGTGACAGCAATTTCCAACGGCGGCACGATCCCGGATGCTGCGTTGTACAACGTCGTGCTGCAGCCGGAGAACATCACGGTTGCGACTCTGGATGAGCATTTCGCGGTCGACTCGTCGCCGGGCGACGTGTTGCAGCTGGGCAACCAGAGCTGGCGGATTTTGAAGGTGGAGAGCATGGGCCGGGTGCTGGTGGAGGATGCGCACGGCGCGCCGCCGACGATACCGTTCTGGTTTGGCGAGGCGCCGCAGCGGACCCTCGAGTTAAGCCAGCATGTGGCGCGGCTGCGGGCGCAGGTGGAGGAAGCGACGCGCGACGTCGTCCCCGGCTTCGTGACGCAGACGAATGCTGAAGTTGCGGCGTGCACGGCGTGGCTGAAGGCGGAGTGCGGCGTAGACGATGCCGGTGCGGAGCAAATTATCGGCTACATTGCGGCGGGTCGCGCGGTGCTGGGATGCGTGCCGACGCTGGACACAATTATCGCGGAGCGCTTCTTCAACGAAGGCGGCGGCATGGAGCTGATTGTGCATGCACCCTTCGGCGGGCGAATCAACAAAGCGTGGGGATTGGCACTGCGCAAGCGCTTTTGCCGCGGCTTCAACTTTGAGTTGCAGGCCGCCGCGACGGACAACGGGCTGAGCATTGCGCTGGCAGAGCAGCACAGCTTTCCGCTGAGCGATGTCTTTCAATTCTTGACGGAGCACACAGCGAAGGAACTGCTGGAGCAGGCGGCGCTGGCGTCACCGATCTTTAAAGCGCGCTGGCGTTGGGATGCGGGACGGAGTTTGCAACTGCTTCGGTTCCAAAAGGGCAAGCGGATTCCACCGCAGATTCAGCGGATCCGGTCCGATGATTTGTTGGCCAGCGTGTTTCCGCAGGCGGCGGCGTGCTTTGAAAGCATCGAGGGTGACATCCAGATTCCTGATCACGCGCTGGTGCGCGAGGTGATGAAGGATGTGCTGCAGGAGGCGATGGACCTGGAGGGATTGTGCGAAGTGCTGCGCAAAATTGCCGATGGCCGCATGCGGTGCGTGGCGGTGGATACGACGACGCCGTCGGTGTTCGCGCATGAGCTGATCAATGCGGCGCCGTATGCGTTTTTGGATGACGCAGGCCTGGAGGAGCGGCGTGCGCGGGCGGTGCAGACGCGGCACGACGTCCTCGGTGCTGTGGCGGGCGAGGCGGGGTTGCTGGATCCGGCGGCGATTGGCGCGGTGGTGGCGGAGTGCTGGCCGGACGTGCGCGACGAACACGAGTTGCATGACATTCTCGGATCGGTGACGGCGGTGCCGCTGTTACTGCTGGCAGGGAAAGCGTTGACGCGCGATTGGGAGATATTCTTTGAGCGCTTGCGGCATACTGGTCGCGCTGGAATTGTAACCGTAATTGATACAGATGGGCAGGCGTGGGAATTCTGGGCCGCTGCCGAGCGGTTGACGCGAGTTCGCGCGCTGTTTTCTGGCTGCAACGTGACGGCCGATGGCATCGCAGAACTCACAGCGAAGGAAGAGACGCCAGGTGAAGCGCTGCTGAAATTGTTGCAAGGCTGGATGCCGGTGCTGGGTCCGGTGACGGCGCTCAATCTGGAGCGGTATTTCGGCATCGCGGCTGCGGAGTGGGTGAAGGCGCTGCTGCAGATGGAAATGTCGGGCACCGTGCTGCGTGGGCGGTTTGCTGGGCCGGTGATCACGGCGGACGATTTGCCGAACACAGAATGGTGCGAGCGCAACGTGCTGCAGCGGATCCATCGCCGGACGATGGCGACGCTGCGCAAGCAGATTGAGCCGGTGACGCCAGCCGTCCACATGCAGTGGCTGCTTGGCTGGCAGCACCTAACGCCGCGGACGCAGTTGAGTGGCGAGGCTGGAGTTCTGGAGGCTCTGCGTGGACTGCAGGGGTTTGAGGCGCCAGCGATTGCGTGGGAGCGGGAGATTCTTCCGGCGCGAGTTACAAATTACGATCCGCGATGGCTGGACGCGCTGTGTTTGAGCGGGCGCGTTGGCTGGGGACGGTTTTCGCCGCACCCGGCGCTGACCGAAGAGCGCGCGGCCAGCGCGGCACCGCGGGCGATTGTGCCGACCAGCATGGCGCCGATCACATTTTTTGTCCGCGATGACGCGGAGTGGATGCTGGCGCTGGCGGGCATGGCGGCTGGGCGGGAGGAAAGCCTGGCGGCGTGTCTGTCGCCAGCGGCGCGCTCGGTGTTGACGGTGTTGCGGGAGCGCGGCGCATGTTTTCTGGCTGATGTTGTTCGCTGGACGAAGCTGGCGAAGGCGGAAGTCGAGCGTGCACTGTGGGAGCTGGCGGCGGCTGGGGTGGCGTCGGCTGACGGCTTCGATAATTTGCGCGTGCTGATTGATCCGCGACGGCGTGCAGTCGCGCAGTGGCCGCGGGAGTTGGGCGGCGGTGCGCGGAAGGCGTCCGCTGCGGGTCGCTGGTGTTTGCTTTTGTGGGCCGCCGAATTGACGGCGGGTCAGCATGATGACGCGGTCGCGAGCACGTGCCGGATGCTGCTGCAGCGTTACGGCGTGCTCTTCCGCGAGCTGATGGGACGCGAGCAGGTGGGGCCGAAGTGGCGCGAGTTGCTGGCGATGCTGCGGCGGATGGAGGCGCGCGGCGAGGTTCGCGGCGGGCGCTTCGTCACTGGCTGCAGCGGCGAGCAGTTCTGTTTGCCGGAGGCGCTGGAGGGGATGCGCGCGGCGCGCAAGCTGGAGCGGGACGAATGCATCTCAGTCGCGGCTTGCGATCCGATGAACCTGGTGGGCGTGTCGCTGCCGGGCGAGCGCGTGTCGGCGATGCCGGGACGGTCCGTGGTGTTTGAGCGCGGGCTGGTGAAGTCGGCGGATGACGTCACGACGGTGGAGTTGTTGCCGGAGCTCGCCGTGGTGCAGGAATTGCCGCTGATGTAGCGGTCGCGACGACTTATTTATTCTCGATGCTGGTCAAGCGAAACGTCAGCGTTCCCCAGAAAAGGCGCGCTTTGATCTGCACCGGGATGTGGCGCGGGTCGTCGGAGTACCAGAGCCAGATCTGGCCGCGGTTGCGGGTGACACCTGCATCGGCGGTGGGTTGAACGCGAATGGTATTGAAGAGGCCGGCGGGGACTTTGATGGATTCTCGCGCTTCGGATTTGAGCGCGACGTTGACGACGCGAAGGGCGTCGGCCAGCTGAAAGTTGAAAGACTCGCCGGGATTGAGCGGCTGCGACGCGATGTAGAAGATGGCGGAGAGGATGTCGGTTGCGCAGGCGGGGAGTGGTCCCGAGGCTTGCTTGGCATTGCCCCTGACCAGATTTTTTTCTGACAGCAACTGCTTGTGTTGCAGGTAGTCGAAACGGATGTCAGTGTTGACGCGGCGGCGGCCTTCCTCGGTGACTTTGCTGAGCGATTGCGAGCAGCCCGTGGTGCGATCGAAAACGGACTCGAAGCGGTCATTGACGCGATAGAGCAGGCTGATGGAGCCGAGGGTGGCAGCCGTGATGGTAATGTGCTGCAGCGGGCCGGCGGCCTCGAGATGCATCGTGACGGTGCCGGCGGGGAGCAGGCGCCAGTCGGCCTCGTAGGTCAGGGTCTGAGCATGAGGGAAGTCGTAGCCGGCGGGAGGCGGCGGCAGTGAAGGCGCGGCCTGAAACTGCGGCAGCGGCGAAGTTGACTGCGCCGCATTCTGCTGGGGCGGGAGTGGATTTCGAAGCAACGCTTTGGCGGGATGGACGGGCACGGTGGCGGCAAGCAGCAGCGCCGGCAGCAGCCAGGTGAGTCTGGACGGAATATCTTTGTGGCGCAGCACTCGCAAGATCGTGATCTTCTTTTTTTTCTTCCGCGATATTTAGAGGCATGCGCCGGCGCGGTTAGCGCAGGAGCCACCATTTGAGGAGCAGAGCGCCGTAGACGGCAGCCGCTCCTATGAGGGAATTGTACTCGCGATGCTGGCGGTAAAGCGCTGGCGAAAAAGTGCCACGGGTTGCGCTGTCTGCGGGCGTGAGACGGGGCAGGAGGCGGGGGACGCGGTGGCAGTAGTCGTCGAAGGAAGCGAATTTCTGCCGCAGCCATGCTTCTTCCGACAGAATCGTCGGCGCATAGATGACGGCGAAGAGGGTGACGAAGCAGAGGAGCAGCAGCCAGCTGCGCGCGGCGCCGATGAATCCAAGAGCGAAGACGAGTGAGCCGAGGTAGAGCGGGTTGCGCGTGTAGGCGTAGGGGCCGGAGGTGGCGAGCTCCTCGTTTTTGTTGACGTAGCCGGAGGCGTAGGCGCGCAGGGCGAGGCCGGGGAGGACGGCGACGAGACTCCACAGGATGGAGGGCAGGGTGGGCTGCGCGCGCCAGAGAAAGAGTGCGGCGAAGACGAAGCCCAGGGGAACGCGGATGCGGCGGGCGATTTGCTGGAAGCTCACGCGGCGACCTCGCGAAGTAAATCATCGACGGCGGCGAGAACTTCATGCGGCGTGATGGTGAGCAGGCCGGCTTCGGGTTCATCATGGCGGCCGTGATCGCGGCGGCTTTCTGGATGGCGGAGGACGCGATGCGGTGAGTGATACGGTCCGTTGCGCGCGGGATCGGTGGGGCCGTAGATGCCGACGGTCGGGACTTGCAACGCTGATGCGAGGTGGAGCGGGCCGGTGTCTCCGCCGATGGCGAGTGCGGAGCGGCGCAGGATGGCGATGAGTTGCGCGAGGGTGGCGGGGAGCAGCGTCGCTGAATTTCGTGAGTCGGCGACGGCGGCTTCGCCTAATGTTGCTTCGCCCGGGCCGACGTTGATGAACGCGTGGAAGCCGCGCTGGGCGAGGGCTGCGGCGACTTCGCCGTATCGTGCGGGAGGCCAGCGTTTGGAGCCCCAGCCGGCGCCGGGGAGGAGAATCGCAGCGCGGCGTCCGGCGAGCTGAGTGTCGGCCCATACCTCGGCGGCCGCGTCACGCGGGAAGATCGGCGGGAGATATTCGAGCGGTGGGGCGTCGGGGAAGATGGCGTCGGCAAGCTCCAGGTCCTGCTCGATGACGTGGGTGCCGCGGTGGGCGACGCGTTCGGTGAACAGAAAGCGTGCCAGCGGCTCGCGCGGCACGGCCTCGCCGATGCGGCGGGGGGCGTGCGTCCAGCGCATGGCCCAGGCGGAGCGCACAGACCCTTGCATGTCCACGACGATGTCGTACTTGGCAGCGGCGAGTTCGCGACGAATCGCGCGAGTTTCACGCAACGTGGTCGGCGACAGCGGCGCGCGCGCCCATTTCCTAAATGGGATGAGGTGAAGTTGGTCGACCAGCGGCTGCGATTCGTGACGCTTGGCACCGGGATTGGCTGAGAGCAGCGGCGCCCACGCCGGCTCGACCGCCCAGGCGATGTGCGCGTCAGGGTGCGCGGCGCGGAGCGCGGTGACGGCGGGCATGGCGTGCAGAACGTCACCCATGGCGCTGAGGCGCACGATGAGAATGCGCGGCGATGGCGGCTGATTCATGCGGCGGACAATTCACGATTGTCTCACGCAGAGGGCGAAAATCTGCTGGACAGCAAGCGGGGCGTCGGTGAGTTCGGTGCGGAGCGGGATGGCGGCGAGCGGGAGTGCGGCTTGGAGCGATTGGCGCGCGGGGGCGTCGAGGCGGACGAAATCTTTTTCCGTAGTGAGCAGGGCGGTGGCGTTGGCGCGCTTCGCGGACGCGAGGATCGTTGCGACGTCACGGAAGGTAAAAGGGTGGTGGTCGGGGAAGGCGTGGGCACCGACAAGAGTGACGCCGTGGTTGCGCAGTGAGGCCAAAAATTCCTCCGGATGAGCGATGCCGGCGAAGGCGACGGCGCGGTCGAGTGGGACAGAGGGCGGAACGGAGAGAGGGTCGAGGTCGAGCGAGCGGCGGATAGTCCAGATGAGCGGGCGGCTGCAGGAAGCGGCGTGGAAGCGCTTGCGGATTTTAGGTGCGAGGGCAGCGTCTTCTTCGCGGAGAACGAGAATGTGAGCGCGGGCGAGGGAACTGAAAGGTTCGCGGAGATTTCCGCCGGGGAGAAGACGGTCGCGAAGATCGGCGGCGGTGACGAGGACGATGTCGATGTCGCGGGCGAGCTGGCGGTGCTGGAAGCCGTCGTCGAGCAGGAAGATTGTGTGGGGGCGGAGCACGAGTTCGCTGATTGCGAGTTGGCCGGCGCGGTAGCGATCGGCGCCGACGTAAACGGGGACACCAGAGAGGCGCGCGAGCAGCAGCGGCTCGTCGCCGAATTGTGCGGCGGAGCCATTGGGATCGACGCGCATCGTCGCGGTGCTGGTCCGGCCGAATCCGCGCGACAGGATGATCGGTTGGCGGCCGGCGGCGGTGAGCAATTTTGCCAGCTCGAAAACGAAAGGCGTTTTTCCGGTGCCTCCGGTAGAAAGATTGCCGACGCTGATGACGGGGTGCGGCAGCGTTTGCGCAGTCAAGACACGGCGGTCATACGCGAGGTTGCGGACTGCGGTCGCGGCGGCGTAGAGCGGATTGAGGGGGCGCAATACTTCGCGACGATTCATGGGCGCGGCTCCAGCAACGCGAGGAGCGCGGCGAGAGTCTGGACGGTGGCGC
>Ga0302326_10028375_pt1 | contig 11263 bp, 8 predicted proteins | sample Palsa_T0_3_FD_202264 | JGI IMG/M metagenome (GOLD analysis project Ga0302326, IMG submission 202264) | Peat permafrost microbial communities from Stordalen Mire near Abisko, Sweden - Palsa_T0_3 | ecosystem: Environmental > Terrestrial > Soil > Palsa > Peat permafrost | place: Sweden: Abisko...
CCCGATGGAGAAAAAGAATTGGAAATGACTGATGCTTTGCGGCACGCCCACGCAGACCCCGGCCGGCGGCACGTTCGGATTGCAGCCCAGCAACTGCTGGGGCGTCCCCTTGAATCCCACGAAGGCAGGCGGGTTGATGCTGTAAGCGAAATCGGCGCGCACCGGCCCCACCGGTGTCTTATAGCGGATGCCCAAGCCCGCGGCTTGCACCGCGTAATTGAAATCCTGCGGGTCTTTTTGGTGAAAGCGGAACGAAATATCTTCCACCGAGTTATAGACGTTACCCAGGTCGTGGAAAACCACTCCTTGGAGGTTCTGGCCGATGAAAGGAAATCGCAGCTCCACATTGTTCGCGAACAAAGCATTGCCGCCCAGCGGGAATCCGGTAGGTTGAGATGCGGGACCGCCAGGAACCAGTGACGCGCCGGTGTCGCGCGGTCCGGCCTCGTTATAGGGAAACCCGCGCAACGAATCCGCGCCGCCCGCGAAGAAGCGTTCCGGCAGTGGAACCGACTCCTCGGGACTCACGCCTCGCGGCGCCGAAAACGGGAGGATGATCCCAAACTGCGTCTGGCGCGCCAGCACCAGCGTCTTGGTGAGTTGGTAGTAAGTAGCATTTCGCAACAGCAAGCGCGCGAAGCTCCGTTCGGATCCGAAGAACCCGCCGGCCAGTCCGAAGTCAGCCGTGTTGTACATCCCTTTGTGCGGATCGGCCGGGTTGTCGCGGCGATCCTGCGCCAGATTGCCCGCCAGAATGCCAATGCGCACGGGCTGCAGCAATTGCGGCACCAGCAATACCGGAATCACCACATCGCTGACGCTCACGCGCCGGTAAGAAAACCGGAACAAGCCGGTGAGTGATTTCGAGAATTTCTGCGAAATCTGAATGGACCCCTCCTCCCGCTTGGCGGCGAACGTGCGGACGTCCAGCGTGTTGTCGTACAGGACGCTGTATGTAATATTGCGGCCGTCGACATCCCGGAAGCGAGGCTGCAGATAGCTGATTGACCCGCGTTTCTCGATGGCGGAATACACGGCGCGCCCGGAGATGACGTGCCCGATTCCCAGAAAGTTCAGGCGGCTCACATTGAGCGAGAGTTCCGGGCTGAATCCCGTAGTGCCGGCGGGCGAAGAAAGATCGGTTGTACTCGGCGTCCCGAAGCGCGCCACCTGCGCGCCGATCCCCACGGTGAAGGTATAACGGTCGGCTTCTTCAAAATTGTAGAGAACGTATTTGTGCTCTTCGTCCCCCTCCGGATTCTGGACCGCGGTGTCCACGCGCGCAAACATTCCCAGATCGTAAAACTGCTTTTGAATTTCGGTCTCTTGTATCGGCGATAACGGGTCACCGGGTTTCAGCGTGATGCGCTTGTCCACGTAACCTTGCCGCGTGGTTTTCAAGCCGCTGGTGAGAACCTCACGGACAAACTGCCGATTGCCTTCTTTTATGCTGTAAACGACATTGACATGGTTGGGAGTGGCGCCAGGCTGCCAGGCTGCTGTGAACGTGGCGTTCGGAAAACCCCGGGCGTAATAGTAAGTCAGCAGGTAATCGCGATCGCTCGCCAGATTCACATCCGCGAAGGTCTGGCCGGCCACGGAAACCAACTGGCGCAGGAGATCCTGGGAGCTCACTTCATTGACCCCTTGGATGGTGAGTTTATCCACGAACCACTGCGGGCCCTCCTCAATGTTCAAAGTAACCCGAACATCCCCGGTTTTTCCTTGGTAATCGCGTTCCACTTGCGCGCTCACCTTCACGTCGCGAAAACCATTCGACTGGTATAAGCTCTCGATGTCCTCTTGATCCTTCCTGAGGAATCCGTCGCTGTAGCGCCCGTGCCTTAACTGGAACGATGCCGGTTGCATGTACAAGCGCTCGCGGATGTCATCGGTATCGAAATAGCGATTGCCGCTGATCGTCAGGCGCACCAGCTTGAAGCGCTCGCCTCGCGTGATCACATACTCGATGGCTTGGAGATCCTTCTCAGGCGGCAGCACCCGGAAATCCACGTCGACGTCGTAATAGCCCTGGTCCTGAAAATAATCGCTCAGGTTGCGCTTGCCCTCCACCAGCAGGTCGTTGTCCACGGCGCGTTCCTGAAATACCGGAACATAGCGCTTGAGCAGGCGCTTCGGGACTTTCGCTTCCACCGTGTTTACCGTGACCCGCGGCCCCGGATCGATGCTCAGGTAAGGTTGCACTCGCCGCTGCTGCGCGTCATACTCCAGCTTGGTTAACTCCACCTTCGCCTTCAGCCGGTCCTTCTTTTCGTATTTCGCGCGCAAGCCGCGCACGCCGTTCCGGGTACGCGTGTTCGTAACTTGACGCCACCAGTGCACAATGGGAATGCGCCAGCCCGTGGCTCGAAGAATGGTGTCGTTTGAAAGCCTGGTTTCGCCCGCGCTGCTCTCATCCTGAATTACCGGCATCTGGTACTTGGCCCGCTTGTGTTCTTTCACCGTGAAGGTGACGAACGCCTGCTGCGCTTGAGTAGCGCGCTCTACCGAGGGGGTGACTGTCGCTTCATACAGTCCGTTGTTCTCGAACAATTTCTGGATGCTGGCCGCCCCACTGCTTACGTCCTGGTCGCGAAACGGCTCTCCCAGAGTAAAATGCGCCGAGCTGGTTACCTGTCCGCGATTCGGCGACTGGTTCACTTTGCCTTCCACCGAAGTTCCACCTACAAACCAAGTGTTCTTGACCACAAAAGTGACGCGGACCCCGTCGGGCGCAGATTCTGCCTCAACTGCAATGTCGTCGAAACGGCCCGTGGCAAACAAGCCGTCGATGGCGCGTGCCACGTCGCCGGCGCGCAAAGGGGCGCCTTTTCTGAGAGGTTGCGCCTTGGACAAGTCCGCCGAATCCAGAGGTTGGCTGGGTGAAAATGTAATATCGGCGATCGGCCGCCCTTCGAATTGCGCAACTTGCCCAACCGCGCTAGACAAGACGAGAGCCAGGATACACCGCGGTTGGAAAATCACCCCTCATTGTGACACCTCGGGCGGCGTTTTCGTTACAACATCTGTCACGCTTGCTTGCGCGCGATTCGGTCTCGACCCGATCCTGTAGCCGAGAGAGTGTTACCGAACCGCGACCGCAAGGGAGAGTGGCAGTGCCGATCCTATGGATTCAACTTGTCCGTTAAGTGTGACCCGAATTTCCTGGTATAGACTTTCGTAAACTCCGCCCCAAAGAAAAATAACTGCGCCGAGTAGTAAACCCACACCAGAACCACCACCAGCGACCCGGCGGCCCCATAGCCGGACCCGATGCCTGCTTTGCCCAAATACAGCCCGATCAGTTGCTTCCCGGCGGTGAACATAAGCGCCGTGAACGACGCGCCCACCAGCACATCGCTCCACTGCAACTCGACGTCGGGCACGATCTTGTAGATGGCGGCGAAAAGAAAAGTGATGACTACGAAAGAGGCCAGAAAAGTAATTGCGTGCAGCCCGGTTTCGTGAACAGGAAACATGGGACCAAACGATTCGCCCATGGCGGCAATCCAGGCGCTCAGCACCAGCGAAACCAGTAACAGAAATCCAATGCTCAAAACCATCACCAAGCAGTAGAAGCGCTGTTTCACCAAAACGGCTATGCCGGCCAGCCTGGACTGGTTGCGAGCGGCCGGGACTTGCCAGATCAGGTTGAGTGCATCCTGCAGCTCCACTACCACGGCGGTGGATCCTAAGGCCAACGTAAGGATGCTGATCAGGGCGGCGATCCCGCCGCTCTTGGGTTCGAAAGCGCCAAGAATCACTGCCTCAACCGCCCGGGCTTGCTGCATCCCCAGCATCCCCTGAATCTCCCACGCCAGTTGTCCTTCGGCGGCTTTTCGGCCAAACGCCATTGCGGCAATTGCGACGATCACCACCAGCAACGGAGCCAGGGATAGCAGTGTATAAAATGCCAGCGAAGCACTCAGCCGCGTAGCGTTGTCGTCGCTCCAATCGCTCGCCGCGTCACGAATCAACCCGCCCATGTCTCTCAAGCCGGGCCGGAAGATCCGCCGAAAATTGCGGCCTCTCTTAGAAACGGGTTGAGGCTCAGCGCCTGCCATGTTTCCATGGTGGGACGCTGAGCCTCAAAAAGGCAACCACTCTCTGACGGGCGGGCTCGCTTACTTGGAGCGAGCCGGGGCCATTTGCTTGCGCCGCGCGAAGAAGAACAGACCGGCCATCGCCGCCGCCAGGAACCCATAAGTGCTCGGTTCCGGCGTGGGAGCTACTTGAACCAGGAAGGTCTGCTTTGGACCCTGTAGATTCAGGTTCCCTTCGCTGTCGGTAGTCCAGGAAACCACTGCCCAATCCGCGGTGTTTACTCCGGCGTAATTGAGCAGCGCCTGATGGATCCAGTATTGATCGGTGGTGTTGGTGGAATCGTCGCCGCTGATGGTGTTGAAGCCGCCGGAAAGGCTGGTGTTGTTGGTGATCGACCAGATGGCTTCCTGTATTGCCAGGTCCACTGAGCCGTCGGCCACAACGGCGCCGGATTCGTTGCTTACAAACCCGTTGTATTGCGAGACCAGATAAGCTGCCATGGCAAAGCGCGAAGCCGCATCGCTCGGCAATGCGACGCTGTCGAATGTGTCGGTGGTGTTGGTCCAATGCGGCGTTCCGCCATTGGTGACGGTCCCGTACTTGACCGAACTCGCGCTCGCGTCGACGTTGCTGAGCAGGGTGACGTTGCCGTATCCGCTGTCACCAAAACTGAACTCCTCCTGATCGTCAACGCACCAGAAGAGCGTGCTGTATCCATTGATCGTACCCGCGAATTCGCCTCCCCCCACACCCAATTGCGAAGATCCCGAGGGCGTGTCAATCAGATTCAGGGACCGCGCCAGACCAATATCGCTTGCGCTGGTGATAGGTGCCGGATCGGCAAAGGCCATTGTCGCGCTGACCGTCAGCGTAAGAACCATTAGCGTAGATTTCATTTTTTCTCCCATTTGGACTCGATCACAGTCTAGGGTTTGGACAGTAGACTGAACAATAGAATCGATGGGTATGTGGGTTCCGGTACTAGACCGGTACTAAAGTTGAAAATCCGGTCCGGCGCGGGAGCGAAACTGGCCGGACCGGCGAATAACTGTCTGCGGGTCTATCAGTTACGGATTTCCAGCAGCCACGGTTGGCGTCGGCAATTCATGCCCAACACCGAGCACCACCTGAGTCTTACCAGTTAATTCATCTAAGATTTCCAGCGTTCCGATCAATTTGCAGGCGGTAGGGACGGCAGTGGTGGCGGCGGTTGCAGGCACCGGCGGGAGGCTGATCATGGCTCGGATCTCGCGGCGTGCTACTCCGAGCAGGGCAAGATCTTTATCTGCAAACAGATCCAAATAAGCGCTCTTTCCGGCAGCCACAGTCACCGTAACCGACTTGAGCAGGAGGCCCTGCCCGTCCCAAAATTCAAGCGACGCCGGGCAAGCCACTCCAGGCGCAGGCAAGGCGACTCCCGGATTGAGGACGTTCAGCCGGGCGGCCTGTCCTTCCACCACCCCGATCATCCCGGAGGTTCGCGTTTCCTGGGCCGGTACCACTGGATCCGATTGCGCGAAGAGCCCCACTGCGGCTAGCGCGAAGACACATATCCTCTGTACAAATGTGAACATTTGGTTCACTCCTGGTTTGGATTCGGAACCGTCGATCGACGCGGCGGGGAGCACCCGGTCCCGTACTTTGGAAACACAGATGGAAGAAAAAAGTTCCGCCCCAAGCCAGGAATCGCGGACCAATGAACTAGAATAACGAAAGCATGGAGCGCTTCCGCAAACGATTCATCCTCATCGCCGGCGCCCTGTTGATAATTCAGGCGGGCGGAACGCTGGGCTTCATTTTCATCGACCACTATCCGGTGTTCGATGCATTTTACATGACGCTCATCACCATCAGCACGGTGGGCTACGGTGAAATCCATCCCCTGAGTCATGCCGGAAGGGTTTTCAATTCATTTCTAATATTCTTTGGCGTTACCATCATGCTGCTTGCGGTGGGCGGCATGACGCAAGCCATCATTGAGCTCGAGCTGAATCAGTATTTTGGAAAACGGCGGATTAAGAAAATGATCGATCTTTTGCAGAACCACTACATTGTCTGCGGTTTCGGCCGCGTGGGCCGAGGCGCGGCGCTGGAGCTCCAAAGGGCCGGCGTCCCGTTTCTGGTGGTGGATAGAAACGATGAGCGGGTGGAGTTGGCCATGAAGCTGGGCATGCTGGGCGTCCTGGCCGATGCCACCGACGATCAGACGCTCAGCGACGCCGGAGTGCTGAAGGCCAAAGGTTTGATCGCGACATTGCAGAGCGACGCGGACAACCTGTTCGTGATTCTCTCGGCCAAAGCTCTCAAGCCGGCGCTGTTGGTATCTGCCCTCATCGGGTCCGGGCAAAGCGAGAAAAAGATGCGGCTGGCTGGGGCGGACCATGTGTTCGCGCCGTATGACATGACCGGCAATCGGATGGCGCAAGTAATGCTGAAGCCGCATGTTTCGCAGTTCATCGATTTCACTACCAAGGGCATCGGGCTGGATGTCGGAATCGAGCAGGTGCGCGTGCCGGCGACAACCGGCGGCGCTTCAAAGACGCTGCATCAGATGCAAATCCGCAGGGAACTGGGCGTAATCATATTAGCCATCCGGAAATCCGACGGCCGCATGCTCTTCAATCCACCGTTGGAAGCGGAGGTGGAAGGCGGCGACTATTTAATCGCCATGGGTGAGACCACCAATTTGCAGAAGCTGGAGCAGACCTTGACGGAGACCGGCTCATGAAGGTTCTGACGGCGGCCCAGATGCGCGAAGTGGATCGCCGTTCGGGCGAGCTCGGTGTGCCTGGCCTGGTTCTCATGGAAAATGCCGGCCAGCGCGTGGTGGAGCTGCTGGCGCGTGCCTATGCTCCGTTGCGCGAGCAGCGCATCGCGGTAATGTGCGGCAAAGGCAATAACGGCGGCGACGGATTGGTGGTGGCGCGGCAGCTCTATACGCGATTTCGGCCGCGCGCGCTGCACGTAGTGCTGGCGGGCGATCCGGCTGAATTGGAAGGCGACGCGGCCGCGAACTTTCGGATGCTGGAAGCCGTCGGATGCCCGGTGAGCCTTGAGCTTACGCCGGAGATGGAGAGCGCCACGCTGATTGTGGACGCGCTGCTCGGCACCGGAATTCACGGTCCGGCCAAAGGACGTGCGCTGGATCTGATTCGCGCCATCAACGAACGGTTTCCGTTGGCTGATGTAGTGTCCGTGGATCTTCCCTCGGGCTTGGATAGTGACTCCGGTGTGCCGCCGGGCGAAACCGTGCATGCCAGCCATACCGTAACATTTACGGCGCCGAAGCTGTGTCACGTACTCTCGCCTGCCTGCGAGTTGGCCGGCCGCCTGCACGTGGAGCCGATCGGCAGTCCGGCGGGACTGTACGAGCAGGACGCCGCCATTTATCTTTCGCTCTCGGAACCGTCCCTGTTCGCGCATTTGTTCCGGCCGCGCCTCAGCGATTCGAACAAAGGGCTGTACGGCCACGCGCTGGTAATCGCCGGATCGCGCGGGAAAAGCGGAGCGGCCGCTATGGCTGGAATCGCGGCTCTGCGCGCGGGAGCCGGACTGGTGACCGTAGCGTCCAGCGAAGCCGCCCTCCCAGCGATCGCCGCGCATGCGCCCGAGCTTATGACCGAGCTGCTGGTGCTGGATGAATCCGCGCGTGCCCGGATGTTGGAACGCAAGAACGTGGTCGCCATGGGACCTGGCCTCGGGCAAGATCCCGAGACGGTCCAGTTCGTTCGATCCATGGCGGAACAAACGCAATTGCCCATGATCGTAGACGCGGACGGGTTGAATGCTTTGGCCGGCCACCCGGCGCGCTATCGATGGCCTCGGATTTTCACGCCGCACCCGGGCGAAATGTCGCGCTTGAATGGACGCAGCATCAGCGAGATTCAATCCGATCGGATTCGAACCGCGCGAACCTTCGCCACCGAACGCGGCGTCCACCTGGTATTGAAGGGAAACCGAAGCGTGGTGGCCGCTCCAGATGGCCGGGTGTGGATCAATCCCACCGGTTCGCCCGCTATGGCCACCGGCGGCACCGGAGATGTTCTGACGGGAATGATCGCTGGAATGCTCGCGCAATTTCCAGATCAACTGGAAGCCGCGCTGCTGGCCGCGGTTTATTTGCACGGCAGGGCCGGCGAGTTGGGCGCGGCGAAGCTTGGCGAAAAGTCGCTGATTGCTACCGATCTTTTCCAGTTTCTGCCTGAGGCGATGCGTGAAGTCGCGGACCATTTTCACACAGTCTGAAGAAGAGACCATCGCTCTGGGCCAGACGCTAGCCGCCGGGTTGCCCGCTCAGATAGCGGTGCTGTTGATTGGAAACCTGGGGGCCGGCAAGACAACTCTCGCCAAGGGCATCGTGAAGGGGCTAGGGGCTGCCGAACCCAACGAAGTTTCCAGCCCTACTTTCACCTTGATTCATGAGTATTCGCCGAGTGTGTACCATGTCGATCTGTATCGGCTGGATCGCGCCGATCAGGTGGCGACGCTCGGCCTGGATGAAATCTTCGACCGCAGGGCCGTGGTGTTGGTGGAATGGGGCGAGCGGTTTCTGGAGCTGATGCCGGAAGAGCGCGTCGAGATCCGCTTGCGGGCGGTTGGCGAAAATGAGCGGGAGATAATGATTCTGTCTACGCTCGCGTTCTCTATCCCAGATTCGCGATCACCGCGTCCGTGAACTCCCTCGTGGTCGCGCTGCCGCCGACATCGGGAGGTAGCTTCTCGCCCCTGGCGTAGGTTCGTTCGATGGCGCTGCGCAGGCGGCTCCCGGCTTCCAGCTCGCCCAGGTGAATCAGCATCAGCACCGACGAAAGAATCAGAGCGGTTGGATTCGCGATGCCTTTTCCCGCGATGTCCGGCGCGCTGCCGTGCACTGCTTCGAAAACCGCGTCGCGATCGCCCATGTTTGCGCCGGGCACCACGCCTAGCCCGCCCACCAGGCCGGCCGCGAGATCTGAAACGATGTCGCCGTAGAGATTGGGGAGCAGCAGGATGTCGAACGTCTCCGGCCGAATCACCAGCTGCATGGACGCGTTGTCCACAATCAGCTCTTTGTATTCGATCTCGGGAAATCGAGCCGCCACCTCGCGGCAGCAGCGCAGAAATAATCCATCCGCCAGCTTCATGATGTTGGCCTTGTGGATGGCCGCCACTTTCTTGCGGCCCGTTTTCTTGGCGAAGGCGAAAGCGTACTCGGCGATACGAATAGAAGCCACGCGCGTGATCACTTTCAGGCTGGTGACCACATCCTTCACCACTTCATGCTCCAGGCCCGAATACAAATCTTCCGTATTCTCCCGGAAGATTACCATGTCGATGGTGACATCGTCGAAGCGCGTCTTGACACCCGGCAGCGAATGGACCGGCCGCACGTTGGCATAGAGATCGAACTGCTTGCGCAGCGCGACGTTGACGCTGGGGAATCCGCCGCCAATGGGCGTAGTCACCGGGCCTTTCAGGCCCACATGCGTCCGCTCGATCGATTCAATCACATGCGGCGGCAGCACTTGCCCGGCCTTTGCGATGATGCCGGCGTTCAGGTCGGCGCGCTGCCAGTCAATGGAGACGCCCGTCGCATTCACGGCGCGGACTGTTGCATCGGCCACTTCCGGGCCAATGCCGTCCCCTGGGATTAACGTAACCGGATAAGACACGTTTACCATTGTAGAGAATGGCTCTTATTAAACGTGCACTGATCAGCGTGACCGACAAAACCGGCGTGGTGGAATTCGCTGCCGGGCTTCGAGATCTGGGCGTGGAGATCATTTCCACCGGAGGGACGGCGCGAGCGCTGCACGATGGCGGCGTCAAGGTGCGCGAGGTTTCCGAAGTCACCGGATTCCCGGAGATGCTGGATGGCCGGCTGAAGACCATCAATCCCCGAATCGCCGGCGGCGTGCTGGCCATGCGCGCGAACCCGGAACATATGCAGGCGCTGGCGGATCACCAGATTCCGGCGATCGACATGGTGGTGGTGAATCTTTACGCGTTCGAAAAAGTCGCTGCCAGACATGGCGCCAGCATGCACGAGTTGATCGAGAACATCGACATCGGCGGCCCTACTTTGATCCGCGCGGCGGCCAAAAATTATCAGGATGTCGCGGTGGTGGCGTCGCCCGACGACTATGCGGCGATCCTGGAAGAGTTGCATGAACGCAATGGCGAGCTGTGCGAGCCGACGTTGTGGCGTCTGGCGCAGAAGGCTTTCGCGCTGACGGCTGCTTACGATCGGGCCATCAGCACGCGCCTTTCCAGAATTGGTACAGAGGAGGAGCGCGGTTTGCCGGCGTTCCTGGATATTCGCGCGCCGCGGGCGCTGGATCTGCGCTACGGCGAGAATCCGCACCAATCCGCCGCTCTCTACACCAACCGGCGCGGAGGAATCGCGGGAGCCGAACAGTTGCAGGGCAAGGAGCTTTCCTACAACAACCTGGTGGACCTGGATGCCGCCTGGCAACTGATTCAGGAATTCCATCAGCCGGCCTCGGCCGTCATCAAGCACACCAATCCCTGCGGGTGCGCGGAGGCGGATGCATTGGCGGACAGCTACCGGCGGGCATTTGAAGCTGATCCGGTGTCGGCCTTCGGCGGCGTGCTGGCGTTTAATCGAACCTTGGATGAAGAAACCGCCGGCGAGATCGCGAAGACATTTATAGAAGCCATTGCGGCGCCGGATTACGAACCGTCGGCCAGAAGAGTACTGGCCGGGAAGAAGAATTTGCGGATGCTGAAGGTGGATCCCGCACCGGCCGATGAGCCGGTGGTGAAATCCATCAGCGGCGGATATCTGGTGCAGACTCCGGACACGCATCGCTTAGAGCGCGACCAATGCCAAGTGAAAACTACGCGGCCGCCTGGCGAAGAAGAATGGAAAGCCCTGCTATTTGGCTGGAAGGTATCGAAGCACGTGAAATCGAATGCCATCGTGTATGCGCGAGCCGGCCAGACTGTCAGCGTGGGCGCGGGTCAAATGAGCCGCGTGGATTCCGTGAAGGTGGGCGCGATGAAGGCCGTGCTGCCGCTCCCAGGCACCGTGATTGCTTCGGATGCTTTCTTCCCCTTTCCCGATGGAGTGGAGGAAGCGGCGAAACACGGAATCACGGCCGTGATCCAGCCTGGAGGGTCTGTGCGAGATGATGATGTCGTGGCTGCGGCAAACAAGTTGGGACTCGCAATGGTGTTTACGGGAGTGCGGCATTTTAGGCATTAAAAGGTGGTAGGT